>Ga0209056_10003542_pt1 | contig 16609 bp, 17 predicted proteins | sample GraSoiAngelo_114_FD_185876 | JGI IMG/M metagenome (GOLD analysis project Ga0209056, IMG submission 185876) | Grasslands soil microbial communities from the Angelo Coastal Reserve, California, USA - 14_0903_13_40cm (SPAdes) (version 2) | ecosystem: Environmental > Terrestrial > Soil > Grasslands... | reverse complement strand
AGAATTCGAGACGTGTCAGATAGAGTGGAGGCTCGGGTTACAGCATGGTAAAACGGAAAATTGTGGATACTTCTCCGGAAGACTTGTCCAACCTTCAACGCTTGGTTGGCCCGGAAAATGTTCTCGCACATTGCGCAGGGGTCAACTACCAGGTCTATGTTACGGACACACGTCTTCTAGTTGGGAAGAGGTTTGCGACAGGGGAGAAATTCATGAACGTCCCGACCGCGAGCATCAACACTCTAGAGCTGATCACCAAGAGTCTCCTTCCACCTTTGACTTTCGCGGTTCTCGGCGCGATCGCTAGTTTTCTCGTCTGGTGGTTTCCGGGGACTAGAATGTTGCCGTTGCCGGTGTTTCCTTATGATGTAGCAATGTTGGTGGGACTCGTTGTCTTTGTCGGGTCACTTGTGGTGGCTTGGTGGAGGGTGGGGATTGCGGTGCTTCGGATCCGCGTCAATGATTCTCAGAGCCCTATTACGGTGAAACTGGTCAGTACCTCCAAGGCTGAAGCAGTTTTCAAGGCCCTCAAAGGATAGACGACCATCAGGACCTATCAGGTCCGGTGCCGTGGGCGCCTCATAACGCGTGTTCGTTGTAGAACACTTAAACTCGTCACTCATTCTGAGGAATCCAAAGTTTGACAGCTTCAATTCAGGGGGGCGATCTGGTTTTCCTCTATCAGGACGCTCGCCGTAACTGGATTGCTCGGGCGGGAGAGGGACGATTCCATACTCATCGAGGGTATCTTGATCTCAAGGATCTTGTCGGGTTAGAGTACGGGGTCTTCGTCAAAACTAGCCTGGGACAGTCGCTTGCGGTGTTCAAGCCTCGGCTCTTGGAGCTGGTGAACTCGTTCAACAGACCTACCCAGATAATGTATCCAAAGGACATCGGGTATGCGATCTATCAGCTTGGACTGAAAGACGGCGATACTGCGATTGAAGTGGGCACAGGTAGCGGTGCCCTAACCGGTGCGTTGGCTCAGGCGGTCGCGCCGAATGGCCGGGTGTACACCTACGAGAACCGGGAGGAGTTCTTGAGGTCGGCTAAGAAGAACGTGGAAAAGACTGGGCTGTCAAGTCAAGTCACTTTTCGAAACATGGACCCATCGGAGGGATTCTTGGAGTTGAATGCAGACGCTGCTGTTATCGATCTCGGTGATCCTTGGAAGATGGTGGGCCCAGCATGGGAAGCCCTGGCAGGAGGAGGGATGCTGGCAGGCTTCACGCCCACCGTTAACCAATTAGAGAAACTTGCTGAAGCGCTGAGGAAGGGCGGATTTCTCGTACTTGAAGCGGTTGAGCTCTTGATGCGAGAGTTCAAGACCGAAACGGGGAAGGTACGACCCGAGTCTCGAATGATCGGCCACACTGCATATGTGACGATCGCTCGAAAAGTCATTGTGAAAGAATAAGCGTTCATATATGGGAAGGATGCTTGAACCGTTCGTAACGGGTAGCGTCGCAATGAGTGCTGTTCGCGTTGGAGACTCTGATCTTGCAAAGATACTCCGTGGAGTCGCCGTCATAGTCGCCGCGGCGCTGATGATTCTTCCAGCATATCTCAACTATGAGATCTGGAAGACAGGATTCAACCCAGTAGTGGCAATGGCAATCAGCCTACAGTTGTTCGCTATCGGGATCGTGATCTTCATCCTCGCCGTGGGCAAGGATCGGCTGGCTTCAAAGTCTCAACCTCAGTAAGGGTCTCATACCGCCGGGCATTTGCAACCGATAATCTCTGCGGCCAAGTCCGCTCTAGGTGGTCGTTAGGGGCGCGTCAATCTGTTTCTCTTGGTCCGATTGAGGCTCGGGGGACGAGACTCTGTCCGCCCACTCTTTGACGACCTTGACCAATTGCAGTCTCAAGTCCTCTCCTATGAGCTGTGATCTTCTAACTGTCCTGATGTTATCTGCGAGCTGGATCGAACCGAGCACGTCCTTCGTCCACTTTTCGATATCCCTGCGTCCAATGTGATATTCCAGCGATTCTAGCGGGACTATCTTGAGAGCGTCAAGGAATTCTTGGATAGATGTTGCAAGTATTCCCGAGTATTGTCCGAGTCCTGTGTCAAAGTAGAATGATTTGTCCCGAGGGACTGCTATGATACCGTCAACTGTGTCGCCCTCTTCGACTCGGGTGTTAGGCCAGAGCTTGCTTCCAGGGAGGATCTTTGCATTGTTTCCGATGTTGCATCCTTGTCCGATTATTGATCTGTCAATCGATACGTCGTTGCCGATGACGGCTCTCTCGCCGATTATTGCTGATTTTATGGAGCAGTTTCTTCCGAAGACGGTGTTCTCGAACGCGACTCCGGTCTCAAAGCTCGTCCCAGACATCAGCCTTGAATTTTCTTTTAAGACGGTCCCAGGTCTAATCTGGACATTTTCCCCAAGCGACGTCTCGTTATCGATCCATGAGGGGCCAAGCATCTGGGAACCTCGGCCAATCTTGACGTCTCCCCTAGCAAACACTGGTTCGCTTGGGTTTCCGATCAGCCTTGCATCTTTGGGAGGGTCCGCAGCGAAATTTCGAAGGACCCAGTTCACTCCCTTCAGATACCCTTTCAATTCCCCAACATCGACCCAGAATGAGTCTGATGTGTAGCCGAAAAGATGCTTCCCTAATCTCATCAAATAAGGGAACAGGTCTTTCGCGAAGTCCCACTTTTCATTCTCAACATAGTCCAAGACTTCTGGTTCGAGGATGTAGAAGCCTGTGCTGACCAGATTGCTTGGCACAGTGCCTGGAGAGGGTTTCTCGACAAACCTGACGATCTCATTCTCCTCGTCTACGATAGCGACTCCGTACGCAGACGGATCATCCACGTTGGTGAGGGCGATAGAGACTTCGCCTTGTCTATCTGAATGGAACCTCGCCATGTCCGTTAGCGATATTTCGCTGACCACATCAGCCTGGACAACCAGGAAAGTTTCGTCTAATAGATGGGCGGCGAGCTTCAGACTTCCAGCCGTTCCAAACGTGACCCCTTCCGGCTCAACAACATACGTTATTCGGACTCCGAAGTGGGACCCGTCGCCGACGTATCCCATTATCTGATCTTTCAGGTATCCTGGGATTATGATGAGATCTTTGAAACCGTTCCGGGACAGATGGGATAGTACGTAATGAATTATCGGGTTTGGACCCAATGGAAGCATTGGCTTAGGCCGGGTGAATGTGAGAGGACGCAGACGCGTCCCTTCGCCCCCGGCGAGGACTACGGTCTTCAAAGCTGGCGAATTCGATGCCTACTCGCGTTCTTCCTCCATCCGCAGTTCTGGCCGGCCACGCATAATATGCATAGCGGCTAGTCTTGGGACGCCACTTGGAACGCGGCGCAGAGGGGGTCCAGAAAAACAGTTTGTTAGAAAAATGGAGTAGTTAGTTCTGTTCGAAGAGCCGCGTCAATCTTTCCGCGACCTCCTTCAGCTTGTCTTTGTATTCGGCTATTTTTGGGGCGTTGGATTTCGCTAGATCCTCGAAGTAAGAGACGAAATCTTTCATCTCGCTCACCATGGAATCGACGGAGTTTGGTCTTTGCGAGAACGGGAAGCCGAAGGGGAATGTTCCCTCATCCTTGCCCTTGTCGGTGAGTTCGTAGCGTCCATCTTCTCTCTTCCGGATTGCGCCCTCTTGGACCATCTGATCTAAGAGGGGGTAGATTGAGCCCGGTGATGGTCGCCAGCCTCCCCAGCTCATCTTCTCGATCTCGTCAATAATCTCAGCGCCATTCTTGGGTGAGCGAGTTATCATGGAGATGACCCAGGGTCTGAGCCATCCTCGCCTCATTCCACCCCATTGCCTATGTCCCCACAAGTCTTGTCCGATATCGTTTATCCGATATCGGCTATTAAGCTCTTCGGTTCATTCTCTTAATCCAGAATACTGCCGAGACACTCCCTATCAGAGCAAGTATCGCTACACCGCCGAATGACACTTCTAAGCTCAAGAATTGGGAGACGTATCCACTGGTCAAGCCTAGGATCGAAGCGCCTATTGTCTGGCCTGAGGAAAGAACTCCGAAAGACCGTCCAGATTGCTGACCTATGGAGCCCAAGTAGCGTGACAATTCTGTGTAGGTCAAGGGGTACGTGGCGGAAATTGAGAATCCAGTAGCGAGCAGAGTTATGGTAGCAAGAATCGCGTTTCCTGAAAGCAGTGTGAAGGCAGCAATGGAACCCGAGGCAACGATGTAAGAGATGGCTAGGAGAACATTCGTCGGGACGAACCGGGTCCAGCCTCCTGTGGCAATTGCTCCCAAGGACGCGAAGGCAATGAATGCAGAGACTATCAGGTTCGCCTGCGAAACGTCCAAGTGTGCCCGAGTTCCCAAGAAGATATTCGCGAAGTTCAATATGACCGCGTAAGATCCGCCTGAAATGAAGGCTGCAAGGACGAAGAATAGAGGAATCGTCCGCTTTGTTTGCGGCTTCGAGCTGGATGGAGTTTGAGGATCATCGGACGCGGCGGAATGTCGACCTCGTAGAAGGGTCAGCGTTAGAATTACGTCAGCTAGAGTCCAGACGGCAAACACGACGAATGTTGCACGCCAGCCTACCTCAAGATAAAGAGGAGCAGAGGTCAAGAACACGAGCAAGACTCCGACGTTACCAAAGGCGCTCTGAAACCCCATCGACTTCTGCAATCTTGGACCTCCATACGATTTCGAGATAGTCGATATTCCAACCGGATGAAAGAAGCTGGAGCCTAATCGTAGAAGAATCACCGAAGCTAATAGACTCAAGAAGTCTGTAGCAAAGACGAAGGAGATGACCGAGACGGCGATGATTGATATTCCGATAGCGAGAAGTTTTCCAGGATCTCTTCCTTCACTGTAATGACCAACCACAGGCTGGAATAGGATATTGACCAAGTAGCCGAGTGCGACAATAATCCCAACTTGGAAGACGGAGATGTTGAACAGCGCCAGGACAATCGGGAACAGGCTGGATAGGAGGTAGACAGAACCATCGTTGGTAGCGTGGTTCAGAGAGACTAGATAGAGAATCCTATTCGAAGAGCTAGTCAAAGTAGGTCTGAGAGGAGAATTGCTGATTATTGGTCTTGGTGGCCGTTCAACGGAGTCTCCTGAGTTGATGCGAGGATATGTCTCATTCTCCTAACTTGTTTCCACAACTCTGGCAGAACTTTGAGGTTCCGGCGACTTGGGCCCCACACTTGGGACACAGTCGTGTCGCAGTCATGTTTGCTCTCAGCTCATCGCCCAACTTGGCGAGATAATTCGTTATGCTGCCGCCGATCATGATAACTGCCCCCACGAGAACGATACTCAATCCTACTGACAACACCTCTGAATTGGCCAAGAAAACGGTGGTGTACTGTGTGTCCGTGGCGCATCCGGACCCTCCTGACGGCAAACATTGGATGTAGCTGACCTCGCCGTAACCGCCGATTAGCGCGACGATAGCACCGACAGCTAAGATTATCACACCGATTTCGAACAAACGATTCCTTTGCAAGGAGCGATCTCGATTACAGCCCGGAACGCTTCTTTATCCCGTTTTACTTAGCAAAAAGCAACTCCCCCGTTTCGCGAGGTGACTCATCCGCTTCGGATCCCGCTCGCATTGCTGGCGACTTTAGAGGAAACCCAGTGCCCTGAGATTCTATTCTTCGATCTCCGGCACGTACGAGGACGCTGGAACCTTGCGGGGACTCCGGTTTCGTTTGGTTTCTTCGTAGCGAGATTCTATCCAATCGATGACCTTGTCTTCAGTTACTGCCTCAGCTTCTGCCTGTTTGTTTATGTTCTCCGCAATCACCTTCAGGAATTCTTCAGGGTTGACGGGCTTGATGATGTAGGCATCTGCTTGTTGATTTACGGATTCGACGGCGTTGTCCAGAGTCGGATATCCTGTGAGGATGATTTTCCTCGCTTTAGGAAGCATCCCGTGGATCTTAGGGAGTAGCTCTGTCCCGTCCGTGTCTGGTAGGTTGATGTCGATGACTGCTATATTGTAGAGTCGAGCTTTGCACTTTTCGAGGGCTTCGGAGCCGGTCTGAGCCGTGTCGACATTATAGCCCTCTGGTTCCAAGATTTCCTTGAAGCTGTTCAAGATTCCTGGGTCGTCGTCGACGATGAGGATACTCTTTCTTTCCATTATCGGAATCATCTTTTTCGGTCGAGTGGTATCTCGACTGTAAAGGTTGTTCCCTCTCCAACTTTGCTTGAGACTTTGATATCGCCGTGGTGAGATTCGATCAACTGCTTGGCCACGGCAAGCCCAAGTCCCACGCCTTTCTCTCTAGTAGTGAAGAGTGGGTTGAAGATCTTGGCCTTGATGTCTTCCGGGATTCCTCTTCCGGTGTCTTGGAAGCTTACCGCGGCTACCTCTTTGTTCTTCCATGCCTTCATCCTTAGTTGACCCCCATCTGGCATTGCTTGTAACGCGTTCGCGATTATGTTGGTGAAGGCTCGACGTAGCAAGTTTGGATCGACGGTCAGTTTGGGAAAGTCCGGGTCAAATGAGGAAGAGACTTCTACAGTTTTGGGTATTGTTATCGAGGATAGTGTGTCGTCGATGAGACCCTTGAGGTCGTATTCGACAAAAGAAGGCTTCGGCTGTCTCGCGTAGTCTTGTAAGTCAGATACGATCTTGTTCATGAAGTCAGCCTGCTCTCGAATGGTTTCCAGCGTCTTCTCGATCCGCGAGTTCTGCGGTGTTTCTCCGGATTTCATGCTCTCCGTCGCTAGATGGATGGTGTTGATTATCGTCTGGAGTGGATTGCGGAGGTCGTGGCCTACCATCCCTGCTGTCTCACCGATGGCGGCCATGCGGGTTGAGTTCCTCAGCATCCTTGTTCTTTCCTCAACCATCTCCTCTAATTGTTCCGTGTGAGCCTTGAGCCTCTCCTCGGCTTGCTTTATGCGGTCGATGTCGACGAAGGCCACCACGGCACCGTCGATCTTGTTGTCTACAGTCCTGTAAGGCCGTATCCAGATGGAATACCAGCGGCCGTTGTTGTCTTTGACTTCTATTTCCTTGGGGGTAACGCTGTCTATTACATCGGTAATCAGAGAACCCATATCGGGAGTCTTCGGGTTTAGATTGATGTCGGTAATCGAGCGTCCGACGTCGGTCGCGAGCAGGTTGAACATCTTCTCTGCATGGGGGGTAAAACGGCGTATCCGAAGGTCGTTGCCCAGCATGATGATCGGCAGGTTCGCGCTGACCAGAAGGTTAGTTATGTCATCATTGACCTGGGTGAGTTCGACGTTTCGGTTTTGCAGTTCTTCGTTAACCGTGGTCAGTTCTTCGTTTGTGGACTGAAGCTCCTCTTTAGCTGTCTCCAACTCTTCGTTTGTACTTTGAAGTTCCTCATTACTCGACTGTATTTCCTCATTGGCGGCCCTCAATTCTTCGATGGCCGATTCTTTGTCCTGTATGATAGACTGCAGATAGTCCTTGTTTGCAGAAAGCTCTTGTTCGAGCTGTAGTAGCTTGCGATCCTCTGCCATCAGGTTTCTCGCATGCTTTGCGCCCCGGGCCCCGCCTACCGTTGCCCCAGGGGTTGGTCTCGGCGGCGATTCTTCGAAGGCTATTAGAAAGCTTGGCTGGTTTGTCGACGTCTTCAGCGGAACAACTTCTAGGTCGACGTCGATATATTTTCCATCAGACTTGACTGCAATCTCCTTCTTCCTAACGGAATCGCCACTCGTCTTGGCTCTATCTATTGCGGCACGCAGGTTCGTCATCAGTCCTTCCCTAGCCATTTTCAGCACGTTGAGGCTGGCTTTCCCGGGTGCGGGCTCGAGGAAGAGACCTGTCCGCCCGCGGAACTGGATAATCTCCAGGTCACTGTTGACGATGACGGTGGCAGGGGAGTATTTGGTTAACAAGATTCGATCCGCTTCTTTGAAAATGGCCTGTTCTGGGACTAGACCTTCAATCGGCCGGGCCTCTGATCTGTCAACATGCCCAAGGTCAATCCCGTATTTCATCGAGAAGTCGAGCGGAGTACGCGGAACCATAGGCTTCTTGGAGTAGATCTTGAGCCGTTTGTTCGCTACACTGAAGATGTTGTCGAATTCCCCTACGGTCTCGTAGTCTCCGAGGACGAGGAAACCGGTGGGTTTGAGGGCGTAGTGGAATATTGGAAGCAGTTTCTTCTGCAGCGGCGGCCCGAGGTAGATCAGCAAGTTTCTACAGACGATGAGATCAAGCTTCGAGAATGGTGGGTCAGCCGTTACGTTCTGCTTGGCGAAGATGCAAATCTTCCGAATTATCTTGTTTATCTGGTAGGAACCGTTCGTCTTAACGAAGAATCGTCGCAGTCGTTCTGCGGAGATTGAGGGGGATGCGCTGTACACGCCTAGCCGAGCTCTTTCGAGCACGTTCTCGTTCACGTCGGTGGCGAAGATTTGGATTGGCGGCTTGACGCGGGCATGGTCGAGGTACTCGAGGAGACTTATGGCTACTGAATAGACCTCTTCACCAGTCGAACAGCCAGGGATCCATATTCTGATGGGGTCATCAGCATGCCTGTTTTTCAAAATGTTGGGAAATATCTCGGTTTTCAGAGCCTCGAGGGTAGCAGGCTCACGGAAGAAAGCGGTAACATTGATCAGAATATCTTGGAAGAGGGAGTTCACCTCGGTGGGGTTTGTCTGCATATACTTCAGATAATTCTCCATCTTGTTGATCTTCAGAATGAGCATCCGTCTCAGGATTCGTCTTTTGATTGTGGCGTGTTTGTAGTCGGTGAAGTCAACTCCCTTGCCCTTTCGCAAGAGGCTGAAGATCTTTTCCAGGTCGCTTTGAGGCAACAGCTCTTCCGCTTTTTCCGTCTCCAAGTACGGAACGTAGGGATGCTCACTAATCTTGGTGAGTTCCTGGGCTATCTCCTTGGGGGCGAGTATTAGGTCCACGAAGCCCGAGGCGACGGCACTGCGAGGCAGATCGTAATACTTTGCTGATTTCTCGTCTTGAGCAATTGTGATCCCACCTTCCGCCTTTATGGCCTTCAGCCCCTGAACGCCATCCATTGAGGTCCCGGAGAGGATCACTCCAATGGCTCGGCCGTTCTGATCTAGGGACAAGGATTGTAAGAAGTGGTCAATGGGCATGTGTTTGCGGTCAACCTCCATGCGCGGGGTAAGGTGGAGCGCTCCCTTGGAAATGGTCATGCTCGTGTTCGGCGGGATCACGTAGACGTGTCTCGGCTTCACCTGCATGCCATCGGTGACCTCGTCAACCGGTAGTTTGGTTGTCTTGGAGAGAAGTTCAGAAAGCAGACTCTTGTATGTGGGGTCTAAGTGTTGTATCAGGACTAGTGCCATGTTGATGTCTGGCGGGAGCTCCCGGAGGAGTTGAGTGAAGGCTTCGAGCCCCCCCGCGGAGGCACCAATGCCCACAATTGGGAAGGATTCATCCACAAACGTGTCGTCCTCAATAGTCTTCGGCTTCCGATGAGGTGTCGACTGTATTGGTCTGAACCGGCGTCTCTGCCCATTGGCAGAGCTCTTTGTCTTGCTCCGTGATCTTTTACGGTTGACGAGTTCTTGGGCCATACAGAGAGCGCTTGAGGATACTTCTCGCCGTGAGCGTGGGCTTAGCGGAATATAAAAGAACAACCCACACCCCTATATTGCATCACTTGGATGAGCAATGGACTTTCGCTTTCCGCCCCAGTTCTAGTTGGTACAGATGGTTACCCAAGCAGAAGCAAAGATTCACCGAGTCGGCCCGCGCCACACCATCTACCTAGCTAAGGATCTGGTGGAAGATAGCACCTTTCCATTCAGTGCCAACGAGGACCTCACGGTAAGGATCGAAGGAGGCGCTTTGATAATAGACAAGACCGGAAAGAGTGGCTACCGACTTCCTGACATGGAGGCACTGCCAAGTCGTAACCAACATATGATGGAGACCCTGGATAATCTCAACTTTTCTCCTATCGCTTCAAAAGCGGAGAGGATTCGCCAGATGCTGAGCGAAATTCATGAGGCAGAAATGTTAGAGTCACGTATACGACATATGCCGAAGAGTGAACACGCTATCCTCCTCTGGGAGGAAAAAAGCTTCCTCGACATCGTGCTGTCGGAATTCTTTGACCCTGGTGTGACTGGAAAAGCTGCCAAAGGACTCCTCTCCGCAAAACCGGCGAACATCGAATCCGTAAGCAACTTGTTGCTTGAGGAAGTGTCGGGTCTAGACAAGCAGACGGCTGCGAGGAAGATAAGAGACTGGATGGTCCAGGTTCACTCAACGAACAAGTCCAACCTTCCGACCAGAATCGCAGTGGAGGATTATTCCTGGCTTCTTCAGAATGGCTCGGCCAAAGGACTCTTGGAGGTAGAGCAAAACATCGGGCTCAGGGTTAGAGAGAATATGACGATACTTTGTGGGTATGACATCTCGAACGTGATTGACCCCAAGCAGTTAGACAAGGTAATGGGTTTCCATGGTTATGCGATCATGGACCATCCGTTCAGAGTGTACAGGAGAGCAGGAGATTGAACTTGGCCGGCGAGGCACGTACCGGCTCAGACGCAGCCCAGCACGCGTAAACTCTCTCGAATTCTGAAGTCTTCTTGTTGACGTAGGAAGGTTTTTGATTATTCGGATGGTGTATAAAATGTTATATACGTATCATACGGACTAAGACCGAGCTGACCTGTTAGGAAGTGCTTTGACCGTGCCCAAGTTCATGCTTAGTATGAAAGAAAAGCCGTTCGCCGAAATATCTTCTGAAGCAAAGAATAGAGGCGTGACTGTCCAAGAACTGTTGAGGGCCGTAATTGTGCCGGAATGGGCTAGGGAAAATCTGCAGCCCTCCAATATCCCACAGCCTTCGATGCAAATTACGCCCAACCAGACCAAGCCCTCCATGTCCTCCAGACAACGAGACTCGAGGCTCGCAATCACCGTCGGCCAGCTAAGGACCTAGTCAGGAGATGCTCGCCGGAAAGATGAGCCTACGCGAAATTCTGCGCAAGCATGTGCAGACCTCTCTGAGGGAGGTGAATAGATGAAGAAAGTCAAACCTGGTGATAGGGTGTGGGTCAAGACCCCGCGTGCAATAGTAGAACGTAAGGTTGGAACAGTAATCGCTGCTAGGAAAACGCGCAAGGGCGTCCGTTACCTTGTAGAATGGGAAGTCGACTTGTTAGAGCGCCCGAACGGACACCACCCCGGATACCTCGCCAACGAGATCGTCTCAGCAAATTGAAGGGTCGCTTGACGAAGATCGAAATGTCTCTTCGTTGAGCAGTGAAAGTAGCTGAGCTTCCGTGCCCCAGGAAGTCATGCTTATTCATAGAGTGGTCCATCCGTAATGAGTAATTTATGAACTCAGAAGTTCAGCCGGCTATCTTTGGCCGCTTTTCCCGTGTTGTCGGAGCGTTTAGCCATACTATTACTGTGATACCTTTCCGCTGTCACTTCGGAGACATGATTATCAGGCAAAAGGCGGTGGTGGCGTCCGTTGGTGATGGGCATCTCTTCCAAACAGGGTGTCCCGGTCGTCGTCTCGACCCTGGGATCCCAACTGCGTCGAACGTCGACCTTACGACTGCTCCCTTCCGGGCCTCGCCGGATTCGACCGTGAGAAGGTAGCAACCCTCTCTTCAGAGAGTGCTCCTCCGCCGCCGACCTGTTAGGGCAGAGTTTCATTGTTGACAGCCTGGTCTTCTGCCTGGTCGAGGCTACCGCTCACCAGCGTTAGCGGACTCCCGCATAGGTCGATTTCGGGTAACAGGAAACGACCAGCTTCCCAGTCCCCCACCACCGCCCAAACAGAGCGAGCCGAAACAGTCGATATAAGAATACTGGGCAAATGTTTTGGGATGATTCCATGTGTTTTCGTTTTAGCCTTGCAGCAGGGTTGATTATGTCTAGTCGGTCTGCGTCAAGCAGGAACCCTCAGGGAACACCAGGGTGGCTGAAGCCTGTCTCAGGTGCTGGATGCGAGATTTCAGCAGGAGTCCGGATTCGAGATACCCAGACCAGCGTAACGATGGGAATTGCAATAGCCGGGAAGAAGCAGTAGCCGAAATACGTGCCCGCCTGAACAAAGTAACACTTCCAAACGGAGAGAGGGTCACAGCCCTCGGGGTAAACCGTGAGAGCAAAGAGGGCCCACCAGGCCCAAAACAGGATTCCAGGGATTGCCAAGCAACTGAGACCGACAAGAGCGCGGCGATGGGTGGGTATCTGCCCTCGTCTGCGCAAGAGTCCGACGACGATCAGGACAAGGCTTGCCACTGTAAGGCCCAGCGAGATCTGTGCCACGAACACGGATAACTTGGCTTGGGCAAGGAGGTCGCCCGTATCGATCATAAGTGATACCGGGAAGAGCCAATATGCAAAGACCAGTTCCAAGGCTAGGCTGGCGAATACGAAGCGTTGATCCAATTCTGCCTTGAAGGTGATAGCCTCTGTCGATAATAGTCGTTGCGGGTCTGTAAGGCAGCTCTCTCTAACCTATGACTAGCTGATGCTAGTCCTTTTACATGGACGCTTTTCTGAACCAAGAGCCATGGACGATGAAGAAGCAGAAGTGGACGAGGAAGAGTCAGAGATCGGAGAAGCTGCGGCCGAGACGCCTGAACGGGTTGCGTCGAGCAGGACCCTCGTCGACATTCCTGTAATTCCTTTCGAGCCCCCCACGACGGGGAGTGGTCATGATATCGGTGAGAAACAAGGCAAGCTTCGCAACGCGATTCTTGAACGAGTCACACAGGCTGAGCTTGCGAAGTTTAAGGAGGCGTTGAAGGGGCATCTTGTAACAATAACGTTAGGATTCTTTCTCTGGAAAGGCTCGACAAAAACTACGAACACTAGGGCTGTGAAAGACTTGGACAACCTGATGAAGATAATTTTCGACGTTCTAGGGAAAGGCCAACAAGGATTAGGTCTGCTAGAAGAAGACAGCTACATCTGCGAGGTCTACGCGAAGAAAGAGCTTGTCGAGGACCAGGCTGAGGAAGGACTCCGGATTATAATAGAAGAATACGAAGACGATGTAATGCAAAAGGTGCTGAAAGAGTTCTATTCGAAGAAGAGCAATGTCTCTGCCTAGAGCGGCGGAGCAGTCTCGCTCAATTTCTCCTTGGGAAGCTTGGCCCATTTGAGAAACTCTGCACTGGGCTTCTCCTCCTCGTAGAGTTCTTTTCGACGACACTCCAAAGGATTAGGCTCGTTTCGCGCGAGTTCTGCGGCCGTGATGACTTTATGCCCCATCTTTTCAGCGGCCTTTCTCACTGGTTCAAGGAACTTGTACCAGCCCTCGTCCCTTAGCAGATGATGGTCTATGACCAGAGTTTCGACCTCTTTTGCGATCATTTCCATATGAATCAATGCTGTTCGGAAGAATTCCTCGCCAATTCGGAACCCCTGCAGATACGTCGGCGGTCCTCCCAATATCACCAAACTAGGTTTTTCGTCAAGTATGACCTTGACAGTCTCTTTCGAGACAGGCCCTTGAACGTCAGGCGCGAACACCATTTTCTCATCTGACTTCTCTATCATGCAGGGTAAGACCCATCCAAGGCCTGAATCATCCTCACCGTGTGGCTGTGGGGGCGGGAAGCGGATAGTTGTTTTTCCAAACTCGAATGTTCGGTTGTCGGCGGTCTCGAATTTTTCAGCCCACTTTTCCGCAGCCTGCTTGAACATCCAGCCCCGCCGCCGCTGTGCAGTGTTGATGTTGCTTCGAAAGTCCTTGGCGAGGACAATCTTACCACTGTACGTCTTCTCTGACAGTTCAGGGGTGCTTCCAAGCCAGACAGGGTCAAGGTAGTTTGGAGTGTGATGATCGTTATGATAGTGAGAAATCGTTATGACCTTAGCCTTGGCCGCGGCCTCGTTGATTCTCTCGCGAGCCTCATCCCTCGCTCTGAACTCTCGAGGATGAGGCATCAATCGGAACCTAGGACCCAGAGCCACACCAGCATCCAACAATACGGTCACGTCCCGGGTGCGCACCAGGGTACACATTGAACGGACGCCGAGGCTTTCGAACGCCAGGGGCGTGACTGTTATTGGAGCCGAGGACGAGTTCTCCCAATATCCTCAAGATCAAAGGTCTGTAGATTAATCGCACTATGCGCCATTTTCATAGATGTGTAATTGTCACCGAGTTTGTTACGGCTCGGTTGGACTCAGTTATTATCCCCCTATCGCCAAACCTTCGAAGAGAGTTAGCCTGCGAATTGTCGCAACGAGTGTCGGACCCGAATCACCCTTACTGTCACTATTGTGAGGAGTCGACTTATCATGAGTACGACCCATACTTTCACGCTTGGGTCTGTCAGACTTGCTTCGGGGGAATGATTCGTGTGGACAAGAAGGACCCGCTCTCAGTCATACGAGCAGAACTAAACAGTCTTGCGCTGCACGTCGCCAAGAGCGGTTATAATGCAGAGGTAAAGGGGAAACTTAGAGAAGCTGCTGCGCGACTTCAAAAGCTCGCGGAACAGCCGTAGACCGCCCTTCTGTTTACCAACAATCATTGCCGGGGTCCAGACTTACAACCCTAGACTTTCATTCCGAAAATGAGACGACAAACATCGGTCTAACAGAACGGTTTTATTCACTCACTGCCATCCCCGAAATCGGGTCCGATGACTTCTCTGGCCCAGCGGACACGTCCTAAGGGACTGGATGAAGTGGATCTTGAGACCCTTAACTACGGGCAAGAATGAGCGAGGACCCATTACATCGGAACCACCCAAAAACACAACCGCATGACCGTGAGACTAGCGGGACAATGAAGCAAGAAACAGAGAAGCTAGACACAGTCTCTAGCAAAAGATGGCTAGTCCTCGGCTCAGTCCTCACCTCCCGAGTTATCTACACCATCAACTGGTTCAACATCGCCCCGCTACTCGGTGCGACGGGTCTCATCGCTCTCGGACTAAGCATTGATCTGCCGTCTCAAGGGCTTCTCACGTCTTCATTTCTACTGGGCGCGGGAATATTTCAGATTCCCGCAGGAATCGTCTCGGCAAGATGGGGGCCGAAAAATACCTCTCAACTAGGAATGTTGATTCTTTCACTCTCCGGAATAGGAGAAGGACTCTCCCCGAACTTCCCAGTACTTCTAGTGTCAAGATTCCTGCTGGGACTCGGAGCTGCCCTATTCTTCGCACCTGCGATAGGGATCCTCACACCCTTGTTCCGGCAAGAAGAGGAGGGGCTAGTCTTGGGTCTTTACAATAGCTGTTTCAACATTGGGGGAGCGATCGGGCTGTTCGGCTGGGTCCTAGTCACGGACTTCCTCGGCTGGCGAGGTGGCCTGGTGCTGGGTGGTGTCATTGGTGTGATCTCGGTCTTGATCGGACAGGTTGTTATTCCTCGCGACAAGGTGATCCCGCGAACTCAAAGGCGATCGATGGGACCCGTTTTCAGGAATCGAAACATCTGGCTCATTGCTTTCGGAGTCCTAGGTTTTTGGGGGGCGATCTTTTCGTCGTCGACCTTTCTTGAAGCCTACACGAAGGATGTCTTCGGAATTTCCCCGTACATTTCAGGCTTGATGGCTTCAACAATCATGTTCGCAAGCATATTCGGCGGACCATCTGGAGGCTACTTGTCCGACCGCCTCAGAAGGCGAAAGATCTTCATACTAGTTCCAGGAATGCTTGGATCTCTTGGAATAATCCTGTTCGGGGTCTCTCAGCCGCTTGAGCTCTGGTTCCTCATACCTCTCGTCGGATTCCTCGATGCCATCGTATTTTCCACGATGTACGCTAGCCCTAGCCAGTATCCGGAGGTCGGCCACGAGTATGCGCCTCTCGGAATAAGCATCATCAACTCTGTCCAGATACTCGGCAGCTTTCCAATCCCGATAATCTTCACATTTCTTGTAAACACTTACGGGCAAAACTACACCCCCGGTTGGTTTTTCATGGGAGGCTTGGCCTTGGCGTTAATGCTCTTGACTCTAGGAATAAGGGAGCCGTTCAAAGCAAACTCGAACGCATCAAGCTAGCTTGTACAACTCGTCTTGCGGCACCGCGACGAGATCCAGTTTCTTGCCTCCCTTCAAGAAGAAGCGCCCCTTGGCCCGGGGCCTAACTCGACCAAGCTCCGAGACTTTCACTCCCTGATTTCTCAGCGCTTTCATCACTCGCACTACACTGTCTGGCGCCACCGCTGAAAGCAGGCAACCAGAACTCATCAGCTTCAAAGGATCCAAACCTAGCTCTGAGCAAATCTGCGATGTTTCTGTCGCCAAGGGAATCCGATCAGCCCAAACCTCTATTCCCAGACCTGAAGCTTCAGCCAATTCCCACAAACCGTTCAAGACTCCACCCTCAGTCGGGTCGTGCAAGGCGTGGACCCCTGATATCATCGAGATGCTCATTGCGTCCTTGACTATGCTGATCTTTTTCACGAAACTCTGAGCTTTCCGAATCGTTTCGTCTTTGACCCTCTTTAGCTGTCCCGAATATTCGGACGCGAGGATCGCGGTCCCCTCAATCCCTGCAGTCTTTGTCATGAGTATCCGGTCACCGACGCGCATGTTGGCTGAGCTGAGGACTCTACCTCGAATCTCGCCTATCATGAATCCCGCAATGAGCGGTCGGTCCAGATCGTGTGTCACCTCAGTGTGTCCGCCAGCGACCGTGATTCCT
>Ga0209056_10003541_pt1 | contig 16614 bp, 12 predicted proteins | sample GraSoiAngelo_114_FD_185876 | JGI IMG/M metagenome (GOLD analysis project Ga0209056, IMG submission 185876) | Grasslands soil microbial communities from the Angelo Coastal Reserve, California, USA - 14_0903_13_40cm (SPAdes) (version 2) | ecosystem: Environmental > Terrestrial > Soil > Grasslands... | reverse complement strand
ATGACTCATGATTGGGGTGAAGTCGTAACAAGGTAGCCGTAGGAGAACCTGCGGCTGGATCACCTCCTTTCTAAAGTACATGGCAATCCTTCCCGTGCAGGTGTGCGGGATACGCATTGCCCACTCTTCGACGCAGCTTGCTGCGTCGCAGGGGCTGCCCGAGACTCTCACGGGTCTTCGGCAGAGCTCGATTTACTTTTACCCCGAGGGCTTTGCCCGGAGGGTCCGACGGGTTCTGGCAGATCGTATGAAATTGCGCCCTCGCGCAAATTCACCCTGAACAGTTTTCCGTGAAGGGTCGGCAGTCAAAGACCAAAAAATTGAGCAGTGCGACTTAGGGCCGCGTGATCTTTTGCGGCCCTTTTTGTTTCAGGCTAGGGCCCGATACCTGGCCGGTCGGCCTGGGAAGCGGGGCAATTCCGTGATCATCGCTCGATACCACACTCACGCTCTGGCGTAATTCTTCAGCCGCTTGGCCAGCTTCTCGATCTCCTGTGTTTGTTTGAAAACGGCCACAGAAAAAATTTCGGCAGTCGGGATGCGGTCAAGCTGGAGTTTGAGGTCACGCACCCTGACAAAGAGTTGGTCCATCGTTGAGCGGAATTCTTTTTCCTGCGCGTGCAGTTGCGCGCTTCGTGGAGCGCTCCCAGGCTGTTCAGCGTCCTGCTTTTCAGCGGGCTCCGGAGGATTGACCGGCGTCCTGCGCCTCGGCGTGGGGATGGGCGGTTGCGTTTGAAAGAGCAGAAAGGCGCTGGAAACTCCGGCGAGGTTTTGGAGGAACGCGCGGCGCGTGTCGAGCATACTCACCTCCGCGGAAAGGCATCGGGAGCGGGGCTGCGAGGAGCTATGTGAATGGTATCACTTCAGCCTGGGGAACGGCTTGTGCCTCGTGTCTCTCCCACCGCCCCAATTCCATTCGGAATCAACGAGGTTCCACAGGCTATCGGTGTATCCTGCCCCCGCGGGTGTGAAGATGCCCGCCTTGCGCGATTTGACGGAGTGTCCCATGCGATACGACTTCCTCGTCGAGACGTACTCAACCGAGCGCATCAAGGTCGTCAGCGTCTGGAGCGAATTCCGCGACGCCGACCTCGAATTCCGCCCGCATGCCACCGACCGGCGCGGCCGCAGCGTCCGCGAGCAGATGGTCCATCAATGCGTCAGCGAAAATCTGTGGTTCCGCAACATGCTCGGCATCGAAGTGGCCGCGCCGCCGCTGCCCGCCGAGGAAACTCGGCTGGAGTTCATCAAGCGCTACGCCGAAGACAGCGGGAAGCGCCTCGCCGTATTGCGCGAAAAGAGCGAAGCCTGGTGGGAAGACGAAGTCGCGTTTTTCGACGTGAAGCGCTCGCGCGCCTGGGTCATGGTCCGCCGCATTGCCCACACCGCGCATCATCGCGGCCAGCAAATGGCCATGCTGCGGATGCTGGGCCGCGACCTCCACAGCAACTATGGCCCCACCGCCGACACTGGCGGCCTAATGCAGAATCACGCTCCGACCGTCTATTCGTATCCCTCGCTTGACGCACTTCTCCGCGGCGAGTCCTCCGGCGGCGCCAAATCGCCTGTGCCCGGCCCCGGTGCGAAGCCCCCGACTGAGCGCCCCGACCTCTAGCCCAGGCGTTTTCCGCGGGAAAAGTCTGAAAAGGGCCCGCTCTGAACTCACTCCGCCCTTTTGCGTGGCCCGTAGTTCCGGTGGGTACATACGAGCTAACTTATTTTGAATGAACAATATAAGAAGGCAGCCCCAGGCCTTCTGCGTGCCTCTAACTTAGCTGGGAGGTGCTTATGCATCTGACCAAACGGAGCTACATCCTGCTCGGCAGTTCATTGGTGCTCGTAGGTGCGCTCATCTGGGGCGCCGCCACTTACGCGAGCAGCCCAGCTCCCATGATGGTGCCGAAGCAAACACCCATCCACATAACCCTCAACCAGACCCTGGCGAGCAATCGCAGCAAGCCGGGGCAGCACTTTGAGGCGACCGTTTCCGAGCCGGTCATGCTGGACGGCAAGACGGTCATTCCTCGGGGCGCAAAAGTTGAGGGGCGGGTCGTAGATGCCCATCCATCCGGAAGATTGATGGGCAGGGCACGCCTGCGCATGGCGCTTGACGCCGTCCAGGTGAATGGCCAGACCTACGACATCCGCACGGCTTCTTATGCGCGAGAGGGCAGCGCGCACAAGAAGCGCAATCTGCTGTGGATCGGCGGGGGCGCGGGAGGAGGAGCCTTGATAGGCGCCCTCGCCGGCGGCGGTGAAGGCGCGCTCATCGGCGGGCCCGTGGGGGCGGGAGCCGGTACAGCCGTGGCCCTCATCACCGGGAAGCATGACATCAAGCTTCCCGCCGAGACGCGGCTCACTTTCCGGCTAGCGGAGCCCGTCACGATCAACGCGAAGGGCTAATCACCCCTCGCGCAATCCAGCCGCATGAAAAAGGGCGGGCAGTCCGTGTTCCAAGTGGGCCGGGCGCCCGCCCTATTTTTTCACGATTCTTTTCCTCCGTCTGCGGCGCGTGCCAAAGCGGACCACGTTACCAGCCGGGTACAAACCGTCAGAGGTTGAATGAGGCAGACAGAGGGCTGAACTAAGATGAAGCGAATGAGACGACAGCTTGGGGAGGAAACTATGCGCAAGATTCTGGCGGCAGCAACCGTTCTGGGTATGACTCTGACACCTGTCTTTGCCCTTCCGCAGCGGGACCGTGATGACCAAGGCGACCGGGACGAACATCGCGGGCGCCGCGAGCGCGATGATGACGAGCGCCACGACAGGGGCAAGCACAAGGGCTGGGACAAACATGAGGCGCGGGACGAGCACCGCAATTGGGACTTCGATCATGACCGCTTTCGTCCGGGCCATCCGTATCCGCGCGGCCGCTATGTGGAAGTCAGACACGCGTGGCAGTGTCGAAGGTTCGACGTCCGCGCGCGCCAGGTGATTCTCTACGACCGCTCCACGTGGGTGATCGCTTCTTACGACGTACCGCGGTGCCGCGACTGGGCCTGGGACCGTGATGTCGTTTATGTTTACGACGACGATCACCATCCCGGCTGGTATCTGCTGTTCAACGCGCGGCTCGGCCGTTACGTTCACGTCGAGTACTTCGGCGTCGGCGACTAATCCGGTTCCCTTGCATTGCGTCCGACTGCACCTTGCAGTCCTGGACTGTTCGGGTGAGCCCGGCTTAGCAATAGTTCCCCGGAAGCCTACTGGAATGACACCAGGCGCGATAAGCTTGTCGCTCCTCGCGCCAACCTGCGCGCATTCCCGAAAACCCTCTGAAAAATCCTCGGCATGGAACTCGGCGCGGCGCTGAGGCATCATAGTGGAGTCGGACAACGATTATTTTGTCGAGGAGAATTATGAGTCTGCGACCGCGAATCACCCTCCCAGCTTGTATCACGCTCTTCCTGATGATGATTTCAAATTCCCAGGCTCAGGTCATCGGCATCACCGGTGGGAAGAAGGCGCAGCTTCCTGCACCGTACGCAACGCGGTCAGCGGGGAATCCGCCCGAGATCATCGAGGCCCCCAAAGGCTTTCTGCCAAACGTGCCGGAAGGTTTTCAGGTAAATCTCTTCGCGGCCAAGTTCGAGGAGCCGCGCTGGCTGGCCGTTGCTCCGAACGGAGACATCTTCTTGGCGGAATCCGGGGCCGGCCGGATTTTAGTCCTGCGGGACTCGCACCACACCGGCGGCGCGCAGGAACAAGAAGTCTTTGCCTCGGGGCTCGATCGTCCCTTCGGAATCGCGTTTCATGAGAACTTCGTTTACATAGGAAATCAGAACGAGATCATTCGCTTCGCGTACGATCCCAAGACTTCGAAGCGCGCCGGAGAGAAGGAACACATCCTGGATGTGCCGCGGGGCGGCCACTGGACGCGTTCGCTGGTTTTCAGCGCGGACGGCAGGCATCTCTTTGTCGGCGTGGGCTCGGATAGCAACATTGGCATTGAGCCCCCGATTCGCGCCGCCATCACTGTCTGTGACCCCGACGGCAAGAATGCACACGTTTACGCTTCGGGATTGCGCAACGCGGTGGGGATCGGTCTTGAGCCGAAGACGGGACAATTGTGGGCTTCGGTAAACGAGCGCGATGGCCTGGGCGATGATCTGCCGCCGGACTATGCGACTTCGGTCCGAGAAGGCGGCTTTTACGGCTGGCCTTATAGTTACATCGGGGATTACGTGGATGACCGCGTCAAACCGCAACGGCCGGATCTTGTAGCGCGCGCAATTGTTCCCGACGTTCTTCTCGGGGCGCACGTGGCCGCACTGCAATTCACGTTTTATCTCAGCGAACAATTCCCGGAAAAATATCGCGGCGGGATGTTTCTGGCGGAACACGGCTCCTGGAACCGGGCGGTGCGACAGGGCTATCAAGTCGTTTTCATCCCATTCCAGAACGGCAAGCCTAGCGGAAATCCCGAGCCCTTCCTGACGGGATTCGTTCCCGATCCCAAGCAAACCGGCGTATATGGGCGTCCGGTAGGCGTGACCGTAGCGCCGGGCGGCTCGCTGCTTGTCTCGGACGATGGCGCGGGCGTGATCTGGCGCGTGTCGAAGAAATAGGGCGTCTCCAGGGGCAATTCCGTTGGCAAGGCTCAGGGACGGGTGTACAACGCGCCCATCCCGAATGTGAAACAAACGTTTCACAGGAGACCGAGACTGTTCCGAAGACTCCTCACTTCACAATCAGTGTGAGCTGAAGCTGTTCGGTGATTGTGCCGTGTGTGGCCGTCACCGTGATCGTGGACTTGCCCGCCGGCGTCCCCACCGGCGGCTGAGGCGGAGACTGCACAGGGATGCCACTTCCGCCGCCTCCGCAAGCGCACACTCCACCAATTGTTAGCAACGCAAAACCCGCTGCTACTCGGGACCAAGTGAGGATGGTCGTCCGCGCGGCAGTTTTCGCCCCCATCCTTCTCAAGAATAAAATCACCAGTCCGAAGAAGAGAATCAGCGGCCAACGAATCATTTCGAGAGGCGCACGGCGCGGAGCAAGCTGGAAGGGCACAGCAAAGGAACGGGCAGTTGTCGCGACCGAAACGCTGAAGGGGATTGGGTTTGCGTTGTTGACCTGCGCGGAGGACGGGGAAGCGGCGCAAGCCGCCTCGAGCGGTGCGCCGGAACATGCAAGGGTGACTGCGCCCGTGAATCCGGCTGCAGGCGTCAGTTGCAGCTCGTACTGAGCCGTTTGTCCCGCAGTGATCGTTAGCGAAGTGGGATTCAAGCCGTTTGGTACGACGGTGAAAGGCGCGTCGCCTACTCCCAGGAGCGCGACCGTATGCGGCGATCCCGCGGCGTTGTCGGTGATAAAGATGGACGCGCCGCGTTGGCCGGAAGCCACCGGAGTGAACGCAACATGAATGGTGCAACTCGCAGCTGGAGCGAGACTCGTGCAGTCATTTGTCTGCGAGAAGTCGCTGGGATTAGAACCCGAGAGCGCCACGCTGGAAATAGTCAGCGTGGCCTGGCCGGAATTCGTTACGGCAACCTTCAGGTCGGTGCTGCTGCCCTGGAGTGTATTGGGAAACATCAAATTGCTCGGTACGAGGTTTACCGCAGGCTGCGGCGTAACGCCTTGGCCGCTGAGAGGGACGCTCTGCGGGCTTCCCGGAGCATTGTCGCTGATCGTGAGGGATGCGGAGCGCGTGCCCGTTGCGGAGGGAGTGAAGTTCACGCTTATGGTGCAGATCTGATTGGGAGCGAGAGTCGCACCGCAGGTGTTCGTCTGACTGAAGTCTAGGCTGTTTGCACCCGTGATGGAGATGGCGGGGCTGGAAAAATCCAGAGTTTGATCGCCCATGTTGACGACATAAACGACCAAAGGGGCGCGCGCGCTTCCGATGGTTACGTTGCCGAAATCAACCGAAGTTGGGCTTAAGGCTGCAACGGGGCCCGAAGCAGCCTGAACTGGCGTGCCGGAAATGGCGACGGCCGCGGATCCCGTGGTCGAACCATCAGCGATTTGTGTCAATGCGCCGGTCATCGGATCCATCTGAAACCCAACAATGCCATTGCCACCCAAGGCGTAAAGAAAGGGCCCCTGCGGGTCGGCCACGATGGAGAACCCCAGCAGGATTCCCGGAAGCGCGGAATTCGGCAACTCGGTCAAAGCGCCGGTTGATTGGTCGATGGAATAAGCTCGCATCGTGCGCTGCGACGTAACGACGTAGAGAAATTGACCACTGGAATCAATGGCCATCGCGTCTGGGAAAACATTTTGGTCCGGAAACCTTGCTGTCCTGATCAATTGCAAGGAGCCATCTACTGGCGATATCGTGCACGCATCGATGTACCCTTGCTGATCACCGCGCCCCGCGAAAAGGAAGCGGAGTTTCGGGTCAATGGCAAGTGCGAGCCCGAACCCCCCGCCGGAACATGAAGATAGGGACGGGGTAAGCAGTCCGGTAATTGGATCGATTTGGGATGCTTCAATTGCGCCACCAGCGTCGCCGGTAGCACCATTGGGTCCCTGATAGACATATAGGAAGCGGCCCTTGGCGTCCACCACCATGCTGACAGGGTTGAATGGACCCGGCGTGGGAGTTGGAGTGGCAGAGGCGAGCGCGCCGGTGTTGGCATCAATGGAGTAGATGTCGATGACGCCGACGGTGGTGAATCCGGACTGGGATCCCTGATGGTTGCCGACGTAAAGGAATTTGCCGTTGGCCTCTGCCGCGAGCACCTGTGGGGTCGTGGCGTCGTCTGCGGTGAAGGGCGAATTGGGAACATTGCTCAACGCACCCGTCGTCTGATCGATGGCGTAGACCGAGACGTCGTTCGCGTTGGGATTCAATACATATAGGAACCGTCCCAGCGGATCAACAGCGAGCGCGCTGCCGTCAAGGGTTTGGCTATACGGCGAGCCTGATGTCGCGGTGAGAGCGCCCGTTGTGGAGTCCTTCGCGAAACCGAACACGGCCGTGCCACCCGAGGCATATACATGTTGCGCTTGCGATTGCGCGTGGGCGGAGGCGCTTGCCAGAATTGCGAGAGCTACTGCCAGGGTGAAAGAAACGGCTCGGAGGCTTGGAACCCGGCTGCACAGAGGCCCGTTTCGCACAGCGGTCCCCACTTGTACGCAGGGCATACGCGTTTCCTTGGCCGCTGACCGCGCGGTCTGTTGCAGGTTCTGAGAGGGGGCCTAACTGCCCGGCAAAGTAAGCCCGGGTATACTCGCTTGTCAATAAAAATTGCGAGACTTCGCTCAGCGGGAATAGCGAGAGGGAGTGGCGGCGAATGGAAATAGAGAGCTTCTCCGGACGTTTGCCGAGACACGGTTCTCGCCCTGTTACGTCCAGGCGCGCTTCAGTTTTCTTTCAGGAGGCGGACGAATTCCGATGCGACATGCGGCAGCCGCGCCCCGCGGCGCACGATCAGATACAGATGGCGCGGTATAGCCAACTGCTTGACCTTCACTTCGGCCAGGTCGCCGCGTTCAAGCTCCCAGCGCACGCATATGCGCGGAATGATCGCAACACCCATGCCCATTTGCACAAAGCGTTTGATGCTCTCAATGGTCGGCAACTCGATGTGCATATTGAGCGGCGTGCGGTGGCGCGCAAACAGTTCGATGACGCGCCGGCGGAACGGTGATTCGACAATATGCGCGACGAAAACTTCCTTGGCCAACTCGGTAAGCTCCACCACGCGGCGGCGCGCGAGCGGGTGGTCGGGAGGCGCGACCAGGCTCAGCTCGTCGCGGAATATCTCCGTGGCCTGAAGCTGCGGCTCGCGCGGAACAAAAGAGACGGCCCCAAGGTCGAGGCGGTAGTTCAGCACTTCGTGCGGGATGTCTCTGGAAAAGACGCGATGAACACGCACCTGGACCCCTGGGTGCTCCTGCCGAATGCGGGCCAGCGCCGGCAACAGGGCGTGAATCGAGCTCTCGTTCACGCCCAACGACAATTCGCCCCGCTCCAGGCCCTCAAGATCCGCGATGCCCTTGCGGACCTCATCGCGAAGATTCAGCAGGCGCTCAGCGTACTCTTGGAGCAGCTTGCCCGCATCGGTGAGCCGCACCGGCCGGGCGCCCCGGACGAAGAGCGGCTGGCCCAGCGAGTCTTCGAGCTTTCGGATCGTCAGACTGACGGCCGGCTGGGTGCGGTACAGCTTTTCGGCGGCGCGGGAGAAACTGCTCTCGCGCGCCACGGTCAGAAAAACCTGTAATTCCGCCAGATCCACGAAGCACCTCGGTTCGCCGCCCGGGTGAGTATAAGGCAGAATTATCAAATGTAGAATAAAGATAAATTGGACGGGAGGGCGATTCGGCTGGCACCATTGCCGGAAGGGGGATCGCATGGACGCAGTCCGTATTTTCGACACCACGCTTCGCGACGGGGAACAATCACCCGGCTTCTCGATGAACACTGCGGAAAAGGTGCGCATGGCGAGGCAGCTTGCTGCGCTCGGCGTGGACGTCATCGAAGCGGGCTTTCCAATCGCATCGCAGGGAGACCTGGAAGCAGTTCGTAAGGTTGCAGAGGAGGTGCGGGACGTCCCGATTGCGGCGTTGGCCCGCGCCAAGAAAGAAGACGTGCGAGCGGCCATCGAGGCGCTCAAATCGGCCGCCGAACCCCGGCTGCACGTGTTTCTGGCGACATCCGACCTGCATATGCGGGTAAAACTGAATATGACGCGCGAGCAGGTCCTGGAGGCGATCGATTCCATGGTGCGGCTCGGCCGGCAGCACGTTGCGGAGGTGGAGTTTTCCGCCGAGGATGCCGGGCGCACGGAAATCGGCTTTTTGTGCCGAGTCTGCCGCGTCGCCATTGATGCGGGCGCCAGCGTGTTGAACTTACCTGATACCGTGGGTTACGCCGTGCCGGAGGAATACGCCGAGATGTTCCGTCGCGTGCGCGAATACTTGGGCGACCCGCCGGGGATAACCCTGAGCGCGCATTGCCACGACGACCTGGGTCTGGCGGCGGCCAATTCGCTGGCCGCGGTCCGCGCGGGAGTGCGGCAGATCGAATGCACAATCAATGGAATCGGCGAACGCGCGGGCAATGCTTCGCTGGAGGAAGTTGTGGTCGCGTTGGCGGTGCGCAAAGAAAGCTTTGGCGTGACCACCGGCGTTCACCTGAACGAGATTTTCCCCACGAGCCGGCTGCTTTCGGAAATCACGGGAATCCAGGTGGTGCCGAACAAAGCTGTTGTCGGCTCAAACGCGTTCGCCCATGAAGCCGGGATTCACCAGGATGGGATTATCAAGAATCCGCTCACGTACGAGATCATTTCGCCGCAGACCGTCGGGGTGCCGTCGCGCTCGCTGGTGCTCGGGAAACATTCAGGGCGCAACGCGCTGCGGGTGACTCTCCGTGACTTGGGGTATGAGCCGAATGACACGGAGCTGGCAGAATGCTACCGGCGCGTCACGGCGCTTGCCGACCAAGCGAAACAGGTGCGCACGCGCGACGTGGTGTCGATTGCGCACGAGGTGATGCGCCGCCGGCCCGCCGTCGCACAGACGGCTTCCCCCGCGGCCTGACGCCTGGCCGCGACCCCCCCACCCGAGCGCAATTGCCGGTGACAGCCGCCGGGCCTGTGCGGCCGGGAGAGGCCCGAGGAGAATCTTCGCGACGATGTTGAAGAAAATCATTGTGATGCTGCCGGGAGACGGCATTGGACCGGAGGTAATCCGCGCCGCTGCGGGCATCCTCCGCGAGTGCGCGCACGAGTTCGGGCATCACTTCGATCTTCCGGAATATCCGCTCGGCGGCGCGGCCATCGACGCAAAGGGCGTGCCGCTGCCTGCCGAGACTCTGGAGGCCTGCCAGAAGGCGAATGCCGTGCTGCTCGGCGCCGTGGGCGGGCCCCGATGGGATGCGCAGCCGGTCGGGAACCGGCCCGAGAGTGGCTTGCTGGCGTTGCGGCAGGAGCTCGGCTTGTACGTGAATGTGAGACCCGTGCGCTTGCACCAGCCGCTGCGCGCCATTTCGCCGCTCAAGCACGACCGGCTCGGGGGGTTGGACATCGAGATTGTGCGCGAGCTGGCCGGAGGAATGTATTTCGGTGAGCGCGGCAGTCAGCAGATCAGCGGCGGTGAGCGGGCATTCGACACGGAATCGTACTCGACACCGGAGGTCGAGCGAATCGCCGCGTTCGCTTACGCGCGCGCAGAAAATCGCTCCCGGCGCCTCACTTCGGTGGACAAGGCGAACGTGCTCATCAGCTCGCAGCTCTGGCGGCGGACGGTAACGTCCATGAGCCAGCTTTATCCGTCGGTGCGGCTTGAGCACCTGTATGTGGACAACGCGGCGATGCAGTTGGTGCTGCGGCCGGAGCAGTTCGACGTGATCCTCACGTCGAACATGTTCGGGGACATCCTGAGCGACGAGGCCGCAGCGCTGGTGGGCTCGATTGGGTTGCTACCTTCGGCCAGTTTCGGCACGGGCACGCCGCTGTTCGAGCCGATCCACGGCTCGGCGCCGCAGCTTGCAGGAAAAGAGGCGGCGAATCCCATCGGCGCAATCCTTAGCGTGGCGATGATGCTCCGCGACACTTTCGGTCTGGGGATCGAGGCGGACTGGATCGAGCGCTCGCTCGAGCGCGTCTTGGCCGCGGGCTACCGCACGCCGGATATTGCGGAGCCGGCCGGGCGCGTCGTCGGCACATCACACTTCGCCGAAATCCTTCGGCAGGAGATGCAGCTCACCCTCGAACACGCCGGCCGTTACGGCTGGGGCGTATAACCGGGGTGGGCCTTTTGGGGGGCGTGGGAGGAAGCTCCGGCTCTCTCCCGGACCGTAGTCCGCCGATGTTGAGCGGGTGCGCAGCCCGCCTTGCGGGAAGCTGCGCGGAATGCTACCTTTTCCACTTCCTAAAGGATCGGACGCCCGTCCCTGTCGAGGTCACGATCCCAAGCACAACGAGCGGCCGGTCAAGGTCGAAGCTGCGTCTTTTCCAGTAGCGGTGCGTCGCCAAGGGTTGAATTTCACTTTCGTCTGTCACGAGCCGATTTTTTGAATGTCTGAGCCAGCCAATCCGGTGCGGGGTCAGCTTGCCGCGGACACGCGCGAGTTCGTATTCTGGCGCGTCGAAGGGAGCCTGCTCGAGCTGGGCGCACTTCGGTCGGTCGGCTATTTCACCTGGAACGCGCAGAGTTTTGCCGAACGCTGGGCCCGCCGCGCGGGGATGGCGGCGATGGCGCTGGTGCGACCCTTCGCCTACGCCAGCGGCCGCCAATTTGCCACGCGTTTGCTGCACACCCTTCTGCGCGGCGTTAGCCGCGACCGCCTGGAGCTGCTCGGCGAAGAGTATTTCCAATACGTCCTGCGGCCGCAACTTCGCCGCAGCGCTTCTGAAAAACTCTGCGAGGCGGTGCGGCAGGGACAGCGAATCGTTCTGGTGAGCCAGGGCGTCGACCACGTGATGCGGCCGCTGGCGCACCACTTCGGCGCGGAATGGCTGGCCGCAAATCGCCTGGAATTTCGAAATGGCCGCGCGACCGGCCGGCTGCTTGATCCGGTCGTGCGCCCGCGAGGGCCCTTGGCGTGGCTCGCCAGCGGGGCGACGGATGGCCGGATCGAGCGAGGGAAACTGCTTGGACAGCTTGGCTGGAACGGTCAACCGCATCGTCTGGAGGCCGCGATTCACGCAACCGCGCGCTGCCCTCGCGCTCCGGATCGCCCCGTAGTTTTTTTTGACGGTAGGCCGCATACCGGTGAGCTGCGCGTCCGCGAAACGCTTGCGGGGAAGCACATCCTGCTCGTCGGCGTCAGCGGGTTCATCGGAAAAGTCTGGCTCGTGCATTTACTCGAAAACCTTCCCGAGATTGGCAAGATCACGCTGCTCCTGCGGCGCAGTCGCGCAACTCCCGCGCAGAGACGCTTCGAAAAAATCGCCGAGGAATCGCCCGCGTTCGACCGGCTATACGAGACTCACGGCGAGCGCTTCGGTGCGTTCCTGCGAAGGAAGATCGAGGTCGTAGAAGGTGACGTCAGCCAGCCGGGTTTGGGGCTCGATCAGGCCACGCGGAGACGCCTGGCCTCATCGCTCGACCTCGTTGTGAACAGCGCGGGGCTCACCGATTTCAATCCCGATCTGCGCGACGCCCTCTCATCGAATGTCGATTCGGCGGTCCACCTTCTCGAATTTCTCCAAGACTGCGACCACGCCGGTTTGATGCATCTTTCCACTTGCTACGTGGCTGGAGCGCGGGATGGGCGCGTATCCGAGGAGTTGCAGGAAAACTACAATCCTGCGGGCGATCCGACGTTTGACGCCGAGCGCGAAATCGAATCCCTGCGGGAAACCATCCGGCGCGTGGAAGAGCGAGGCAAAGGTGCTGAGCTCGAAGCGGCGCTGCGACGCCAGGCGCTTGGGCGCAAGGGCGACGCATCGGCAGCATCCGCCGGAGAGCTGGACGGAGTGATGCGGCGCAACCGGGCGCGCTGGGTGCGAAACCGCCTGGCGCGCGTGGGCCTGCGGCGCGCGCAGTACCTCGGCTGGCCCAATACCTACACGTTTACAAAAAGCCTCGGCGAATCCATTCTGGCTCGGCGCGGGCGCAGCCTGCCCATTGCCATTGTGCGGCCCGCGATTGTCGAAAGCTCCATGCGTTCACCATTTCCCGGCTGGAACGAAGGCATCAACACTTCGGGGCCATTGTCCTACCTGCTCGGGACAAACTTCCGCCAGTTGCCCTCGAACGAGCGCAAGTGCCTCGACGTGATTCCGGTGGACATGGTCTGCCGCGGGATGACGCTGATTGCCGCCGCGGTCGTGACCCGGCGCCACGCGCGGCTATATCAGCTCGCAACTTCAGCAATCAACCCATGCGACATGGGGCGCTCGATCGAACTGACTGGGCTGGCGCACCGCAAGCACTATCGTTCGCAACAGGGAATCGACCGCTGGCTAAAGGTGAAACTCGAAAGCATCCCTGTTTCGAAGCAGCGCTATGAGCGGCTTTCGGTGCCCATGCAGAAAGCTTTCGTCTCGGGGATCAATCGCGTGGCTGCGTCACTGCGGCTGAAGAAGCCACCGCTGGCGAAGCAGGAGCGCGACCTCATACGCATCGAAAAACTCATCGAGCTGTACGAGCCGTTCATTCTGCTTAACGAACATATCTTCGAATGCGAGAACGCGCGGCTGCTTTCGGCGGCGCTTCTGCCGGAGGAGCGCGAACGGTTTGGTTTCGACCCGGAAAGTATTGACTGGTGGGACTACTGGATTAACATCCATATTCCGGCGCTGCGGCGCTGGTGCTATCCGCTCATGGAGGGGCGCTCGCTCGAACCACGGGTGCCGCGCGCGCTCGACTGGAACGGGGAAGCCGTCGGCGCGTCCGCAGCGTCGTCTTCGCCGCACTCCGACCCGCTATGGCGATCTTCGTAACTGGATCGACGGGCTACATCGGCAGCTACATCGTCGCCGGCCTTTTGCGGGACTCCCGCGATACCCTGAACCTTCTTGTGCGCGCGCATACGCTCGAGGAGGCGGAGAGACGCCTGTGGCAGTCGCTGCAACTTCATTTCGGGTTTCCGGAATTCATCGAGCATTTGCAGACGCGCGTGCACATTTACCGCGGCGACTTGACGTGCGAGCGCTTTGGGTTGGAAGACGGGGAATACCACACTCTCGTGGATACAACCGATTCGCTGATCCATTGCGCGGCTTCGCTCAACCGAAAATCGGAAAAGCAGTGCTTGAACGTAAATCTGCGCGGGTCGCTCGAGGTCATCCAGCTCGCCCGCCACGCGCAGAACCGGCACGGCCTGCGGCGGTACAGCCACGTCAGCACAGTGGCGGTGGCCGGCAAGCGGCAGGACGCCGTTGTGCAAGAAGATGAGGCCATCGACTGGACGCTCTCCGACTTCGATCCGTACGCGCGCACCAAGAAATTCTCGGAGCACATGGTGCGGCAGCTACTGCCGGACGTGCCCCGCACCATCTTCCGGCCGGCAATCGTGTTGGGCGACAGCCGCCGGCCGGAAACCACGCAGTTCGACATGGTCCGCGCGTTCGACGTGCTGGCCAGTCTTCCTGTGCTGCCTCTGCGCCCGGAAGATAAGATCGACATAGTTCCGGCGAACTACGTCGGAAAGGCGATCGTAACCATCCACCAGAAGGAGGTACGCGCGCACGAGATCTATCATCTTTCTTCGGGGACTGCCTCGCAAACCTATCGGGAAATGACGGATGCGCTTGCCGCAGCCGCAGGCTGGCGCCGGCCTCTCTATTGGCCTGCGCTCAGGCGGCCCTTCGCTTCACTCGTGCACTGGCTCTCGCGCCGCCACGGGGCAGTGGGCTATGGCGCTTCGCTGCTCAAAGTATTCTGGCCGTACCTGGTTTGGAATACCGCTTTTGACAATTCTCGCATCGTCGCGGAATTGGGCGAGACGCCCGCGCCGTTCTCGACGTATGCCTACCCCCTTCTGAAGTTCAGCCGCAAGAATCATTTCGAATATCCGTATGTTCCCTGGCCGGAGAAGGCTCCGGCGGCAGCGGTCGCCGTAAAAGGTGCGCGCGCATGACCGATTTTCTCCTCGTGGCCTGCGTCAGCGCTCTGATCGAGATTAGGCGCATCGGCTGGATGCTCGGTCTCGGCCGCGGTTGGCGATCGGGCGAAAAGCTGAAGCTGCTCTTTGCGGGCTACAACGGGACGCGCAATACCGGCTCCGATGTGCGCGTGCAGGAGATGATCCGTCAGATTCGCCATGTGCTCGGCGGAGAGAATGTCGCGTTCAGCGTGATGACGCAGAACTTCGACCGCACACGCGGTTACTTCGAGGGGACGCAGCAAGTGCATCTGCCCGACGTTTATCCTCCTTTCCTTTTCCGCGAAGTGCGGCAGAACCACGGCGTGATTGCGTGCGAAGGCTCGATGTTCAAGAGCAAATTCGCCAACGCGCTGACGACCATGATGATCGGCTCGCTGGGCCTGGCGTCGGCGGAGAACAAGCTCTCGATCGGCTATGGCGCCGAGGCCGGCCACATGGACGGCCTCATCGAGCGGATGTGCGGGCGTTACGTCCGGGATTCGCTGGTCATCACGCGAAATCCGGAATCGCAGACACTGTTGAGCCAACTCGGCATTCATACCGAGCTCGGAACGGATACGGCGTGGACCTTTGACCCGCACCCGCCCGAGTATGGGCGCAGAGCGCTGCGCCAAGCGGGCTGGGATGAGCGGACGCCCATCCTGGCGCTCTGCCCAATCCATCCGTTTGCCTGGCCAGTAAAGGCTTCCATCGCGAAGTACCTCGCGCGCGCCGCCACCGGCGCGTACAAGGAAAGTCAGTACCGCACGGTTTACTTCCATGAATCCGGCCCCGAGGTGGACCGAAAATACGAGCACTACATTTCCGGTTTCGGCAAAGCCGCGGGGGCGTTCGGCGAGCGCCACCGCGTCTTTCCGATCCTCGTGGCCATGGAGCGGCTGGACGCGCGGGCGTGCCGTGACCTGGCCAGGCGGCTCCCCGGCGCGCCTGTGTTTACTTCGGACGATTACGACATGTTCCAGCTTGTGAGCATTCTGCGGTGTTGCTCCCTGATGGTGTCGTCGCGGTATCACGGCATCGTGACCTCGATGCCGGCGCTGGTCGCCTCGGCGGGCGTCACGATGGACGAACGCATCCGCAATTTGATGAATGAACGCGGTCACCAACATCTGCTGCTCACCGTAGACGAGCCGGACCTCGAAGCGAAGCTCCTGTCGGTGATGGAAAGCTTGCGCGAGGAGCAGGAATCGGTGCGCGAGGGGATCGCACGCACGGTCGTGCGCAATCTGAAAGTGATGGCGCGAATGGGTTTGCTTTTCGAAGAAGCGGTGCGGCGCCAATATCCAGAATTTCCTCTTCGCACGGGCGTGTTGAGCTGGGAGGACTATCTGCCGCCGCTCAGCGAGAACCTCCGCGCGCTCGCCGGGCGCCATGATTCTGCCACGGCAGTGCAGGCCGCGGCCCGCTGAGCCTGCCAAGACCCATGCCCGATTTTCTCGAACACATTTTTGGACAATTGCAGCGGGCTGCGCACCGCCTCGTCCTGAAAGAGCTGCATGCGGACGGCGTGGTGCGCGTGACCGCGAGCGAACTCCTGGCGCAGGTCGAATCGGCCCGGGCGTTTGTGCTGCGTGCGGGTCTGCGGCCGGGAGATCGCTGCGCACTGCTTGGCCCCAATTCGATTCGCTGGGTGGCCATTGACTTGGCGCTGATGGCGGAACGCATCATCGTCGTGCCGCTCTACTCGCGGCAAGCCCCTGCGGAGCTTGTGGCGATGATGAAAGACTGTCAGCCGCGTTTGCTGCTGTGCAGCGAAACCCCGCTCGGAGATGCCGCTGCCTTCGCGTGGTCGGATGCGCCGCGGTGCGCGCTTTTTGACGAGGCGCTGGAGGCAAAGACGGCTCGCTCGGACATTGTCGTGCCGCCAGTTCAGCGCGCAGAGGACGATCTCGTCACAATCATCTATACCTCAGGAACATCCGGCGAGCCGAAAGGCGTTTGCCTGAGCGTTGGTAACGTGAATCACATTCTGAGCTGCACGACAGAGCGGTTGAATCAACTCATGGGCGCGACGCGCGAGCCGGACCGCGTGTTTCATTATCTTCCTTTCAACTTTGCGGCGTCGTGGATTCTAATGCTGTCGTGCCTCTCGCGGGAAAGCG
>Ga0209056_10003538_pt1 | contig 16620 bp, 18 predicted proteins | sample GraSoiAngelo_114_FD_185876 | JGI IMG/M metagenome (GOLD analysis project Ga0209056, IMG submission 185876) | Grasslands soil microbial communities from the Angelo Coastal Reserve, California, USA - 14_0903_13_40cm (SPAdes) (version 2) | ecosystem: Environmental > Terrestrial > Soil > Grasslands... | reverse complement strand
CCCGAAATGGATGCCATGACGGATCATCTCTTCCTGCCGTCGGAAGGACTCGAAAACCAGATGCGGTACGAAGCCATGATAAACAGAATGCTGAACCACGCGATCGCCGAGTTGGAGAGGATCCAGATGCGTAGGAAGGAGGCAGCCCCAAGTAGCCGGTAGATAGACCTATTTGCGAAACAAAGCCAAGAAGTTCCTTATTTTCATCAGGGGCTTGGAGAACAAAGCCAAGTTTTGTCCTCGATGCATAGGTCGCTCGAGGTTGGGGAGGCATCGCAGTTGGCGATCGATCGAAGAAGAAGAGGGTGTCTCTGCCGCTTCGTCGACTTGAAGCCGTTTGCGCGTACCAAAGCCACGAAGCACGATCCCCGAGGGAGAGCTTAGAGGCAAATGATTCTGACTTGAAGATCGACTGGCATCTTCGCGCTCCATTGTGTTTGAGAAATATAAGCCGGGAGTTCCATTTCGAAGCGCCGAGATGTTGGACTGATTTGAGTCTCGCTGCGGACGTGCGCGGAGCCATGCCAATTTCGATGCCCCGGCGCAGTTAGTTTATTAGGAGGTCAGGGAATTGTGGCCGAGGTTTCATTAGAATGCCGGCTCTCGACCAAGTCTGTGCCCATTGCGGTCGCGACGTAGAAGTAGGTAAAGCCAGACTGGACGGTACGATCAGTGTAGGACGTGTCAGGCTGGGGCGAGGGATTCAATTTTTGATACGGCCCACCAGATTGCGTTCCGCGGTAGACGTTATATCCACCAAATGCTTTGACTGGAAGTGGTTCTCAATCCTCACAACACAGTGTCGGCTTATCGTGGGACCCCAGCAGTTCGCCAGTGCTTCGAAGGCGTAACGCTGAGTTGCCCAGCAGTGTTGGATGTCGGGGTGCTTTTTGGCATGGCAGCGCCGCCTCCGCAAGCGAGTTGCAGCGCAGAGGCCGCGATCAGTAGCCATAAAAGGTATCGCCTGTACATGCAGCGCCTCAAAAGTATTCTCCAAGAGCGAATCTGGAGTTGCCAGAGACCGCCGAGACATGAACCTTAAGACTTGAGGGCCCGATACTTCGGTAACAGATTCAACGCGGGATTGGTTGCCATGTTGTGGCAACAAGGGCTTGACTGCAAAGCCGCTAGTCCCTGACACCGCACGCTTCGACGTAGTGGCGTGCTTTGACGAAGACGAACGCGGCGCGCTAGGAACTGCGCAAGACTTTGAATCTAATTTGTAGGGTTAATCCGCATCTATATTAAGTCGCAGATCGGTTTCCTGCAACTCGGATTTTTTATCTCCACTCGATTCATCGCGAGCGCAGAACCAGGATCAATTGCATTGCTGCTTTCAACCGGGCCACGATCTTCGGCGGGATGGTGATCCGGTTTCGCAAGTCCTCTTAACCTGAACGCAGCTCAAGTGAGCAAAGCGGGCATCTGCCCAGCTTTTTGTGTTTTTGGGACCGCTACTTCTTGGCACTCGTGCCGAATAGGCGGATCAAGGAATCAGCGCGTGCACCTGGTTTGAATGGCTGCTCTCTTTCCCCGTAGAGCTGACGGCGGTGGTGACGTAGTAGTACCACCGTCCCGCCTGCACCGCGGTATCTGTAGAGGACGTTCCCGGCACGGACGCTATCCTTGTGTAGGCACCGCCGGATGTTCCGCTACGATATACGTTGTAGTGCGCGACCGCGGAAGTGCTTGGTTTCCAGGAAAGTGAAACCAAATGCTGAGATGTCTTGGCACCCGTACCAGTGAGCGCTTCCGCCACCGGCGAATTCGCGGCATTGCTACTGAACGAGATCTTTCGTACGCCGTTCCGCTGATTTTTGGAGCAAATCTTATCGAGAATGATACGTGCTGGCCGGGGCGATTGGCAACGGTTTCGCCCCGCGTGAACTCGCCCCGAGTTTCAACATCTACGTACCGACTTTCCCACCCTGCTTGGAAATCCCGCACACCCCGCGGGATTCCCACTTTCCCTCAGCCCCGGCGACTGCTGGATTGACTCAAACCGGACAAGTCACGTGCTAAGAAAACCGGACATTTTAACTTGCTAACGACAGACTTGTTTGAAACTGGAAGCGCCTACCCATCTCATCCCTCTGAATAGAGTCGCCGGCACAAACAATGCCCGAATCGACTTCGCTGGTTGCTTTGGAGGCTACAAACAATCGGGCAATGGTCGTGAGTGGGTGAGGCCGGTCTGGAAGAATTCCTTGAGTTGGAAGCTGTTTTTTGGCTATGGAGCCTAATAAGCTATGAAGCCTAATAAAATTAGCGGAGTTTTCAGCAGTAATGGAATTGATTGTGATTAGTCCGGACGCGCGTCGGCATTCGCTTCGCTGATGTTCCGCAAGCGTCGTGTCGCGTCTTGATCGATTGTAAAATCGCAGGCTTGCCGTTTCGAACCAGATGTTTTCCGCCAGGGAAGCGCCGTGCCTAATCGTTGTGTGCTTAGCGACATCAGCGCCGGCGGGTGCTATGTGGAAACGACGGAGTCGTTTCCTTCCGGCACTGCCGGGGCCCGCTCTTCGTGAACCGCTTTTTGGAAATACTCGAGTGACAGCCGCAGGCCTGTTTCGAGATCGATCTTCGGCTCCCATCCCAGAAGAGTTCTAGCCTTAGTGATATCCGGCCGCCGCTGCTTCGGATCGTCTTGCGGCAAAGGTTCGTGGCGGATTTTGCTCTTCGATCCGGTAATCGCGAGCACACGGTGCGCGCACCCTAAAATCGTAAATTCTCTGGGATTGCCAATATTTACCGGCAGATGTTCGTCAGAGCTGGCCAGCCGCAGAAAGCCTTCGATTTCATCGCTTACATAACAGAAGCTGCGCGTCTGGCTGCCGTCGCCGTACACAGTCAGATCGTCGCCGCGTAGCGCCTGCTTCATGAAATTCGGAATCACCCGGCCATCATTGAGCTGCATGCGGGGACCATAAGTATTGAAGATTCGCGCGATGCGCGTGTCCACTTTGTGATAGCGGTGATACGCCATTGTGACCGCCTCGCTGAAGCGCTTGGCTTCGTCGTATACAGAACGCGGCCCAATCGGATTCCACGTGTCCCCAGTACGTTTCTTTCTGCGGATGCTCCAAAGGATCGCCATAACATTCCGATGTGGAAGCAAGCAGATATTTCGCGTGATACTTAAGCGCTATGTCAAGCGCGCGGAATGTTCCCAGCGATCCGGCTTTGAGAGTTTCGATTCCATGAATGGTGTAGTCCACTGGACTCGCCGGGCTGGCGAAGTGAAATACGTAATCGACTTTTCCGCAATCGCACGTCTCGTTGATGTCAATCTGGCGAAATTCAAACCGGCTTTCGTTTTGCAGATGCTCGAGATTGGATTTTCTACCGGTCAGCAGGTTGTCAATCGCGACAACCGAGTAGCCTTCACCCAAAAGCGCGTCACACAAATGGGAGCCAAGGAATCCCGCTCCGCCGGTGACCAGGGCACGTGGCTTGCTCATCATCGCTTGAGTTTTCTCGCCGGTGTGGCTGCGGCAGCGTTTTGAGTTTCCGGCGCGGTGGCCTGCCGGCCCACGCTGTAGTAGGTGAACCCGCGCTGTGCCATGATTTCCGGATCATAAAGATTTCGGCCATCGATCACGATCGGATATTTCAATTCCTTGTATAAGCGCTTCAAATCCAACGCGCCGAACTCTTCCCACTCGGTCAATATGAGCAATGCGTCAGCACCAGCGGCGGCTTCATACGCGCTGTTCACGAAATCCACATTCGAATTCAAAATCTCGCGTGCGCGCCCCATCGCAGCCGGGTCATAGGCCGCGATCTGGCAGCCTTCCTGCAAGAGCGATTGCGCCAGCAGAAGCGCGGGCGATTCCCGAATATCGTCCGTGCCTCCCTTGAAGGCCAACCCTAAAATCCCGATCCGCTTACCACGGAGCGTCCACAATGCGCTGCGCACCTTGCGCAGAAAACGATGCCGTTGCTCTTCGTTGATGCGCATGACTTCATCCAGCAACCGGAATTCGTATCCGCATTCTCGCGCCACTGCTCGGAAGGCTGACAGGTCCTTCGGGAAACAAGATCCTCCGTAGCCAATGCCCGGATTCAGAAATCTGGGGCCAATGCGGCTGTCCGATCCAATTCCCTGAACCACCTGGTGCACGTTCGCACCTACGGATTCGCAGATCGATGCGACGGCGTTGATGAAGGAAATCTTCATCGCCAGGAACGCATTGGAAGCGTGTTTGATCAGCTCTGCGCTCTTGGCACTGGTGACAATCAGCGGAGGCGGGATACGCGCTCTGTCGGGTTTAGGAATCGCATCCGGCCGCTGATAGTAGCTGCCATCGCTGAGCGGCGCGTAGATTTCGCGCAGCAGGGAAGCGCAGCGTTCGCTATCCGCTCCGACTACAATCCGGTCGGGATACAGAAAATCCGTGACCGCGCTGCCTTCTCGCAAGAACTCAGGATTAGAAGCGACGTCGAAGGAATCCGGCGGCGCGGCGTTGCGCAGGATGATCTTGCGAATCCAGTCACTGGTGTAGACCGGAACTGTGCTCTTCTCAATGACAACCTTATAGCCGTTGATTGCTCCCGAAATGCTGCGGGCCACCGATTCCACGTAAGACAGATCAGCTTCACCTTGCTCCGTGGGAGGAGTGCCGACCGCAATGAATATTGCCTCGCTGGCCCGCACCGCCTTCTGCAAATCGCCGGAAAATTCCAGCCTGCTCCCGCGATGACGCCCGAGCAATTCCGGCAGGAAATTTTCATGAATGGGGACCTGGCCAGCTTTCAAGGCCGCGAGTTTTTGCTCATCGTTGTCGACCAAAATTACCTCATGTCCCAGGTCGGCAAAGCACGCCCCGGCCACAAGGCCAACGTATCCAGATCCCACAACCGCAATGTGCATCCGCTGCTCCCGGCAAAGCGAGAACGATTCGAGAAATACTTTATCAGCTTTTCTGTTGAACTTCCGCCAATCACAAATGCCAGAGACCGTAATGGTTAAGGATCAAATCGGCAGGTGACCACGGTTAGCGTCTAACCCAGCTTTGTGGTACCGACCTCCTGTCGTGTCTGCGTGACCAACCAGGAGTCGCCGTAAGGCCTTGCAGATAATAGTGATGGACGGAATGGCCCGCTCCCTAAACTAGATAGAACGTGCGCTGAACTCCTCGCTCCTTCGTGAATTTCATGGCTTACCGCAACTTATTCCACGCTGCTAGCCTCTGCTGTAGACACCGACGGTCATGGGCTCCTTGACAGAATATTTCAGCAAGCACCATAACGCTCGCACACCATCTCTGCATCCGATCTTTTTTCCTTTTTCGTAAGTCCGACCCCAATAACTGATACCCACTTCGTAGATTCTTAACCTTCGTTTGGCGACCTTGACTGTAATCTCGGGCTCGAAGCCGAAGCGATCTTCCTCGATCGGAATGGACTGAATCACCTCGCGGCGAAATGCCTTATAACAGGTCTCCATATCGCTAAGGTTGATGTTGGTGAGGCAGTTGGAAAGGAAAGTCAAAAGCCAATTTCCTATCGAGCGCCAGAAGTACAACACGCGATGGGTGCCGCTGCCAAGGAAACGTGACCCATAAACCACATCAGCTTTGCCCTGAATCAGAGGATCAAGCAGCGTGGGATAATCCTGGGGGTCATATTCGAGATCGGCATCCTGAATGATAACGAAATGGCCGGTTGCTTCTTGGATCCCCCGCCGAAGCGCTGCACCTTTTCGCATATTGCGCGGCTGAAAAAATGCGCACGTTTCCGTGCTGGCTCTGCAAGTCAGTCAGTATTTCTCACGAGTCATCAGACTGAACCGTCATCCACGCACAGCACCTCCATCTAAAGCGGGACCAACGGAACGCGTTCAGCTACAGAGCGCAGCGTATTGCGCTCATTGTAGATCGGCATGACTACAGATAATTTCACGATCCGGGCCGGAATCTCCTTCTTATTCAAAAACGGCAATTGCAAGCCGACAAAACTAATGTATCGACATCAGGTAATACGCCTTCCTTCTTGATTCCGGAAAGCGCCGCTCCAGAAACTCATCGAACGACAGCAGGTTTTCCAGACGCCAGTACTCTCCCGCCCGCACTTCGCACAGATATCTCCCAGTTCCACAAAGCGTGTATCTTTTTCCACTTCCTTGCGCTGCTCCCAGGCGAGAGTCTCATCGATTTTGGTGAGCACGAACTGGGCTCGCCGGCGATTGAGCCTGGGCAGCATAGGCGGATTCTTAGTAATGAAGCTCGTCAAGCCAATCAAGGCTTTCTGCTCCTGGGCGCCGAATGAGCGCGGCCTCGATCAATTCCTGGCGCCCGAGACAGAGCCCGATATAGGGACAGTTGCTGCAGGGGTTCTGTGGGAAACGGATGCCGCTGTGCGGCAGGAACTGGGCAGACTCGATCTGTCGGATGCTGGCTTCAACCAGCTGCCCGAACTCGCGCCGTTGCTCATCGTTGATGGAGGTGCGCAGGTACTGAATCTCGACCAGTCGCTTGCGCACGAAAACCACCTGTGCGACTTCGGAGATGCCGGTGATCCAGGAATAACAAATGAGCTGCGGATCTAAGGCTAACAATCCATCCGGTTCCGTCGGATAGCGGGCCGAAGTCGTCTTCCATTCGAGCAGGCAGCGCTGATTGTCCAGCCGTCCGATGGCATCGATATAGGCCACGAATTCGTTCTGGCCGGAAAGCGGCCTCACAAACTTAATTGGCAGGTTGCGGCGGGGCTGGCGAATGCGCACGCGATCTTCCTGGCAAAAGCGGTCGAGCAGCTGAATGCCTTGCTCGAGCATGCGATCCCAGGTGTCACCATGCGAGTACTCGAGCTTCTGATCCTGATAGAGCTTCCACTCCTGAAACAGGGCAGCCGTCGCGTCTTGGCGGAGAAAAAAGGCGGCCAGAGCGCGTTCAAAAGCGCGCCCGAAGAACATGGCTGCCCGACTGTCTTTCTCCTGCCAGCCATCGAGATAACGATGACGGTAGCGGCGCGGGCAGGTCAGGTATTGGCTGATCTGCGTGTAGCTACAGATCATGAAGCGACCTCCGATTCGGGAGGATCGTCGGCGGCTGTGGGCGAGAGTTCCTTCCAGCGGCTGAACGGCGCGAATCCGTCCAGATTGAGGAGGGAGATGCCATGCACGATGGCATGACTTAATTTCACGACACCCTGGAGGCCGACCAGCGCCTGATCATCAACGCAAGCGCAAAAGCGCTCCTCCCGGTGGAAAGGTTGTGAATTCTCGTCAGATTTTTGTGAAAAATGCAAAACAGTCTATTTCGCAATGATGCTAACGCAGTTTTCGGCCTGCAAGTATTGAGTAAGGATAAAATCCTTGCTATAGTAAGGATATGCCTAAGGTTACAAGCAAGTTGCAGTTGACAGTGCCCAAAGCCATCGCCGACCAGTACGGAATCAGGCCGGGAGACGAGTTGCAGTGGATCGCGGCCGGGGAAGCGATCCGCGTGATTCCCGCGGGGAAAAATAATCTCAATGAGCAAGAACGCCCGGTAAAAGAACGACTGGAGCTCTTCGATCAAGCCACGCAGCGGCAAAAACGTCGACAGGCAAGAGCGTGCAAGATAGTTTCGCCAGCAGACCGCGGTTGGAAGCGAGAGGAGTTGTATGGTAGCAGCCTCCCTGATTGACACTAACATTCTGGTCTATCGGTTCGATCTCCGTTTTCCGAAAAAGCAGGCAATCGCAACTCAGCTCTTGCGGCAAGGTTTGAGCACGGATTCAATTCGCATTCCGCACCAAGCCGTGCTCGAATTTATGGCGGTCGTGACTCGAGTCAGAATCGGCGCCGAACCGCTTCTCACACAAGCTGAGGCACGGCGTGAGACCGAAGAAATACTTGACCAGTTCCGAATCCTCTATCCCAACACCGCGGTTGTGAGAACGGCCCTCCGCGGTGCAGCGAGTTATCAGCTACCGTGGTTTGATGCCCATTTATGGGCCTATGCTGAGTGTCACGGGTTGACCGAGCTAATTTCTGAAGACTTCGAACATGGCAGGCTATACGGTAGTGTAAGGGCGAGGAACCCGTTCCTGAATGTAGCCGACCACTAGCGTTCGGTTACCACGTCAAAGTACGTCATGAACATCAAGGTGCCGCCAGCGCATTCCATTCAAGCTCCATGCTGCTGGTTACCGGTACGGTGTTCGCGCACATCGCACTAGGTTCAATTTGGCGAAAGATGATCATCGTTCGGGCGTCGGTTCCGCTATCCTAACGAAAAAGGTCGCATCTTTTGCTTGTCCCTGCGGGGTACGCACCTAAATCCAGGTTTCAATGGGCCACAGCATCACAAGGCCGGATTCGCGTTTTTCGTAATGGCTCTTACGGCACAAGTTTCGCAATTTAGTGTCGTTGAAGTGCCACCATCCGAACGGGAGACTCAAGCAAACTTTTTTCTGTGGATGAACAAGGCTGGCGAAGCGATTTTCCTCGCCGGGGTAGCCGTTTCTAGGGCGACTCCCGGCGACGAGGTTCCAGCGGAACCGCAACCAGCCCGCTTTCTTTCACGAAATTCAATGTCATCGTCGGGCACACCTTCCGCAGAGCCACAGCATTTTCCTCGATTTCTTGGACTTTTCTGGACTCCGCTACGGGACTCCATTTCGAAGCTGAACAGTTTGCCGCACCGGAAATACTTAAACGGTTGTGAGCACTCGAGGTTTGCGCATTCCTAGGCTCGACGATTTCCACTATTCGTTGGGGCGGATATTCCGCAAGGCCCGAAAAAGCTACCGAGGTTGATTCCTGCCTCATGAAACGCCCATCAACTAGCCACAAAGGCCGTCACCGTCGGGCATATCTTTAGTAATCTTTCTGCGTGATTCCAAAGCGATTAGATTTTTGCACAGGATCCACTATATGGTATTCCGATCAAGGATACCCAATATATGGGAGCATAATCACAAATGGAAACTCCAGACCAGCCGGCACCGCACCTGAACGATGAGGTTGATGGTGCCGCGAACACTCTGACCACAACGAAAAAAATTGAAGCTAATCGTCGGAATGCCCAGTTTTCGACCGGTCCAAAATCCCCTGAAGGTAGGAAAATTGTTGCCGGAAATGCCAGAAAACATTGTCTACTGGCCAAAAACCTGGTGATTGACACCGGCCCTGGCATGGAGGATCAGGCAGAATTCGATCGTTTACTTGCGGAGCTTCGTGAGTACTACAAGCCTGTGGGCAAAGCTGAAGAGCTTTGTGTGGAGGAGATGGCCATCTCTTATTGGAAGAGCGCGCGGGCGCTCCGTTGTGAACGAGGAGAGGTGACCCTCGGTAGCGTAATACCTCCCCCTCCACCCGATCTGAGCCTGGTAGAAGAACTTTTTTTGGAGAGCAATTCGAATCTGGCTCGCCATGGCTTACTTAAGACTTCTACTGGCATAAATTTCCTGCTCAAGAAGATCGAAGAGGCGCGCAAATATGTCGACACCAACGGCTTCGTTCCACAAGAATCACTGAGGTTCCTGCCGCAGAATCCTGGGCCGAGTTGGCTGCATGCCTCAGACAAACAAGCCCTCCAAAAGGCATTGGACGATGAAAAAACAGAACTACAGGCGCGCAAACTTCTGGTTGAAGCGGAGGAGCGGAGCCAGAGAAGGGCTCGCATTAATGCTGCTGCGGTTCCGTCGAAGACGCCACTGGAGAGACTTGATCGATACGAAACCAGCAATCGGCGTCACCGTTACAAACTTGAGAAGAGGCTTGAAGAATTGCAATCCCGCCGAAGGGAGCATGAACTTACTTCGGGAGTGCACAAGCCTGCGGAGGAATTTTTTACGAAACAAAGCCAAGATGTGCTTTAGTTTCAATCTAAGATCGAAGCAATCCTAAGGGAGGCGCGGCTGCGGAGAACCATTCCAGCGTCAGGACGGCCGGTTCGGTTGAACCGAGTTTATCGCAATGACTAGAGTTCAATCCTATCTCGGCTATCCTCTTTTCGTTGCAGTTTCGTGCGGAGTCTGGTGGCAGCCTCTTGCTCGCACTTTCTCGCTTGCGCTGGACAACGATGCATACACGCATTTGCTTCTAATCCTGCCCGTTAGCGCAACCCTGATATTGTTAGCGTGGAGATCGCAAAAGAGCCGGCAGTGCAGACGAACTTTCGGCTCGGTTCAGTCTTTCTAATCATGGTTGTTTTGCTCACTGGTTTCGCCAATTGGAGGTCGGCTGGTCTGGCTGATGACGTTCAACTTTCGGTCGGCATGCTGGCGCTGGTGCTGTGGTGGATTGCAAGCTTTGTAGCTTGTTTTGGGCTCCGAGTTTCCCGAACACTTCTGTTTCCGCTCGTTTTCCTTTTCTGGCTGGTTCCCATTCCGTCGTTTGTTTTGAATAAGGTTGTGGAGTTTTTGCAAGCAGAGAGTGCGGTGGCCGCGCGGCTCATGTTCTCATTGACCGGCGTTCCGGTTTCACAGCAAGGGTTTGCCCTCTCCATTCCGGGTGTGAACATCGAAGTGGCGCGAGAGTGCAGCAGTATTCGTTCAAGCGTGATGTTGTTGGTCGCGAGCATGGTTCTTGCTCAGGTGAGCCTTCGCTCGCCCTGGTCTAAGGCTGCGGTTATCGCGGTTACAGTTCCTCTTTCCATTGCAAAGAATGCGCTACGGATCGTCACGCTTTCGATGCTCGGAACTCGTGTAGATCCGGGTTTCCTGACCGGCCGGCTGCACCATCGAGGCGGAATTGTGTTCTTCATGATCCCCTTAACAGTTCTCGTGCTGTTGCTCTGGATTCTCCGGCGAGCCGAAGAACGGCCCCTGGAGTTGAATCCGGTAAAGCTCCAGCAAACCCAAGTTCAGGATCCGAATTGATGCGGAATCTGAAGCGTCATTGTCGGTGGCTCGATCGGCGACGCAAGATGTTTTAGCCTTGGCGAGGTACTATGCACTTGCTTCATGTAGTTGGAGCGCGGCCAAATTTCATGAAGGCGGCTCCGGTTTGGCGCGCGCTATCAGCCCGATCAGAAGTAAAACAGACGTTGATCCATACCGGCCAGCACTATGACAACAATATGTCCGATGTTTTCTTTTCTCAGCTTTGCATGCCAGTGCCGGATGTGAATCTTGGAGTTGGCTCCGCCAGCCATACGCAGCAGACGGCGGAGATCATGAGGCGGCTGGAGCCGATCATTCTGGAGCGCAAACCAGATATGGTGGTGGTTTACGGTGACGTAAATTCCACCATGGCAGCAGCGCTGGTGTGCGCCAAATTGCAAATCCCTGTGGCCCACGTTGAAGCGGGGCTGCGTTCATTTGACCGAACCATGCCGGAGGAGGTGAATCGGCTGGTGACCGACCAGCTTGCGGATATTCTGTTTTCCCATTGCGAGGATGCGGACATCAATTTGCGACGTGAAGGGGTCCCGCCGGGGAAGATTCACAATGTGGGGAACGTGATGATCGATTCGTTGATCCGGTTCTTGCCGCTAACCGAGCGTCACAAAGTGAACGGGCTACCGGAACGCTTTGCCCTGGTCACGCTGCACCGTCCGTCCAATGTGGATGATGTTCGTGTTCTCAGAGGGATTCTGAAATCATTGCTTGAGATCAATGAATCGCTGCCAGTTATTTTTCCTGTTCACCCGCGCACGCACCAAGCCATTACGGCCCTTGATCTGGATGCTTCGGCTCTTCATCTACTCGAGCCGCTACCGTATATTGAATTCCTGGCTCTTGAGCGGCGGGCGGTGATGGTCATCACTGATTCCGGTGGAGTTCAGGAAGAGACCACTTATTTGAAAGTGCCCTGTATTACATTGCGCGGTAACACCGAGCGGCCAGTCACGGTTAGTTTGGGAACCAACGTTCTGGTCGAGCATGATAACGAAAAACTTCGATCGGAGGTATCCAAAATTCTTGGCGGAAGAGCGAAGCCCGGCACGATACCTCCCCTATGGGATGGGCATGCCGGAGAGCGCATTGCCGAAATCCTATGTTAGATATAGTGAAGCAGCGTTCTGCTTCGCCTAATGAGCAAATTGCCCATGTCTCTTAAAGCGCCAGAATCGTCCTTATACAAGGGAATCATCCTCGCCGGGGGCTCAGGCACACGGCTCTATCCGGTGACTCACGCGGTTTGCAAGAGCCTACTGCCAATCTACGACAAGCCGATGGTCTACTACCCGCTTTCCACGCTCATGCTGGCCGGAATCCGGGACATCCTGATCATCTCTACTCCAGAAGATCTGCCCAGATTCAAGCTGCTGCTCGGCGATGGCGCAGCTCTGGGGCTTAACTTGCGATATGCTTCCCAGCCCCGTCCGGAAGGAATCGCGCAGGCTTTCCTAGTAGGCAGAGAATTCATCGGTTCCTCCTGTTGCGCGCTAGTGCTCGGCGACAACATTTTCTACGGCCATGACTTCGCCAAGAGCGTGACACAGGCAAGTGCCCAGCCCGCGGGAGCGCGCGTGTTTGCCTATCCTGTACATGATCCTGAGCGGTACGGGGTCGTTGAATTCGACAGCAGCGGCAAGGCGCTCAGTCTTGAGGAAAAACCGAAAGCTCCAAAGTCGCGATACGCGGTGACCGGGTTGTATTTTTACGATAACCAGGTCGTCGAGATTGCAAGTTCGCTTAAGCCATCCGCCCGCGGAGAATTGGAGATCACGGACGTGAACCGGGAATATCTCCGGCGCGGTCAGTTGGAAGTTGTTGTGATGGGCCGGGGCATGGCGTGGCTGGATACCGGCACGCACGAAGCGATGCTGGAGGCGGCTCTCTTCATCCAGACGATCGAAACCCGGCAGGGGTTGATGATCGCGTGCCCAGAGGAGATTGCCTACCGCTACGGTTATATTAGTGCCGAGCAACTTGAATCAATCGCGACTTCCATGAGCAACAACGGATACGGTTCCTATTTGCGGCAACTGCTTCGTGAAAAGCTTTTCTAAAATTTGTCGTTGTGGCGACTCGACTCCGGAATGAAGGTTACGCAAACTACCCTCCCAGGAGTGCTGCTGCTCGAGCCTTCGGTATTCACTGACAGCCGCGGGTTTTTTCTGGAAAGCTACAACAAACGGACTATGGCCGAACTGGGGATCGTGCAGGAATTTGTACAGGACAACCACTCTTTTTCCGCGCGCAATGTTCTGCGCGGCCTGCACTATCAGATCCGGCACCCACAAGGGAAACTGGTGCGAGTCGCCGCCGGAGAAATTTTTGATGTCGCCGTTGACTTGCGCCGCAGCTCTCCTGCGTTCGGGCGCTGGCTGGGGGAGACGCTTTCTGGCGAAAACAAGCATATGCTGTGGATTCCACCGGGTTTCGCACATGGTTTTCTGGTGATTTCGGATAATGCGCAGGTCGTCTACAAGTCAACTGACTACTACGACCCGCCTTCGGAACGCACCCTAGCCTGGAATGATTCTGATCTGAATATTGAGTGGCAGCTTGGGGCTGCTGCTCCTATTCTCTCCGAGAAAGACAGGCAGGGAAGTCCGCTTCGAAGCGCTGAGGTGTTTGACTGACAGGCGCATCGGCCAGGAGCCCGTGGTGAACTCTTGAATCTCAAAACCCAGCGCCTGAAGACGCAGTTATTACAAGCCATGTAAGGCATGCCCTGATACAAAATCACGACTTCAGCCACGGGCGGCGAGGCAACATTTCTATCCCGCCAGCAAGCAGTTGAACGCAATCGTTACAACGGACGGGAAAGGTCTTGGGGGTTGCGGCAGCGAAAGGCGGTTTCGTGAGCGATGATTGTTCCAAAATCCATTTGGCGAATGAGCTATGAAGGAAAGGAGGTGGCCGGAAGATACCATGACATGTGAGGTGGCGCTGATGCTCGGGAAAGGCAAATCGCAGGGCTGAATTTGTCCTAGCCACGACTTGAACTTAAAATCCGTACACCTTGTTAACAGGGCCTAGTTCGGATGCTTGCAAACTTTCTCGATGAGTAGGCCGTGTGTGGAAGCGTGACAATCGAGACAGAGGGTGATCAGATTGTGCTCACTATCCTCGCCGCAGTGGCTGCGGAATTGTTTGTGATGAACTTCAAGGTTTGTCATCGAGCCGCAGAGTTGGCAGCGCCAGCCGTCTCGCCGCAGTACCTGCTTGCGAAGTTCCCGGTAATTCTCCTCTTCGAGCCTGATCGGCGCCTGTTTCGGCGTAGTTTGATTCATTGAACCTGCTCATTCATGAACTCGAGAAATGCTTGCCGCTGATCTTGCGATAAAAACTGGAAGGAGCTCGTAAGCGCGCGCAAGAGCACGTCGGGGTCACCACCGTCCAGATTGGCTCCCGCTAGGAAGTCCGCGCAAATCATTTCCAGGCAGTAGCCGCGTGAGCGATCGCTTCCCAGCATCAGCGCCGCTGTTTCCAGAGCCTGCTCTATGACCGGGATCTGGCTTTTGTAGAGCTTGAAATAAATGATCTCCCAGGGCTCGGTTTCTTTCCCGGTCAACTCCTTCTCGACCTCGCGCCGGAACTGCTCTCTTGGCAGCACGCGAGCTTTGTGCAACCAGGTTGCACAATCGAAGCCCTGTCCATCCCGACTTCTCGCCAGCTTTGCCAGTTCCAGTCCTTTCGTCCAGCCAACCTGCTTCAATTCGCGTTTCACTTGTGTGGGCAGATGCTCGTGAATTGACATCAGGTAATACGCCTTCCTTCTCGATTCCGGAAACCGCCGTTCCAGGAACTCGTCAAACGATTTCAGGTTCTCCAGACGCCAGTACTGCCCGGCCCGCACTTCGCACAGATATCTTCCCAGCTCCACAAACCGGGTGTCCTTCTCCGCTTCTTTGCGCTGCTCCCAGGCTAAGATCTCATCGATTTTGGTGAGCACGAAGTGAGCTCGCCGGCGATTGAGCTTGGGCAGCATAGGCGGATCTCTAGTAATGAAGCTCGTCAAGCCAATCAAGCTGTTCTGCTCCTGGCCGCCGGATGAGAGCGGCCTCGACCAAATCCTGGCGTCCGAGGCAAAGCCCGATATAGGGGCAGCTGTTGCACGGGTTCTGGGGGAAACGGATACCGCTGTGGGGCAGGAACTGGGCAGACTCGATCTGCCGGATGGTCGCTTCGACCAGCTGACTGAATTCGCGGCGCTGCTCGCCTGTGATGGTGGTACGCAGGTACTGAATCTCGACCAAGCGCTTGCGCACGAACACCACCTGGGCGACTTCGGAGATGCCGGTGATCCACGAGTAGCAAACCAGCTGCGGATCCAGAGCTAACAGTCCGTCTGGTTCTTCGGGGTAGCGGCTGGAAGTGGTCTTCCACTCGATCAGGCAGCCGCGGTCGTCCAGCCGCCCCATGGCATCGATGTAGGCGACGAACTCGTTTTGTCCTGAAAGCGGTCGTACAAACTTGATCTGCAGATGGCGGGGCTGGCGAATGCGGACACGATCCTCCTGGCAGAAGCGGTCGAGCAGCTGAACGCCTTGCTCGAGCATGCGATCCCAGGTATCGCCATGCGAGTATTCGAGCTTCTGATCCTGATAGAGCTTCCATTCCTGAAACAGGGCAGCCGCTGCGTCTTGCCGCAGAAAGAAGGCGGCCAGAGCGCGTTCGAAGGCACGTCCGAAGAGCATGGCTGCCCGGGTGTCCTTCTCCTGCCAGCCATCGAGATAACGATGACGGTAACGGCGCGGGCAGCTCAGATATTGGCTGATCTGGGTGTAGCTGTACACCATCAAGCGACCTCCGATCCGGGAGCATCGTCGGTGGCTGTGGGCGAGAGTTCCTTCCAGCGGCTAAGAGGCGCGAATCCGTCGAGGTTGAGGACGGAAATGCCATGCACGATGGCATGACTTATTTTCAAAACACCCTGCAGGCCGACCAGCGCCTGGTCATCGATTTCATCTTTTACCAGCAGCTCGGTGTCATAGCCGAAGTCGCGCAGAAACCAGGTGAGTTTCCACATCGCTCTGGCTGTGCAGTAAAGGCGACCGGTGATCAAACATCCGGCGAGGTGCTTGGGCTCGAGAACAGCGAAACGGATCTGGTAATACGGTTTTTGAGTGTGCCAGCGATACTGCACTCGATCAACCTGGACGAGGAATAATCCATCCGGGACTGAGTCGATGGCGGACCGATCCGCAGGACGGAGACTCTCGAAATAGCGCCTCATGCGGCACCTTCCTTCGGTGACGAATAGCTGTTGAGCTGGCAGAGGAGAGCGTTGCGGTCTTTTTCAGCCCAATCGGCCAGATGAGCGACAAAGTTTTCGATCTGCTCGCGGGTGGCTTCGCGCAGGGCCGTGACGCCGCAAAAATTCATGGCGTAGGCCTTTACCAGATTCGAGTCAAGTTGATGTTGCCGGATGATTTGGCACAGGCGATCGCGAACCTTGGGGCCGCCGCAGTTCCCATTCACTGGTTGTGCAGGCTTCTTAGAGGGCATCGAGGACAAAAGTGGTTCAGAAGTGGAGCCGAGCTCCTCGACCGAGCAAAGGCCGATGCCGTAGGCCTTCCGCAGCGCCCGGTTCACTGCCCGCGTTTCGGCTACGCGCATCTCGGCGCCGTGGACCAACGGGGACACATTGGAGGGATCCGCATCGCCGAAAGCGACGAAGCCTTTACAGTTTCTGGATCTAAGAACTGTAGCTTTGAATGCCCAACGGCGCATCCCGGGGTTGCAGAATGCCCTCACGGGCAAGACTCGGATGCCAGCACACCGCCTCCG
>Ga0209056_10003536_pt1 | contig 16622 bp, 11 predicted proteins | sample GraSoiAngelo_114_FD_185876 | JGI IMG/M metagenome (GOLD analysis project Ga0209056, IMG submission 185876) | Grasslands soil microbial communities from the Angelo Coastal Reserve, California, USA - 14_0903_13_40cm (SPAdes) (version 2) | ecosystem: Environmental > Terrestrial > Soil > Grasslands... | reverse complement strand
CGCTGATGTCTATGACCCGCGGACGGGCACCTGGACGCCAGCCGGCTCCATGAGTGTTCCCCGCGCCGGTCAGCCCTCCACCGCGCTGCCTGGCAATCGTGTGCTGGTGATGGGAGGGCTAAACAGCCCGCCTGCGGCTACGGCCAGCGTCGATATCGCCGTTACCATTCCGACACCCCGGCCGAGGCCGACACCTCCGCCTCGACCCTGAGTCCGTAGCGCTAAGTTAGCAACCCCCTATGCGGGAACTTGCGAACGAAACTCGCGAGTTCCTGCGGTAAGGGCGTTCGCAATGCGGTAATTCTTGGGGAGCCCCGATGGGCGCGCGATGACACGCTCCGCGCGGCAACTATGTCGGGCAGGTTCAGTTGCCCTGAAAATCGAACGAGTAACCAGCGGCAATTCGCAGTCAGCCGTCACGCTTCAACAGCGTGGCGGCTTTTTGCTTTGAAACTCTTAGATCACAGCGTAATTGAGACACTCGAGTGGTGGTTTCGCGAACGGCAAATTTTCGGAGGCACCGATGAGAACCGACCGCTTGGCTGGCGCCTGTGCTTCAAGGAAAACTTCCTAGCGTCGAATAAACACGATTCCGAAAGCTTTCTGGGTCATCCCTTGGTTGTTAGAATTCTCTTGCCAGAAAGTTCACAGTGAACTTATCAATGATGGCTCCGGTGAAGGCATCGCCGCCATCCAGAGTCGATCTTCTCCGTCTCATTCGAGTCGGCAGTTGCGTGGTTACTTGCGCGTTTTTGGTTCTCGCCGGCTGCAAGAAATACGAAATTGTAGATGAAGCCAAAGCGGAAGGCAAAACGCCGGCCGATTTTTCGGCCGATGATTATGACTACTTCCGGGACATGGACATGCGCCCGGACGGAACGGTTGATGCCGCCGGCAACAGCGTTCTGAAACCGCTGGAGCTAAAAGAAAACGAAAACACAGACGCAATCAAAGGTCGCAACACCTGGGTGTTATGGTGCGCGGGCGACGAAGTCTTCTGGGATTATCTGGCCGGGCACAGTTACGGGTTCCTGGATTTGCTGAAGCTCTGCGACTTCGCGCCGGATGATAAACTTGGGGGAAAACGCTGGGGGCCTGCGGGACTCACCATCGAGCCCGGCACCAAAGCGCCGGACAAACCGGACGAGTTCGGTTTGTACATTCGGCAACCAGAAGACAAAACGCTTCGCCAACCGGATCCGAAGTTGTATGGGCGTTCATCCGGTATCGTTGGCTTGCGTCTCTTTCCAAACCCGAAATTTGATGACAAAGCCCGACAGCGCTGGGACGCCAGTAAATATCGAAACGACGAAAAATACTATAACGATCCCAATTTGGTTCGGCCGTATCGGGTGGGGATGTCGTGCGTTTTCTGTCATGTTGCGCCGCATCCATTAAATCCGCCGGCTGATCCCGAAGCGCCGAAGTGGGCAAATCTCTCCACGACCATTGGCGCGCAATATTTTCGAATGCGCGCCGTGTTCGGAAATCTTCTGAAGGAAGACAATTTTATCTACCATCTTCTCGATAGCCAGCCGCCTGGAACCATCGACACATCGTTGATCGCGACCGATCAGATCAACAACACCAGCACGATGAACGCGCTATGGGATTTTGGCGCGCGGCTGGATCGCTCGGGCATTCTCGCCCATCGCAGCCCCGACTACGCGAAGGATTACGCGGCCCGCTACGGTCACAACGATTTCGAAAATGTTTCGGCCGAGTCGGCGACGCTGCCGGTGTTGCTTTACGACCTTCCGGATGCATATGCCAATCCGCGCCCGGTACCGCGCATCCTGCTCGAAGGCGCGGACTCCATTGGCGCGTGGGGCGCGCTGGCGCGCGTGTATCTGAACATCGGCATGTTCTCGGAGCGTTGGATCACTCTTCACAATCTTTTTATCGGTTTCCGAAAACAGCAGCCTTTTAAAATTTCCGACGTCGAAAAGAACTCGGTGTATTGGCAGGTTAACAAGCGCAATGTCGGTTATCTCGCGAAGTTCTTCGTCAAATCGACCGGGCCGATGCGTTTGAAAGATGCGCCGGGAGGCAAAGCGCTCGGCAACTTGAAAGGCGAAGGAGTGCCGTGGGACCCGCAGCTGGCGGCCGGGCGCAAAGTCTTTGCCGAACGTTGCATCATCTGTCATTCGAGCAAACAGCCGAATGGAATGAACGGCGCGCCCAAAGGGCCTGAGAAGATTAACCCGAACGAGCTAGTCGAGTATTTGAAGGACCCCAGCTACCGAAATTGGGCGTTGGCAGAGGTGGAAAAACCGGACTTTTGGGAAAACAATTTTCTCTCCACTGACCTGCGTGTTCCTGTGACTTTGATCAAAACGAATGCGGCGCGTTCGTTAGGCAGCAATGCGATTCCCGGACACATGTGGGAGGATTACTCCTCGGACACCTATAAAAATCTCCCTGCGATCGGCGAAATAACCTGCTGGAATCCGTATGCGCAGCGGAATTTTGAGTGGCAACCGCCGGACAACGGTCGCGGTTATTACCGGCCGCCGCCTCTGATCGGCATATGGGCAACAGCGCCATTGCTTCATAACAACACGTGTGGGTTGTTTAACAACGATCCATCAGTCAAGGGCCGCCTGGAAGCGTTCAATGACGGAATCTATCGGCTGCTTACTCCGGGTAAAACGGACGACGAAGCGGAAGCAAACCGTTATCTTTGGGCAAGCGGAGCTTCCACAGATCTGGGGTCGCCGCTCAATCACGCGACCATCGACCGTCTCAAGCAGGACCATGGCCTTATCTGGCGCACGCCTGTGGAAACGCATATGCACATCCCGGCTCCATACATTCAGCAATTCGTCGCCGGTGTGTGTCCCGACTGGATCAGGTGGCTGGTCAATTATCCGTGGATCTCCTTCGCAGTATTGCTGCTGATAGGTATTCTTATTTTTCTGGCAAGCCGCTGGCGCGCGCTCGGGTATATCGTGCTTGTGCTGGCTGTGCTCCTGGGATTGTTTGCGGCGTTCATTCGAGGTTGGTTCGGTGATCTCAATGTCGCGCCGACTCCGGCAGGCACCCCAGTAGATTTGCTTGCGAATCTTGATCCCGAGCGGGCTACCAAACCCGCGAATCTTGCAGCGCTAGCGTTCGGAATGAAGAATCTAAGAAAACCAGGGACGGATGCCGAACGCAAACAGGTAGAGAAACTTCTTGGAATGAGTGCGTCGCCTGATTTGGTGCTGGATCGCGGCCATTACTTTGCCAAGGATTTGAGCAAACAGGAGCTCGACGATTTAGTCGATCTGCTCAAAACCTTCTAGAAACCGGTGCACGAATGTCATTCTGAGCGAAGCGAAGAATCTCTGATTATTCATAGGCGGACCGAGCAAGGCAATAGCCAGAGATGTTTCGCTTCGCTCAACATGACAGCGCCATTTACGAGATAGCTTTTAGCACGCGGGTCTGCTGGGTTACGTCTCATCTTCGTTCAATTGAGAAACACGGCCCTTCACCCGAAACAACACGCTGCAGAGCACGATTTCATCATTATCGGCTCCGGCGCGGGCGGCGGACCGCTTGCTGCTAATCTGGCCAGGAACGGCTTTCGGGTGCTGGTCCTGGAGGCAGGCGGCTGGGATGAACCGGAAGTCGCGCAGGTGCCCGCATTCCATCCGCATGCCAGTGAACATCCAGACCTAAGTTGGGAATTCTTTGTTAAACATTACGCCAATCCGAACCAACCCGACTCCAAGTGGGATAACACCAGAAACGGAATCTTTTATCCGCGGGCAGCGACAGTAGGCGGCTGCACTCTTCACAACGCGATGATCACCATTTGCGGGCCAAGCGGTGATTGGGATGAGATCGCGCAAATAACAAAGGATAACTCGTGGAGCGGTGAGCGGATGCGCAGTTACTTCGAACGCCTGGAGCATTGTGACTATCTGCACAAGTCGTTTTTCGAAAAGCTATGGAACAAGATCAGATACATTTTGGGGATTGCGCCTCGACCTAGCCGTGGCCGGCACGGCTACCATGGCTGGCTGCATACCGCTGTAGCTGATCCCAAGCTTGGGATGAAAGACGAGCAGCTGGCCGGGGAAATTCTTTCTGCTCTCCTCGCTACTCTTATCGACCAGGGAACGGGTGCGATTGCTACAATCGAGTCGTTCATTATGGATCTTTTCGGGGACAAGGTTATGTCGCGTTTTGATCCAAACGATTGGGAGACAATGAAGCGACGTCCGGAGGGAGTGATGCTGGTTCCTATCGCAGTTCGCAACGGCCAGCGCAACAGTCCGCGAGATTATTTGCTCCAGGTGCAAAACGAATACCCGGAGCGTCTGACTATTTGGACGGAAACACTGGTTACCGAAATCATATTCGATCGGGAGTCCGGTGAAGCAGGCGAGCCGACTGCGATCGGTGTGCGATTTCTGCGAGGAAAACACCTTTACAAAGCGCATCCCGAACCCAGCTCCATCGCCGGCACTTCCGGTGAGGTATATTGCAGGGGCGAGGTAATCCTTTGCGGAGGCGCGTATAACACGCCACAACTGCTCAAACTTTCTGGCATCGGTCCCAAAACTGAGTTAGAAAACCTCCAAATCAAGGTGCGGGTAGATTTGCCTGGAGTAGGTGCGAATCTGCAAGACCGCTACGAGATCGCAGTGATCTCGGAAGTAGAGAAGGACTTCGTGCTGCTCAAAAACCTCGCGATGGGTGAGCCAGCGCCCGGTCAGCCGCCCGATGCTGCGCTGAAGGAGTGGCGCGAAAACAAAACCGGCCTTTACACCAGCAACGCAGTTATCGTCGGGATTCTAAAGAAATCGCGGCCAGAGCTACCCGCGCCGGACCTTTTCATCTTTGCTGTCCCGGGGTTCTTCAAGGGTTATTACAAAGGTTACTCTGAAGACAGAGCCAATCCAGATCTTGCCAGCAAGCACAATCTCCTGACATGGCTGGTCATGAAAGCGCACACAAAAAACCGCGCTGGGACAGTTACACTTCGCTCAACCGACCCGGGCGACGTGCCGGAAATCAACTTCCATTATTTCTACGAAGGGACCGATCGCGATAAGGGCGAAGACCTCGACGCGCTTGTGGAAGGCTTCAACTTCATCCGGAAAATCAATCGGATCGCGAAAGAGAGAGGCGCGGTAAAAGGTGAAATCTGGCCGAGGCCGGATGACAACCAGGATGAAGCCACCATTCGTGACTTCATAATGCGAGAAGCGTGGGGACATCATGCCTCCTGTTCATGTCCGATCGGCGCGGACGGCGACCCGATGGCAGTGCTCGACAGTCGCTTTCGCGTGCGCGGCGTGCGAAACTTGCGCGTGGTGGACGCCAGCGTCTTTCCGCGCATCCCGGGTATCTTCATAGTGACGAATGTTTATATGATCTCCGAGAAAGCCAGCGACGTAATCGCGGAGGACAATCGCATCTGAGTGTTCGATGAAAATCAAGATTCCCCGCGTTGTAATTGCCAAAAGCTCAGCGCTGATTTTTTCCGTTGCGCTGGCGGCCTGCGAGAAAAACGAGCTGATCGACGAAGCGAAAGCCGCTGGTAAAACAACTGCCGATTTTCCACAGATCGCCGCCGACATTTTCAAACCGATGGATGGCGGCATCGATCTTTCGCCGGAGGAAATCATGGGCCGCAATACCTGGATCCTCTGGAGCGGAGGCGACCAGCGTTTTTGGAACCACGCCGCGCAGGACAGTTATGGGCTCATCGATCTCTTGAAGATGCTCGATAACCGGAAATATCCGCGCGGCGAGCGCTTCAAAATTTTGGGTCTGATGAACGAGCCTGGATTCCGCGCGCCGAGCAAGCCGGATGAATTCGGCTTGTGTCTCGATGAACAAGTTCAGCCGGAGCCGGCAGGCATCGATGATACCGTTTGCGGCAAACCTTCCGGTGTGCTCGGCTTTCGGCTTTTTCCGAATCCGGAATTCAACGGCGCCGCGCGCAAGAAATGGAACGGCGATCGTTTCATAAACGATCCGGCTTATTACAATGACAACAAGCTTGTGCGACCGTATCGCGTCGGCGTCGCGTGTGGCTCTTGTCACGTTGCGCCGAACCCGAGTAATCCGCCGACTGATCCGGAAAATCCGGGCTGGGAAAATCTGGCGTCGGCGATTGGCAATCAATACATCAACGAAGGAAAGGTGTTCGCCTGCAACGTGGAGAAAGGCGGCTTCTTTTACGAAATGCTCGCCGCGCAACCGCGGGGCACTTCCGATACTTCGCGGATCGCAACTGACCACATCAACAATCCAAATGCGATCAATGCGATCTTTCTGCTGGCGGAACGCGAATGCATCGCCACGCCCGAAAAAATGGCAGGCGAAACACTCGGTTTGCCGGGTGAAAAAGAGGAGATGCCGGCGCCGCACATGCTGAAGGATGGCGCGGATTCTGTTGGCGTGCTTGGCGCAGCCATCCGCGTTTACGTCAACATCGGCATGTTCTCCGAGTATTGGCTCACGCGCCATGACCGGCTGCTCGGACGGACGCCGCAAAAACCGTTCGAGATTCCGTATGCGCGCGAGCATTCCGTTTTCTGGCGCGCGACAGAAGAGCGTCTGCCAAATGTCGCTGCGTTTTTTCGCCGGCTAAAACCCTTTCATCTCGCCGATGCACCCGGCGGACAGGCTTACATCACAACGGATTCAGCCGTGATGACGCGTGGAAAAGAAGTTTTCGCCGAAAACTGCGCCGCGTGCCATTCGAGCAAACAACCGCCGCCGAACATTGATCCGCGCTCCGGCGAAGGTAAAGCCTGGTTCCGCGCCGCGGTAATGGCGCCGGATTTTTTAGAAAACAATTTTCTGTCAAACGATAAGCGTTATCCCTTGATCACAATCAAAACCAACTCCGCGCGCGCATTCGCAACCAACGCGAAAGCCGGCCAGATCTGGGACAACTTTTCGTCGCTGACTTACAAGCAACTCACGCCCGTGGGCGAACTGGAATTTTTTAACCCGTTCGATCAAACGCATCCGATTAAATTCAAAGCGAAAGAAAAAAATGTTGGCCCGGGTTATTATCGGACGCCATCGCTGTGCAGTGTCTGGAGTTCCGCGCCGCTGTTGCACACTAACATGCTTGGGAAATTCACCGGCGACCCCTCGGTGGCGGGGCGCATGGATGCGTTTGACGATGCAATCGAAAAATTGCTCTGGCCGGAAAAGCGCAAAGGGTCAGACTCCATATGGCGCACCAGCCAGCGCTGCTACCTCCATATTCGCAGGGAATACGTTCCCTGGGCCTTGCGCTTCCGATGCGACAAAGATGGATACCTCAACATAGGTCCGATCCCCACAGGAACCCCAATCAATCTCATCGCAAACCTCGAGCCAAGCTTGTGGGATATGCTGACTGTGGTTCCAAGAATTAAAGCGGACCTAGAGAAGATCCGCGATCAACAGTTGGATGACGAAGCCGCCAAGAAAGTATTCGCTAACCTTGTTCCCGATCTCATCAAAGCAAACAAATGCCCCGATTTTATCGAGGACAAGGGTCACTATTTCGGCACGGATTTATCCGACACTGACAAGCGTGCGCTCATCGAGTATTTGAAAACGTTTTGAAAAACACAGGTGGCGAAAATCAGTGGTGTCCTTTCCGTCCCAGTGCAGCGGATCTGGAATCGATTGGCAAGGATGTGGCCGAGATTCCTGATATCCAGCGGAAACTTCTGGCCAACTCCGCAGATCTTAAATTCCTCGACCGTGTGGCGCACCAATACCAAATCGCTGGCAGCAGAGTGGTTCTCCAAATTGCGAACGATGTGCCTGAACCCTTGTACGGCGTTGGGCTTTTTCAGCCCGGCGCGCAGTACACCGGCGTTGGCCGAATTTCCACGGGACTGGGCACGCCGCACGTGGAAACCAATCCGGATTTTCTCGGCATCATGGTCGCCTTTCAAACTCCAGACGGCCAGCGCGTGGATTTTCTCGGCATCAACAACCCGACTGCGCCCACTGACAATCACCGCGAATTCATGTCCGTGCTCTACGCGACCGCGGCATCGGCGGGTGCCGACGTCCCCTTCATCGGAAAACTTGGCGCGCATGACCTCGTGAATCTCGGCGCACAGCAAACCGAATTCGGCCTTGCGCTAGCGCATCGCATGGGCGTGATCAAAGCTGGTGAAACTTTGCTCCACCTGACCAAACAAACATTGCCGACGGCTCTCTCTAGCACCGCGTATCAAAGATACTGGACGGGCATCGTGGAAGTCGGCGGCACCGGCGGCAAATTCACTTTCGTTCCCACCCGCGAGGAAAATCACGCTCCCGGTTTCCACGTTAGCCCACGCCACCTTACTGAGGACTGGAAAAACAAACAAGCGCGAGGAGATATCAAGTTCCAATTATTTTGGATTCCTTTTTTGAGCGAAGAAAAAACCCCGACAAAACCACTGACACAGCCGTGGCAGGAAAATCACAAGCAATTAGTCGGGGTCACCGTGTTCCCACGGACTGACCTCGACTCCGAGGAGCCCAGGCTCTGGGCAATTCTCGCCACCGAAATGGGCGCCAATCCAGGCAATTGGGCTGCCGACAAGCTGAACAGCATCCCGCAACCGGCCAGCGAATTTGGCGTGGCTCGAAAGATCGCATACAAAAAAAGCCAGGAAGGCCGCGGCGCCTTAGAGCCGAATTTTTATCAATCGGTTTTCAGCACGGCACAAATCGCCCCTGAACTGGCGCATGAGTTGAGAAGACGTCACGACATGAAGCTGAAAGCCGGTCACATTTACCAAGCTCCGTAGTTGGGGACGTGGCAGTTTCGAGCCAAAAAATCATTGAATGAATCCTCGTGATCCCATCAGGCGATCAACGAGCGGCCGCTGCGAAAATCCGCTTTGCATGAGGCAGCTCAACTGCGTGAGATAATTTTCTTGAGAAATCATCGAATATCTGAAAACAATAGAATTTCACTCCTAACGAAAGGAACAAATTATGGCTGTCACAGTTGCCGAAATGTTAAAAATGTCGCAGCAACAGCTGGACGATCTTTTCACACAAAGTCCGACAGGCGAAATTCCGAGCGGCGAAGCCAAAGGCACGGCGATCGTCGCGCCGGGAACCACATACACGGAGAGCATCGCCAATTTCATCAATCATTTCGCGTGGCAGGGCAAAGTATTCGATCCGGCCAAAGGCGTTTTGCGAAACAAGATTTTGCCCTTCGGACTGAACGCGATCATCGCCAAGGTCTATAAGGGACCCAGCTGGCTGGATAACAAGGAGTGCATTGTGCTGGATTATTCGGAGACTTCGCTCGTCGCGCATTGGGTTCGCGACGAGATCCGCGAAGTCGCGCCGCACATTTATCTGGGCAAAGTTTATTTGGGCAAAAAACGATTGATCGATTTTGCGCTTGAGTTTCCGGCCTCGGCGTAATCAGATCGTACGGCCATCGGAGGTGCCGTGAATTCGAACGTCAGCCGCCCAATGCCGCACGCCAATACAGGCTCGCGGTTCTTAAATTGGGTGAGCAATACCGTGATGTTCCTTTTGCAGATGGAACGGCGAATCGATCCGTGGCTCCGCCCGGCATTCGACGCCACTCTTCGCGATCCAATCGCGCGCCTCGTCACCGCGTTGATTAACAAGCAGCGCAAGGATGAAGGCTTGAAAATCGCTGAGGAAAAACCGCTGCCGAACGAGGAGGAATATCTCGATTCAATCATCTCGAGCTTTACGACCCAGATGCGCGGACTCTGGAAACCAGGCGGGTTTGAGCGTGGTGGCAACACCAAAACACAGGGGATTGTGCGAGGCGAGTTTATTGTTCACGACAATCTCCCGCCGCAGTTTCGACACGGCATCTATGCCAAGCCACAAACGTTCCGCTGCTGGGTGCGCTTTTCCGGGCCGGGTCCTTACATCACTCCTGACATCGACGATGTGGGCTTCATGAGCATTAGCATCAAACTCATGGGTGTGCTCGGGCCAAAGTTGATGGATGAGGAGAAATTTACGCTCGACATGTTTGGCGTGTCCACGCCGACGTTTGTCACTCAGGACGTAAAGTCCAATGCGCACCTGCAAAAATGGAGCGTGAAAAACGCGCAAATTTTTCATTTCGTCAATCTCGAGCAACCGCACGTCCTGGACATGATCATGCAGGGATTCTGGGTGAAAACGCAGAGCAGCCCCTTTGAAGCTCCTTACTTTAGTTGCGTGCCGTATTTGTTAGGCGAAGGCCAGGCGATGCAATATTCCGTCTGGCCAAAGACGACGAAGAAAACTCCGATCCCGCGGCTGCCTCTGCGCCCGCCGGACGATTACCTGCGCGATGCAATGGTCAAAGCGCTAAGTGAGGGAGACGTGGAACTGGACTTTCGCGTGCAATTGCAGACCGATTCGTTCCTGATGCCGATTGAAAACAACGGCGTGCTCTGGCCAGAGAAACTTTCGCCACGCGTCTCGGTGGCAACGCTGCGGCTGCCAAAGCAGAAATTCGATTCGCCGGCACAAATGGAATTTGCCAAGAAACTTTCCTATAACCCCTGGCATACCATCGCCGAGCATCGCCCCCTGGGTAATCAAAGCCGCGCCCGAAAACGGATGTATCTCGAGTTATCCACTCTGCGGCACAACATGAACAAGGTCCCTCATTACGAGCCTAGCGGTGACGAGGTGTTCGAGTAGGCGGCTATGACTCCGCAGTCGAACTTCATGGTTGTCGCGGCCATCAAGCCCGAGCGCGAGGTGGAGCTTCGGCAGTTGCTTGATTCGATGAACCGTGCGCCAGGTCGGGTGGACCCAAACAACGAGCTGATTCCTTTCGCGGAATTCGACGAGCTCCATTTCGCGCGATTCGTTATTCTCGACGATAAGACGACTGAAGACATTCGTGTCTATGGATTAGCTCCGCGCCAGTATCCGCTCTACCTGGCATTCCTGGGAGATGTCGATGGCGATGCAAATGCTTTTTTGGGTAAGTTGATTAAGCGCGCCGGCAAAGGCTTGGTCAGAATTTTTTCATGCTGCGAAGGGTTTACCTCCGAAACCAATCTTCTCGCATGGATGAAACAGCATCATGCTCCCGCCATTGCCGCTTACGTCAATTGGCGGGGTCGCACGGTGCGTCAGATTCGCGAAGAGGCCGCGCTTTACGAGGCGGTTCAAAGCTACATCGAGAAAAACGCTGGTACTTTTGAGGGCCTGGCGCCGCGCGAGCTTCACGAAAAATTGCGGAGCTTTGTCAAGGCGGAGAAATCGGGTGGACGACTAATGTTATCCAGGGAAAATCCAACGCCCATAGGATGGCAGATTAAAAACTTGCTGCACCTGATTGGTCTGCCACTGCTGGCGTTGCTCGTGTCACCACTGCTGGTCGTTCTTGCTCCGTTTTACATTATTGCGCTTCGCCGCTTGGAGAAAAGCGATCCTGAAGTTTGTCCCACAGCCGATCAAAAGCATTCCGAGGACCTCTCGAAGTTCGAAGACCACGACGTCACAAACCAGTTCAGCGCGATGGGCAGCCTAAAGCCGGGTTTGGTACGACTGTTGACGACAATCGGCGTGCTTAAAACCGTCAACTACGGCGCGCGGCATATTACCCGGCCCGGCCGTCTGGGTCGCATACGCTCGATTCACTTTGCGCGCTGGGTATTTGTAGCGGGCACAGAGCGAATGATCTTTTGCAGCAATTACGACGGCAGCGTCGAGAGTTACATGGATGACTTCATCAACAAGACTGGTTTCGGGTTAAACGCTTCCTTCAGCAACGGCATCGGTTATCCCAGAACGAATTGGCTGGTGCTGGATGGCTGCATCGACGAACGGAATTACAAGGAATACCTCCGCCGGCATACGTTGCCGAGCCAAGTCTGGTACAAGGCCTATCCAGGCCTGACCGCCGTCGATCTGGAGAGACACACGCGCATTCGCCAGGGATTGGAGACGCCGTCCATGACTGACGATGAACTCTGCCAATGGGTCGCACTGCTATGAGTGAAGTGGATTACGCCGACGTGCAAGGCCTGGTTCGCTTCGGCTACGGCCGCCTCACGAGTGCGTCTTATGCGCTCGTGCGCGTGAAAAACGTGGCGGCGGCGAAAGCGTGGTTGCGCGCCGCCTCAGTAACGAGCGCGGTTGAGCAGAAGCCGCCACCGAAGACGGCCCTGAACATTGCGTTCACGGCGCCTGGCCTCGAGAAGCTTGGCGTTCCGGAGTCTGTCATCGCCGGTTTCTCGCACGAGTTTCGTGGGGGGATGGCGCAAGAAAGCCGCAGCCGGCAACTGGGCGATGTTGGAGATAACGCGCCATCAAAGTGGTTCTGGGGTGGCTACGGTCGCGAGCCACACGCCGTGATCATGTTCTTTGGCGAACCAGACCAGTTCGATTCATTTGTTCAAACGACTAAGGGTAGCAGTTGGAGTGATGCGTTCGAGGAGATGACCTGCCTAGGGACCAGCAATCTGGATGGAAATGAACCCTTTAGTTTCGCCGATGGCATTAGCCAGCCACAGATCGACTGGGAACAGCAGCGTCGAACGCCATGTACCCAGTTGCAATACACCAACATCACCGCACTAGGTGAATTCCTGCTCGGCTATCGCAACGAATACGGAAAATTTACCGATCGGCCTTTGCTGGAACCCGATGCTACCAGCACAGACTTACCGTCCGCAGGGGAAGCGCCTGCGAAGAAAGATCTTGGCCGCAACGGCACCTATCTTGTGATGCGGCAATTGGAACAGGATGTCCGAAAGTTTTGGCAGTTCCTTTACGAGCAAGCCGGTGGAAATCTTGCGGACGCAGCGCAACTGGGCGCGAAAATGGTTGGCCGCACGCTAGCAGGGGATCCTCTGGCGCCGACCCAGGATGAACCGATTCCCGGCGTGGATCCAAAATCAGCGCAGCAAAATCAATTTACTTATGAAAGCGATCCGGCAGGCGCGCACTGCCCTTTCGGCGCGCATATTCGGCGGGCGAATCCGCGGAACACCGACTTCCCTGAGCAACACCTCAGCGCGTTGAGAAAACTTATTATCATGCTGGGTTTCGGTCCGAAGAGGTTCTACGACGATTTAACTTCATCGGTTCGTTTCCATCGCATTCTTCGACGCGGCCGGGAGTACGGTTCCGAGCTATCGCCTGAAGAAGCGCTCCAGCCAGGGCCGCCTAACGAGTCGCCGCGCGGACTACATTTCATCTGTCTCAATCCCAACATCTCCCGGCAATTCGAGTTTCTGCAAAACGCCTGGATTATGAACACCAAGTTCTCTGGCTTAACCGGGGAGAGCGACCCGTTGCTCGGCAATCGCGGGTCGCTACCCGGCTGCCCGGTTACCAGCGCTTTCACGATGCCAGAGGACGGTGGTCTGCGACGACGCGTTTGCGGCCTGCCGCAATTTATTACTCTGCGCGGCGGTGCTTATTTTTTTCTGCCAAGTTTACGCGCCTTACGCTACTTCGCGGGAGCTCCAAACGGCTAGCCAAGTATTGGAATTAGCGCGTGAACGGAGCCTGGCGCTGAGGATTATCGCATAAGGTATTGCAGGCGTCCTTGGGACTGTCGGACTTTATTGGACCAGTAGATTGAGTAAACAGCCGTTGCATGGCTGAACGTTTGGTTAATATCGATCGGCAAACGCCAATGTTGTTACCGCCGGACTTGCGGGAGTGGGTGGCGGAAAGAACGATCTGGCGCATCTGGTTCTGGAAGCGGTGGAGCTGTGCGATATGCGGGGGACGCAGCTCAACGCGCGCGGCAGCGGCAGCGCGCAATATCCTCCCAGCATGATGATGGCGCTTTTGATTTATGCCTATTGCACGGGGCTTTTTAGTTCGCGGCGGATCGCGGGGGCCACCTACGACAGTGTGGCGCTACGTTACTTGTGCGCCAATCATCATCCCGACCACGACACCATTGCGAAGTTTCGACCGGAGAACGAGGCGCTTTTCCGAGAGAGTTTTGGGCAGATTTTATTAATGGCGCGAGAAGCGGGGCTGCTGCGTCTGGGGGCGGTGTGTATCGATGGGACGCGCGCATGGCCGGAGCGGGCTCGGCAAAAGCGGTGCGCACTCTGGAAGAGATCGAGCAGGAGCTGGAAGCGCTCTGTAGTGAGCTTTTGCAAAAAGCGCAAGCCGCCGATGCGAGCGATAGTGACGCGGAAGGAACGCAACTTCCCGAAGAGTTGCGTGATGGGGTGCAACGCAAAAAGAAGTTGTTGGCCGCAGCAAAAGCTTAGTACAAGCAGGAGAAACAAATTGTTCCCGAAGACTGCGGGACCGCACAGAGAAATCTTTTTAGCGGTGCAAGCGCGCTGCCCACTCGTTTTTTTCTTTACTCGCGCTCTCCGCCCTGTGGTCATCTCAGTTCCCAAACCGATTCCCTAAGTCCGACAGTCCCAGGATCGTCTGCGTCACGACGCGATTGCCTGCATCACTCGCGGCCTCTACACTTTCCGCGTGAAACAGCGAGGGTGGAAAACGATTTCCAGCGAACAGCACTTCGCCAATGCACATCTGGAAGTTGCGACCGATCGAGTGCAAACACCAGCGCGCAGCGAGCCGCGCACATGGGCGATCGTGCATCGCAAAGCGGCCGTCATTGTTGCGCCGGTGACGCACGACGGCAAAATCGTTCTCATTCACCAGGAACGCATCCCAATCCGAGAAGCGATCTGGGAAATGCCATCCGGCCAGATTGATTCTGTAGCCGGGGGCGTTGACCCCGGCCGCGCGCGGGAAACGATCGAACAAGTCGCCTCGCGCGAACTCCGCGAAGAGGCCGGCTACGAGCTGGCGAAAGATGGCGAGCTCATCCCGCTCGGCCATTACTTTACGTCGCCAGGCTTCACAGACGAACGCGGCCACTTCTTTCTGGCGCGCCCGGTGACCCCGTGCCCGGATTATGTGCGCGACGAATCGGAATCAATTCTGGAGTGCCGGCCGTTCACGGTTTCCGAAATTCGGCGCATGATTGCTGAGAACGAGATTCACGACGCAAATACCTTGAGCCTCATGGCTCGACTCTGGGCGTGCGGTCTTCTACCAAGCGAAAGCGTGTAGCTGCTGCAAAGCGATGCGAAGACGCCTCGCACTGTGGTAGGGACGCCGCGCTGTCCCAAAAGTTTTCGGGAGACGCCGCAGCGCGCCGCCCCTACCAATGTCTCGCATCGGATCGCTCTTCGAATATTTGCCCTTTTCGGCTTTGTTTTGACATTCGACATTCGGATTTCGGATTTTTGATCCCATGGCGCTACGAGACATTTTCAAATTTCGCGACCTGCCGGAGAGCGAAACGTCCAAGCCGTTTCTCGAGCACTTGGAAGACCTGCGGTGGATGATTGTGAAGATAGCGATCACGCTCGGGATCGCGATGATTGTTTGCTTTGCGTTTCGCGCGACGCTCGTGCGCATCTTGCAGGCACCGCTTCATGATCTTGGTTCACAAATCGGCACGCTCAAGGCGCTCGGCATCACCGATTCCATCGTGATCTCGTTTCACCTGGCGTTTTACGCGGGCATCGTTATCTCCTTCCCGCTGCTGTTGTATTTCCTGGCAGAATTTGTTTTGCCGGCGCTCACCGCCGTCGAGAAGCGCTTTTTGTTTCCCGCGATCGGCGTCAGCTTCGCGCTATTTCTTCTCGGTGTGCTGGTTTGCTATTTTTGGTTGCTGCCGAAAACGATTCTTTTTTTCTTTCGCGACACCGAATCGCTCGGCTGGGCGCCCACTTGGACAGTGCAACAGTATTATTCATTCGTGACGCGGTTCACGATCGCCTTCGGCCTGGCTTTCGAATTGCCGGTGGTGGTCCTGGCTCTGGTCCGATTTGGATTGGTCACCTACAAATTCATGGCACGCACCCGGCCATATGCCGTGGTGCTGATCTTTATCCTGGCGACCATCATCACGCCCACCCCGGACATTCTGACTTTGATTGCGCTGGCGCTTCCGATGTGTCTGCTCTACGAAAGCTGCATCTGGATCGCATGGTTAATGGAACGCCGGGCATTGAAGCGGGTTGCCGGCTAATCGTGCATGCATTGCTGAGACGGAAGAATTTCGGATTTCCGGAGGGGCGGGGGGATGTATAGTTTTTTGCCTATCAGCTTTGCAGTCCCATCAACAGCATCCAAGCCCCACCGTAAACAAATAACCAGATGAGCGGTTCCCATTTCCTGCGCGGCATCAGGCGTTCGAGACGTTCAGTGCCGGGGGCGGTCGGCGCAGGAAACCAGAACTCGAGTCGCGCGAGCCCGTGCCGGAGAATGATCAGTACAAGAACGACAAAAAGCGAAGGCGCGATGATATAATGCATCGCTCCGCCTAACGAGATGAAGAGCCAAAGCGTGCCTGCGACGAGAACAGGCGTAGCAATCGTGAGAAGATTAAGGCGACGCAGAAAACGGTGACGCGTGATGGTGCGTTGGACCAATTGCCATCCCAGGGAAAACCAGATGTAACAGGCGGTCGCCACCAAGTAACCGAGCAAGTCGCGTCCGGAAAAAGTGTCGCCGCGCGTTTTCGTGTCGCCCAGCGCGACGTTGGTCAGAATCAAGAGAAGACCGGTCATCGCGCAGAGCAAATGCTCGTGCCAACGCACAATCGCCGGCAGCCGTAGGCGTGTCATTCCTTCCGGCACATCAGGCACTGGCTGGCAGCGGCTCCT
>Ga0209056_10003534_pt1 | contig 16629 bp, 13 predicted proteins | sample GraSoiAngelo_114_FD_185876 | JGI IMG/M metagenome (GOLD analysis project Ga0209056, IMG submission 185876) | Grasslands soil microbial communities from the Angelo Coastal Reserve, California, USA - 14_0903_13_40cm (SPAdes) (version 2) | ecosystem: Environmental > Terrestrial > Soil > Grasslands... | reverse complement strand
CGGGGGTACAGCCTGGCGTGGAACCCGTACTTCGAATCGCGGGGGTGGCAGCCGGCGTATCCGGAGACGACGGGCTACATCATCCCGACGTTGTTCGGGGCCGCCAGACACTTGAAGCGTCCCGAGCTGGCGCAGCGGGCCGAGCGCGCTGCGCGCTGGGAGCTCGAGATTCAGCTGCCGTCGGGCGCCGTGCGGGCTGGCGTGATCGGGGAGCGCCCGTCGCCCGCGGTGTTCAACACGGGACAGGTGCTGCTCGGCTGGCTTGCCGCGTTCGCCGAAACGGACTCGGGGATCTTCGCGGGCGGCGCGCGGCGCGCGGCGTGCTATCTGCTCTCCACCCTCGACGAGGACGGTCTGTGGCGTCGCGGGAATTCCCGTTTCGCCGACCAGCGCGCGACGCTGTACAACGCCCGCGCCGCTTGGGCGCTCGCGGAGGCGGGTCGGCACCTGGGCGCTCCCGAGTTCCGGGAGGCGGCGGCCCGGAGCTTGCGCGCGGTGGCACGACGGCAACACGACGACGGCTGGTTTCCGGATTGCTGTCTCAATGACCCGCGGCGACCCCTGCTGCACACGATTGCCTACACCATCCGGGGCCTGCTCGAGGGCGGCCGCGTCCTCGAGGACGAGGCGCTGATAGCTGCGGCGGCGTGCGCGGCCGAACGCGTCGCGCTCGCGGTGGAGCCGGACGGGAGGCTGCCGGGCAGGTTTGCGGCCGGCTGGCATCCGGCGGGCTCTTGGAGCTGCCTGACCGGGCAGGCGCAGATGGCCAACATCTGGCTGCGTCTGTTCGCGATCACCCGCGAGCGCAAATGGCTCGAGCCGGTGGAGCCGGTGCTGCGCTTCCTCAAGTCCACGCAGAACCGCACCAGCCGCAACCCGGGGGTGCGCGGGGGCATTAAGGGGTCCTTCCCGCTGGGTGCGGAGTACGGCTCATACCAGATTCTCAACTGGGCCACGAAGTTCTTCATCGATGCGCTGCTGCGCGACGAGCGCCGCCAGGCCGACGTCGAGCCGGCAGGGGCGACCGACGTTCTGGCCTGAGGCTGGCCGCATGCTCCCATGCTGATCCTCCACGTCGCGGCGCCGTCCGACGTGGGTGGCCTCGAGCGGGTCGTGCAGGGGCTCGCGCGGGAGCAACGCCGGGCGGGTCATGACGTCCACGTCGCCGCGATCCTGACAGGGCCGGCTGTGGATCACCCGTTTTTCACCCCGCTCGCCGACGCGGGCGTGGAGACGCACATCGTGCTGCCGGGCCCGCGGGGGTACCGGCGCGAGCGCGGCGCGGTGGCGGAGCTGTGCCGGCGGCTGCGGCCGACGGTCGTGCATACGCACGGGTACCGGCCGGACGTGCTGGACGCGGGCGTCGCTCGGCGAGCCGGAGTTCCCGTGGTCACGACCGTGCACGGCTTCACCGGCGGGGACTGGAAGAACCGCGTGTACGAGTGGCTGCAGTGTCGCGCGTTCCGGCGCTTCGACGCAGTGGTCGTGGTGTCGCAGCCGCTCAAGACGAGGCTCGTGCGTGCGGGCGTTCACGCGGAGCGGATCCACGTGGTCCCGAACGCCTGGCGGCCGGGGCCTGCGCTCGATCGCGCCGCCGCCCGGCGCGCGCTGGGTCTCGGGCCGGAGGCGTTTGTCGTCGGCTGGGTCGGCCGACTGAGTCGCGAGAAGGGTCTGGACGTGTTGCTCGACGCGATCGGCCACGTCGCCGACCTGCCGCTCGTCGCCTCGGTGATCGGCGACGGCGCGGAGCGTCGCCCGCTCGCCGCGCAGGCACGGCGTCTCGGTCTGGACGGCCGAGTGCGCTGGCACGGCGTCGTGCCGGACGCCGCCCCGTTGTTTGCGGCCTTCGATCTCTTCGTGCTCAGCTCCCGTACCGAGGGGAGCCCAATGGTCGTCTTCGAGGCGATGGCCGCAGGCGTGCCGGTGATCGCCACTGATGTGGGAGGCGTCCCGGAGATGCTGACGCCCGAGGAAGCCGTGTTCGTGCCACCCGACCACCCGGCCGCGCTCGCGGCCGCGATTCGAGCCGCGTACCGCGCGCCGGCGGCCGCCCGCGCGCGGGCCGCTCGTGCACGCGAACGGCTGTGCCGTGATTTCGGGACGGAGCGCTGGTGCGAGCGCTACGACGGCATCTACCAGCTCGTCACCTCTGGGTCCCCGGTGCCGGTGCTGCCGTGACGGTCGCGGCGTACGTCGCGCTCGCCGTTGCGCTGGGCGTCTCGCTCTATCCCTACGTCGCCTATCCCGCGCTGCTCAAGCTGCTGACCCTCGGCCGCCGCGTACCGCCGGCGCCGCAGGCCTCCGCGGACTGGCCGTTCGTCAGCATCATGCTTCCCGCCTACAACGAGGCGGCTGGGATCGCGCATACTATCGAGCGTCTTCTCTCCCTCGACTATCCGGCGGAGCGGCGCCAGATCGTCGTCGTGTCGGATGCGTCGACGGATGCGACGGACGATATCGTCACCCGCTATGCCGCTCGCGGTGTGGAGCTGCTGCGGCTGCCACGGCGCGCTGGCAAGACGGCCGCCGAGAACGCCGCGCGCTCGGTGCTCAAGGGCGACATCATCGTCAATACCGATGCGTCGGTACGGATTCACCCGCAGGCGATCAGGGCCCTGGTTGTGGCGCTGCGCGACCCGACCGTGGGCGTGGCCTCGGGACGCGATGTCAGTATCGCGCGGCTCGACGGCGCCGCCAACCGGGGCGAGGGGACCTACGTCGGCTACGAGATGTGGGTGCGGGACCTGGAGACGCGTGTGTCGGGCATCGTGGGCGCGTCAGGGTGTCTCTACGCGACCCGGGCGGAGCTGCACCGCCAATTCGTGCCCGAAGATCTGAGCCGGGATTTCGCGGCGGCCCTGACGGCGCGGCGCCACGGCCTGCGCGCCGTGTCGGTGCCCGGGGCGATTTGCTTCGTGCCGAGGGGCGGAACGCTGCAGCAGGAATACCGGCGCAAGGTTCGGACGATGGCGCGCGGCCTGCGCACCCTGTGGCACATGCGCGCGCTCTTGAACCTTGCGCGCTACGGCACGTTCGCCTGGATGCTGCTCAGTCACAAATTGTGTCGCTGGCTCGTTCCCTGGGCGCTCGTCGGCAGCTTGAGCGCCGTGACGGTGCTCGCGGCGGGCGACGGTTTGAGGTGGGCGTGGGCGTTGGTCGCGGCAGCCGCGGGCGTGGTAGCGCTGGCGCTCATCGGGTGGCACTGGCCGGCGCGCAGGTCCGTGCCGCGGCTGCTCGCCTTGCCCGCCTACCTCGTATCGGGGAATCTCGCCGCGCTGCACGCCTGGGTGGTCGCGCTCCGCGGCGTGCGGACTGCGGTGTGGGAGCCGACGCGCCGCGGAGCGGAGAGCGCCAGCTAGGCGACGCTCACCAGCCCCCGCGGCGCAGGACCATGACGGGGACGGTGCGACACATGATCTTCAGGTCCTCGAGCGTCGACTGGCGGCGGATGTATTCGAGATCATAGCGCACCTTGCGGCGCACGTCGTCCACCGAGGTGTCATACCCCTGGTTGATCTGAGCCCAACCGGTGATGCCGGGTCGAACCCGCTGCCGCCGCTGGTAGCCCTCGATCTGCTCGCGCAGGTACACGAAGATCGTGGGCTGCTCGGGCCGGGGGCCGACGATGTTCATCTCGCCCGTCAGCACGTTGAACAGCTGGGGCAGCTCGTCGAGCCGGAGCTTCCGCAGCACGCGGCCGATCGGCGTGACGCGCACGTCGTCGGCCTGCGCCCACACCTGCTTCCCGTTGCCGTTGGCGTGGCGCATCGTGCGGAACTTGTACATCGTGAACGGCGCACCGCCCTGATCGGTGTGGCGGCGGGTGTTGCCCCCGGCGTTCGACAGCGCCCGGCGGTCCAATCCCACGCGCGTCTGTGTGAACAACACGGGTCCGCGGGACGTCAGCTTGATCAGCGCCGCGATGAGCAGCATCAGCGGAAACGTGAGGACGAGCCCCACGACCGCCACGATGAAATTGAAAATGCGGCGGCCCCCCCGCTCGCGGTCTCGCGGACGGAGCGGGGCGGAGTGCACCAGAGAGAGCTTCGGTCGGGCCGGTTGGGCCGGTTGGAGGTCGAGGAGTGTCGTCATGCCCAGGACCCTTGGCAAAGTCCGTGCGCGGGCGCGGCGTGACACATTCGTGACCGACCCCATATCCTCCGGCGACGCCCCGGCCTGGTCTGGGGCCTCCGGAGCAGGTGCGATATGGCGAACCGGCGTCGTGTGTAGACTGCGCGCCACGACACGCGGTAACGTCACGCGCCGCAACGTCACACGCGGCAGCGTCACGAGGCCAAGCCCTCCGGGGAGGGACACTCGACCTCGAAGAAGAACCGGGTTCCCCAAGTCGGTCGGGTTTCCACCTGGAGCTCGGCGCCCATGGCCTTCACGAGCTTGCAGCAGATCGCAAGCCCCAGGCCGGAGCTGGAGAAGTGGTGGCGCCCGTTCGCCGGCATCGGCCGCACCGGCTGGTACAGCGTGCGGAGCAGGGCGGGGTCGACCCCCGCGCCGGTGTCCCGCACCGAGAACTCGAGACGCTTGCTACCAATGGGACGTGCCGCCAGCTCTACGAACCCGGTGTCGGTGAACTTCACGGCGTTGGTGGCGAGGTTCAGGAGCACGCGCGATAACGCCCGCGCCTGCCCCACGCGCCGCTCGGGCACAGGGTGGACCAGGCGTACGGCGAGGCCCTTTTCCTCGGCGATCGGCAGGATCATGCTGCGCACCGACGCGAAGGTCTCGGCCACCGAGAACGGCGCGGGCGAGCGGTCCACGAGGCGGTTGCCCCCGCGAGCGAGCTCCAACACGTCGCTCGCGGTGGCGCACAGGGAGAGGGCGGCGCTGTAGACCAGGCCGAGTTGGCGACTCTGCTCCGGGGTCACGGTGCCGCCCTGGCCTTGCTGCAGCGCTTCCGTGAGGAACAAAATCGATGTGAGCGGCGAGCGCAGGTCGTGCGCGAGCTCCACCACGAGATCGAGCCCGTTCGGGCCCGCCAGGCAGGCCGCGAGGTCCTGAGGCTCCGGCTCGGGCGCCGGCCTCGGCTCGGGCGCCGGCCTCGGCACGGTCGCGACGACCGGCCAGTCGAGCCGTTCAGCCGTGTTGGTCCGCATTTCCATCACTCCCCCGCGTCTCACGCGGCCTGACCGCCCGGTTCACCCGCCGGGACCTCGACCTGCAGGTCATCCATCGCGCCCGCCGCCGGCCCGGGCTCACGCTCGACCACCCACCCCGCGGTGGGGCTGCGCTGCAGTCCGTGGCGCTCCATCAGCCGGTACAACGTGGTCCGATCCACGCCCGCGATGCGGGCGGCCTTGGACATGTTTCCGCTGGCCCGGTTGACCAGCCAAGTCAGGTACTGCCGCTCGAACTGGGCGATGACCCGGTCTCGGGCGGCGTGATAGCTCTCCTCGAGCAGGGTCGATATCAGCGACGCTGGATTCGCGCCCGTCTCCGTCGCCGCGGTGTCGCCCGCGACGTGCAGATCCTCGGGCCGGATCTCGGCGCCCGGCTCCACGACCACGGCGATGTGCTCGATCACGTTCTGGAGCTCGCGGACGTTCCCGCGCCAGGTGTAGCCGCACAGCGCGCGGAGCGCCGCGTCGGTCAAGCGGGGGAATGGCGCGCCCTTGCGGCGATGGCGCACCCAGTAGGTGGACAGGAAGTAGTCTGCGAGCAGCGGGATGTCCTCGGGGCGCTCACGCAGCGCCGGCACGTTGATCGGCACGACCCGCAGGCGGTAGTACAGGTCTTCCCGCATGTCGCCCGCCTTGACGGCCGCTTCGGGGTCGCCGTTGGTCGCGGCGATGAAGCGTACGTTCACGACCGCGTCGGTCGTCTCGCTGCCCACCCGACGCACCACGCCGTCCTGGATGACGCGCAGGAGCTTGGCCTGGATCGGCTTTGGCATCTCGGCCAGCTCGTCGAGAAACAGCGTGCCGCCGTGCGCCGCTTCGAGCAGGCCGGGTTTGTCCCGCACCGCGCCCGTGAAGGCCCCCTTGCGGTGGCCAAACATCTCGGACTCGAGCAGCCCTTCCGGCAGCGCCGCGCAGTTGATGGCGACAAACGGACGGCTCGAGCGGCGGCTGTGGTGGTGAATGAACTGGGCGATCATCTCCTTGCCGCTGCCGCTCTCCCCCGTGATGAAGACGGAGGCATCGGTCGGCGCGACCTTCCGGGCCAGCTCGATCGCCCGGCGGAACGCCGGCGCGGTGCCGAGGAGCGTGAGCTTGTCCGAGTGGACCTGCGCCCGATCCAGCGTTTCCTGTTGCTCGCGCGTCTCGCGCGCGACGAGCAGGGTGTGCACCGCGCGGCCGATCAAGACCTGCAAGTGCGAAGCGGAGAAGGGCTTCGGGAGGTAGTCGAACGCGCCCTGCCGCAGCGCGTCCACGCTCGACTCGACGCTCGGGTTCCCCGTCATCACGATCACGATCGTGTCGTGATTGGTCCCGAGTGCCGCCCGCAGCAGCGCAAGCCCGTCGACCTGCGTCATGTAGAGGTCCACCAGCACGACGTCGAAGGCGCGCCGCTTCAGCAGCTCGAGCGCATCCTGACCGCGGCTGCAGACCGTAACGTCGTACCCTTCGTGCCGCAGCACCGCGGCGCAGCTTTCGCGCAGGGTGTGCTCGTCGTCAACCACGAGAATCCGCACGCGGGCCTTGGCCTCCGGCCCGATCGCTAGCAGGGCGGCCGGCTCACGCCCGTCGCCGGGCTGGACGCCGTCCTGTGTCATGGGCATGGACATCGCGCTGGTCCTGGTTAACGGTCGACTCCCCGCCTACGCACAGTTCGGGCCACACTGTCGCGACCCCGCAGCGAGGCCCGTTTTCCCGCACAGAATGGGCAACAACTGTCGACTCGGCGATCACGTGCCCTCGCTCCGAGCGCACCAAGGTGCATCCGCTTTGAGCGGTCCCGTGCACCGATTTGCTGCATGGGGGCCGGCCGCCTCCGCGTGGCGCACGGTATCGGACTTGCCACAGGTCGCGAGGACGACACGCGGCAGCGCGGCGCGATGCCGCACGCAACTTGGGGAGGTACGCATTCAATGAGCACGAGCCACCTACCGCTTCCACCTGCCGCAGCCCCGCCGATGATGGTTCCGCCATCGCGGTCGGCGCTGAGCACGGACTTGGGCTTCGCCGAGCAGGAGGGGGGGCTCGACTGGAATCGCGTGCTGAGCGCGGTGCTGCGTTTCAAGTGGCTGATCGTCGCGGTAACGGTGGTCGGCACGGCGGCCGGAGTGGCGGCGACGCGGTTTCTGAGCGCAGCGTACGTCGCGCAGGCGACGATCTGGATCGACCAGCCGGATCAGCGGAATGGCCCTGATCGCGGCCCGATCCGCCCCGGGCAGCTGCTCCAGCCCGAGGCCTGGGTCGACCTGCTCAAGTCCTACGTTGTGCTGGATCACGTCGTGCGCGACCAGCGCATGTTCGTCGCGCCCAAGTCGCTCGCCGACGCGTCGGTGCTGGAACGGTTCCGGGTGGCGGACCAGTACCGGCCTGGCGCCTACCGCCTGACGGTGGACGGGACGGGGAAGCGATACACGCTGGCGACGGACGACGGGATCGAACTGGAGCACGGTGCCCTGGGCGATTCCGTCGGCGTCCGGCTGGGTTTCCTCTGGGCGCCGTCCGCCGGGACCATCGCGCCGGGCCGGACCATCGAGTTCTCCCTTGCGACGCTGCGTGATTCGGCACGGCACTTGGCGGACGCCATCGAGGTGCGGACGGCCGAGAACGGGAACCTGCTGCGCATGGAGCTGCAGGGGGATCGTCCCGAAGGGATCACCGCCGTCGTCAATGCTATCGCCGAGCGCTACGTGGCGGTGGCGGCCGACCTGAAGCGTCAGAGGCTCACTGAGCTCACAAAGATTCTGGACGAGCAACTCAGCGCCGCGCAGAAGTCTCTCCAGGATGCCGAGGCGGCGCTCCAGAGCTATCGGGTCGCCACCATCACGCTCCCGTCCGATCGCCCGGTCCCGGCCGCCTCCGGGGGCCGTGTCGGAGTGGCAAGCAGTGGTGAAAACGCACAGGATCCGGTGTTCGGGAACTTCTTCAGCAGCCAGTTCGAACGGGACCAGGCGCATCGCGACCGGGAGACGCTGGAACGCGTGCTGCGCCAGATGGGAGACTCAGGGCTGTCGGCCGAGGCGCTGGCGGTGGTCGGGTCGGTCCAGCAGAACGCGGACCTGGCCGCGGCACTGAAGGAGCTCAACTCGAAGCAGGCGGATCTCCGCACTCTGCGGTACCGCTACTCGGATCAGTACCCGCCGGTGCAGCGGCTGCAGGGAGAGATCGCCACGCTGAAGCGACAAACGATCCCGACGCTGGCGCGAGGGCTGTCGGGCGAGCTGGCGGCGCGGGATGCCGAGCTCTCACGGCGCCTCGACACGGACTCGCGGAACCTGCGGGCCATCCCGCCGCGCGCCATCGAAGAGGCGCGGCTGCGCCGCGGCGTTACCCTCGCCGAGAATCTCTACACGACGCTGCAGTCGCGCTTCGAAGAGGCGCGCCTCGCCGAGGCGAGCACCGTGCCCGACGTGCGCATCCTGGATCACGCCGTCGTGCCGCAGCGCCCCGTGCGCAACACGGCGCCGCGCGTCATCATGCTCGGGTTCGTTGCGAGCCTCGGACTGGGGCTGTTCGGTGCCGTCGTCCTGGACCGCATCGATCCGAGGGTCCGCTACCCCGATCAGGTGTCGCGTGAGATGGGGCTGGCGATCCTGGGCGCCGTGCCGCATCTGCGCACCCTGCCGCACGCGGGGCGCCACGGCCGGGGCCGTGTGCCCGAGGACGTCAACCAGGTCGTGGAGGCCCTCCGGGGGGTGTGCCTCAACCTCGTATACGCCCACGGCGGGCGAGCGCCGCTCCTCGTCACGGTGACAAGCCCGGGGGCAGGGGACGGCAAGTCGTTCCTGGCCGCAAACCTGGCGCACACGTTTGCGGATGGCGGGCACCGCGCCCTGCTGATCGACGCCGACATCCGGCGCGGCGTGCTGCACCGCCGGCTGAACGCCCGCCGCCGCCCGGGGCTCAGCGACTTCCTCCGGGGCGAGACCCCGCTCGACTCCATCGTGCAGGCGACGCCGTACCCCTCGTTGTCGCTGATCGGGTGCGGCACCCGCGCGTACAATGCCCCCGAGCTCCTCGGATCACCTCCCATGTCGGAGCTGGTGAACGGCATGCGGTCGGGCTACGACGTGATCTTGATCGACAGCCCGCCGCTCGGGGCCGGCGTGGATCCATTGATCCTCGGCACCCTCACGGGGACCCTCGTGCTCGTGCTCCGTACCGGGTACAGCCACCGCGACGTGGCGGCGGCCAAGCTCGAGGTGCTGCAACGGCTGCCCGTGCGGCTGCTGGGGGCGATCTTGAACGACGTGCCGGCGGGCGGGGCCTACCGCTACTACTCCTATTATCTCCCGGGCTATGAAGCGGCGGACGAGGACAGCGGGAGTCGGCGCGTGCCTGTCTAGGTCGTGGACGAGGCCGGGTTAGTGCCTTCGTCGAAGCGCCGCAGCCACCCGCCGGAGTCTGCCTTGCCGGTCCGGACGGCGGCGGCCGCCCGCACCAAGAGGTCGACGGGCTCGATCGGCGCGTAGCCGACGTTGGCCACGGCCTCGTATCCGCAGCGGACGCGAACGGCTGCAGAGGACGGGGCGCCGCCCGCGGCCGGGGCGACGGTGGTCGCGGACACCGAGCTGGCGAGGCGCTCGGCGAGGCGGCGCGCGCCGCCCGCATCCGTGCCGGGGGCGAGCACCGCGAACTCGGTCGCGCTGAGGCGCCCGATCACGTCCGATAGCCGAGCCGCCGATTTGATCGCCTGCACGTACCGCCCCAGGCTCGTCCCGCCCTGCTGCTGGGCGGGGGCGGGCTCGGCTGGCTCGATGTCCAGCGCGAGCACCACACAGGCGAGCGGACCGTGTTCCCGGAACGCCTGCGATCCCAGCTCACGCGCGCGGCGGGCGAGCCCCTGCCGGTTGTAGAGTCCTGTCACGGCATCGAGCAGTCCTTCGGTTCGGGCCCGGTCGGCGTCGAGCTTGGCGTGGACGTACGCGCCGATCTTGAGGAGGATCTCATCCGCGTCATGCGGCGGTGTGATGCACTCCCAGGCGCCGGCGCGCAACGCGGCCAGCCGCTGCGCGCGTGTGGCTGCATCGCGGATCGTCAAGAGAATCGGTGTGCTGCTCGAAACGCGCGGATCGGCACGAAGCGTCCGGCACAACTCGACACCCGCCATGTCGGGCAGCTCGGCGTCCACGAGGATCACGTCCGGCTCGGTGGTCCGCGCCCGGTCGAGGGCATGCTGGCCCGAGCGCTCCTGGAGGACGGCGTATCCACCGCTCTCGAGCAGACCCCTGAGCCAGCGCGTCGCCTCCTGGCCGTCGCCGGCCAGCAGCACGAGCGGTAATCCGCTTTGTGGCATTCGCTCCGTCATGGCCAGTTCCAAGCCACCACCTGTGTGAACGATTCCTTCCGCGCGACCCAGCGACTGCAAACCCGGGGCCGTCGCGTGGCGGCGTGCCTGAGGCGCGCTTCGCCTTGCAACAGGCTCGTGGTGCGCCGCTTGACCGCGGCGGGCTGCCGCGCGGGCGCAACGCAGTGCGCCGCCGGACCTCGGCCCCCGGCTCGCCGGGCACGGCGGCTAACCTATTGCCGCGCTGGTCGGTAACGCGGCACGCGCGGGTGTTTGGCGTCGCCCGGGCCTCAAACTTGAAGTGCGGGGACGTGACCTGAGACCGCCGAGTATGCACTGCAAGGACTGTAAGAAGCGCACCACCGAGAGGCCCAAGCGCCCGCTACGCACCCGCCGACGCCCGGTGGCGACGTGCGAGCGGTGCGGTGCGCCGATCCTCCCGCTGCCGGATCTGACGGTCGGCGCAGGTGACGGTACGCTGGCCCAGCTCGCGCGGTTCGGTCTGGCGATCACCGGCGACCCGTTGCTTGAACTCAAGCGTGAGGGCATCTGAGCGATGTGCGGAATCGTGGGATACGTCGGCCCCAGAGAGGCGGTGTCGGTTCTGGTTGAGGGGCTGGCCCGACTGGAATACCGAGGCTACGACTCCGCCGGGGTCGCGGTGCTGAACGGTGGTGGCGTGGAGACCCGCAAGCTCGCGGGGCGCATCGCCGGCCTGCGCGAGCTCCTCGCTCGGACGCCGGTGCACGGGCGCTGCGGCATCGGACATACGCGCTGGGCGACCCACGGCGCCCCGACCGAGCGCAATGCACACCCCCACAGCGACTGCACCGGGACGATCGCGCTCGTGCACAACGGCATCATCGAGAACGCCGACGTGCTCCGCAAGCGACTGGAGCAGGACGGCCATCGCTTCGTGACCGAGACCGACACCGAGACGCTGGTGCATCTGATCGAGGAGTCGCCCGGCGCGACGCTCGAAGAGCGGGTCATTGCGGCCCTCGACCACGTCGAGGGGACCTACGGTATTGCGGTGGTCGCCGAACCGGATCCCGGGAAGATCGTGGTCGCCCGGCGCGGCTCCCCCGTGCTGCTCGGCGTCGGGGACGGGGAGTTCCTCGTGGCCTCGGACGCGAGCGCGGTGCTGGGTCATACGCGGTCCGTGGTCTACTTGAACGACGGCGACGTCGCCGTGGTGACGCCGGAGGGCTACCGGGTTCTCGACCGGGACGCCCGCGAGCAAGAACGGGCCGTGGACGACATCGAGTGGGATCTCGACGCCATCGCCCTCGGTGGCTACCCCCACTTCATGCTGAAGGAGATCGGCGAGCAGGCCGAGTCGGTGCGGAGCACGCTCCGGGGGCGCCTGCTCGTGGCCGAGGGAACGGCGCGCCTCAACGGGCTGAACCTCACCGCGGACGCCTGCGGCGCGATCCAGCGTATTGTGATCGTCGCGTGCGGGACCTCGTGGCACGCCGGGCTGGTGGGCCGTCACGTCCTCGAGGAGCTGGTCGGGATCCCGGTGTCGGTCGAGTACGCGTCTGAGTATCGCTACCGGCGCCAGCTTCCTCTCCCAGGGACGGTCACCATCGCGATCTCGCAGTCCGGCGAGACGGCGGACACACTAGAAGCGCTGCGCGCCGCGAGGGCCACCGGCTCCACGGTGCTCGGACTCGTCAACGTCGTCGGCTCGACGATCGCCCGCGAGGCGGACGGTGGGATCTACCTGCACGCGGGTCCGGAGATCGGGGTCGCGTCGACCAAGGCGTTCACGTCACAGGTGGTCGCGTTGTTGCTGCTCGGGTTGTACCTCGGGCGCCAGCGGGGCCTGTCGGCGGAAGACGGGCGTCGGCTGGTCTCGCAGCTGGTCCAGCTCCCGGAGCTGGTGGAGCGCGCGCTCGCGGTCGAGCCGCAGGTGCGGGCGCTCGCCGAGCGCTACGCGGACGCCCCCAACGCGCTCTACCTGGGGCGCGGCGTCAATTTCCCCGTGGCGCTCGAGGGCGCGCTCAAGCTAAAGGAAATCTCCTACATCCATGCCGAGGGCTACCCGGCCGCCGAGATGAAGCACGGGCCCATCGCCCTGATCGACGAGAACATGCCGGTCGTCTGCCTGGCGCCCAAGGATGCCGTCTACCCGAAGGTCGTTTCGAACATGCAGGAAGTGAAAGCCCGGGGGGGCCGTATTATCGCGATCACGAGCGAGGGCAACGGCGATCTCCGCCATCTCGCGGATTATCAAGTCGCCGTGCCGGCGAGTCCACCCCTGCTCGCGCCGGTGCTGACGGTGATTCCGCTCCAGCTCTTGGCGTATCACATCGCCGTGTTGCGCGGCTGCGACGTGGATCGGCCGCGCAACCTGGCGAAAAGCGTGACGGTCGAATGACACCATGATCGAGAGAATGGTTGTGCGCCTTGTGGCGCTGCTGCTCTGCGCAACCCCGCTCGCGGGCCAGACCGCCAAGGGGGCTCCCCAAGGTGGGTTCGAAGTAGGCGACCAGATCCTCCTCGAGGTGGAGGGGGATACTCAATTCACCCGCGCGTTCAGCGTGGGGCCGGGTCCCGCGCTGACGCTGCCCGTGATCGGGGCAATCCCGCTCAGCGGCGTGCGGCGTGCCGACGTGGAGCCGTATCTCAGCCAGCAGCTCGGGCGCTACGTGAAGAACCCTGTCGTGCACGCGAAGGTGATGGTGCGTCTCGGCGTGCTCGGTGAAGTGGAGCATCCCGGGTTTTACACCGTCTTCTCCGGCGCCGTGGTCTCCGACGCACTGATGGCGGCCGGTGGTCCCACGAAGGATGCAAACTTCACCGGCGCGAAGATTGAGCGGGACGGTAAGGGTCTCTACGTGGGAACCGGTTTCCAAGACGCGTTTACGCGCGGCCTGACGATAGATGTGATGGGACTGCGCACGGGCGATCGCATCGTGGTGCCGCGTCGCAATGATACCGAACGTACCGTCCGGATCGTAGGGATCCTCGTGTCGATCCCGATCGCGATCCTGGGCATCAGGCAACTGACCCGTTGAGGCGATGCGCGTCCTCTCCGTCGTCGGCGCCCGCCCGAACTTCATGAAGCTCGCCCCCGTCGACCGCGAGCTCGTGAAGCGCGGGGTCGAGCATGTGATCGTCCACACCGGCCAGCACTACGATCCGGAAATGTCGGACGCCTTTTTCGAGCAGCTGTGGATCCCGGCGCCCGACCACGACCTCGGCGTGGGGTCGGGGTCGCACGCCCAGCAAACGGCGGCCGTGATGCAACGCCTCGAGCCGGTGATCGTCGAGCTCCGGCCCGACCTCGTGCTGACGTACGGCGACGTGAACTCCACCGTCGCCGCCGCGCTCGTGGCCGCAAAGCTCCAGGTGCGCGTCGGTCATGTCGAGGCCGGTCTCCGCAGCCGCGACTGGACCATGCCCGAGGAAATCAACCGGGTGGTCACGGACCGGCTGTCGGATCTGCTGTTCCTGCCGTCCCGTGACGCGGCCGAGAACCTCGAGGCCGAGGGCATCGCCGTCGACCGCATGCACTTCGTCGGCAATGTGATGATCGACACGCTGTGTTGGGCCCTACCGCAGGCGCTGGCGGTCGATGCGCCCGCGCGCTTCGACGTGCGCGGGCGTCCCTACGCGGTGGTGACGCTGCATCGGCCGGCCAACGTGGACGACCCCACCGTGCTGCGGGAGCTCCTCGAGGCGCTGACCCGGCTCGCGGACCGCATCGCCGTGCTCTTTCCCGTGCACCCGCGCACCCGTGCGCGCATCGAGGAACTGCGGGTGCGGCCGTGGTCGGAGCGGGGACCGCGGCTGCTCGAGCCGCTCGGGTACCTGGACATGCTCAGCCTGGTCGCCAAGGCGGGCCTCGTCGTCACCGACTCGGGCGGACTGCAGGAGGAGACCTCGTTTCTCGGTGTGCCCTGCCTCACGGTGCGACCGAATACCGAGCGCCCGATCACGTGCACGCACGGCACGAACCGCCTGGTGCAGGCGCAGGGCGACGCGATCCTCGCAGCCGCCGAGCGCGGACTCGCGCGGCGCTCGCCGGCCCGCCCCGTGATCGAGCGGTGGGACGGCCGGGCCGCCGAGCGGATCGCGCGCGTGGTGTGCGACGGGGAGCGTTTCGAACTGGACGGTGGAGTGCCTGCACAGCCGCACGAGCCGCGCCGGGCGGTCGCCATCCCGCAACCGCTGGGCGCGGAGTGACGGCGAGTCCGGCGAACGACATGCTGAAGCGTGCGTAACCTGAGGAGGTGTGCGAATGACGGATGCAGCGACCAGCGGGGAGCGGACCGCACGCCGCTCCCCGCGGCGCTCCGCGGCGTGTTGCAGCACCGCGACCCCAGCCGGCGCGCGTGTCGCGCGCACGTTCCAGCGCGCGCGCCACGGACGTACGCCGCACGGGTGAGGCCCGCGCCGCGCTGCGGGGCGGCAACAGCGCGGGTATCTCTCGACACCACAAGAGATTGACGAAGCTCGGCGAGTGGCATCTGTCTTGCAAGGACGCCTCGTGCAGTAGTTCTGCTATGAACCCTGCGAGGAGGCAGCATGTGTAGACAGATCACGCTTGGTTTCGTGCCGGGCCTCGCGGCCGCCGCGCTGCTCGCGTGGGGCTGCGATCGGCCGGCGACTCCGGCGAGTCCCAAACCGGCGTTTTGGTTCACGCCGGGCCCGCAAAACTGTCAGGCCGGTCCGAGGTTCACCGGTGGCGGGCGGATCGACCCGGATCCAGGAAAGGCGACATTCGGCTTTAACGTGGACGCCCGCGACTGGTGCAGCAGCACCAATGGAACCATCAAGGGCCAGCTCCAGACCGTGTTCCACCCCACCCACACGCTCGTGCATAGCCTCGGCATCGACGCGTTTGAGTCCTTTCCGTCAGGCCGCATCAATCCCAAGACGGGACGGCCCGGCCAGTGCGCCCACTTCGCCGGCCCCGCCCGCGTGAAGGATGGAAATGGACCCTGGAACTTCAACGAGCGGTTTGAGGCGACAGCCTGCGATAACGGAGAGCCAGGCTCGAGCCCGGGGCGCGGGCCCGACCAGTACGGCATCTCGCTGAGTGACGGACGCTCCTTGCCGCTGACGGATCTCACCGGCGGCAACATCCAGGCACACCCGACTCATTAAGACAGCTCTGAAAGGATAGGACCATGAGAATCTCACTTTCCACGATTCGACCCGCGCGGCTCTGGGGGGCGCTGTGGCTGCTGATCGGCGTCACCGCAGCGCTCGCGCCGGTCGCAGAGGCGCAGTCGGTGAGTGGTAAGGCCTACGGCGCGTTCGTGCAGAGCCCGCTCGGCACGCAGCAGTCTGCAGTGGCTGTGTTGCCCGCGGTGACCGCGGACGACGGCGCGATGGCAGACGACGCAGCCGACGGCATGAGCGTGCCGGGCACGCTCACGACGGACGCCCTCACGGGCACGACGTCGGGAGCGATTGGAGACGCCGCTGCGGCGCAGAGTGTGGCAACGGTGTTCAACGTAAGCCTCCTGAACGGGTTGATTACCGCGAGTAGCCTCACCGCCACGGTCAGCAGCACGAGCGACGGCGCGCAGGCGACGAGCAACGCCCTCGGGTCGACGTTTGGCGACTTGATGGTGAACGGCGTTCAAGTGACGTCGGGCGACGGCGCGATTGCGCCGAACACGCGGATGGACTTGCCCGGCGTTGGGTACGTCGTGCTCAATGAGCAGCTCCCCACGGGAGACGGCGTCCGCTCGAGCGGTCTCACGGTGAACCTGATTCACGTATATCTGCAGAGCCTGACCGGCGGCGGCTGTACCGTGCTGGGCTGTGTCCCCGGCGTGCTGACGACGACGGGCGAAGTCATCGTGGGGTCCGCGACCAGCAACGCCACGATGTGATCGGCGGTCGCGGAGACAATGGGCCCGATCCAGCGGGAACGGATCGGGCTCTCCCTTTGCGCACTCTTTTTGTGCCAGCCGCCACAGGCTGGCGCATCAACTTGTCGCATTCGCGCCATACCACAGCTCTCATCACGAACATCAACTGGTTGTGCCATAGATAGTTAGGATGCGCTCGTAAGCGCGAAATCCTGGCACTAGCCTTGCTGTTGCGCCGCAGCAACATTCCATCCAGGCGAGGACCGCCAGCCATGGCCACGAAAAGCAAAGACACGCTGCCGCCGCCGCCCGATCCCCAGGCGCTATCCGAGTCCACCGCGGCGCTGTTGCGCGAGCTGGTGGCTCACCTGCGACAGAA
>Ga0209056_10003530_pt1 | contig 16639 bp, 17 predicted proteins | sample GraSoiAngelo_114_FD_185876 | JGI IMG/M metagenome (GOLD analysis project Ga0209056, IMG submission 185876) | Grasslands soil microbial communities from the Angelo Coastal Reserve, California, USA - 14_0903_13_40cm (SPAdes) (version 2) | ecosystem: Environmental > Terrestrial > Soil > Grasslands... | reverse complement strand
ATAGCCGGTCCCAGGCATCGGACCCAAACCCCACGACACATGAGAGAGTTCCCTCCTGTTCGCGAAATCCTACGGAGCGGAGGAGCGCGGCTAGATCAGCACAGAACTGTCGGATGACGGTTCGGTGCCCAGGACCCGAATTAACAGTGACAACAAGGAAAATCGCTGCACGGGTCAGCGGTGTAGCTACGGACTGTGGAATAGGAGACAGCCCATCTGACGCTATAGGCGTCATAGGACGGAGGTTCGCCTAGAGCACTGAAAAAACGTTTACTATCTTTCTCTAATGTCGTTTTACTTGCGAGGCTAAACGGGGGTCGTCAGTTCGAGCTTCTTCTCTTCTTTCAGAAAGCTCAGCAGTGCATTGTTGACTTCGTCGGCATGTGTCCAAGAAATGCAGTGCGGCCCGCCCCTGACCACGACTAGACGTGCTCCCGGGACCAGTTTCGCTGTCCGCTGTCCCGAGGCCGAGAAGGGAACGATCCTGTCTGCATCACCGTGAATAACCAGGCTGGGCACTTGGACGCGAGCTAGGTCCTTCCGGAAATCCTCAAGCCAAGTTGGAACACAGGCTAGACTGGCGGTTGCTGAGGCACTAGCGGCGATATTCCAGCTGGACTGTATGACTTGTTCGCTGACCCTCTTGCCCAAGAATTGGTCGGCGTTGTAGAAGTTCTTGAAAAACTCGGTGAAGAATGCGTAACGGTCTGCTTTGATAGATGTCTGAATCCCGTCGAACGCGCTCCTCTCGACGCCTTCTGGGTTGTCCGGTGCCTTCAAAAGATATGGTGGGACTGACGAGATGAATACCGCTTTGCTGACGTCCTTAGATCCGTATTGTCCTATGAAGCGTGCAACTTCACCGCCGCCCATCGAGAAGCCGACCAGCGCGAAATCACGCAGGTCGAGGTGACTCACGAGCTTGTGAAGATCTCTCGCGAACGTGTCATAGTTGTAGCCCATGGTTGGCTTGCTCGATTTGCCGAAACCTCTACGGTCATAGGTGATTACACGGTATCCCGCATCGAGGAGGACCGGGAGTTGTTTCTCCCAGGAAGCACCGCTCAACGGATACCCATGGATCAGTACGACGGGCCTACCCGCACCGTGATCCTCATAATAGAGATCAATACTCCCAGAGTTTTCCTGACCAACACTAACGATTGGCATTAAGACTCACCTCTCAACTGTATTCGCACTTATCACTATCGGTCGCCTTCGAGCAAATTCCTTTATGCAGATATGGCCCTGCTTGTCTATTCTAGGAAATGATTCCGAAATATTTCTTTCTAACGAAGGGTGTTGGAAAACACAAGGAGAACTTGGCCTCCTTCGAGTTAGCTCTCCGGGATGCGGGGATTCAACACTGTAACCTCGTACCCGTGTCTAGCATAATTCCGCCAGGCTGCAAGCTCATACCAAAAGAGAAAGGCATCCCAATGTTGCATCCTGGCGAGATCACGTTTGTCGTGCTCGCGAGAAATTGTACGGATGAGCCGCATAGGCTGATCGCATCAACCATTGGGATCGCGATTCCTTCCGAGGAAAATCAGTACGGATATCTCTCCGAGCACCATTCCTTCGGACAATCAGATGAGATAGCGGGAGACTACTCGGAAGATCTCGCGGCGAGCATGTTGGCGACTACTATGGGGGTTGCTTTTGACCCGGCGACCGCCTGGGACGAGAGAAAGCAGCTTTTCATGTCCAGCGGCCTGATCATCAAGACGACTCAGGTAACGCAGTCTGCGACTGGAGACAAGAACGGGCTCTGGACCTCAGTAGTCGCAGCAGCAGTATTTCTGCCAGCGACCTCTGCGTCCGTGCAGGAACTTCTACCCCCGTCAAACCAACCTGCGGTCTGACAACCTGGAGGTACCGAAACAATCTAATTCCTCCGAGGAACGACCAAACTATAGATATCTGGTTCTATCTCTCCTCACGCTGATGATTCTTCATGGCTAAGGCGCCGAACGAGGTAATCACCGAACTACACAATGAGATTTTCCAGCAGATAGACTCTAGTAGTGACAGGTTTGTTGAACAGCTCCGCGCGCTTTGTAGACAGCCCAGTGTTTCAGCTCAGGACATCGGACTCAACGAGACTGCCGAGCTGGTCAGCGGTTTTCTACGAGAGACTGGTTTCACGGTGGAGGCATTCTCTCCGAGCACGGGTCCTCCTGTAGTATTCGCTGAACTCGCATCCAAGATCGGGAGAAAGACGCTGGTCTTCTACAACCATTATGATGTGCAACCGGTCGAGCCTCTTGAGCTCTGGAAGAATGCTCCGTTCTCGGCAACAGTGGAGGACGGCAAAGTCTACGCGAGAGGGGCGAGCGATAACAAGGGAAACATCGTCTCTCGATTGATGGCGATTAACGCGTTCCTGAAAGCGACCGGAACCGTTCCCTGCAATCTCAAATGGGCGATCGAAGGTGAGGAAGAGATTGGCAGCCCCCACTTCTCCGAGTTCATTACGCGCTACAAGGAGAGACTTACTGGAGACTCGGCAATTTGGGAGTTCGGAGGCCTCGACTACGAGGATCGCCCCCTGGTCACTCTGGGCTTGAAGGGAATGCTCTATGTTGAGTTTAGAGTTCAGACCGCTCTGAAGGATTCTCATTCAGCCCAGGCGGCGGTCGTCGAGAATCCAGCATGGCGTCTTGTCCGAATGCTGGACACGATCACGGACGAGGATGGCAGAATCATGGTAGATGGCTGGTATGACGATGTCAAACCTTTCACTCAGGAAGAGCTGGAGGTGATACGAGCGATGCCGTTGGAAGAGCATAGTATTCGGGACGAGCTAGGGGTCAAGAACTTCCTTTTTGGGCTGACAGGGTTCGAGTTCAAGAAAGCGTTCTATGGCAATCCTACGGCGAACATCGCTGGAATATGGTCAGGGTACACTGGTCTAGGACACAAGACTGTTCTTCCATCGGTTGCACAGGCGAAGATGGACTTTCGTCTCGTGCCCAACCAGGACCCGGTAAAGCTGGCGGGGAAGTTGAGGCAGCACTTGGTCCGTCATGGGTTTGGCGATGTGGAAGTGAATCTTCAGGCTGAGAATCCTGCCGCGCGGACGCCTATCGACGCGCCGATCGCGAAGATTGCAGCGCGTGCTGGGAGAGAGGTTTTTCGCAAAGAGCCCGTGACCCTTGTGACCTCAGCGGCTTCGGGTCCCATGCACTATTTCACAAACACACTAGTGCTTCCGACTGTGGCTATTGGTTGTAACCACGCCAAGAGCAATACTCATGCTCCTAACGAGAACCAGAGGATTGACGTGTTCGTTCAAGGAAGCAAGTGGATAGCACGGGTCATCGAGGAATTCGCGAAACAAGCCTAGTTGCCTGTACCCGATATTCTTTCCCCCAACGACGCAAGCCCTTTTTGTGGACGAATCCTAAACGCGGAGCCGCAGGTTCGGAAGATTGAAGATCAGGCGTCTCCAGCACAGAGACTATTCCCGTGTTCGAGAAATCTACAAAGCCGTGAGCAACGAGTATCTACAATACCAAAAACAAGGAGCAGGAGAGGTATACGACCCGGTCAAACTTGACCTTGACACCTCCCAACTCGACTTCTATGCTGCAACTCATTGCAGTTTCGCCGCGACAGAGAACGAGAAACCTCTTGGTGTTCTTCTGGCCCAGCCTCTCAGGTGGGTCAATGACTGGGAGAAAGTGCTCTGGCTTGAGTACATCGCTGTTCATGCTGCTCACAGGCGAAGAGGTATTGGCCTGGCTCTAATTTCAGCAGCGAAGAATTTGGCACGAAAACACCATATCAAAGGCTTGTTTACCACTCTGAACATCGACAATCAAGAATCAAAGAGTCTTCTCCTCAAGGCAGGATTCGAGGTGAAAGACTGGAGAATCGCGTCTTACTCATCATAGGGGCCTTTGGTCTCGTCAACGCTTCTTGGCGCGGCTTTCGCCGGCCTAGTGGGAGGCGTCTTCATGACTATGTTCGAGTACCCTTTTTGGAAAGCATGGGGAATGAATGGTGTGGCCGAGTGGCAATCCAACTGGGTAATCCTCTCTAGGCTCACGAGAGCAAGTCCAGACAGAACCCGGGAACCAAGAATCTCATGGACCATTATCCTCCATTTGTGGCATGGAGTTGCGGCCGGTATCGTGTTCGGACTTCTTCTACCTGTTTTGTCGATGCTACCCGGTGGGAACTTCTCGGTTCTTCTAGACGCTGTAGTCTACAGTATTGCACTCTGGATAATATTCATGTTTGCACCTAGGAGCGCATTGGAGTTCGCAGGCGGTACGCGAATTTCCGATCGCGGACTATTGGTCGCTTTAGCGTCCCACTTCGTCTATGGCGTCTTTCTTGGACTCTTGGTGCCTCTTGCGTAGGACGGGCAGGCCTTACTTCCCAAGCTGATGCGCAAGAGTTGCGTCAGCGGCCCCAGTTGAGCGGGACTTGCTGTCTTCCTGTTTGTAAGACCCAGTAGTCATGTAGTTCCTTGCACAGGCCACTTTTTGCGAAGCGTAGCATTACGCAGCCTGCGAGCGTTACGTCCTCCACTTTCTCCCTCATCGTAGTCCAGTATTCAACAGCGGCTCGGGAGCCTTCCACGACTGGCTTTCCAAAACGAACCTCATAGACCTGTCCAACATCCAACGCTCCCAGCGTATAGTCCAGGATGCTCTTCCTGCCCTGGGTCACGGGCCGGAAGGGATGCGAGTGGTAGGTCGCGTCCTCGGTGAAGAGCGACGTGATCGCTTTTGTATCTTTCTTCAGCCATGCTTTCGTGTAGTTACGGATCCACCTGTTAACAGTCAACCTGGTGCTGGTCATCTCCAGATCATCCTAAGTCAACGATCCTCTCTCACCGGAAATAAGGCCTTGTCAGCCCTGAAACTTGGTGTAGGGTGTGTCTGGGACGAACTATCGTCAGTTTATTATTCTGTCTTCCGAGGGGCTATTGCTTCGCCTGTTGATTAGTCTCACACTTCTCAAGTCTAACGGAGATGCGGGAGCGGAGACCTTGAAGGGGTTTCCTAGAGAGGTGAGGCAGGGGGAGCTGCTCTGGGTTGATGCTGAGAGCCCGACAGAGCAGGAGTTGGCCGATTTGAAGCAACGGTTTGGACTCGATGATTACGCGGTTGAGGATGTGGTCCATAAGAATCAGAGGCCGAAACTGGAAGACTACGGAAAGAATGTCTTCGCCGTTATCCACGTACCAGTTGAAAAAAATCGGAAGAGCGAGATAGTAGAGCTCTTCATGTTCTTCCAGAAGAACTGGATCATAACCATCCACTCCGTTGAATCGGAACTGATCCATGCTGTGGACTCGCGGATAAGGACGAGAGGTCTTTCTCCCCTCGCATCTACTCCCTCGCCTGACCTCTTGTTCTATGTCTTCCTAGATTTTGCGGTTGACGCGTACTATCCGATCCTTGACGAGGTGGAGAATCGGCTTGAGGAACTCGACAAACAAGCGGCTACGACCTTCAAGACACGGGTAAAGAGAATGGAGAACATCATCATTATCATAACCACGATTGAAGCTGTGCGAAAGCGGCTGATGAAGCTCAGGCACTCTCTCACACCCACGAGGGATATGCTTGGAATGGTGATGCGTGGAGCGGTGCCCTTCGTTGCTGATACAAGTCTCAGGAGCTTCAGAGACGTCTATGACCATTCCTTCCAGCTATTGGAAACGATCGATAACGATAGAGACCGGACGAGCGATGTTCGTGACCTCTACATCAGTCTCCACTCAGCCTCCACAGACAATACGATCAAAGTGCTCACACTTGTCGCAACAATATTTCTCCCCCTCACTCTTCTTGCAGGAATCTACGGAATGAACTTCAGCCCAGGCTTCTTCCAGCCGGGGTCCAGCGACCCACTCGGATTCTACATCCTCATCCTAGCAATGTTCGCGATATCGCTGGGATTTGTCTCCTACTTCAAGAGAAGTGGCTGGATCTAGGCCGACGTGCTAGACTCTAGCAGCGTAATAGATAGAACACATTTTTTCGATGGGCCGATTCACGATGGTTGCGATCCTACTCAGTTCGCTGATCGTCAGTTTCCCTAGTAAGGACCATACCATTGCTCGTCGTTGTCTTTGGTGTTTGTGTACACAAAAGTATACAACTAATTTTACTCCAAATTGAATCGTGGAACGAACATGATCCCCTGTTGGATCCACGACTTCTCTGACTGAGTTATGTTGTCAGCAACAAGTGTCTTAGTTCAAACCACATAAAAAATCGGGACTATATCGAAACCCGAGAATATTCTCTGGCGGAACATTCCTTATCTTTCTACTCATTGATGGCTAACAGAGATTGGAAACATGGCGTTAGAAAGACAAGTAGAACAGAAGAGTCCTATAGCTGAAGCACGGCTGCCGGGTCCGCTTTCTATGCTGACAGCAACCATTGATGCCCCATCGCTGATTCAGGATCCAACAGGCGCTATTCCAAGAATAGGAGAAATCCCACCCGCCTTGCCCTCTAGCGGAAATGGAATGAAACCTCGGAGAATCCGCCGGCTCAAAGACAAACTTGTCTGCCTAGAGTGCGGCCTCGGGTTTCGTCCTGAAGGTGGGAGTCATGTGATCTGCAATGCTTGTGGTCTCAAGGCCTGGGGAACGAAGCGAGCTGAAGAATACAAGACCCTAGTAAACATGATCACCGGACCATAGCTCTAGTTCAAGCGATCCCAAACGAACGTTCCCGACAGGGCTACTGAGAGGTAGGCTCCGGAGTCTTCAGTGTCTAGCTCGGTGGGCCCGCTTGGTGCCACTATGGGCAACTGCGCGCTGTCTTATCTTCCGCTTGATCTTTGGGACGGGATCGACCCCATGGGTCCACGCCGCCTTGACCAACTCTTTGAGGGCTGAATTTTTCGTTTCTTCTAAAGTTCTGATCTTGACGTGTCGTGCTCGCTTGCCGCTACCTTGGAGCAAATGATGCTGGTCGTCGAGTTGCGCCCCGAACAAGAGTCCGAGCGTGACATACTTCTCCAACGGAGAAATGTAGCAAACACGCTCTAGTGGAGAATCGCCAATTGAGTAGTTGATGGCGTCATAGTAGAGGAACTCGTGAGCTCCAGGCATAGTTTTTCTGGCCATCTTGCGCAACTCTAAGGATATTTTCCGAATCCCCTCAGGATAGTTCGAAAGAAATTCTTTCACAACGTCGACCATAGAAAGTCAACTCCCGCCTTCTGAGAACAACCAATGAATGGAGACTTTCTCTATTCTAGGTTTGCCTCTGTTCTGGAGCGTCTTTTTCCAGTCGGCCTTGTCCGCTGAAGCATTAAGACTGAAAAGACACATAGGAAGAAGCAAATTCCTAATCCCGTGAACACGTAGACCCATGCATCCCACAGTCCCCTCGCTCCGATGATTGGGAAATAGTAGACACCGTTGGTTCCATAGAATTGGGCGATTCCATAGAGTTCGTCTGCTGTGACTGAGAGTGCCCCAAACCCGTAACAAGCGATTCCAAACAGTATCAGCCATTTCACATCAGCCATCATCATTTCTTAACAACAAATCAGGAAGATTTCATCCGGGCGCTAATCAACATAACGGGCGATCACTTGGGTGAGATGCATAGAAATCAACAGGGCCTTGATATGGAAAACTAGAGATTCAGATTCCCTTCCAGCAAGCTTTCTTGTTCTTGTCATACCAGGAGTTCACGTACTCGCCGCCGGTGATCCGGTTGCAGACGAATTTCGCGTCGCAATAGTCGCAGAGCTCAAGGTTTCCTATTACCCATCCTGTTCCCGGATTCATGTCCGTCTTCAGCTCCACCATCTCCTCTGACAATCCCTGCGTTAGAGTATCCAGGGAATTGTTGGTGCACTGGTTGCAGCCTTTGCTACACGGATAGGGTTCAACCGTGTAGAAAGGACCGTTCGACCCGTTCACGGTATTGTGATAATCACAGAAGATAGCGCATGATGCCTCAACGGGCGAGAGGGATACTGTAACCCCTGGTGGCAGAAATATGTTATACGCCCCCTTTGTCCCCAAATTGGGAATAGTTCCTGAAGAAATCCAACTGGCAAGGGCCTGCCTGATTTGTCCATCAGTTATTTTCGTCGCAGGAGCTGTCTTGATCGCAACGAGTGGGTTGAGCTTCCCGATTCCAACATTGTATTGCGATAGCCCTACAGAGTATGTCTTGTCCGACTCTATATCTGCGACAGCTTTCTCGATACTTTTTGCCCAAGCCGCATTTTCCGGACTTGAAAAATGGGGCCCCCAGTATATGTTCTGCCAGGTGTAACCGTTCTTCCATAGTGGACCGCCACCATATTTCACACTGGCAGATCTGGCACGGAGCTGGTTCAGATGGCGACAGGGGTTGGCGTAGTGCCAGATTCCCGATTCGTGTCCGGCATTCGCCCTTACTCCGATATGTTCGAACCCGGAAATCGAGTGACCACATAGGTTGCAAGTTTCAATATTGCTGCACGACTCGCATCTATCCTTCAGACTCGTGTTCGAAAATCCGCTGAAGAGATCAGGATCCTTTCCTTGGACTCTTGACATGTGACGTTCCACACCTTCTTCGCCAATCTCAGTCTAAATTGTGATGTTCCCCAATGTCCGGTTCAAGGGTATAGCGCAAACTGCTTGTATCAGCCTTTCCAGATGCCTAAGGCGAGGCCTACTAGAAAGGCCGCGGAAGTAATTGGCAGTATGCTTGCGAATGTCGACGCCTGGCTGGCTGCTTGTTGTCCTTGCGAAAAGACCCTGTAGATAGTTGCCGTCGAGGGCTCGCTCAGCTGGAGGTTGATGTAGCCTGTTGCGACGAGGAGACCGACGAGTGAAAGAATAGCAAGTCCGAGCTTCACCGTCTTCTTGAGCACGATCCCTACAAGGAAGCCTATTACGAGCACGACGAGCGCGGGGACGATAGTTCCTGACCCAACATCGAATACAGACACTAGGGACCCTGACCTTTACAATTAGCGGATGGGGCCTCTTACTAAGCTAGCTGGAGCATACGTTCGATGGCAAGGCGCGCCCTTCGAGCCGTTTCATCTGGAACTCTGACCTCGTGGACCATGTTTCTCAGCGAGTTAGCGACCTTCTCCAGGGTTATAGTCTTCATGTATTGGCAAACAGCATCCTCCTTGACCGGTAGGAAAGTCTTGTCAGGGCTCTCCTTCCTCATACGATGAAGGATACCGGTCTCCGTCGCAACCAGGAACTTGTCCGCGCTAGACTCTCTCGCCCGACGAACCATGCCCTCTGTCGAAGCAACATGAACCATTGGCATATTCAAATCGCCCTTTTCAGCAAAATACAGAAACTGCGTCACACAACCACACTCGGGATGGATTAAGAATTCCGCATCAGAATTCTCCGAAAGCTTCTGATTCACAACATCCGGGGTTATGCCCGCATGAACATGGCATTCCCCAGGCCAAATCTCCATCTCTCGGCCCGTCCTCTCCTTCACAAACGCACCCAAGAAAAGATCCGGAAGAAACAGAATCTCTCGATCCCGAGGAATACTATTCACAACCTTCACCGCATTACCGGAAGTGCAGACATAATCGCTCTCAGCCTTAACCTCGGCAGTCGTGTTAATGTACGAAACAACAACAGCGTTCGGATGATCCTTCTTCCAAGCCCGCAACTTCTCCCCATCGATCGTCGCCGCCAACGAACAACCCGCACCAAGATCCGGCAACAACACCGTCTTCTTCGGCGAGATTATCGAGGCCGTCTCTGCCATGAAATGAACCCCACAAAAAACAATCACGTCCGCAGGAGTTCTAGCCGCAGCTTGCGAGAGGCCTAGCGAGTCGCCTACAAAGTCTGCGATATCCTGGACCTCTGGAACCTGGTAGTTGTGCGCCAGAATGACCGCGTTTCTCTCCTGCTTCAACTGCAGAATCTCTGCTGCCAGTTCCCCATGTCCGTTGAACTGGAGCATCTGGGCCACAGAAGATCAAACTAGACAGGGGCAAATTCCTGTGTTAAACATTACTCTGTGGAGCCTGAAGGAGGAAGGGGGCCAGCTGGGTTATTGCTTCTTCAATCCTCGTTGTCTTCCCGAAAGCGGGGATGCTTCTACATCATTGGAGATTGGAGCCTTGCGATCGTGGAGGAGACCTGGTCAACATACTCTTTCAATCTGGAAAGCATACTGCTCGCTGTGATGACGCCGATGACTCTCTTGTCCTTTAGCACTAGAACTCTGCGGATCCCTTTCCGCGCCATCAGCTCCGCGACCTGGTCCAGCCCTATGTTCGCGTCCACAGATACCAGATCGCTCGTCATGATATCACCTATTTTCACACGTGAAGGATCTTTTCCCTCAGCCACTATCTTGGAGAGATAATCCCATTCGGTAACTATCCCCTCTGGACCGCCGCTGGGGGACGCGATTATGGCGAAGCCGTGTCTCTTTGCCTTCATCTGTCGAGCCGCATCAAGAGCATTCGTATCTCGCGGCACAGAAAGGAAATCCTTCTCGACCACATCCTTTGCGACAAGAACCATAGTTAGCATCTAATGAAGCTCGAATAATTAATAGGGTTCTGTTAACTCTTCGTCTGATGAGTTAGCTTCGGGGCATCGACTCCAGGGATTACCGTAGGCGTCGGGTTCCCCTTCATTGCTTCAACTGCCCTGCCTTGCGCCTCTAGTAATATGGGAGGCCGGGAACGTGCGAACCTCACCCGTCCCCGCCGAGCCAGGTTAACCGCTGCAACCACGTCCCGGTCCATTACTACTCGACATTTACCGCACCAGAGCTTGCGTTCTAGTCGTTTGTCCGATTGGAGTCTCTCCCCGCATCTCGGACAAGTCACACTGGAACCTCTGGTCTCACGCCTAGACAAACGGATAACCGGTAGTCCGATCCATCGGGCTTTGTACTCTATCTGTCGTTGAGCCTCTCCGAAACTCCAGCTGTTCATTCTACCACGATACTTTCTACCCTGACCGTTACCCTTCTGGTAGAGGCTTCGTATGCCCTCGATGTTCTCGAGAACTATTGCTGTTCTCCGCTGGACTGCCACTGCAACAATCGTTTTCGTGGCGTTGTGGAGTAGATGACCAACCCTAGCGGTTCTCCGCTTTCCATACCTGGATGCTAACCCTGTTCTTATTCTCGCATCGTCCCTTGTAAAAGAGGCGACGATGCGCACAGTAGTCTTGGCTATTCTCACACACTTCGAGAGGTCATAGTGACGGGTCTGATCATCGTTTCCAACCGTTAGATTGCGGAGATTACGGTCCACACCTACCGTTGAGGCCCATTCTATCATAGGAGTGTCACGGGTGATGCAGAGGCTCAGTTTGCTCCTGGCAAGGGTGAAAGAGCGAACCTTGACTCCGGGTTGAGATATGATCTCTAACACGTGCTTGGTCAAGGGTATGCTGAAACGTCTACCTCTCGATACTGGGAAACGTAATGCTCCGTTCCTGATCTCGAACCCGTAGCAGGAGACGAGCTGCTGTCTGACAGCGTACGGGGTCCTAGTAGGAAACCCTCTCCTGACAGACTTGTTCTTAGTGGCTAGTATTCCTGCGGCTCTGCTTATCGCGCAGAGCTTGTAGCAGCTGGGGCTATCATAGCGGGCAAGCTGGTTGTAGGAGAGGAGGGAAAGCCTTCTCAGCGAACACGCACCGTTCAACAGACCGATCCGTATGGAATCGTTAACCATCTGTCTGAACACATCCAAAAACTGGAAAACATCGCCTGTTGGAGCATAGTATTGCCAGACAGACTTGAACGCCAACACGATAAACGACAAGAGCCAAAATCCCAGGCATAAGTCAGAGAGGCATCCGACGATTAGCTAACAGAGCCGTTAATAGTAACGACAAGGTTTTCCCGTTTGTTAGCCGTCCGTTAGCGGGCCATTTGGAAGGTTTGGCCCTTGGTGTTCTTCCATGAGCTCATCCTTCACAGGGAACCTGCAACTATCAGACAATCTTAGCCAGCGACAGACTGGAAATCGCTTCACAACGCTCGCCGCTGGTCCAAACCTAAATCAACATACCCCCACGACTGAATCACAGCAAAGTTGAGACCGGGGGCAAACAGCCGAGGGTTCGAGGATGAAACCCACGGTTTCCAGGAAGGAGAACGGATTGCGAAGGTCTCTGTTTGGACCCTATTGGCTCTTGGTATCGTTGAGATCGCCTTTAGTCTGATCAGCGGGAGCATCTCCCTTCTCGCGGATGGTATAGACTCTATTTCCGACGCCGTGGTGAGCTTCTTTGTCTGGGCTGGTCTCCGCATCTCGCGTCGTAAGCCCACTCGCAGGTTCCAATTTGGCTACTATAAAGTCGAAAGCTTCACAGGCCTCATCACCGCGATCGTTCTTGTAGGGGTCTCAGGCTACATTTTCCTTCGATCCTACAGAGCCTTCCAGAATCCCGCCCCCCTGAGGCTACCTCTACTCGCTTTGGTTGTCCTTCTAGCCGCCGGTTTGGGTTCTCTGTACCGCGCTCTCCAGATGCGTAAGATCGCCAACAAATACAACATAACTTCGCTGAAACTCGACGCGAGAAATTCGATAAAAGATGCGTCCTCGTCGTTCGTAGCCTTCGCAAGCGTCCTCGTCGCGTCGTTCGGAATTCACTTGGCGGACGCGATCGGAGGAATGCTGGTAGCAGTGTACATTCTTACGGTCGCGTACGTGGCGCTGCGAGAATCCTCCCTAGTCCTTCTCGACGAGTTCCACGAGCCAGAGCTCTCTCACGAAATAGAACGTCTGATAAGAGCACACGCCGATGTCAGGGGAATAAGGGATCTGAGGCTGCGGAGAGCGGGTCCATTCATAGTCGGAGCGCTCGAAGTAGAGGTTGAAGGGAATATGACGTTGAACGAGGCTCACGAGGTTGCAACGGAACTGGAAGCCTCGGTCAAAACTAGGATCGGGGGTCTTAGGAGGCTGGTCGTAACCCCCGTCCCAGTGGTTGACCCTCACGAGCACCCCCACGATCACTACACTGCTTAGACCTCGGTCCTCCGGGAAAATAGCCGCCGCTCAGCGGCTGGCTACCGAATGATGCGCGTTGAATAACTTGTAATTGACAGCCTTCACAAATGAAGAAAGACGAGGATTAGGATTCTGGCAAGAACGCCGAGGATGGGAGGAATGACGAGCACTGTTGCAAGCCTGCTGACGACGCCGAAGTCAAAGGGCCAGGATTGGATCTTCTGTATGTCCTGTTGTATCTGACGCACCATTGTGAGCTCATCAGCTAGGGCTTGCGTCTGGGTCGCTCCATTCTCCGGAAGCGTCTTTGGGACTTGCTCCTTCACCCTCGTGATGATTGTAGTGTATCGAGGTGTTACCCAACTTAGCTCTTGACGCTTGGCCTCCTGAAGTCTCTCTCGGATACTGAGCAGAGGTAGGAAGAACATGACGATCCCGGTAAGGATAAGCCCTACGCTGAAAATGATGTCGGTAAGTCTGATGGGAGCAAATGTGATGGATACACCTCCCGGAATCTCTACATCAATACTTACCAGTTCCACGAAAGTCCACGTGATTGGGAAAACTGCGTAGATACTTGCCAATCTAAGCGAGGCGGTTCCGAACGGCTTCAACCCGAGCGTTCTGTCTTCGGTGAACGGTTTGAGCCGTAGCGGTAGTTTGCCGGCCCGGTGAACATCGTACATCGAGTAGCCGTAGACCCACAAAAAGGAGGCTAATATCAGAAAGAAGTATGCAATGACAGCGATGTGTTCGGAAAAGATTGTGGTGGGACTTGGGAAACCGAAGAGAAGAGTGATGGCGACTAGGAGTATGACCCAAACCGCAAAGACATTCGCGAGCCGGAACGGAATTCTAAGGCGATTGGCCGGCGGGTCCGGACTGATCTGGTTGACATAGTCGTCTAGCCTTTCCATTCTATTCGAAATGAAATGGATGGCGTAGACGAAGTAGACAAGGAAAATTGATAGGACCAGGGCTGTATCTATCAAGTAGCCGCCGAGCCCAGCGGGAGGAACGATGATGTAGTCGAGAGTGGCTAGTAGCCTAGTCGGAACGAATCCAATGATGATCGCCCAGAGCCAGAAAGGAAGTCTCAACCTGGCAGCCCGGCGAACCAACGGTGGCCAGGAAATGACTTTGGACGGACTATGCAAGAAAGCTCCCAGCATGACACCTGCTGGAAGCCTTCCTTATAGAACCCGTGCCGTAAGGTGGTCTCCGTTGGAGAGAGAAGGAAGGAAAGAAACGCAGCAGTATCGAGAAGAACTATCCTACTGGCTCCGTGCTGGCGGTTTCTGATTCTGGAACTCCTTCGAACTTTTGGCCTCTCAATGCCGAAGGGATCACGGCAACGAGGCTCATGATTCCCATGATCAGGAACGTCGTGTGCATAGGACTCACGAACAGAGCAATGTTAGACGTGTTGGAACCAGCGAGAGTTTCGCCTGCGAAGACAGACTGGAGAACGTTCAACGGAATGCTTGTCGCCAAGACAACGAACACCATCGCGAGGCTGAGAAGGGCACCTGTGGTGACAAGTGTGGCCGATATTCCTGAAGCAACGCCTCTCCTGGTTACCGGTGTCGCGTTCATGATGGAACTTATATTCGGGGCGACAAACATGCCCCCTCCCGCCCCACTAACAACCATGAGCGATGCAAGCGTCACGTAGGACGCATCGCCCGGGACCAAGGCGAACCCAAACAGGGCCGCGGCAGATATCAAGAGACCTCCTGTAGTAAACCCTCTCGCCCCATATTTGTCGGAGAGAAAACCGCTCAATGGGCCGACGGTGACGAAGGCAACCGCGAACGGTATCAGAAGGATACCGGCGGTAAGCGCATCATAGAGTAGTGCCCCTTGGAAGAATATGGTCAGCACGAGGGAGATCCCACTTCTCGATATTGAAGCGAGAAAATTGCTCAGTATTCCTGCTGTAAAAGGTCTGATCTTGAACAGCTTCAAATCCATCAATGGGGTCGGGGTTTTCAGCTCCACATAACCGAAGCATGCTAGCGCGACCAACCCCGCGACCATCATGACCAAATCTAGAAGAGTATATCCTGACAGGGCTCCCAGGGTCAACCCGACGAGGAATACGGACAATCCTCCCGCGAACAGCAAGTTCCCCGGAAGATCTATTCTTTCATGCTTGACCGTTCCTAGCTCCTTGAGCTTCTTGTAAGCCCAAAAAGTGGCGAAAGCGCCTATGGGCAGATTTATCCAGAATATGGACTGCCAGCCTAAGGCAACTGTGAGGATACCACCTAAAATGAGGCCGATTACGGATCCGCTGATACCTGCTACTAAGTTGACCCCAATCGCCCGTCCCCGCTCGTTGGGAGGAAACGCATCTGTCAGAATCGCCGCATTGTTCGCCCATATCAGTGCAGCACCCACTCCCTGAACGAGACGAAAGAAAACAAGCACAGTCCCGGAGATAGCGAGACTGCAAAGCCCTGAGCCGATCGTGAAGATGAGAAAGCCGAGGTTGTAGAGACGCACCTTGCCGTACATGTCGGCCAGCCGACCGAACAACAGCAATAGAACCGCGGTCATGAGAATGTAGCCCATTAGGACCCAGAGAGCTTCGAACGCTGACGCGTTCAGCCTCCGGGTTATCGTCGGCAAGGCGATGAGGACAATGTTCCCATCGAGTTGGGACATGAACGCGCCGATAGTAGTGTTCGTCAGAACAGTGTACTTGTATTGCATCTCACAGTCCAGCTTTTCGGCTAAGTGAAACGGTGCGCTGTTAGAAATCCCGTATAAGGTCTATTTCCAAAGTTCGGGCGGGTTCTAAGAAAAGCGAGGATCTGTCAGTAGAGTTCCCTTCTTCTGGCTGTTAGGTTTATGGCCATCTCGGCGATGTCTTCGCCGTACTCAGCGACGCGTTTCAAGCTCTCGAGCGCTAACCTCACTGCGACGACGGTTTTGGGGTTCAAACGGAGATCAAATAACTTGTCCATCACGCTTTCGGCGTCTTTCTCAATTTTCTGAGCAGATACTATTGAGGCGTTAGCGACAGAGCCGTCGACTTTCGTTAGCGACTTAAAAGCATCCTCCAGGACAAAGTTAGTCAAGTCGCTTACCTTCGATAGATCCTCAACAAGGCGCGGTGGAAGAGGCGACTCGATTTCGGAGGCCATTCTCGCGATGGTGGTTGCATGATCGGCTATTCTCTCAAGGCTTTTCGAGACTACACGATAAACCAGGCAGTCTCGAGGATCCACCAATCCGATCTCTTGAATCAAGCTCCTATTCAGGACGGCCATGGTGAGTTGCCTTATCAGGAACAGGTAAAATCGGTCAACCTCTTCGTCTCTCTTGATAATCTCCTCAGAAAGCGCAGAGTCCCTATTCTTCAGAGACTCTACCGCGTCACGCAACATGAGTTTAGCGATAAGGCTCATTCTTGAGATGACTTTTGGTACCGGAAGGTCCCCGTAGGTCGAAAGGCATTGAACTATCAACTCATCTCTTGACTCCTCGATGATCTCCGATCCAACGAACATGCGCCTCGCAGCCTCTCTAAGGTATACACGAAGGTCGGGCCTTGACGCCGTATGAAATCTTATTCTGATCACATCATAGCCTGCCAAATACTGGGCGACGACCGTTCTCAAGATCTGTTCTCTATCCTGATCCTTTGAAGGCGCGAGAACAGCCTCTGCACCCT
>Ga0209056_10003528_pt1 | contig 16650 bp, 10 predicted proteins | sample GraSoiAngelo_114_FD_185876 | JGI IMG/M metagenome (GOLD analysis project Ga0209056, IMG submission 185876) | Grasslands soil microbial communities from the Angelo Coastal Reserve, California, USA - 14_0903_13_40cm (SPAdes) (version 2) | ecosystem: Environmental > Terrestrial > Soil > Grasslands... | reverse complement strand
ACCCGTCGCGAATGATGAGCATCACCGGGCCAGCCATGTATCCCGCACTTTGCCGATGAACGAGAACGTGGACAAGCAGTTCTTTGTTTCTGTCGAATTTCAGAACATTTGCAGCCGTCAAAGACCACCGCTACAAAAGGGAAAATGAAGTGGCGCAACCAGTTGCTGGCCCTTGTCTGTCTCCTCGCCTTTGTTGGAGTGGGCGTGATTTATTTTCAACACTGGGTCATCCGAAAGCCCTTCGGCATTATCTTATTCGTGGGAGAGGGGCTGTCGCCTGCAAGGCTGGCGCCTACTCGCACCTATGCCGCCGGAGCGGGCACGCGTTTAAATATGGACTCGATGCCGTACGCCGCGCTGGTGATGAATCACTCGAAGGATTTCGCTGCACCCGATCAGGCGTCTGCCGCAACCGCGATCGCCACCGGTGAGCGCGTAACCAATCGGGTGATCGCGGTCAACGCCGAGGGCAAACCGATCAAGAGCATCATTGAGCTGGCACGCGAATATGGACGAGCAACAGGCTTAGTCACCGACGCAGAGCTCACCGACACCACAAGCGCAGCGTTCTACGCGCACATAGGAGACCCGGGCGACCCGGAGAAGATCGCAGCCGAGTTTGTGGATCGCGGCAACATTGATATCGCAATGGGCGGCGGCGCGGCGCAATTTATTCCCGCCACAAAAGGCGGCGATAGACAAGACACGCGCGATCTGTTACTCGAGCTTCGTGGCAACGGATTCGACATCGTCCGCACACGCACGGATTTGGAAGCGGTTCCGGCCTGGCGGCGACCGAAACTTTTCGGGGTCTTCAGCAACAACGATCTCGCGTTCGCAAATCAGGTAGAAGAGCGAGGCCAGCAGCCCAGTCTTTCGGACATGGTGAGGCGAGCCATCCAGTTGTTACAGTACAACGCCGGAGGCTATTTACTCGTTGTCGATGCGGGCTTGATGCGCAAAGCGGCTGAGGGAAACAACGGGGAGCGAACTCTTACGCAAACGCTCGAACTAGACCGCGCCGTCGGCGTCGCCCGAAGTTACGGCGGGCCAAAATCGACAATCCTTGTGTGCGGTGATGCGGCCATTGGGGGAATGAGCTTGAATGGGTTTCCTTTTCGAAAAGATAGTGGGATCGCGCTGCTGGGCTTCAATTCAGCTGGTCAGCCATGGATTACCTGGGCAACGGGCCCGCACGGAACTAAGTCATACGGCGCGGCGAAAATACCGGCAAACCAAGACCCGGGCGAAACCAAAGAACCTACACAGGAACAGCCCGAGCCGGCGGCGTTCTACACAAAATCGGCGCTGGTCACGGTTGAAGATGTCGTTGCATTCGGCAGCGGTCCCGGAACCGATGCGCTGCAAGGTGTTGTCGAGAGCACAGCCGTTTTCAAAATTTTGCGTGACGAGCTGTGATGGCTTTCGTTGTACCGTTGAGTCGTTGAACCGTTCACCGCAAGCCGTTGTAAAGTTGTAACGATCGAACGAATCATCTAACGCTGTTTCGCCGTGTCCCGATACGGCATCCCAAGCTGATACAGCGCGATCTGTTGATCCAGATCCGTCGTGAGAGCGTCCTCGCCGTGCATCCGCGCGAGTTGCATCGCAGAGCGGCCAGTTCTAATCGCATTCGCGAATTCGCCATTCTCCGCATACGCGGCTGCCAGGGTGCGCAACACACGGGTGTTCGTGCCTCCGACCAGTCGATCGGCTTGTCCCGCAAGCTCAACCGCCTTCGAACCATTTCGCAGTGACGCGTCTTGGGATGTCGCCAGCAGCCACGCTAGGTTGGTCAGCGCGGAAATGGATCTCGGTGCAAGCTCAAGCGCTTTCTGGTAATGCTGGATTGCTTCCGCAGGGTTGCCTTTTTCCTCCAAGGCGATAGCTAGCGTCGTGTGACAATCTGCATCCGAAGGGCGGAGCAACAGTGCACTCCGGCAAACCTGGATGGCACTGTCGAGTTCGCCTTTCTCCAGCAACGCATTACCGAGCCCGTAACGAGCGAGAAAGTGATCGGGGTGTAACATTATTGCCTTTTGGTAATGAGCGATCGCGTCGTCAATCCGGCCCTTTTGATGGAGAAGGTTGCCCAAAGAGACTTGAGCATCAGGATCGGTTGGTCGCATCGATACCGCCTTCTCACAATGCAGAATTGCTTCGTCTACCTGGCCTTTCGCCAAAAGAGCCGTGCCGAGATTGTACTCGGCATCCCACCAGTCGGGCTGCATTTGCAAGGCCGACCGATAATGAGCAATAGCGTCGTCGATCTTGCCTTTCTCGAAGAGAACAAGACCGAGATTTGTGTGGGCCATCCAGCATTCGGGGTTTTTTGCCAGCGTGGTGCGCCAAAGCGTTTCAATATCGGCGTACGTCGCGGCTTGCCGCCACGTCAAAGTCCCCAAGCTTGCAAGGACTAACAACGCAGCGCTTACAATGACGGCGCGGTACTGCGCAAATTTGTTGGACAAACTGATTATGCCGGCGCTGGCAAGCGCAATTGGACCGATGCACGCCAGATACTGGTAATGGTCTGCCGCGAACGTGTAGCGAAACGTGAACAGCATGATGAATCCCAGCACCGGGCTGAGCGTGGCGACGAAAAATGCGGCCGCGACTTCAACGCCTCGCCCGACGTATCGTCTGAGGAAGTAAATGGCCACGCACGCCGCGATGCTCACGGGCAACCAGAAATAATCGAGTAAATCCGCCGGTGAGATCTTCCATCTCGGATAAATAAACGTCAGATTGGAAGGCCAAAAGATTTTGCTCAGGTAAAACCAAATCGCCCGGCTCGCGACGAGGATTCGCTCGATCGGGCTGAGGAACGGAAACACTTCACGGTTCGTTCCCTGATGGTAGCGTTCCCACCAGACTGCGAGTAACCCCATGCCAACGCCGAGGACGACAAAAGGAACAATTTGCATCAGACGGCGCATCGCGATCGGCTTTTTCTGCAACCAAAGAATCAAGAACAAGGCAGCCGGGAGCGTGCAGGCAGTTGCTTTCGCCGAGAGCGCCAACGCATAAGAAATCAGCGCGAGGCAATAGAAGATCCACGAGCGCCGAGTTCGTTCGTCAACAAACGCAATCCAGGCGAGCAAGGTCAGCAAGAAGAAGAAGCCCATCAGCACGTTTTTGCGCTCGGTGATCCAAGCCACTGACTCCACCTGCACCGGATGCAGCGCAAAAATTCCCGCAGCCAGCCAAGCGCCTGGCACTTTCAACCGTGCCAGCACGGCCCAGACCAAGAGCGCGTTCCCAACATGAAGCAGAAGGTTGACCCAATGATAGCCAGTCGTGTTCAGGCCCCACAGCGCATGCTCAATTCGAAATGTGCTATACGTGAGCGGGAAATATTGCGAGGGCGAATCTAGTGAAAACCAAATCCGCCGTAAACCATCCGACGCAGTCAGTAGGTCGTTGTTTATCACATACTCATCATCGTCCCAGAGGAACCCGCCATTCCATGCGGGTCGATAGACAAGTATCGTTACGGCAGCCAGGAGGAGGCCAAAAACGCATCCGCGAATACGCGGTGAGAAGACGGAGCCAGAAATTCTGCGCTCGATTGTTATATCAAACGCCATTTTGAGAAGACGCAGTGCAATAGAAATCGCTCAGTTGCAAGCCGCTCCTTTTCATCGGAAAAACACGTTTCGTGACACACAGGAACGACATCAAGAGCAAAGCGTTGCGTTTTGGCTGGTGGGTCCTGGCCGTAATCGTTTTCGGCCTCGTGATCACAATCCGGATTCGACTTCTGGGGATCCCGCTCGAGCGCGACGAAGGCGAATACGCATATGCCGGCCAGCTGATGCTGCAAGGGATCCCTCCATACAAGCTCGCCTACAACATGAAGTTCCCGGGCACTTATGCGCTCTACGCCGCGATCATGTCGATCTTTGGACAAACGATTATCGGAATTCATTTTGGGGTGCTCCTGATCAATATAGCTACGATTGTCCTGATCTTTTTTCTGGGCCAGCGACTGGTGAATTCAACAGTAGGACTTGCAGCGACAATGAGCTATGCCGTGCTTTCTGTAAGCCCTGCCGTCCTCGGCTTTGCCGGCCACGCCACGCATTTTGTGCTGCTCCCGGTGCTCGGCGGGACACTGCTCCTGCTCAGCACGACAGATCGGCAAGCGAGTGGGCGGCTATTCGCGAGTGGGTTGCTCTTCGGCAGCGGGCTGTTAATGAAGCAGCCGGGAGTCTTTTTTGCTTTGTTTGGAGCGATTTATCTTGTCTCCAGCGGTCTCCATCGCCGATTCCCACTTAAAACGACTCTCCTGCGAATCTCGATTTTCAGCGGCGGTGTAATTCTTTCCTTCGGAATTACTTGCCTCCTTCTCTGGCGCAGCGGCGTTTTCGATCGCTTTTGGTTTTGGACTATCGATTACGCACGGCACTACGCCAGCCTGGTTTCTTTCAGCCAAGCGTCACAACTTTTCTTTTACAGCACAAGGGAAGTGATTGTAGTGGGCTGGCCGATCTGGATGCTGGCCGGAATTGGACTCGTTGCGGGTTTCTGGGAGCAACGAACACGTGCTAGCACAGTTTTTCTTCTCGGCTTCCTATTCTTCTCTGCATTAGCGCTATGCCCGGGATTCTATTTTCGATTGCACTATTTTATTTTGGTGCTTCCGGCTGGCTCGCTGCTTGCAGGCGTGGCCATCAGCAGATTGTCAGATCTCAGTGTAGATCGATCGATCACAGTCCGATTTATTCCCATCCTGATTCTAGGAGCTGCTCTTGCTTGGCCGATTCTCGCAGAAAGAAAGTTCTTTTTAGAATCCTCCCCGGCCGATGCTTCTCGAATGATCTATCCAGAGAGTCCTTTCGGGGAATCCATCAGAATTGCAGAATATCTGCGAGAACATACAACCCCAAGTGATACGATCGCCGTGCTGGGTTCCGAGCCGCAGATTTATTTTTATTCCAACCGACATTCCGCAACCGGCTACATTTATACTTACGGCCTGATGGAAGCTCAAAAGTATGCCAGCCAAATGCAGCAGGAAATGATTCGCGAGATTGAAGGCGCCCGTCCGAAATTTCTCATCTTTGTCGTAATGCCAGATTCGTGGCTACAACAGGCAGAATCTGAACGGTTGATTTTCACCTGGGCTAATGATTACACGGCGCAAAACTATACTGTTGCCGGTTTCGTGAACATGGTGGCGTCAGACAGAGCAGATTACTATTTTGGCAGCGTCCCACTATCAGTGCCGCAGCTCGGAAATTACATTTTGATCTACGAAAGGAAATCCTAAAGGAAATGACGAAATTCCAATGAGGAATGACGAATCAATGACGAAGCTTGATTGGCAAAACACGCGGCGCAGCCTTGGCGCCTTTCGCGTTTTGTCAGTCGGATTTCCTTCGTCATTCGGCATTCGCCTGCCGCGCCGTAGCGTAGCGAAAGCGGGGGTTTTGTCATTCATCTGATCTCAGGACACATGCACGGGATCAGAGCTCCGATAGGCCCACCGAAGATGATCCGCCGCTGGATAACTATCGGCATCTGCATCTGTCTTGCAGCGCTTACATGGCTCGTCTTTGGTCAAACGCTGCGGCACGACTTCATTAACTACGACGATCCGCGTTACGTTTATGAGGACACTAACATAACCAACGGCCTTAGCTTCAGCGGTATTTCCTGGGCATTCACTCATATTCATTCCATGAACTGGCATCCGCTTACCACAATCTCACACATGCTCGATTGCCAACTGTACGGGTTAAAGGCGGGCTGGCATCATTTTACGAATGTTCTCCTGCACACTGTTGCCGCGATACTCCTTTTTCTGGCGCTGCAACGGATGAGTGGCGCGCTTTGGCGGAGCGCCTTTGTTGCCGCGTTATTTGCCATTCACCCGTTGCGCGTGGAATCGGTCGCCTGGGTGGCGGAGCGCAAGGATGTACTCAGCGGTGTTTTCTTCATGCTAACTTTGATCGCATATGTCCATTATATCCGCGCACCGTCGACCTGGCGGTACTTGATAGTAGCATTTGTGTTTGCTCTTGGTCTGATGTCCAAGCCAATGCTGGTGACGCTGCCCTTTGTGCTGTTACTTCTGGATTATTGGCCGTTGGAGAGAATCAGAGGGCAGCCGTCAGAGGTGAACGGTGGCAGATCAGCGAGCGGCCGTCGGTGGTTTGTCGTCAGCGGTCTCGTAGCAGAAAAAATCCCATTAGTCGCGCTTGCCACTGTTTCCAGTGTTATAACGTTCATGGTCCAAAAAGGCGCGCTTGGAGAAACTGCAGAGTTACCGATGAGAACACGAATTAACAACGCGGCTGTGAGCTATGTGACGTATCTTTGGCAGATGTTTTGGCCGGCCAGACTTTCCGTGTTCTACCCGCATCCGGAAAACCGGCTGCCGCCGTGGCAAATCATTCTGTCCCTCTTACTGCTACTTGGCGTTTCGGCAGCGGCAATTGCTCTGCGAAAGCAACTGCCTTACTTCATTACAGGTTGGTTGTGGTATCTGGGAATGCTTGTGCCGGTGATCGGCCTGGTGCAAGTCGGCTGGCAAGGACACGCAGATCGATATACATACCTGCCGCAGATCGGCCTTTACATACTGATTGCGTGGAGTGTGACCGACTTCACAGCCTCCTGGCGCCATCACCGCGAAATTTTAGGCGCTGTCGCCGCAGTGATAATTGGCGCCTTAAGCTGGCAAGCTTGGATCCAAACCTCCTGTTGGCGAGATAGCGAAACTCTGTTTACCCATGCCCTTGCTGTAACGTCAAACAACGACGTCGCCGAAAACAATCTTGGCATCGTCCGGTTACAACAGGGCAAATTGGATGAAGCGGTCTCCCTTCTGCAATCGGCCGTAGACCTTCGGCCCGACAACTCGCCAGCCCAGGAAAACCTTGCCAAGGCTCTTCTCCAAAAGGGCCAGGTGACCGATGCGCTGATTCACTATCGTAAATTAATGGAGTTACAGCCCGACAACATCGAGATTCACAATATTGTCGGGACCGTCCTCGTACAGCAGGGGCGTATCACAGAGGGCGTTGAAGAATGGGAGAAAGTGCTCTTGATCCGACCCGACAACGGGAACGCCCTGAACAACCTCGCGTGGGTATTTGCGACCTCTCCGGACGACTCACTGCGCGACGGTAGTCGCGCGGTCCAACTGGCAGAGCAGGCAACGCGCATTTCGGGCAGCAGAATGGCCATGGTCTGGCGTACGTTGGCCGCCGCCTACGCAGAGAATGGCCGGTTTGTCGACGCAATTCAAACTGCGCAGCGAGCTATCGAGTTAGCACGTAATCAGGGCAACGCCGGCCTTGCTGCGGAGCTCCAGAATACTATTGCTCTCTACGAGACCGGCAAACCACTGCGGGATCCTAGTTTAACAAATGGCACCATCTCGCCCCATAACGATTAACAAGAAGCTAACGCTTAATCGCATTGAGAATGGACTATTAAAACGCCGCGGCAGGCGTGCTGTAACCCTCGGCATATATTTGTTTCTTGTTGGGATCAGCCTCGCTGTATTCGCCCAAACAATCCGTTATGGTTTCGTTAATTTCGATGACGATCTATACGTGTATAACACGCCAGCCATTCAGGCTGGTGTAACGATTAGAGGGATCGGGCTTGCCTTTACTAGCCCACACGCACGCAACTGGCATCCACTGACGACTATTTCGCACATGCTGGACTGCCAGCTGTATGGCTTAAATGCTGGAGGCCATCATGCTGCGAACGTCCTCCTGCATACCATAGCAGTGTTGCTGCTGTTTGAGGTGCTGCGGCAAATGACTGGCGCAGTCTGGAAGAGTGCCGCAGTCGCAGCATTATTCGCGGTGCACCCACTGCATGTCGAATCAGTGGCGTGGGTTAGCGAGCGAAAAGACGTTCTTAGCGCAGTCTTCTTCTTGCTCATGCTGGCTGCATACGTCCGGTATACGCGCGCGCCATCGATAAGGCGTTATCTGGCGGTCGCCGTTTTGTTTGCGGGCGGGCTCCTGTCCAAACCTATGCTGGTAACCGCACCAGTTATCCTCCTGCTTCTGGATTACTGGCCCCTGCGTCGCTTTGAACAACCATCAACAAAAGAGAGAAACAAAATCTCCAAATTTGGTAGTCAACTACGCGTAACAAGAGGTCTCTTCTTGGAAAAGCTTCCATTGCTGATACTTTCCGCGGGTTCTTGTGTAATCACATTTGTCCTCCAGAAACGCGCTGCAGGCGCGATCCCGCCGTTGCCGTTGCTCTGGCGAGTGCAAAACGCGGTCGCGAGTTACGTGATTTACGTTTGGAAAACACTCTGGCCGACCCGCCTCGCCGTTTTCTATCCTCATCCAAACGACACGCTGGCAACTTGGGAGGTGATGCTCGCGATCGGACTGCTTCTCGCTATCACTGTCGCGGCGATCGTTTTCCGGAGAGAACGACCGTACCTGTTCACCGGCTGGTTTTGGTATCTCGGTATGCTCGTCCCCGTGATTGGCCTCATCCAGGTTGGAGAACAAGGCCATGCCGACCGCTATACCTATCTGCCCCATATTGGTCTGTTTGTGCTCGCAGTTTGGCTCGCTGCTGATGTAATAGCAGTCAGCGAGTTCAGATCACGGCTTACTGCAGGTAGTGCCATAGTAATCATCGGTGCACTGGCATGGACGGCATTCATTCAGACTTCTTATTGGCGCAACAGCGAGACTCTTTGGACCCATGCTCTTGCCGTGACGGATGACAATGACGTTGCCCACAATAATCTCGGGTATCTGTGCGTCGACCGCGGAGAACTGGACAAAGCGATCTCGCATTTCGGGAGTGCTGCGAGGATCAGGTCTGGTAAGCGGGATCCCCACTACGATGTGGGCTCAGCTTTTGTGCAGATGAACCTCGCTGACGCGCTCGCCAGAAAAGGGCTACCCGACGAAGCGATGGTCCATTACGAGGAGGCGATAAGATTGCAACCCTATTATGCAGATGCGTATTACAACCGTGGCAACGTACTCTTTGCGAAGGGCCGCACCGAGGAAGCGATTTCGGATTGGGAGAAAACTCTCCAGCTTAGACCTGATGACGCGGACGCCCACACCTGCCTTGGCAACGCTCTTTTGCAGCAGCGTCTCCAGAACGAAGCGATGGCTCAGTACGAGACGGCCGCGGCTTTGGCTCCCAACGATTTTCATTCTCGCAATAACATGGCGTGGTTGCTGGCGACGTCTTCTGATGGCTCGATTCGCGACGGCGCGAAAGCAGTCGAGCTGGCCCAGCAAGCAGTGGCACTTTCAGGCGGCAGAGAGCCTAATTTCATTCGGACCCTCGCTGCCGCTTACGCAGAAAACGGGCGGTTCTCTGAAGCGATCGCCGCCGCCCAGCAAGCTTTAGCGCTGGCGGCTATGCAGGGAAAATCTGGCCTTACAAAGGTACTCAAGAACGACATCACGCTTTACCGCGCCAATGTGCCGCTTCGGGGTGCTACGACGGGTGATTATTGAGAGGGTCTGAGCACCTCTATCGAAGCTGCTACCTTTCTTGTCTGCGGTACGGCAAACCCAATTCGTAAAGCGCAATCTCGTCCCGAAGTGAGTCGGCCAACTCCGAATTGCCTTGAACATTGGCGGATTGCAGTGCCCGTTGTGCAGTCTCTTTCGCCTCGGCAAAGCGACCCGCCTCGGCGTAAGCGGCAGCCAAGATCCGAAGAATAGTCGTGTGACTTTCGCTCCTGGAACTTGCCGCGTCTGCGCGCTCGGCGAGTATGACAGCCTCCGATCCGTTTCTCACAGACGCATCAACAGAAGTGGCGAACAACCATCCAAGGTTGCTGAGCGCAGCCACATTTTCCGGAGAAATTTCGAGCGCCTTTCTGTACTCAGCGATTGCATCGCGAACGCGTCCCTCCGTCAGTAACGCACTGCCGAGATTCGCGTGCGGGTCTGGGTTATCCGGATTTAGTTCAATCACTTTTTGGTACCGAACAATTGCGTCAGCTGTGCGACCCTTGCGAAGAAGAGCGCTCGCGAGATTGTATTGTGCTTCTACCTGGTCCGGCATGGCCGCCAGGCACGTGGTGTAACGCGCAATCGCATCATCTATATCGCCCTTGGCAATGAGCGCGTTTGCGAGATTGCATGAGGCCTCGGCATAATCCGGCTGGATTTCCAACGCCTTCTGATAATGCACGATCGCGTCATCAGCACGCCCGATCCCAAAAAAGGTAACTCCAAGATTGTTTTCCGCTTCAGCATCGGCGGGGTTTATCTCTACAACCTTTTGGTAATGAGCAATTGCGTCATCAAGGTGACCTCGCTCTACTAAAAGGCGGCCCAAGTTATAATGCGCCTCCGCATAATCAGGCCGCAGAGCAACGGCTTGTCGGTAATGATCGATCGCCTGGTCAGTCTCGCCTTCCTCACTGAAAACAATGCCGAGATTGTAATGCGCCATCCAGCAACCCGGATTTTTCTTTAACGTTGCTGTGTATAACGCGATGAGATTGCGATATTCGGCAGTCTGCCGCCACGTAAGAAAGCTGAGCAAAACGAGAAGGACGCCCAACGCGCAGGCAAGAAACAATTTGGTTCTGGCAGCAACGCTCTCGTTTTCCGACAACTGTGGGGCGTCTTTGCCAGACGCCAACTCGAGCGGCCTTTGACACAAACGGCCCCCAACAGCGGCGATGCCTGCTCCGGCCAGAGCGAGTGGTCCCATGCTCGCCAAATACTGGAAATGATCACTCACAAACGAGTAACGAAAGAAATACACGCTGAAAAAACCGAGGACTGGAAACAGCGAGATTACATAGTAAGCCGCGGCGAAGAATATAGCGCGGCCCCATTTTGCGCGGACAAACCACAAGGCAGCCAGCCCTGCTATCGCCGACAGCAAAGGGAGATACGCAATGAGCTGCGATGAATCAACATCCCACCGCGGATAAATGAAGATCAGCGGATGCGGCCAGAGCAGCTTAGCAAGGTAAAACCAAATGGCCCGACCAGCGATGATGAGGCGTTCCGCGAAAGTCTGGGCCCAATCGGGGCCCACTGCGCGAGCGTGGAATTTCTGTTCCCAAATCGTCCACGCGCTCGCGAGAGCTGAAACCAACGCAAATGGGGACAGCGCCAGCGGATCACGCCAACGGATTTTGCCTCGCATCCACCAGATGCAGAGGGCGAGCACGCAAGGCAGCATCACCACCGAAGGTTTACTCAGCGTCGCCAGAATGAAGAACAGCAGCGATAAAGCCAATGGTAACAAGGAGCGGCGGTTTCCAGTCCGTCGCGGGGGCGATCTGGAGAGCGCTCCTTCTTGATCTTCCCACTTCAAAAAGAAAAAGATTGATAACAGATACAACAAGCATGACTGCGTGTTCTTTAGCTCGGTAATCCACGCGACCGATTGCACCATTACAGGATGGAGAGCCCAGAATGCAGTGCCCAGCCACGCCCCGCGGACTTGAAGTATTTGCAGGACGCGCCAAAGCAGAATTGCTGAAGCGGCCTGTAACACAACATTAAGAAGGTGATATGGCAGCGGATTTAGCCCGAAAACCTTATGCACAATCCAAAAGGTGGTTAGCACGAGCGGATAATAAACCGCTTGCGTGCTGGTCCAGATTTGCTTCAGGCCCAGCGGCCCCACGACGCACGGATTGCGCGTCAAATGCGATTCATCGTCCCAAATGAAGCCGGCCCGCAAAACCTGGGCGTACGCGATGAAAACCAGCGCAGTTAGCAGCAGCGCCCAAAACCAGTTTCGCCTCCAGAGTGAGACACTAATTTCACGAACGGGCACGGGTTGATCCAACAGTTAGCCTCGGCGATACCGCTTGGTGGGAATGCGGGCAATCCGCGTCACGGAGACTGAGCGCTGGTCTCTTTGGCGACACGCAAGTTTTCCTCGGCCTCAGGAAAATCAGGATGAAGGCGGAGCGCTTCTTCGAATTGTGCAATCGCTTGGGAAACGTTGCCCTCGCGCATGAAAACTTTACCGAGATAGTTGTGCGGCTGCGCCAGTTTCGGGTTCAGTGCGGATGCCTTCTGAAAATGTTCTCTTGCCTCAGCCAATTCGCCCTTTTCAAAAACCAAACTGCCTAGATCGATGTGGGCATCGACGTGATTTGGAGCCAACTGCAAGGTCTGTCGATATTTCGCAATCGCCTCCTCGGCTTTACCGTGTTTTTCCAGGAACGCACCATAGCCATAGTGCGCTTGCGGGGACTTCGGCGCCAGACGAATGGCGGTTTCACATTCAGCAGCCGCCTCGTCGTTGTGACCGAGTTGGTCCAAAAAATACGCGTAACCGGAATGATATTCGGCGTTGTTCGGCTCGATCTTTAATGCGCGCTCAAAATGGCTCTGCGCCTCGTCGAGTTGTCCCTTCGCCGCCAACAGCGAGCCAAGATTGACGTGAGCCTTCGCCGAACCGGGATTTAAACGTATCGCCTCAGAGAATTCCTTCGCTGCTTCATCGGTTCGCCCGGCCTCCTGCAATTCCGTGGCGTAATTGACATGGGCGCGCGCACTGGTTGGAAGATCGGCAGCGATCGAAGCGAGACGATCGAGCTTACCCCGGGCACTGTGCACCTCGGCGAACCAGAGCATCCCCAGAGGAATCACGAAAACAGCCACCCATTTTGCGCCATGCAAAGCCCAGCCGGGCAGAAAACCGCCTAACGACACATCCGCTGTGCCACCGGCAATTCCGAGAGATTGTCGCGTGGATTTCTCGCGCACCTTCCAAATAAATCCGTCGTAGTAGAAATGGAGCAGCGCCGATGCAGTCACCACACCAGTGAGAATGTTCTTAACTGCGTCGATGCCGACATACGATTTGGATAAACTCAGCCCGCCGTAGGCGAGCACCAAGCCTATGTACACTCCCACCAGCGCGCCACTGCGCCGGAACACAAACCGCATGAACCCACTAATGGAGCTGTCGCTCTCGACTCGTTTGCGATTATAAATCCAAACCAGCGAGAGATATTGCACATCGTGAAATACTTCGAACAATGCAACGCCCACGAGCACACTGGCGACAATGTTGTTGCAATACCACCAAAACGAAATGCTTGTGATGAGAAGCACTAGTTTCACCGGGCTCGGCCGTTTCCCGCTGCTCCACAGCCAAATGAAATTCGCCAGAAATACTGCTGAAACCAGAACCGCCAGCGCGAACAATCCCTGCTGCCCTGCTCGGAAAAGCGCCGGCGGAATAAATGGGCCGCCCGCGGAATAATACGTTTCCAGCGTGTCGGTCATCCGTTGCGGCGAAAGAAGAACAGCCGTTGCAAACCAAATGCCGCACACGGCGAAATCGAGGCGACGCGTTACTTCAGCGAATGAACCAACTTTCGCATCATAAATCCGGCAGAACCCGTATGTTTGCATCATTCCATGCCAGACACCCCAGATAAACGCCACCAGCACAATGCCCTTTAGGTCCCACACGGAAAAAGCCGCGCACACAACGACCAAAAAGATTGGCGCACAAATGAATCGCCATCTGAATCGCTGGAACAACGCGCGATCGCCGTACGCGCGAATCATTCCCGGCAAATGGTGTCCCATTGCACCAAATGCAGCGACAAAAAGATAAATGTCTTCGGCGCTCCAGAATCCCTGTGCTCCGACAAAGATGGGCACCAGCAGCAGCGGCGTACAGACGTAGAGAACTAGGTCGCGCCAGCTGTCAAGAATCCACAAATTAGGCTTGCGCCCGGCCGCCGGAGCAGGCGCAGCCGGGACCGTTTGCGGCGGTGAGAATGCAGAAACGTGCTGCATGCCTTTTAGAGGAACCAAGTCTTCCTCAAACCAGGACGAAAATCAATCCTGATGTCCATCGCATTTAAAATGAACGAAAGAACCCGACCGCGATCCTGCCGCTGCTAGTGGTTTGATACACGAAAAATCGTACGTTACACGTGCTCGATTCAATTTTTGACCAATGGCAAAACACGCGCCTGTGCAGCGAGCGCCTCCGCAAACGGCAGTAATCGTCGCGATTTGTGCTGTCCTCGTTGGGATTACCTGGTTCGTGTTCGGTCAGACCCTACATCACCAGTTCGTTACGTACGACGACCCGCAATACGTTTATGCGAATCCAGACGTCTCCGCAGGCATTTCGCTACCACGGATCTCCTGGGCTTTTGCGCACACGATAGCCGGCAACTGGCACCCGCTCACCACGATTTCACACATGTTGGATTGCCAGCTATACGGACTGGATCCTGCCGGGCATCATTTCACCAACGTTCTTTTCCACACGATCGCTGTTGTCCTCCTGTTCCTCGTCCTGCAGCAAATGACTGGCAGTTTATGGCGAAGCGCTTTTTGTTGCGGCCTTATTTGCAATTCATCCATTGCACGTGGAATCGGTTGCTTGGGTCTCTGAGCGAAAGGACGTGTTGAGTGCCGTATTTTTCATGCTAATCGTCGGCGCCTATGTCCGGTATGTCCGCGCGCCGTCGCGCACAACCTATTTTCTTGTCCTGCTCTTGTTCGCTCTCGGTCTGATGTCGAGGCCGATGCTGGTGACCGTTCCATTCGTTCTACTGCTTTTGGATTACTGGCCCCTCGGCAGAATCACACATGTCGGATTTCCAAAGGCTCTGGCGCGACAGCCGGCAAGCAGCAGCCAATGGCTGGTCATAAGTCGTCTAGTGGCGGAAAAGGTTCCTCTGTTTGCGCTGTCTGCTCTTTCGTCGGCTGTGACGTTCGTGGCACAGCTCCGCGCCGCAGGAAGAATGGACCAGTTGCCATTCGCGTGGCGAGTGAGCAACGCGGCTCTCAGTTATGTTGCTTACATTTGGCAGATGTTCTGGCCCGTTCGGCTGGCGGCGTTCTACCCCCACCCTAACGATCAGCTCCACCTATGGCAGGTTCTCCTGGCATTTGTATTTCTGATTGCATTAACCCTGGTTGCAATTCATGGGCGCAAAGAACGACCCTACATCTTCACTGGCTGGTTTTGGTATGTCGGCATGCTCGTGCCCGTCATCGGCTTGGTGGAGGCCGGCGAACAAGCGCGCGCGGATCGATACACTTACCTGCCACACATCGGGTTGTATGTGTTGATCACCTGGGGCGTCACTGATCTGATGACATCCATAATGACGCGCAAGTCCCGCTCGCGACCGCTCATGACCGGCTGGCAATCTCTCGCTCGTGGAACGCGCAAAAACCCAGCACACAGCCCACGCGCGCGGGAAAGCAGCCCGGGCATAGGCTACCAGGCATTGTGCGCGGCGACTGCGGCAGTGATCATTATATCATTGAGCTGGCGTGCGTTTGTACAGACATCGTACTGGAAGAACAGCGAGGTGCTCTGGAACCACACACTCGGTGTTACCAGTGACAATGACGTGGCGCATTACAATTTAGGCTGTTTTTTCTTTCAACGCGGGGACTTGGACGGCGCAATTTCCCGCTTCGAGACGGCATTGCAGATTCGCTCTCGCAACAGTGCGGCCCATTACAACTTTGGCAGTGCACTCATCGAGAATAATCTTGCCAACCTGCTCGCTCAAAAAGGTCGGCTAAATGCGGCAGTCGATCATTATCACAATGCGATGCGACTGCGACCCGGTTATGGCGACCCTTATCTAAACCTTGGGAACGTTCTGTTTAAGCAGGGCCGGATGAGCGATGCGATGGCTCAATGGCAGAAGGCACACGCGACTGAATCAAAAGACGCGCGCTTCCACACTGCTCTGGCCGACGCGTTCCTAAGAGCCGGATTACAGAAAGACGCAATAGCCGAGTACGAATACGCAGCGCGAATCTCCGCCCAGGATGCGTTGCCCCGTAACGACTTGGCATGGCTCCTTGCGACGTCCCCCGATGCTTCAATCCGAGATGGTAACCGAGCAGTGGAGCTCGCCAATGAAGCCGTGCGGCTTTCCCGTGGCAAAGATCCGAACTGTCTGCGAACGCTCGCAACTGCTTACGCTGAAAGTGGCCGTTTCGCCGAAGCGGAAGAAACGGCGCGGCGGGCGTTCCGAGCAGCCGATCTCCTAGACAACCGCACTTTGGTCAACGCGCTTCGCGATGAAATCGCACTCTACGAACTCGGGCTGCCGTGTCATAGGTAGCTTCAAGCGAGCCTGCATCGAGCAACGATGTGTAAGATGGACTCTGAAATGCAAAGACCCGACAAATCTTTCTGTAATGGCGGGCACGATTCTCCCATTGCGCGATAGCTCGGCGAGACCCTAACCACTTCGTTCGACTGCACCTCGCCCCGGCAGCGGTCGCTAATGTTGCATGCGCGAAGCAAACATTGCCGCACAATAATGTCAACCGATGGTAATTTGGCGTCGCTAACTGAACGTTCCAACCTAAAAAGCAAAACGGCCGGGCTCGTGTCGAACCCGGCCGCTGTGAATTAATCTACGCTACAGTTTAGAATCGCTTCTTCAGTCCGACGTACCAGAACCGGCCTTTGATTGTGGCAAGCGACTCGTCGTATCCGTTCTCGAAGCTGCCAGCAACGAACGGTGGGTCTTCATCCAATACGTTCTGCATACCCAGCGTGATGGTCGTGTTGTTTAGCCACCACTTCCAGTCTTTGCAGCCGTATTCAGCCGTGGATACGGGCACGACATTCTTCTCCTTGCCATCTTTCATCTTCACGTTTTTGCCGCCGTCCTTGGCAAAGCCAGGCACTTCTGCCGGC
>Ga0209056_10003527_pt1 | contig 16654 bp, 15 predicted proteins | sample GraSoiAngelo_114_FD_185876 | JGI IMG/M metagenome (GOLD analysis project Ga0209056, IMG submission 185876) | Grasslands soil microbial communities from the Angelo Coastal Reserve, California, USA - 14_0903_13_40cm (SPAdes) (version 2) | ecosystem: Environmental > Terrestrial > Soil > Grasslands... | reverse complement strand
GAGGTAGCCGAGGAGATCAGACAGGATGATGTAGTCGAACGTCTGGCCGGGGAGCGAGAGCCGCTCCGCGGGCATCCAGTGGAAGGACAGCCGCGAGTAGCGGGCGGCGGCCCGCCGGACCATCTCGCCCGAGAGATCGACGCCCACGCCCACGCTGGGCTCGAGGGCCGCTAGGAGGTCGCCGGTGCCGCAGCCGACCTCGAGGACGCGGGCCCCGCGCGGGATGTAGAAGCGCGCGAGCGAGGCCACGGCGCGGTGATAGCCCGAGTTCCGCTTTCGCCAGGCCTCGACCTCGCCGGCGTGGTGGTCGAAGAACGCCTCGAAGGCGGGCAGGTACTCGTCCAGCGCGGCCGGCGGCCGCTCGCTTCGGATGGCCCGAACCCAGCGCTCGGGTGCGAGCGGCTCAGCCCTCGGCATGATCGGACAGGTACCACTCCACCGTGCGCTTGAGGCCGACCTCGAAGGGGGTCCGCGCGCGGAATCCGAAGGCCCGCTCGGCGCGGCTCGTGTCGAGACAGCGGCGGGGCTGGCCATCGGGGCGGCTGGCGTCCCACACGAGGTCGCCGGGATAGCCCGTGGCCTTGCGGACGAGATCGGCGAGGTCGCGCATGGAAATTTCCGATCCCGAGCCGAGGTTGACGGGCAGGCTGTCGGTGTGGCGCTCGGCGGCCAGGAGCACGGCCTCCGCGGCGTCCTCCACGTAGAGGAAGTCGCGCGACGGGTTCCCCGTGCCCCAGCAGGTGACCGTAGGGGCGTGAGCGCGCTTCGCCTCGAGGCACTTGCGGATCAGGGCGGGAATGACGTGGGAAGTCTCGAGGTCGAAATTGTCACGCGGCCCGTAGAGATTCGTGGGGAGCAGGTTGATGGCGTTAAAGCCGTACTCTTCCCGGTAGGCCTGCGACTGCACGATCAGCATCTTCTTGGCGAGGCCGTAGGGGGCGTTGGTCTCCTCCGGGTAGCCGTTCCAGAGGTCGTCTTCGCTGAAGGGCACGAACGTGTGCTTGGGGTAGGAGCAGACAGTGCCCACGGCCACGAATTTCTCGACGCCGTGGCGCCGTCCCTCTTCCATCATCTGCGCGCCCATCATGAGGTTCTTGTAGAAGAACTCGCCGGGGTGCCGCTGATTGGCGCCGATGCCGCCCACGGTGGCCGCGAGATGGATCACGAGGTGCGGTCGCGCGTCGGCGTACAGGCGCCGTACCGCCGCACCGTCGACGAGGTCGTAGTCCCGGCTCCGCGGCACGATCACCTCGCCGGTACCGCTGGCCTTCAAGCGCTCCACGATGAAGGACCCGAAGAAGCCGGCGCCGCCCGTCACGAGCACGCGGCGCGTCCCCCAGAAGCTCGATCCGTCCTTCTTCCTCATTCTCGAATCGTACACGAAGGTGCCTGGCTCACCGCCTTATCCCAACCGCGAGCAGCATGTGCCCGAAAAACCTGAGCCCGGGGCCGCTGTAGAGAAGGGCCCGGAGAGCTCGGGAGGCGACCCACCTGGGCGGCCCCTCGCCGGGAGCGGTAAGGCTCATCTCTTCCCTGCCGCGGTCCGAGAGACGCAGCAGGGCCCCGCGCAGGATGCGCGCGGGATCATAGGCGTGGAATCCGCGGACGGAGAAGCCGTGGGCCTCGAGGAGCGCGCCCAGCTCGGCGCGCGTGAAGGCGAACTGGTAGAACTGCCCGCCCGCCGCGCGCACGCGCCGATTGCGCCAGGCGAGGACGGGGCCGGCCAGCTTGCGCAGGCCATTCCAGTAGGGCACCGACACGAGAACGGTTCCCCCGCGTGTCAGTACCCGCGCCGCCTCGGTGAGGATGACCTGGGGCCCTTCCGGATCGTGCTCGACGACACCCAGAGAGACATAGGCGGCAAGGAGCCCGTCGGGCACGCCGAGGCGGCGGAGATCCATGACGGCGAGCGGGGCGCCCGCTCGGCATCCTTCCGCCACCGCCTCCGCGCTCCAGTCGACGCCCACGGCCTGGTAGCCGCGCTTGCGAAGCAGCAGGACGTACTGCCCCAGCCCACAGCCTGCCTCGAGGATCGAGCCCTGGCGGGGGAGGTGCTGCTCGAGCAACGAGGTCAGAGGCGAGCTCTGCGCCACGCGGAGGAGCTCCTCCACGGAATGCCCGCCCCAGTGCTCGGACCAGAACTGGGTGGTGGCGGCGCGCGAGTAGTAGGCGAACGGCACGGCCGCCCTCAGCGCCTCGCCACGCTGCGCACGAGCTCGATCTCGCGCTGCACGAGCGCGCCCAGGTCGTAGCGCTCGGCCACGAGGGCCCGGCCGGCCTTCCCGAGCCTAGCCGCGAGGGCGGGATCGTCGAGGATTCGCCGAAGGCGCTCCGCCAGCTCGTCAGGGCGGCGCGGGTCGAAAAGGAGCCCCGTCTCGCCATCGGTGATGAGCGATCGGTTGCCCGCACAGTCCGAGGCGACGCACGGCACCCCGCAGGCCATGGCCTCGAGAAGGACCTTGGGATGTCCCTCCGTGAACGAGGCGAGGACGAAGACGTCCGAAGATCCGTACACGGCGGGGAGCTTCGCCTGCTCCACTATTCCAGGGAACTTGATCTCGACGTTGCGCGCCCGAGCGAACGCCTCGAGATCGGTGAGGAGCGGTCCCGAACCGACCATGATGTCGAGAGCCCCATCGCCGACGTAAGACGTAGCGGTCACAATGGTCTTGAGGTTCTTCTCCGTCGATAGGCGGCCGACATAGAGGATGCGCGGAGGGCCCGAACGCGGCGTCGTGCTGGCGGGAGCGAAGAGCTGGGTGTCCACGCCATTCGGGATCAGCTCGACACGCGAGGAGAAGCGCGAGGCCATGGAACAGAGCTCATCGGTTGTCGCGATGACCGCGTCCGCGTCGCGCAAGCCTCGTTTCTCGACGCCCGCCTTGAGCGGGCGCTTGAGCCAGCCCATCGGGCCTGACGCGGAGAGCTGCGCGTACCAGAAACCATAGGTCGTCACATAGGGAATCCCAAAGCGCTTCCTGGCTCTCCTGGCGGGAATGGTCCCCGTGATCTGGAAGACGCGGAGCGCACGGCATCGACGGAATTCCTCCGCGTGCGCCGTGGTCATGGTCAGGGCACGTCGCCCGCGGCTCATGGGCTGCGCGGGCGCGAACACGCGCACGCGCCTGAGGAGCGCAGGATCGCTCGTGAACTCCTCGAGGGACTCCGGCAGGTAGCTGAAGTAGAGCACCTCGCCGAAGGCATCGGCGTACGGCCTCATGTAGCCGTCGAGGAGGCGCGAGAGCTGGCCGGCCTCGGCGAGAGACCGGATCCCGCTCCCGAGGGCGGGAAGAAACCCGATGGTCATGCGCGCCGCTTCCTCGCCACCACCCGGAAGCCCGTGCTCTCTTCGGGACGGCGCACCGCCGCCTCCCTTTTCCAGCGGCTGAGCCTGTCGTAGAGGCCGAGGGAGAGCCCACCCACGGCGTCGATGGCTCCTGCCCACGGCGTGTCGAGGACCACGGGCATGACCGGCCCGTCCGGCTCGAACCCGGCCGCGGCCAGCTCGGCCAGGAACTCCTCCCGCGTGTACTCGACCTTGTGGTCTGGATCGGAGTACGCGAAGAGCCCGGCCTCCCGCAGGGTCCGGCGCCAGCGCGTCTCTCGATTGGGACCGGAGACGAGGAGCCGCCCGTCCTCGGTGAGGACCCGATGAATCTCCCTCAGGACGTCCAGGCGCGGAACGAGGTGCTCGATCACGTCCAGGAAGAGCGCAGCGTCGAACGAGGCCGAGGGAAACGGAAAAGCGCCCGTGATGTCCCAGGCGAAGATGCGCGCGTTGCCGAGCCCCTGCTCGCGGATGGTGCGCGCGGCGATGGGGAGCTGGGCGAGGTCGTAGTCGAAGCCGACGATGGCCCGGCATCGGGTGGCCGCCCGCGACAAGTGGGCGCCGTTGGCGCAGCCGACGTCGAGGACACGGTCGCTCGCCGAGAGATACGGCAGGTACCAGTCGTGCCACGGATGATCGACGAGATGCTTGGGATGGATGGCATAGGGCCGCTTCCCGGTCCAGCGCACGAGGCGGACGCCGAGGGCCTTGCCGCGCCGATTCACCACGTCCACCGCGCGCACGGTCAGCCGGCCGAGGGAATTCATGTCGACCGCCGCGCGCCGCGACGCCGCCAGGCTTCGATCGTCTCTTCGTACACGCGTCGCGTGCCCTCGACGCAGGCCTCCCAGCGAAAGAGGCGATCGGCGCGCTCGCGCGCGGCGGCGCCGAACTTCTCCCGGAGGGCGGCGTCGCCCAGCAAGAGGAGCAGGCGCTCCACGAAGCGGTCGGGCACCGAAGGATCGCAGACGAAGCCGCTCTGGCCCTCGGCCACCAGCTCGGGAATGGACCCCCGGTCGGAGGCGACCACGGGCACGCCCGCGGACATCGCCTCGGCCACGCTGAAGCCGAAGCCCTCCATGGCCGAGGGAAACAGGAACACGTCCGCGAGGCGGAAATGCGCGGCTTTCTCGGCCTCGGGGACATAGCCCGTGAAGACCACCCGGCCCTCGAGACCGAGCTGCCGGACGTGGCGCTCCAGATCGGCGCGCAGGGGGCCGCCGCCCGCGATGACGAGCCGCGCCTCGGGCACCCGGGCGGCGACCGGCGCCCAGATATCCAGGAGCAGCAGGAGATTCTTGCGAGGCTTGAGCCCGCCCAGGAAGAGCGCGACGGGGTGCCCACGCAGGTGATAGCGGTCGAGCAGCTCAGACGGGGGCGGCCCGGGGACAAAAGCGGGATCGACACCATAGTAGACGACGGAGACGTGATCCGTGCGGACCCCGAGCTCGGACGCGAGCTGGCGGCGGCCGAACTCGCTTCCCACCACCACGCGATCGGAGGCCTCCACCACCCGCTTCTCGATGAGCCGGTTCAGCGGGCTCGGGTCGAGGTGGTGGTGGTGCGAGACCACCGGGACGTTGAAGTTGAAGCGCCTCCGCGCGATGAGGGCGCTCGGCCCGATGTAGCGGAGCGAGTGCGCGCGCAGGAGGTCGAAGGGGCGCTCGTCCCAGACGCGCTTGATGGCCGAGGGCACGACGAACGGCGCGACCCACCACCGCAGTCCCCGGCGAATGGGAAAGCGGTGGACCGTCCAGTGGGGCACGCCCTCGGGATGCGGCTTGCCGCGGGCCAGGATGAGCTCGACGTCCACCCCTGCCCGGCCGAGCCTGGCCAGGAGCTCCCGCTCATAGGTCTCGCCTCCCGAAGTCGTCTCCGGCGCGACGCCGCAATGGGGCGAGCAGATGCGCATGTCGCCCACGCTCATGGCTTGCGCGCCGTCACGAGATAGCCGGTGGCATAGCTCGACAGGAAGGGCGAGCGGGCGACCCCGGGCAGCCGGTCCATGGCGAGCAGGATCGCCCCCAGGGGCAGCACGGGAAGCGCGGCGAGGGCGCGCAGCGGACGCGAGGCGACCTGGGCCGTGGCCTGGCGAAGCATGTGAGCGAGACTGGTGAAGAAGCGGCCCTGCTGGCTGACCGCCTCGACGCAGAGCCCGGCCCGGTCGAGAAGCTCGCCCAGCCGCGCCGCGGAGAAGCGGTGACGGTCCAGCGGATGATCCGGCCGATGGAGGAGCGGGGCGGAGAGCACGACGCGTCCGCCAGGCACGAGGACGCGGGCGAACTCATCGAGCATGACCTCGTACCGGTCCACGTACTGGATGACCTCGGTGCACACGATGCGGTCGACGGACCCGCACCGGAGCGGCAGGGCCTCGGCGTTGGCGATCACGTCGGGGCGCTCGGCGGCATCCATGTTGAGGAGGACCCAGCGCCGGGCGCGCTCCTCTTGGCGCCGGAAGCTCCCGCGGGGCACCCGCTTGCCGCCGACATCCAGCACGAGGCCCGTGAGGTCGGGGGCCAGCCTCGCCAGCTCGGCGTCGAGAAGCGCGCGCCGATAGGATGTCCCGAGGCGGGGTCCCCTCACCGGACCCGCACCTCGTCGTAGAGGGCGAGGAGCCGGTCGAGGCTTGTCTCCGGGTCGAAGTGCGATTCCACGCGCTTGCGCGCCGCGGCGCCCAGCGCATGGCGCAGCGGCTCGTCGAGCAGCAGCGTCTCCACCGCCCGGGCGAGCTCGGTCGGACTGTGCGGCCTGACGAGGAGCCCGGTGACGCCGTCGACCACGAGCTCCGGAGTTCCGCCGACGAGCGTGCCCACCACCGCGCGCCCCGCGCTCATGGCCTCGAGGATGACCCGGCTCAGCGAATCCGGGATGACGGAGGGGACGACGACCACGTCGGCGGCGGCGTAGAGGGCGAGCACCTCGGCGTTGGGGAGAGGCCCGAGCCGCCGCAGCCAGGGCTCGCCGGGCAGCGGGGTCACGCCGTCGCCCACGAAGACGAAGACGGCGTCGGGGACCGATTTCAGGATGCGCGGCGCCGCCTCCGCCAGGTCGCCCGTCCCCTTGCCGGGAGAGAACTTGCCCACGTAGAGCACCACGCGCCGGCCTTCGAGGCCATAGGCGCGCCGGACGTCCGCGGCCTGTTCCGGGGTGGCGGGCACCGTGGGAGGCGGAATTGTGTACACGGTGCGCAGGCGCCGGACGCCGTCGAGAAGGCCCGATCGGCCGTAGATCCCGAGAATGCCGTCGCTGACCCCGACCACGGCGTCGACGCGACGGAGGAAGCGCTGCTTGACGCAGGCATCGAGCCAGCCCGCGAGGAAGGCGAGCTTGGTCATGAGCCGCGAGCGCCGGCCCCGCATGTAGAGATCGAAGTACTCGACCGAGCATTCGCCCCACAGCTTTCGAACCCCGCAGTCGTCCGGTCGGCGATCGCCGTGATGCAGGCACATCGGCGACGGGTCGATGAGGCTGCCGTCCCGTATGGTCAGCAGGACGGGCACCCGGGTCAGCCAGCGCGCGATGAGGGACGGGACGAGCATGTGCTTGTTCTGAGCGTGGAGGACATCGGCACCCTCGCGGCGCACGAGGCGCGCGAGCTGGAGCCCGGCCCAGAGCGCGAAGAGGGGGCTCTGCAGCATGCGCTGGGGGAGCACGGTGCGGCCCGGCGGGCGCTTGAACGGGAAGGAGAAGCGCCGGATGACGAAGCCCGCGCTCTCCTCGACGGGGGCCGCTCCGTAATTGGGCGTGGCGACCACTACCTGCGCCCCGCGCCCCGCGAGGGCGGCGGCGAGCGCCTGCGTGCTCCATTCCGTGCCGCCCGGGGCATGCGGCGGGAAATACTCGTTGGCGAGACAGACCTTCACGCCGCGGCCACCTCACGCACCGTCACGTAGCCGCCCGAAGGCGCGCCGACCCGCAGGCCCTCCAGCCAGCGGATCCCTCCCCGCACGACGTCGCGGTCGTGGAACGCGCGCACCCGGCGGTCGTCGACGAGCACGAGCCCGTCGGCGGGGGCCCACGCCTGGGCTCCCAGGCAGGAGACATAGCGCAGGCCCGCCTCCGCCGCGGCCTTCAAGGTCTTGCGCGAGAGCACGTTGCCGGGAGGGACGAGCGTCTCGACCTTGCGGCCGAGAAAATCCTGAAGGATCTCCTGGGAGATCCTGACGTGCTCGCGATGAACGGACTCCGGCAGCCAGTCGTAGAACTCGCGATGCTCGGCCCGATTGCCGGAGAAGACGCGCGGCCGAAACCTTCCGCGCTCGAGCACGCAGTGCGTGTAGCCATGGTTGGCGACCTCGAGAAGCCCACGGTCCACGCCCGAGCGCACCACGCGACTCGCCTCGGGAAACTTGCGCGGATACGGGGTGATCGAGCCGTCGTCCTCGACCCAGCCCGCGGTCACGCCGACGGTCAGGCGCGAGCCGTGACGCTCGAGCCAATCGAGCACGGCCCCCCAGTCGCGCCCGCCGAGCTCGCGATAGGGCCCCCACCGCTTGATGGGCGGCAAGTACTTGAAGAAGAGCAGATTGCCGGGAAAGGGCACCCGCAGCCCACCCAGCTCGAGGCGGGTGATCCCGTACACCTCGTTCCGCTTGGAGGCGGCACCGACGTCGTCCATGCGCAGCGCCACTGCCGGCCCGGTCACTTGCGGGCCAGGAGCTCGATGTGGGGCCCGATGCCGAAGAGCCGATAGTAGGCCCGCACGAGCGGCCAGAGTGGGCTGCCCGTCTCGGGCAGTCGCGCGTCGGCGGGCTCGAGCCTCGTCACCTCCCGGGCGCCCGCATCCCGCACGAGCGACTCGAGCCGTCGCGGCAGGAGCGGGGTCAGCGTGTCCACGAAGCCCGTGGGACGCCCGCGCGCCCGAAGATACCAGCGCGCGAGCGCCCTCGGCATGCGCGGCACCCAGAAGAGCTTGTAGTGCCCCTCGTAGCACGCGAGCGCGCTCGGAGCGTGGATGTACACGGCCCCGCCCGGGCGCGCGACCCGGAGCATCTCGCGCACGGTGGCGGGCACGCTCTCGACGTGCTCGAGCGTCGAGAAGCAATACACGACATCGAAGCTCGCGTCGGGGAACGGCAAGGCCTCGGCGGCGGCGAGGAGGCAGGTCGGTCCGCCCTTCTCGGCGTCGGCCTTGAGTCGGCATATCTCGACCGCGGCCGGCTCGGCATCGACGCCCACCGCGCTCGCGCCGGCGCGCTGGGCGACCACGGTGAAGCCTCCGGTGCCGCAGCCCACGTTGAGGAGCCGGAGACCCGCCACCCTCCGTCCCATCGCCGATTCCAGCCGGGAGAGATGGCGGGTCTCCAGCGCTTCCTCTCCGAGCCGGACGGCCACGAGATCCTGCCAGCCGGGCACGCCGAGGGTGTCCCGATAGTAGCGGGTGTAGTACTCGGCGAGCCGCCCCCGCACCGCCTCCGGCCAGGCCCCGACGTCTCCCGCTCCTCGCGCCACCGTCACGGCGGGGGCTTCCGCCTTCACGGCTCGAGCGCGGAGACGAGCGCCTCGGCGACGAGCCGGCGCTCTTCCGGCGTGATGCCGACCGAGCACGGCAGGGACAGTCCCCGGTCGTACAACCGCGGGGCGACCTCGATCCGGTAGGTCAGGGCGGATTTGAACGCCGGCTGCAGATTGAGCGGGCGCCAGAGCGGGCGCGCCCCGATGCCCGCGGCATTGAGCCGGCGCAGGAGCGCCCGCATGTCGGGGCTGCGTCGCTCGTCGAGAAGGAGCGAGGGCATCCAGTAGGTCGAGCGCGCCCAGGGCGCTTCCGTGAAGACCGTGAGCCCTGGCACGCCGTCCAGGAGCTCGCGATAGTGGGCGGCGGTGGCGCGCTTGGCCTCGATGAACGCGTCGAGCTGCTCGAGCTGGGCGACGCCCAGCGCCGCCTGGATGTTGGTCAGGCGATAGTTGAAACCGACCTCGTCGTGGACGAACTCGAGGGCGTCGCCCCGCGCCTGGGTGGTCAGGGACCGGACACGGGCCGCCACCTCGGGATCCCGCGTCAGCACCATGCCGCCCCCACCCGTCGTGATGATCTTGTTGCCGTTGAAGGACAGGCAGCTCACGAGGCCGTCCCCGCCCACGGCGCGTCCCCGGTAGCGGGCGCCGAGCGCCTCCGCGGCATCCTCGACCACGGCGAGAGGGTGGCGCCCCGCGATCTCGAGAATCGCGTCGAGGTCGCACGGATGCCCGTACAGGTCCACGGGCAGGAGCGCGCGCACGACGCGGCCTGTGGCGCGATGCACGACGTGGCGCGCCTTGACCAGGCACTCGCGCGAGAGGAAGTCGGCCGTCTTCTCCGGGTCGAGCCCCCACGAGACCTCTTCCGAGTCGAGGAAGACGGGCTCGGCGCCGCAATAGGCGATGGCGTTGCCCGTCGCCATGAAGGTGAGGGCGGGCACGAGCACGAGATCGCCCGGCTTGACCCCCGCGGCGAGGAGCGCCACGTGAAGCGCGGCCGTGCCGTTGACGGTGGCCACGGCGTGGGGCACGCCCACGTGCGCCGCCACCTCGCGCTCGAAGCGACCCACGAAGGGCCCGGCCGAGGACACCCAGTTGGTGTCGAGGCATTCCTTGACGTACTTCCACTCGTTGCCGGCGAGGTGGGGAACGGCATTGGGAATGGCGCGCCCGGGCCCGGTCACCGCGACCTCGCCTCCGCTTCGTGACGCAGGCGATACCAGGCGAAGGTCTCGCGCACGCCCGCCTCGAGGGAGACCCTGGGCACGAATCCCGTCAGCTCGCGAAGCCGCCCGATGTCGGGGCAGCGTCGCGCCACCGACCTCGAGCCTCGGCGCGAATCCCGCCTCTCTCAGCACGAGGCCCGCCAGATCCTCTATCAGTGTCTCCTCGGTGTCGTTGCCGATGTTCACGACCCGGCCCGAGGCCGCCGGCGTGGCCATGAGCCTGACCATGGCCTCCACGGCATCCGAGACGTGGCAGAAGGCGCGGCGCTGATCCGTGCCATACACGCGGAAGGGCTCCTCGCGGCGCAGCGCGCGGAGCGACAGCTCCGGGATGACATGATCGGCGCCCATGCGCGGCCCGTACACGTTGTGGAAGCGCCCGATGACGGACGGACGCGCGCGGGCGCGGGCGGTGTGGATCACCGCCGCCTCCCCCAGGATCTTGCTCGCCGCGTAGGCGAAGCGGGGCGCGGCCACGTCGGGCACGGACAGCGGCACGTCCTCGGGGGTGGGCACCGCCACCGTGCCCGCCGACACGCCGCCCGCGTACGTCTCGCTGGTCGAGGCGAAGAAGAGCATGCCCGCCTCCGGCGTGAGCCAGTCGAGGAGGCGCATGAGGGCGAGCGTGTTGGTGCGGATCACCCGCGCGGGGTCGGTCTCGACGTTGCGCACGCCGACCACGGCCGCCAGCATGTAGACGGAGTCCCACCGCGCGGGCAGGTCCCGGAGCGCGTCTTCGCGGGTGAGGTCGGCCTGGACCAGGGTCACGCCCGGCCGCGCGCAGAGCGCCTCGATCTCTCCGTCCCGGCGGCCGCGCGAGAAGTCGTCGACCAGGGTGAGGGCGTGGCCCTCGGCGGCGAGACGCGCAGCGAGGTGATAGCCGATGAACCCCGCTCCCCCCAGGATCAGCGTCCTAGCCATAGCCGATCCCCGCATAGCGCACGCCCGCCCCGCGGACGGTCTCCTCGTCGAGTATGCGCCAGGCGTCGTAGAGGACGGCGGGCCGGCGCAGGCGCGGCAGGAGCCGGCCCAGGTCGAGCTTGGCGTACTCGGGATGGTTGGTGACCACGAGCACCGCGTCCGCACCGTCGAAGGCCGCCTCCGCCGTGACCGGCTCGGCGCCGAGGCCGCGGATGACATCAGCTCCCACGAGGTGGTCATGGCCGCGAAGGGAGAGCCCGGCCGCGCGGAAGAGGGGGAGCATGGGCACGATGGGCGCGCCCCGCATGTCGTCCGTGGGCGGCCAGCCCTTGTAGGCCCAGCCGAGCACGGAGAGCCGCGCGCCCTCCGCGCTGCCGCGAGCGGACCGGATCATCGCCACGAGCCGCTCGGCGACGTGGCCGGGGAGGTGCTCGTTGAGCCCGCGCGCCTGCCCGACCAGCCATGGCGTGTAGCCCGTCGCCCGCGACGCGCTGATCAGGATATACGGATCCTTGGACAGGCACGCCCCGCCCACGAAGCCGGGCCTGGCGAGGTCCGGGCGCGGATAGTCGACATTCGCAGCCCGGATGACTTCGAGAGGATCGAGCCCCCACCGCTCGGCCACGAGGGCAATCTCGTTGCCGTAGGAGTAGATCAGGTCCGTGTGGCAATTGTTCGCGAGCTTGACCAGCTCCGCCGCCTCGAGCGAGGAGACGGAGACCACGCGGCGAGTCACCCGCTCGAAGAGCTTGGCGGCCGCGCGACCGCTCTCGAGATCGAGGCCGCCCACCACCTGCGGCAGCTCCTCGAGCTCGCGCAGCGCCTGCCCCTGGATGGTCCGCTCCGGCGCGAAGGCCAGGCGCGCGCGTCCCCAGGCCGAGAGCAGCTCGGGCAGGACCACGGCGCGGCTCCCCCCCACGGGCACCGTGCTTCGCACGATCACGAGCGTGTCGGGGGCGCAGCGCTCCGCCACGTGGCGCGCGGCCGCCCGCAGATTGCCGAGCTCGGGCCCGCGCGTCTCCGGACTGACCGGCGTGGAGACGCAGATGATGGCGGCCTCGACGCCGCCGGGCAGGGCCGAGGCAACGTGGAGACGATCGCCCAGAAACGTCCCGAGCGCCTCGTCGAGGCCGGGCTCGTAGAGGTGCGGCCGGCCGCGGGCGAGCGCGTCGAGCACGGCGGGCGAGGTGTCCACGCCGTGCACGGTGAAGCCCTTGCGGGCGAGCGTCACCGCCATCGTGAGCCCCACGTAGCCCAGCCCCACCACCCCGACCGTGTTCATAGAGTTAGTCGAGCAATCCGTCGGCCACGTCACGGTTGGCCTTCTCCAGATCGGCGAGACGCCCGATGTCCAGCCAGTACTCGCGGATCAGGTACGCCGCCACCACACGCTCCCGGTCGAGGAGCGTCCGGATCAGGTCCGTGGCGTCGAAGTACTCACCCGCCGGGATCAGCTCGACGGCCGACGGATCGAGGAGATAGATGCCGGCATTGACGGGGAACTCCTTGCGCGGCTTCTCCTCGACGCGGGTCACGCGCTCGCCGTGGAGCGTGAACTCGCCGTACGGGATGTCGACCTGGTGGGTGGAGACACCGACGGTCATGGCCGCTCGTCCCTGCCGCCGGTGAAACTCCCACATCGCGCGAAAGTCGCACCTGGTCAGGACATCGGCATTGACCACGAAGAAGGGCTGGCGCAGCCGCTCCCGGAGGAGGAGGAGGGCGCCCATCGTGCCCAACGGCGTGGGCTCGAGGGCGTAGCCGATGCGAACGCCGAGGCGGGCGCCGTCGCCGAGCCGCTCCCGGATCATCTCCGACTTGTGGTGGAGGGCGATGGTGATGTCGGTGATCCCCGACTGGCGCAGGCGCTCGATCATGATCTCGACGAGCGGTCGGCCGCCCACGAGGACGAGGGGCTTGGGCGTGGACTCCGTGAGCGGCCGGAGCCGCCGCCCTTCCCCGCCCGCCATGATCACGGCGGGAGTGGGCAGGGGCGGCGCGGCGATCTGCTCCTCGAGGAAGAGCACGTCCACGAGCCGCCGGCCCATGTCCACGAGGGGCAGGTGGCGGATGGCGCGCGCGAGCATCAGCTCGACCGCGGCCGCGCGCCCGAGGCCGGGCGAGGCGGTCACGGGCGCCGGGTTCATGATGTCGGCGACGACGCCGTCGAGCGGCACGCCTCGCAGGATGGCGCGGCGCAGATCGCCGTCGGTGACCATGCCGGCGAGGACGCCTTCGGCGTCGGCCACGAGAACAGCCTGCCGGCCGTTCTTGGTGATCGCCTCGAGTGCCTCGCGGAGCGAAGCCCGGGGGCTCATCACCATATTGGGGTTCACCGAGGCAGCTCCGCCATGTGGAGGTCCTTAATCATACGGACTTTCAGGGACTTGGGCAAATTCGAGGGGGGCCCACGCGGCAGCGTCCTCGCGAGCCCGCGTCACCCCCGTTTCCGGCGGTACACGGTGAAGCTTCGCAACGGGTACTCGGTCACGGAGCCGATGGGCTCGAAGTACTGGTCCAGAAGCGTCAGCATTTCCCGTTCTTCGGGCACGAAGTGCGGCCTCATGGTCTCCACGAAGATCGTGTCGATGACGGCGAAGCTCGCGTCGCTCGACAGCCAGTGACGCATCTCGGATGCCGTGACGAAGCCGGACCGACGCACGATCCAGTCTTCGGTCGGTACGCGCGCGAACTGGTACGGGACGTACATCTGCTGCAGGTAGGTGATTGGACGGCCCGAGAGGTAGTAGATTTCGTTCAGGCCGTAGAAGAAGACCCGGGCGTCCGGCGGCACCAGAGCTCGGATGTGCGCGGCCGCCGCATACGCCGAGCCCACCGGATCCTTCTTCGCGAGATCGCCGGTGGGCAGGAGCGGGTTGCGCGCGAAGTAGAGCGGAGGGAGCAGGAGCCCGGCCAACACGACAAGCAGCAGACGACGTGACCAGCTTCCGTGCCGTGTCGTGCCGAGAAGACCCGCCCATCCCACCCCAAGCAGCAGGGCAGTGAGGGGCGCGTAGGGGAGAAAGTACAGACCGACCCAGTGGAAATTCCAGTAATACATCACGAAGAGCGCTCCCACTGAGGCGGCGAGGAGACCCGTGAGCATCCTGACCTGGCCGCCCGCCCATCCCTGCGGGAAGCCGGTCGGGCGTCCGGCCAGCCGCCGCCAGCATCCGACCCCGATGAGCAGCGCGCCGGCGAGGGCCCAGAACTCGTACCGCCGGACCACCCGGAGAAGCTCGTAGAGCTGCGACGCGAGGGCGAGCGCCTCGCGGTCGTCCAGCGTGAAGGCCGACACGTAGCCGAGGGGAGCGACGAGGCGCCGGAGCACCGGCACGTAGGCGAGGATCTTCAGGTTCGCTCGGTTCCAGGTCAAGAATACGAAGGGCGGGATGGCAACCACCCCGATGAGAAGCATCCGCATGGCTCTCGTCCGCGCTGACCAGAGCGCGTAGGCGAGCATGAAGGGCACCACGGGCCACAGATTCGAGCGGACGAAGAAGAGTAGGCCGACCAGGCCCAAGCCGAGGACGCGGCGGCCTGGCGACTCGCCGCCCAAAAATACAAACAGGGAGCCGATGAGGCAGAAGGACGCGAAGGCTGGATAGCCCTCGTAGGAATAGTACGCGACCACTACACCCTGGGTGGCGAGGAAGAGCGCGGCGAGGACGGCGGCAGAATCGCCTGCGAGTCGCCGGGCGAGCCCGGCGGTCAGGAGCAGGGTCAGCACGCCAAAGACGACGTTCAGTGCCCGGGCTGCGTACAGGCTGGGGCCACCTGCCAGGACCTGCGTCAAGCCCAGGACGTAGAAAGGTAGCGGCAGACGGTTTCCCACGAGCCGATCGTCGTAGACGCCAAGCTCTCCCCGCACCGCCATGGCGCCCACCATGAGGTATTGCACGCCGTCATGGACCGGCACCAGGAGGCGGGCGTAGTGGAGCGCCTGCACGAGGTAGAGGATGGCGATGAGCGCGAACACGAGCGCGAGCAGCGGGCGACGACGGCCGGCCGCGGCGAGCGCATCAATCATGACGCATCCGTCGCATTCTACATCAGGCGTTGACAGGATCGAGGATCTTGCACAGACTGCCCGCGAGCATGGGCGACCTCTCGACGTGCGTCCTCTGCGGTCCTACTCCTGCCACCCTCGTGGTGGCCGCCAACGGGTTCAGGATCGTCCGGTGCGGCCGGTGCAATCTCGTCTTCGTGGACGGCGCACGCGATCTTGAGAACCTGGACACCTTCTACAGCGGGACCTATTACCAGGGTGAGGACAACGCGGTCTACGGCTACCGGGACTACACGGCCGATCGATCCATACACTTGAAGAATTCCCAGGTCCTCCTCTCCGTGATCGAGCGGGCGGCCACCGGATCCGGACGCGTCCTCCTGGATGTCGGATGCGCCCACGGCTTCTTCCTGCGCGCCGCGCAGGCTCGCGGATGGGTGCCGCACGGCGTCGACATTTCCGCGGAGGCGGTTGAGTACGCACGCCGAGATCTCGGCCTCGCCGTGACCAGAGGAAATATCGACGACTGCCGGCTCCCTCCGCTATCGGTCGACGTCGTCACCCTCATTGGCACCATCGAACACCTGACGGATCCGATGCGCACGCTCCGCTCCGCGGCCCGGCTTCTCCGGAGCGGCGGACTGCTCGCCATCACCACTCCCGACATCGAAGGCCGTCTCGGATACTTCAGCTGGAAGCCCCCGGAGCATCTCTTCTACTTCTCGGCGCGAACGCTTGCGCGCCTCCTCGACGAGACGGGCTTTGTCGTAGAGCTCCGTCGCATCGAGTGGAAGTACTACGGACTCGCGGACCTGGGCCAGCGGCTGTGGGGCTATTGGGGGCTGCCCAACCCCAACCGGTGGGCGCGCGCGCTCGAGAGCGTTGGGCTCGGCAGGCTCTCCGTAAAGATCCCGACCAACGAGATGCTCGTCATCGCCCGGCGGCGCTGATACGAATGCCGCCTCTTCATTGACAGCTCGCGCGCGCCCTTGGTACGGTACGGCGTGCTCAAGGGTGTCCTTCTCGCCCTCGCCACCTCTTCCCTCTATCTGATCCTGGTCGTGATCCTTCTGCGCGCCGTTCGACCCGAGCGGCGCTTCCGCCTCATGTCGCGCCTTCATCTGGCCATGTACGGGGTGCTCGGGGCCGCGTACGTGGTGACGCCCGCCGATCTGTGGATCATTCCCGCCTCCTTCCCGCGGGCGGGCTGGCTCATCGACCTCGTCAACGCTCTCCTAGTACACACCTTCCTTTTCATGGGGTCGAGCATGCTGTACTTTCTGATCGACCGCGGCTTTTCCGCGCGGATCCTGATCGAGATCCGCGGTGCCCCGGGTGGAGCGATGAGCGAGGCGGAGGTCGCCGCGGTGTACGCGCCCGACGCCGTGGTGACCCGGCGCCTCCTGGAGATGGTCGACATCGGCCGTCTCGTCCGCCGGGGGGGGCGGTTCCAGGCGACCCCCAGGGCGAGGCTCGAGGGGAGGATGTTCGCCTTCCTGAAAGGCTTCTTCCATCTCGGCCCAGGGGGCTAATCGTGCGAGGTCTGCTCGCCGCCGCGCTGACCTTCCTGATCTACCTCGGCGTCCAGGCCGGCTGGTTCCACGCCGTGAGGATCCGGCGCAAGCTCTCCCTGATGCTCGGGCTCTGGGCCGTCGGCGGCGCACTCTACGCAGGATTCTTCGCGCTGCTACCCGACGACGCCGCCTATTT
>Ga0209056_10003526_pt1 | contig 16656 bp, 11 predicted proteins | sample GraSoiAngelo_114_FD_185876 | JGI IMG/M metagenome (GOLD analysis project Ga0209056, IMG submission 185876) | Grasslands soil microbial communities from the Angelo Coastal Reserve, California, USA - 14_0903_13_40cm (SPAdes) (version 2) | ecosystem: Environmental > Terrestrial > Soil > Grasslands... | reverse complement strand
AACTCCTCTCCAATTCCGAAACCGCGCCCGACTGGGATCGCATCCGCCCCGTTCTTGACGAAGCGATGGACAACTTGAGCGACGAAGACCGTGATGCCCTGCTGCTGCGCTATTTCAAAAACCACGATTTTCGCGACGTCGGCCTCGCGCTTGGTTTGAGCGACGACGCGGCGCAAAAGCGCGTCAGCCGGGCTGTCGAACGGCTGCGCGAGTTCTTTGCCAAACGCGGCGTCACCGTCGGCGCCAGCGGACTCGTCGTCGTCATCTCTGCCAACGCCATCCAGGCCGCGCCGGTTGGATTGGCCCTTACGATTTCCAGCGCCGCTGCTCTGGCCGGAACAACCATCGCCACCACTGCAACCGCAACTGCCATCAAAACCATCGCTATGACCACATTGCAAAAAACCATCCTTGGAGCAACCCTTGCTGCCGCCGTCGGAACGGGTATCTACGAAGCGCGCCAAAACTTCCGCCTGCGTGAACAAAACCAAACGCTCCAGCGACAGCAAAGGCCGCTGACCGAACAAATTCAGCAATTGCAGGGCGAGCGCGACGAAGCAAAGAACAAGCTGGCCGCGTTACAGCAGGAGCACGAAGAATTGCGCCGGAAAACGGCGGAACTTGCCAAACTGCGCGGCGAAATCGCGCGGTTGCGAGAGGACGCGCAGGAGTTGACGCAGTTGAAAGCAGCCGGCGTCCTAAAAGGGATTGATCCGACCGACCTCGCTCTGATTTCGTGGCTGGACAGAGCTAAACAACTCAAGCGATTGCCGGAAAAAATGCCGGACAAGATGATTCCAGAACTTCAACTGCTCACCGAAGATGATTGGCTTCAAATGTGCAAGGATCCTCTACGCCACTTAGGCAAAGAAGTAAATCTGAACGACGATTCCACCGCGCGGCTTGTTTTCAGCCACGTAAGAATGAAAGCCAAAGAAAAATTTGCAAATATGTTGTCCAAGGCGCTGCATGGATATACCGATGCAAATAGCGGCCAGTTGCCTGCTGACATGTTGCAATTCAAGCCATATTTCGAGTCCGGAGTGGACCAAACAACTCTCCTGCGGTATGAGATTCTGCAAACTGGAAAAATGGAGGACGTGCCAAACGAGGGTGTAATATTGGCTGAAAAAACTCCCGTAGACAGCCATTACGACACGCGCCTCCTGTTGGGAAAAAACTGGCACAGAATTGATAATACCCTTGAAGCCTATTTTCGCGAAAACCCTACACCGAGAGAAAGCAAGCCTCTGGATGAATGACAGACGCGCGTAGGTCTTTCTCCACGCGCCCGTAGCGGCGCGCATCCTACCTGCCGTAGAGCCGGGCGTCCCGCCCGGCGGACAAGACCGAGTTCGTGCAAAGGCCCTCAGCATACCTGCACCGCTGGAAAGATCCGGACACTCTATCCGGGCGGCAAGGATGCCGCCCTCTACGTCAGGCCGGGATGCCTGACGCTACACGCTGCAAAGCCTTCGCCGCGATGTCGCGGCGGAAATGAGCCCCTTCGAACTTAATCCGCTCCACTACCGCGTAGGCGGCTGACTGTGCCGCCCGCAAATCCTTCCCCCACGCCGTTACTCCGAGCACGCGACCCCCGCTCGTCACGATTTGCTCACCCGCCCGCGCGGTGCCTGCGTGGAACACTTTCACGTTCGACAGTTGCGCTGCGTCATCCAAGCCGTGGATCGGTTTGCCCTTTGCGTAGCTGCCCGGGTAACCGGCGCTGGCCATCACCACACAGACGCTCACCAGGGGACTCCATCTCAATTCGGTCTTGTCAAGCGTGCCGCCCGCGCTCGCGTCGAGCAGTTCGACGAGATCATTTTCCAAGCGAGTAAGATAAACTTGCGTCTCGGGGTCACCGAAGCGCGCGTTGAACTCCAGCACCCTCGGCCCTGTCTTCGTCAGCATCACTCCAGGATAAATGATGCCGCGGAAATCAATCCCCTCCGCCGCGCAGCCGCGCAGCCACGGGTCGAGAATCGCGCGACCCGCGTCGGCGAGTTTTGCCTCACTCAGAAACGGCGCAGGCGAATACGCGCCCATGCCGCCCGTGTTCAATCCCTCGTCGCCGTCAAGCGCGCGCTTGTGATCTTGTGAAGTGGGAAAAAGTTTCGCTGTTATGCCGTCGCACAGCGCGTGCAGCGAAATCTCGATGCCTTCCAGGAATTCCTGAATGACCACGCGCGAACCCGCTTCACCGAAAGCTTTGTTGACGAGAATGTCATCGATCGCTTTGTTCACCTCGCCTTCGCTGGAGCAGATTAACACGCCTTTCCCGAGCGCCAGACCATCAACCTTCACGGCACATTTGCCTCCGAGCTTCGCGCCAAACTTCTTCGCCTCATTCGCGTCGGAGAAAGTTCCGGCAGCCGCGGTCGGGATGCCGTATTTCTCCATGAATCGCTGGGAAAAAGCTTTGGACGACTCGAACTGCACCGCCTTCCGGTTGGGTCCCCAGATGCGCAGCCCGTTTTTCTGAAACAAATCCACGATGCCCAGCGCAAGCGGATTGTCCGGACCGACCACGGTGAGGTCCGGCTTCTTTTCCTGCGCCAAGGCGAGCAGCTTCGGCAAATCCTCCGCGCCGATATTCACACACTCGACAGGCCTCTTCGTTTTCTCTGTTTGCTCCTGTTGAATCCCCGCGTTGCCCGGCCCGCACCACATCCGGGTAACGTGCGGCGACTGCGCCAGTTTCCAGACCAACGCGTGCTCGCGCCCGCCGGAACCGATGACCAGAAGGTTCATGGCGGCGGGATTGAATCAGGAAACCGCACGTTGAGGAAAAGAAATCTTCTCCGACGAAAGAACAAACTGCGCCGGCACAGACTCAGCCATTTTACGGGCGTTTCATCCGCACCAGCGCAGTTTGCATCGGACGCGACGGCTCATCGCTTCAGCAAGCCGTCGGTTTCCAGCGAATTGACCAGGTCTTTTTCCGCGAGCACCCAGGCGTCCAGCGTCAGCGGATGGTCGGGCAGCCTGTCGCAATAGAGTTCAAGCGCATGCTGCCGAACCATTCCCTTGGTAATGCCTGGGGTGAACGGCTCGGGCTGTTCGACCGCTTTGTGCGTTTTCGATTTCATGGCACTCACATCCGGTTACGGATTAACATAAGTCGTGGCGCGAGGCTTTCAACGGCCCAAAAGCAAAAAGTTATTCACCGCAAGCCCAAGGGGCCATCACAGCGCGGCAGGCGACATGCCAACGCCCATAATGCTGCAGGCCTGAACGACTTTCAGGCCAAGCCGCTCCGCCCCGTCCAGCACTTCCTCCGATTCGGCACCTGGATTCAGCCAGAGTTCGTCGCATCCTTTGGCGGCGATGTCGGGCAGGATTTTCACCAGCACTGGCGGTGGCACATAAACGCTCACCATTTGCGGCCGGACCGGCACATCGAGAATGCTCTGGTACGCCAGCAGGCCTTCGATTTCCTTTTCCTTCGGATTGACCGGATAGACGGTGTAGCCCTGCTGGCGAAACGCGCGCACGGCCTTGTTGCCGAATTTGGCGCGGTCGTTGGAAGCGCCGATGACGGCGACGGTTTTCATGCTTGAAGGTGCGCTCACGTGCGTTGACGCGCAAGGTCGGTTCCGGAGCGCGCACCCATCGCCGACACCGTGCAACCGGCGGGATTATTTCTTCACCGAAAAATCGTGCGCGGGCAGGTAAACCGTGAAAGTCGTTCCCTTTCCAACTTTGGTCTGGAGGTGGATGGCGCCTTTGCCTTCCTTGACGAACCGATGGACGATGGCCAGCCCCAAACCGGTGCCTTTGTTGGCCGTCTTGGTTGTAAAAAAAGGCTGAAATATTTTTGGGACGACATCCGGCGAAATGCCGGGACCGTTGTCCTGGACGGAAACGGCCAGGAGCGGCGCGACGTTGTGAAGACCCTCGCGATTAACGAACTGGCTTTCCGGCCCGTCGTGAAACTGCGACAGGACGAGCGGCTGCGTCAGGCGCAGGCCGTAGATTTCCACGCGATGCGGGTCTGGACTGCATTGCAGCGCGTTGATCGTGAGGTTGAGGAGAATCTGAATGAGGTCCGTACCGTTGATTTCGGCAAACAGGTCTTCCTTGAGGGAATGGATGATCAGTTCGTTCTTATGCGCGCTGGGATGGACCTTCAGCAGTTCGCCGAGGTCGGACAGGATCTGATTGGTGCCGATGGGGGCCCTTTCGGTGGAGCGATTGCGCAGGAAACTGAGGTAGCGCTGGGAGATTTCGATGCAATTGTTGACCTGCCTGGTGATGCGGGCCAGCCGGTCCTTGACCAGCTCCAGACCGCCTCCTTCGAGGGTGGTGGCGCTGCTGATGTGCTGATTGATGATTTCGATGAAGCCCGAGATGATGGTCAGCGGCCCGTTGATGTCGTGGATGACGCTGGCGTAGATTTCACCCTTGGTCCGGACGATTTCCTCCTGCAGCTTCTGGTTGTGCAGCTCCTCCTGGAGTTCGTGCAGTTTCTGGTTGTTGGTGTTGATCTCCTCGGAAACCAGGTGGCGTTCCATCGCGTTGGCAATCGCAGCGCGCATGGTGGAGATGTCGAACGGCTTGGTCAGATAATCGCACGCTCCCAGCCGCAGCGCCTGCCGCGCCGTTTCAATCGTCTCGTAGGCCGTCAGCATGATGACCTCGACGGCAGGATTTATTCCCTTGAGCTTGCCCAGCAATTCGACTCCCGACATCCCGGACATGCGGATGTCCAGCACCGCCGCGTCCACGGAATGTTGCTTCATCAATTCGATGGCTTTGTTGCCGTTGTCCGCCAGCAGGATGTTGTAATCGTCCTTGAAGACGATGCGGAGCGATTGCCGCGGGCCCTCTTCGTCGTCCACGATCAGCAGCGTGCCTTTTGGCTTCGCGACCTGGTCCGCGGAGGCTGGGGCGACTGCTCTGGCAGTGGTATCCAAATGAATCATGGCGGGCATAGCCAAACGACACGATGACGCCGTCCGGTCGTCAATCGGGCCAACGGGAAAACTCTGTTGGTCAGTCTGGTCAACACAAAGGCCTGTGCATTCTATAAGAACGGCCTGCTATCACAAGAGCAAAAATTACTGGCGGCTCGTCCGGCACAAATCAGCCCGCGGCTTCAGCCGTAGGTTGTCGGACCAAAATCAAAGCAGACTTCAAGCCTGCCGCGGCGGGGTGATTAACCCCCCCCAACCCAAAGCCGGCGTACGTCGCGATTCGAGTCATTGGTTGGCGACTGTCGCCGGGAGTTCCAGCGGCAACGTGAGCCGAACGATGCCCGCCCGGCCGGCTTTGGGAGTGACGACCTCCAGTTTGCCATGGTGCCGCTCCAGGATCTTATGGCTGACCATCAGGCCCAAACCCAAACCGACGTTGCGCGTAGTGTAAAACGGCTCCGGCACTTTTTTGGCCGCATCGGGAGTGAAGCCGGCGCCGTTGTCCTGGAATTCGATGTGCACCCAGGCGGCGCCGTTGCTGTCTATTTCCGACTGCATTTGCACGGCAATTCTCGGATTGTTTGGATTCGCCTGGAGGGCATTCAACATCACTTCGGCCAGCGCGTGCTTGAGCGAGGCACGGTCGCCGGCGACAACGATCGGCTGGTCGCCCACGTTGTATCTGAGTTGCGCCGATTGGACCGGCTGGTATTTCTGGGCTTCCTGATAGGCTTCCTCAATCAATTGCGGCAACGGCACGGCTTCCCTGCTGGGGATGGAATCCCGCGCCAAGAATCGCATCTGGTCGATTAAGCGCGTGACGCGCCGGACGCCGTCGGCCAGCGCGGTGTCGAGCGACGCGCGGAATTCGGCGTCGTTGTATTTCTTGGCCAGCAGTTGCTGGTGGGTCGAAATCGGCACGAGGGCGTTGCCGACCTCGTGGGCCAGCCGGTCCGCCATATGTTTGACCAGGCGCAGATTGGCGGCTTCCATCTCCAGCCCGTGCAGTTGTTCGGACTGCGAATGGTCCTCCACGACCAGGAGCGCCGAGTTGGGAACCACCGAGTTCTGGCTTTGGAAAGGGATGACCGAAACCTGGTAAACTGTACTGGGGGAATCCGGCGGCGAATATTTGAAGGGGGCGACCGCCGTGCCTGTCTTGAGAACCTGATAAACTTTGCCGCCGAGAACCTGAGGCAGGTCGCTGAACTCGAGTTCGCTGCCACGTCGCCCGGACCGCGCGAAGTACCTGCGCGCGGTCTTGTTGGCGTGAAGAATGGCCAACTCGCGGCTGACGACGACGCAGCCGCTGCTCAGTTCATGCAGGATGTTGACCATCATCCCGTGGTTGGCCGCCAACTGGTCATGGAGCCAGATGTTCCGAATGGCTAGTCCCAGCGCTTCGAGCAGGTGGAAGACCAGCTCCAGTTCGGTGTTGGAGAGCGGATCCCCGGTGACACGTCCATCAAACGCCGCGACGCCCATCAGTGTCTCGCGGTCGAGGATGGGAATGGCCACCTGGACGCCCAGCAATTCAAATTCCTTTTGAATTTCCAGGTTGCTCTGCACTTCCTCGCCATCCCGTCGCAGGATGCGCCCTTGGCGGAAGAGGTGTCCGCCAATGCCCGCTTCAAAGCTCAATTCAAAATGCTCCAACAGGCTTGGAGAGAGGCCCATGGCGCAAACGGAGCGAAGCCGCCGCTCATCCTCCTGTCCGGGAGCGCTTTCACCGAAACTCGGCGCGGGCTGGCGCATAAACACGACCGAACGGTTTACGCCGATGATTTTGCGCAGCAGCAGCAGGAACTGCTTGAGCAACCCCTCGGCATTGAGTGAATGGGTCAGGACAGTGGAAAAATCCCGCAGCACGTGCAAGGTCTCAAAAGTGGTCTGGCTGCTTTCAGAAGCCGGGGCTTGCTCCGCTGAGCGCGGAATCCGAAAGCGCATACTCGTATTGCTCGTGCTATTCGGGGGCGTTATTGGATGGGAAGCTGTCCATAAACCCTCCAACAGCGCGTTGAACATTCGGGCCCGAACCGGCTTGGTCAACACATGTTTGACGCCGTGAAGATAGGCTTCCTCCTCCCATGCCCACGGTTTGGCGCTGGTATAAACGACCAGGGGGCACTGGGGCAGGCGGCGGCGGATTTTTTCGATCATCCAGACGGCCTGGACGTTCGTCAGATCGGCGTCGATGACGCAGGCATCCAGCAAGCTGTGGTGCAGCAGGGGGTCGGCCTCCTCAACGCTGAGGCGGTTGATGATTCGATACTGCTCCGCGTTCAAAGCGGCACTGACCGCCTCACCCAGTTCCGGGTGTTGAGCTACTACCAGAATCGTCTTCATCAATGCGCCGCGCCCGCGGTTGGTGCTCGAACGCGAATCCAAACACTCTCGCGGTTCGCTCTTACTGGTGCCCAATCGTTCACAGTATGCAATCGAAATCGTGATCGCGCCGTGTCTTCCCGCCCCGATCAGTCCGACGCCATCAGCTTCTCCCACATGGTGTCGTTCAGGAGAACTTTCTCGAGGAACATCTGGTTCTCCTCAACCACGACGCGCTGATTCGGATCAACCGGGAGCCGCAAAATAAAGCTCGTGCCTTTCTTCTCGTGACTTTGGGCCATGATCATCCCGCCGTGATGGTGCACAATGAAGAAACAAGCCATGAGTTTGATGCCGTACTCCATCGGGCTGTCGGAACGGACGACGAACGGGTCGAAGATCAGCCGCAACGCGTCCTTCGGCAGCCCCGGGCCATTGTCTTGAACGTCCACGCGGATGTCCCGATCCTTCCCCGAGCGTTCGCTGTACTGGGCGGAGATGCTGATCTGGCTGCCCTCGGGCAGACTTACAATCTCGTCCTCAATCAACAGCTCGAACAACCGGACGAACTTGGGTTTGTCCACGGTAAGCGTCGGCAGCGAGTCCGGGAGCCGGACTTCGACGCCGATTTTCTTGGCCGCCAGCTTGTCCTTGAGTTTTTCCAACACGCCCGCAAGGATTTCGTGTAAACCGACAACGTCCTTGAACTCGAAGGAAGGTTTTTCCGAGGCGGACCAGAGGTCTTTCAGCATGTTGTTGATTTTCTCGATCTGGGTCTGGACGTTGTGATAGTAATCCTTCCAGAAGTCCGGATTGTGAAGACTGTCCAACTGCACGTCTTCCTCTTTGAGCTTCGTCGGCGCCAGATCGAGAAACGTCTTCACGGCGACGAGCGAGTTGCGAATGTGATGACTTAAGCCGGCGGCGAGCAGTCCCAGACTGACCATGCGGTCGGCGATCATCATGTTGTGAAGGACGGTGAGTTTCTCGCGGAGAAGCTGGTCCCGCTCGCGTTGGACGATGAAGAATTCCAGCGCGCGTTTCAGCGTAGTTTCGAGCGTGGGCGGGTCCCACGGTTTGGTGACGTATTTGTAAATGGCGCCGCTGTTGATGGCCGCGATGGCCGCGTCCATGTCGGCATAGGCCGTCGCCAGGATCCGGATGATGCGTGGCTGAATCTGCCGCGTCTTCTCCAGCAGCCAGACGCCCTTGTTGCCGGGCATGCGCTGGTCGGTCATCAGCACTCCCAATTCATCCTTGTGCTGCTCCACCAGCTTGAATCCGTCATCCGCCCGGGCGGCGGTCAGGATGCGAAAATGCTCCTCGAATGCCCGCGTGAAATACTTCAGCGACTTCTCTTCGTCATCCACGTAAAGGATGGCGAACTTCTTGTAATCGTAATAGTTTTCCATAACCGCGAGTCCTCCGACCAGCATCGCCCGTTTCGAGCCTCTGGCCCTCTGAAGATATTGCTAGGTTTTCTGTGGAAAGACCAACAGAAATTCTGCGAACCGGCCCGGTTCCGTCCGCACGTTGATCCGCCCGCCGCATTCCTCCACGATCCGGTAACAGATGCTCAATCCCAGCCCCATGCCTTCGCCGACGTCTTTGGTCGTGAAGAACGGATCGAAAATTTTGTCCACGTTGGCCGGATCAATCCCCGGTCCGTTGTCGCGGATCGCCACGACCGTCCGCCCGTCTTCGAGGCGGCCCTCGATTGAAATGGCCGGGGGTTCGTTCGCATATGCCTTCGTCTTCATCGCGTCCGAGGCATTTTGCAGGAGGTTCACCAACACCTGGGTTATCTTGTTCTTGTTCGCTTCGATCATCAGGTCCTCGGGAATCTGCTGATGAATCTGCACTCGATCCTTCAGCTCGTTGCCCAGAAACCGGAGCGCTGTGGTCACCACCTCGGCCACGTTGACTTCCTCCATCATTTCTGTGTTCGGATGGCTGAAGGACCGCAGATCGGACACGATGTTCTTCACGCGTTTCACGCCCTCCTCGATGTCCTTGAGGATTTCGGCGAACTCCGGCCGATGTTCCTCGGCGACGTGTTTGTTTTTGTTGCGCAGGGTGAACAGTCCGGTCGTGGCGAAGTTGAGCGGGTTGTTGATCTCATGGATGATTCCGGCGCTCATCCGACCGAGTGAGGCGAGCTTCTCCGCCTGAACCAGCTGCACCTCGGTTTCCTTGAGTTGGTCGATGGTGGATTCGAGAACCTGGTTTTGCCTGGCGAGCTTGCGTTGCAGTTGATGGGACTCGATCAGGTTCTTGACCCGCACGTGCAATTCGGTCGTGGAAAACGGTTTGGACAGAAAGTCGTTGGCGCCGGCCGAAAGTGACGCCAGCTTGGTCTCCTCGTCCGCCCGCGCCGTCAGCAGGATGATTGGAATGTTCTGGGTGGAGGTGCGTTCCCGGATTTCGCGGCAGGCCTGCAAGCCGTCCTTTTCCGGCATCATCATGTCCAGGAGAATGATCTCGGGTATGAACTGCGCGGCTTTTTCTATCGCCTGCTGACCGTCCACCGCTTCAATCACGTTGTAATGGCGGCCGAGCTGTGATTTCAAAAAGCGCAGCATATCCGGCTCGTCGTCCGCCACCAGAACACTGGGGCGATCGCGAGCGCCGGCAGTCTCCACCGGGCGCACCGCTTCCTGCACCGGCGTCAACGCGGGGAACAACTCGGCGCGGCGATACAAGTTGGCAAGCCACTCCTCCGAGGCCACGGTGCTGGCGGCCGGCGCTTGTTCGTACGCCTCGACGGCTTCCGCAGTGGCCTCCGCAGGCGCCTCCCGTTTGGGTTCGGCTTTCTCGCAGGGGAACCGCACCGTGAACGTCGTTCCTTTGCCCTCTTCGCTTTCCACACTGACCGTTCCGCCTTGAACCTCCGTCAATTCCTTCACCAGCGCGAGGCCGATGCCGACGCCTTGGTACTTCCGGCGGGCGGAGCCATCCGCCTGCCAGAACCGGTCGAAAACATGCGGCAGATTCTTTTGCGAAATGCCCATGCCCGTGTCTTTCACCAGAAGAACGAATTCATCGCCTAGTTTTTCCGCGCGCAAATCCACCCGCCCTCCTGCCGGCGTGAATTTCAGGGCGTTGAACAACAAATTGAGCAGAATCTTTTCGAGTTTGTCGCGATCCGCAAGAACCGAGACCAGCTCTGGAGCAACCCAGGTTTCGAGTCTGATCCGTTTGTCGTCGGCGACCTGTCGCGCGGCGCTGGCCAGGCCTTTGAGGAAGTCGGACAGCTCCAGCGGCTCGCGCTTGACCTCCATGCGGCCCGACTCCAGGCGCACCAGATCGAGCAGATCGTTAATCAACTTCAGCAGACGCATGCCATTCGAGTGCATCGTCGTCAGCAGGCCGCGTGTTTCCGGGTCCGTAACCCGGCCGTGCTGGTGCAGCATGGCTTCGAGCGGCGCCAGGAGCAACGTGAGCGGTGTGCGCAGCTCATGGCTGATGTTGGCGAAGAACCGGCTCTTGATCTGGTCAAGTTCAGTGAGCTTGCGGTTGGTTTCCTGGAGCTGCTGCCGATTCCGGTCCAGTTCGTAGCGCAGGGCAAATTCGCGCTGGCGGATGCGGTTGTAAAACCAGCTCCCGGTGATGATGAACACGCCGGTGACGAACAAGAAATAGAAGTTGTTGAAGAAAATGCCCGGAGAACTCGGCGCCTTGCTTGACAGGCATGCAGCCAGGTACGTTCCCAGTGAAAAAACAAAAACGAGGATGCTGTCCAGCAAAGTCCAGCGCAGGAGAATTGCGGCGCCGAGCATGACCAGATTCAATCCCGCGTAGTAAGGGGAGTTGGGCCCATCGGTCGCCTTGATCATCCAGGAGATGAATGCCAGCGGCAAAAATGCCACCAGAAAACCAAGGAATCGGTAAAACCGGATGCCAATCCCGGTTTGAAAGAGGAACCAGATCAACGCCAGCAAGCCCGAACACAACAGGCGCAGTTTAAGAAAATCGGGCAGGTGTTCATGATAAACAAAGTAGTCCAGCGAACCACCCGCCGGCATGAAGATCAAAGCCAGCACGCACCCCACCTTGTAGTTGTTGATCCGCACCTGCCGCTCGTAAACCGCAAATGCGTCGCGGAGTTCGGAAGGGGTTAATTGTATCGTGTCAGCCATTTTCCGGCTTCCTGACCTCGATAAATATGTTCACTCCGGTGCCGACCGCGCGGACTTTTACCGAGTCCGGCGGGGCCTCCTCCGGCGCCAGAGTCGCGAACTGCCGACCGGTTCGATAAACCAGGTGCCAGTCCAACGCATATTCCATCCAGTTCTTCGACGGATTCGAATCATCCACGTTCGTGGCAACCAGCAATCCACCTGGGGCCAACAAATCATAAAAAATATTCATCAACCGCTTGCAAACCTGGTCCGGCAGATAATCAAAGAGCCCGGCGCAATAGACCAAATCGTATTTCGCGGACGAGCCGAGTGGTTTGGATGCTTCCTTGATGAGTTGATTGACCGATTTCTTCGCCAGTTGGATTTGAGTGGGGCGGTCGTGACGTCTCTTGATCTCACCCAACACCTTGGAGGTGTAAGCCAACGTTTCGTCATTGAAGTCAAGGAGCGTAAAATGCGCGTCCCGGCAGACATCGTGATCGGCAAGGAAATCCTGAATCTCCTTTGCCGGACCGCAGCCCAGATTGAAAATGCGCGTCGGTCGTCCGCGCTGCAGCGACCGGAGGGTCTCTCCCCTTAGCAATTGTATCAAATAGACCAGCCGGTCTCGATGCGCTTCAACCGGCGGCGTGCTGAGGAAGATGCGGTTCAGAATCTTGGCGAAGATTGATCCGCCCTCATACGGGTCCCGGATCATCATGTTCACCATCTCGTAGTCGCCCGCGTATCCGAGCGGCTTGTAAAATGTGCGGTGAATAAATGGCGCGCACAGGACGAACGGATGAATCTGTCGCTTCAGATAATTCATATGCGCGGGTCGGGCGTCAGACTCAACCTCCTGCGCGGTCATTTCAAACTTTTCCAACAGCGGCAACACGGTCCCGACAATCGGCTCCTGCAATCCCAAAATCGTTTCGCGCTCGATTTGCAACCGGTCACCCGCCGGCTGCGAACGCACACCCAGTTCCACCTGCTCCAGCCAGGCGCGCAAATCCATCAAAAGGGTTTGCAGGTCCGCGATGACCAGCTTGAATTCCGGTCGAATCCGGAGCGCCTTCTGCGTCGCCTGGATGAACCGATCGAACTCCTCGCGCATTTTTGGCGCCAGTTCGGAGGGTGCGGGGAAATCTACATCAAACCAGGAATCTCCCAGCGTCGCCTCGCAAACGACCACCAATCCCGTGTTGATGAGATTGTTGACCACCGCCCGCCCGGAATAAACAGGGCGGCCCGCTGCCAGAATCTTGAAGTGGTTCAATACCTCCGACAGACGCAAGACGAACACCGGGTTATACACCTCGAAAACCACCAGATGCCGCGTCAACCGCAGAATACCGGCGCGAAATTCCATTCCCTGGCTCGTTTCGGCTGTCACCAGGCTTTCGTTTACCTCGGAGTCTATCATTGTCGGAGGCGGATGTTTGGACTTTTAGCGTCGTGGCGGAGCGGCAACGCAGGCCTGAGAGTGCCCGAGCACCGCGGCTATGCTCAAAAACGAATGTCCGCAATTGCGCACTGACAATCTATGCCAGCGGACGAATAACAGAAAAACCAACGGGTGAATAGAATAATTGCTTTGGCCCGTTGAAGGTTGACCCACAATGCCTTTCCTCTGTTTATTTGCTCTGTTTATTTGCTTGCGTCTCAGTTGGCAGGTTGAAATAAGTAACCGCCATGAGACCTCACACCGGACGTGTAGGCTTCGCGGCACCCTACCTTTCTCACTTCGAAGTCAACCGGGATCGCTCGTGCGCAGCTTTGACTGCTCTGGTGATGAGCGTGGGAGTTTGTGTTCGCACTTGCGCCGAAGGTTTCAGAAATCCCCCTGCCGGCGCGTTTAACCTCGGTCGCGCGGGCGGCAGAATCGCTCAAATCGACGATTCCTCCGCCGTCGCGCAGAATCCAGCCAACCTGATGGACTTACAGGGTCCGGATTTCGTGGTTGCTCCGAGCGTGGTTTATATTCACGTCGATTACAAGTCGCCTTCCGGTGCGACTGCCGAAACGAAGCTGCCTTGGAAGCTGTTGCCAAACGGATTCGCCGCCCTGCCGTTCATGGAAGGAAAATTCGCCGTGGGACTAGGGATCACGACTCCTTATGGCCTTTCGAACGAATGGGACCAGAAGGGTGCTTTCGCCGACATGGCCAATGGTTCAAGTTTGAGATATCAGGCGCCTCATTTCACCGAGCTTAAGACCATCAACTGTAACCCAACCGTTGCCGCCCGGTTGTGTGACCGCGTCACCGCCGGAGTCGGTTTGGATGTGTTCTGGTCCGAATTGAACTTCATGCAGTTCTTAACGCCTTTGGCTCCGACGCTCGAGGCCAAAGCCAAGGGAGACGGAGTCGGCGTTGGCGGCAATCTTGGAATTACTTGGGAAATCACCAAACGGCAGCGCCTGGCAGTCACCTATCGCTCACAGGTTGATGTTGATTACGACGGGCATTTCGACCTGAAGAATGTGGCCATCGTCGGCACTTCCCGCAGCGATTTCAGCAGCCGGCTGAAATTTCCGAATATTGTCGCGGTCGGGTATGGCATCAAGGTCAGCGACGCGATCCGGCTGGAAGGGGACGTGGAATGGATACAGTTTTCCCGTTTCGATAATCTCCCCGTCAATGTGGGCAGCAACCCGGTCGGTTTTCCCTCCACCACTATCCGCCAGGACTGGAAGGACACCTTCACGGCGGGAATCGCTGGAGATTGGGAATTTGCCCACGGTTGGGTGGCGCGCGCCGGATACCAGTTCTACGAAAGCCCTGTTCCAGACGAAACTTTTTCGCCGACCATCCCGGATGGCAATCAAAACGTCCTCACGGTCGCACTACGTTATTCCCATAAACGTCATTCGCTTGAGTTCGCGTACGGCGCAGACTTTTATGATCGGCGCAGGATTACCAACGATCAAAACCCGGCCTTTAATGGCACCTACGACATCACGGTGCATCTGTTCGCCTTTAATTACCGGTTTAGCTTCTAAGTCCCCGTCAAGGGCGATAGAATTGCGGCCAAAGAGAATTTCCTTTCGCCGTTTCGCGGCTCCGATTGCGAATACCGCAACCCACGGCTGAAGCCCCGGGCTACCTTCGACCGCTGCTCCGCAGCTACTTATCGCCGCTCTCAAAATCTGATTTGCGCCCGAGAGCGGCCCGCCAGGGCTTTTTCGTTGTAAGCCGCCCGTTCCGTCGTTAGACTTGATGAAGTCGATGCTAACGCGAAGCCGGCGATCAGAAGTGAACCATCCAGGCGCCTTCATCATTCTGTGGGCGTAACGACATTGGACTGCGGCTCGTACTGAATTCCGCAATGGTCATTTCTGTCAGGTAAACGCCGTCCAGTTCGCGCTGCACCGGCATACGTCCGTATGACGATTCAAGAAACCGTTTTCATAAAGCGAAGAAACGAGGGTTTGAACCTCTCCGGCCTTCTCTTCCGTTCCATGGAACCCGGAGTCGTGTCGGTTGACGCGCAAAGGACCGTGACGGCTTTCAATCGGGCGGCTGAGCGGATCACTGGGCTGGTGGCTCAGGCGATTCTCGGCCGCCGAATGACCGGGCTGCCCGCGTCGTTGCAAAAGGTGATCGAAGAGACTTTTGCTTCGGGCAAACCGGTCACCGACCGGACCTTTGTTCTCTTTCCTGACGCGGAGGAAAAAGCGCCGGTTCACGCCTCCACTTCTTTGTGCGCGGACGGTTCGGGACACCCGCTCGTTGTGGTCGCGGTTTTTCACGATCTCAATTCGGCCAGGAAGCTGGAGCGTCGCATCCGCCGGCTCGAACGGCTGGCCAGCATCGGCACCCTGTCGGCAGGCGTGGCGCACGAAATCAAAAACGCGCTCGTGGCCATCAAATCGTTCTCGGACCTCCTGGCGGAACGGAACGAGGACGTCGAAATGACCAGCCTCATCAGCCGCGAAACCAAACGGATCGATTCGCTCGTCACTCAACTGCTGAAGTTCGCCGGACCGGCCAAGCCCACTTTCTCCAGCGTCAGTATCCATGAAGTGATCGAGAACTCCCTTCGGCTCGTGCAGCACCACCTCACGACCAGAAAAATTCATCTGGTCCGCGCTCTCGATGCCGGCATCGACCTTGTGCAAGGCGACGCCAAGCAACTGGAACAGGCCCTGATCAATCTCCTGTTGAATGCCGTTGAAGCGATGGAAGAAATGGGCACGCTCACTGTGGCCACGGAAATCGTCGTCGCCACCGCCCACGTTTCGCCCCTGGAACCGAAGGGCAAGGCTGAGCAAATTCAGGTCAGCATCAAGGACACGGGCTCCGGCATTCCCCCGGAGGTGACCCCCCGCCTCTTCGTCCCGTTTGTGACCACGAAGCCCGAAGGAACCGGCCTGGGTTTGGCGATTACGTCGCGGATCATCCAGGAGCACCACGGCCGGATCAACGTCGAAAGCGAAGTCAACAAAGGCACGACGTTCAAAATCAATTTGCCGCTGTCCCGGATGCCGTAGCATTTACTTCGCCGTAATCGTTTTCTCCAGTGTCATGTCACAGAAATACCCATCCAATGTGAGCGTTCCGTTTTCCCCTCACCCGATCCCGCGACTGCGGGACCACCCTTTCCCCATCCGATGCGGAGAGGATTCCCCGAAATGAAAATTCGCACGTTGAAACCCGTGAACCGAGGGAAAACATCGAACATCCAACATCGAACACCGAACACCGAAGTGAGCGAGGAGTCGCGCTGCCATTCGATGTTCGGCGTTGGATGTTCGATGTTGGATGTTCCTCCGGGTTCATGGGGAGTGGGCAGGGTGAGGGACGCTGCTGTTTCCAGCTTGGTCGGCTTCATTGTAAAGAAGCGTTAGGGACACCACACCAGCATCCGCGCGTCATGGCGCGTCAAAAGACGATCCTGATTCTCAGCGACATTCATTACGCCAGCGACGCGGAAAAGCGGCGTCGCGGTCATGAGGCGCGCATCATTGCCAATCCCCTGCTCCGCCGCGCGGTCAAGGCCTATCGCCACTACATCTGGCTGCGCGATCCCTTTGCCCACAACCATCTGCTCGACGAGTTTCTGGCCCGGGCCGATGCCCCCGACGTCGTCGTCACAAACGGTGATTACTCATGCGACACGGAATTCATTGGCGTGTGCGACGACGCGGCTTTCGAGAGCGCGCGCGAGTGTCTGGCCAAGCTCCGCGACCGATTCGGCGCGAAACTGCAAAGCGCCATCGGCGACCATGAACTGGGCAAAATGAGCTTGTTCGGCGGCAAAGGCGGCTTTCGCCTCGCGAGCTGGCGC
>Ga0209056_10003525_pt1 | contig 16658 bp, 15 predicted proteins | sample GraSoiAngelo_114_FD_185876 | JGI IMG/M metagenome (GOLD analysis project Ga0209056, IMG submission 185876) | Grasslands soil microbial communities from the Angelo Coastal Reserve, California, USA - 14_0903_13_40cm (SPAdes) (version 2) | ecosystem: Environmental > Terrestrial > Soil > Grasslands... | reverse complement strand
TCGCGGGTGACGTGGCCCTCTGGATGGGCGCAATTGCCCTTTCGCTGCACTCCGGCGCCTACCAAACCGAAATCATTCGCGCTGGAATCCTGTCCGTCCCTACGGGGCAGATCGAGGCGGCGGATTCGGTCGGCTTGAGCCGCTGGCAAACGATGTTTCGGGTGACGCTCCCTCAGGCGTTCCGCGTCTCGCTCCCGCCCCTCGGGAACGAGTTCGCTTCCGTCATCAAAGACACTTCACTCCTGAACATTATCGGATGGCTCGATCTCGCCCAGATTGGTCTTCTCCAGGTTCCGGCCGCGCTCAAGGCGGACTTCAACCTTGTCTTCATCATCTGGATTGAGATCGCACTACTGTACTTCGTGCTCACATTCGTTGTCACGAAGGTGGTCCGGTTCGTGGAGAACGCATACAAGGTGCCCGGCCTGGAGGCTGCCGAACTGTGACCATGGTCCGGATCCGAGGACTTCACAAGTCCTTCGGAAGTTTGCATGTGCTACGGGGTGTGGACCTCGACGTGAATCGGGGCGACGTCCTATGCATCATTGGTCCGTCCGGATCCGGAAAGTCGACGCTCCTGCGCTGCACGAATCTACTTATCTACCCGGACCAAGGCGACATCTTCATCGAGGATGTCAAGGTGAACAGCCGCGAGGTCCGGCCCGAGTGGGTCCGCCAGCAGATTGGCATGGTGTTCCAGCAGTTCAATCTCTTCACGCACCTGACCGCCTTGCGCAACGTTATGTTGGGCCTCGTTCGCGTCAAAGGAATGGATGCTGCGGCCGCTCGTTCCAAAGCGGAATTCGAGCTTGAGCGGGTCGGGCTTGCGGAAAAGAAGGACGCGTACCCGGCACAGCTCTCCGGCGGACAACAACAACGAGTCGCCATCGCGCGTGCGTTGGCCATGGACCCCAAAGTCATGCTCTTCGATGAACCCACGTCCGCTCTGGACCCTGAGTACATCCACGAAGTCCTCGACGTCATGAAGCGCCTTGCTGAGGAGGGAATGACGATGATGGTCGTCACCCACGAAATGGGGTTTGCAAAAGAGGTCGCTGACTCGATTATCTTCTTCAATCAAGGCCAGATTGTCGAGCGCGGTTCTCCAGAAGAGATCTTCGACCGCCCGGGCCATGAGCGCACGAAAGCTTTCGTCGGCAAGATTCTTCGGTGATACGATGGGCACATATCCCGAGAGCGGGCAACCACCGAACGGCGAAGGCTCGGCGGAGCGGGCCCCGAAGTCCCCGACTTGGGCATCGCAGGCCCGAGGCTTAGCCCTCGCCAGCGCCCCCGCCGCCCTCCTGGCCGGCATCGTGATCCTAATCGTCCTGGCATTTCTCGCCGCCCTCGCTTTCGTCGGGGTGATCAATGCCGTATTCATCCTCCAACGATGGCCTACCGCGTACCTGCCCCTATGGAGCGGACCCCTCTGGAACTCCCTCTTCCTCACGATCGCCTCGTACCTACTCGGATTCGCCGTCGCGGTTCCCCTGGGGCTCGTCCGCGCGTACGGGGTCGGGAAGACTCGGAATCGGATTGCCCTCCTCTTCTACGCACCTGTGACCGGCTACGTGCACGCGATCCGAGGCACGCCGTTCTTCGTCCAGCTCTGGCTGGTCTTTTTCGTTGTCATCGAGGCGGCGCCCCGACTCAACGTGTTAGGATGGAACGTCTACTTCTGGGCCGGACTTCTCGCCCTCACGCTAAACACAATCGGCTACCAGGCCGAAGTGTTCCGGGGTGGCTTCCAAGCGGTCGGCCAGGGGCAAGTCGAAGCCGCCAAAGCGGTGGGACTCACCGGCCCCCAGGTCTTCCTCCACATCACCCTGCCCCAAGGCCTCCGGCTGATCACGTTGCCCCTGACGAACGAGTTCATCGCCTTGTTCAAGGCGAGCACGATCGTCAGTTACATCTCCGTCTACGAACTGTTCGTTTGGGCGGAAAACCTCGGAGTGCGGTTCGGACACCCCATCGAGGGTTTCCTGATGATTTCATTGTACTATCTCCTCATCAACATCCCGCTGAGCCGAGCTGTCACGTACCTGGAACGTCGGCTCCGAATCCCGGGACTCGGGACCCAACCGGGCGGAGAATCGTTCGCGTTCCGATTCCTAGGCCGCGGCGATGAGACCCGCCGCGTTGCGAGCTGGTCCCACGCGCAACCGATTCGCACGCGGAGCGGGCTGCGTCAAGCGAGCAACGGGTTTGCTCAAGTGCCGACGAGATCCCGCGGGGGGCTCGTACCAGCCGGACGACAGCAACCGCGTGACGGGGACGACGACCGCCCGGTCCCGGCGGGCGTGCCTGCCACAACGGCGGCATCGGAACCGGGCCTCCCTGCCTCGTGACTTCATCCGGATACCGCAACGCCCGCACAATGGATTCGCAATTTTCTCCCACGCTTTCGCGAGTGCTCGCACGCGGAACTTCTCTAGGTTAATCGTGCGAGGTTCGCGGCGAAGGGAGCCCACGACTTCGAGCGTATCTCCAGGGGCTAGGGCGCGTACGGCTTCCCGGAATTTCTTTGACGGCTCATACGCGGTCACCTCTCTCGAGCCGAGCCGGAAGACAACGTGCCCCCCCGGCAGGGTTCTCGCGGGTGCGGTGATTCGACCCACAAATCGGCCGGCCGTGCCGGGCACCAGAGTGGGACCGGGGATTACATGGTCGTCAGTGCCCTGATTGGTGAGGAAAAGCAGCCAACGGCTCGGGCGCTCGGACCGAAGCATCTTGACGGCCTTCGCGAGGTCGGTTGCGCTGTCCCCGCGTACGCCGAGCAGCACAGGACAAGGGGTCCGGGGAGCGATGACCACGCGGTCGCTGTCATAGTCGTAGTTGTTGAACGTGCTCGGATAGCGACGATCCATTCTGCGGACGGAAGCCGGGTCGACCACTCGGGCCGTGCCCCAGCGGGACGCCTCTCGATACGCCAAGATCTCCCACGTGCGATCGTGCGGCCGCCAGGAGCAGGCCGCCGCCGCCCCAATGACCCCGCGGCCTGACTTCCACTCGCGCCATCGTCCCAGTCCGCGAATCCCCGCGAGAGCCTCAGACCGCGAGACGATTGAACGAACTGCCCGCCAGTACAACCCGGGGAGCGGCTTCTTGCGCAAGACCACGAGTCCGGGGTCTGTCCCATCGGCTTCCAAGTCGGACCACCGCTCGATCAGGGCACTGACCCGCTCTACCACGTCGTCCGGTTCGGGTCCGGTCGCACCCCGGTGATAAACTCGAACGGAACGACCGTCAATCGACCCGGCGACGACGGCGTTCCCACGCCCGCGGCCTACGCACATACAAATCGCCCCGTTCCCGCGCGTCTTCCAGGGGATGTTCGGGTTGAGGCGGACGAGCCGCGGGTATCCGATCAGGTCGAAGTCGGCAGTCAAGTCGCGGACGATTTCCGTTGCCAAGAACGTCGTGCACATGCCGCGGAGGCTGTCGGTGTCATCGACGCCGATCCAGAGGACCATAACCGACCTCGAAGTCTCTTCACCGCAAAAAAGCCGCGGCTCCGAAGATTCATATAGCGTCGGCCCCATCGAAGCGCGTCATGCCGGTGAAGACGTTCGAATTCTCCAGCGTGGACGGCCGTCGGTTCGTGAAGCCGACTGACCGTTGGGTCAATCTCCGAGTCGACCACAACAGTTCCGTGACCCTCGTCTCCGAGATCGGCGAGCGACAGGCCTCCGTGGACTTTCGCTTCACTGCGAACTACCATGCGTCGGAAGCGGTCGTCGGCCTCATCCAGATCGAGGGGAACCTGCTCTGGGAGGGAGACGCGAAGGCGCTCGTGAAGGGGTGGTCTTCCGGCGGACAGATGCCGCCTGAGGTGGCGCAGGAGATCCACACGGTCATCATGACGAACTGCATCCCGGAGGCGGTGATCCTCGCGCGCGAACTTCGCCTGCCGCCCCCGGTCCCGATCCCGCAGGTCAATATCCCGCAACAGCCGGGAAAACCCGCGAAGGGGCGGTCTCCGGAAATCGCCTGATCACTTGATGTGGTCCAGGGAGAACGACCCGATCGAGACGCTCGACTTCGTGTACGTGTAGCGGATCCAACCGCGGCTCTGCACGTCGCAGATCCCTTTGATGCTCATGAACGACTTCAGCTGTTCGACTTTGAACTCGATGCTGCCGTCCATGAGGGATCCGAGCATCTGGATCTCCTGCTCCTCGTGCATCCCCTTCTCGATCACGTAGAACGCGACGGCCTTGTCCCGCTTGCGGCGGCCGACGAACGGCTGGAGGAACTTGAACGTCGTCGTCGGGTCCAGGTACGCGATCAGGGTCGAGACGCTGCGGAATCCGAGGCGGTACGTCGGATACTTCTTCTTCCACTCGCTCGCCTTCGCGTCGACGGCTTTCAGGAGCGCCTGGTGATCCGTCGGGTCATCGATGTACGTCGTGTTTGGGTCCGTCGCGTCCGCTCCCATCGACTTCGAATACGCATCGATGTACTCGACCAACCCGAGCTTCTCGTACTCCTCGTAGCCGGGCAGGACAAACGCCATCTCCTCGCGAACGTCCGCGGGCGCTTTGTCGGTGAGGACCCACAGGATAGGAGCTCCCTTCTTGAGCCCCTCCGCCATGAAGAGGTCGACGAGGACCTCCTTCCCGACGTACGCGGGCCCGTACACGGACGCGTTCGTCCCGAACGGGATGCCACCGAACATGAGGTCGTCCAGGCGCGCGATCCCGGTCTTGCCCTTCTGCTGCTTCACCTCGACCTGGAGATCCTGTTCCCGGGCCTCGATGTCTTCCGTGATGAGGCCCTGCTCCCGCATCCGGAGTTCCTCCATCTTCTGGGTGAGGTACTTCTCTTTCGTCCGGACCTCCTCCTCCTTCGCGGTAATCTGGCTCTTCAGCTCCTCGAGCCGGGACTTAAGTTCGAGTTCGTTGACGGAACCGCCCAAGGCCTTCGCTTGCGCAACCTTCCGCTGCTCCGCCTGGAGCACCTTTTCGCGGTACAGGAGGTCTTCCTCTCTCCGGAGAAGTTCTTCCTCCTTGTAGGTCAGCGGCTCTTTCACTTTCTTGACCTCGTCCTCTTTGATCTGCAGTTCCTCTTGCAGGCGTTGGAGTTCCTGTTCCCTCACTAGAATCATCTTTTCCTTGTGAAGGACGTCTTGCTCCTTCTTCGAGAACGCCACCTGGACTTCCGATTTCGATTTGCCCTCGAATGACTGGGCCTCCGACCGGACCTTGTCTTCGATCTTGTACTTGCCGATCTCCTCCTCGAGGACGATGATCCGCTTCTTGAACTCCTCTTCCTTCGAGAGGTAGTCATGTTCCATTTCTCGGAGCTCCTCCTCGAACCGGCGTTTCAGCTCCTCGCTCGGGGCACCGCCTCCTTCCGGAGAGGCCGACGCGGCTCGGTCCTCCTTCGCGCTTAGGACCGCCTCCCGTTCCGCGAGGGCGAGCTCCCGCTTCTTCAACTCCCGTTGGTCCGGCTTGAGCTTCCCGAGCCCGGCTTCGACCTGCTTTCGGAGCTGCTCGTTCACGGAGCGTTGCTCCGCGATCTGGGCATCGAGCGCCTCGCGCGCTTTCGCCTCCTGCTCGAGTCGCTTCTTGAGCTCCGGCGAGAGGCCTGCTTTGAGCTGCTGAGTCTTGACGTACTTGATGACCGCAATCGAGCCTTTCTTGATGTGCTGGATCTCTTGCTCCAGCTCTTTCCGCTTCGCGAACTCGGTCTGGAGTTGTTTCGATAGGTTCGCGGACTCCTCGATGTACTTGACTGGGTCGAACTTGCCTTGACGGAAGTTCGCGAGCTCCCGGTTCAACGTGGAGCGCATCGCATCGAGCTCGGCCCGAAGGCCATCGACCTCGAGCGCCTTCGCGCGCCACTCGCGGACCTTGTCGTCGGACATCCGTTCATCGGAGGTCTTGAGAGGTTTCCCGCCCCCGGACGCCGTCGGCACGCCGATCCACTCCTGGAACGCCGTGTCCTCCCCGCCGAGCCACTTCCGCAGCGCTTCGTCGCGGGCGTCCCCGGACGGTGTCGCGAGCCAAGCGGCTGACCCGGCGTCCGAACCGACCTTGGGCCACGACGCGACGGTCGCCTCGGTGCTCTTCGGAGGATCCGACTGTTTCGTGCCGCACACGACGCACTCGCCGTGGGGGTTCACCTCCCCGCCGCACACGCGGCACGCCGGTGAGACGGTTTCCTCCGTCGGCTTCACCGCCATCGGGCCTGTGCCTCCCAGCGCATGAATTGCACGACCGACCCGGATGAACCGGTTCTTGGCGACTACGAACCCACAGGGTATTTAGTCGTATTGACTCGAATATCATGGAGCAACCTAGCCGGCTCTCCGGACGCGAACGCGCTCCGTGCTTGCACTGAGTGGAGCAGTATTTATACGGCCGGACGAGTCTGACGGTCACAGCGGAGTGCGGAGGCGGGCGGGCCTTGGGGACGGAGAGCGACAAGCGGGTCATCATGCGGATCGACCCGAACGACGAGTCGATCACCCTCAAGGACATCATGCAACGGATTCAAGAGATCCAGCGGCAGAACCCAGACCTCGACGTCTTCTTCGACGGAGACGAGTACGCGGTCTGCTCGCGGCCGAAAGAAAAGGCACGGGCGATCGCGGAGACCGTTGAGGGCCGCAAGAAAGCGTGACGCATCCGAAGCCTTTTTCCCGCGCGCCGCATAGCGCCGACTATGGTCCCGAAGAAGCCCACGAAAGCCGACCTCACATCCGTCCCGATCGAACACCTGGATCTCGAGAAGACCCATACGGTCGCGGACCTCGTCGACGGATACAAGCACATCTCCTTCCAAGCCCGGACGTTGGGCCTCTGCGCCTCGGTCCTGGAGAACATGATGACGGACCCGAAGTGCACGGTCTTCTTCGGCGGCGCCGGCGCGCTGACGCCGGGCGGGCTCAAGAAGGTCATGCGGGACATGGTCGAGTTCGGCCTCGTGGACGTCGTCGTGACGACGGGGGCGATTGCGTACCATGACTTCTACGAGGCGCACGGCCACCGCCACTACCGCTCGTCCCCGGACGCGGACGACATCGTCTTGCGGGAGCACTTCCTCGATCGCGTGTACGACACCCTGGCGGATGAGTCGCTCTTTCGGGAGTGCGACGACGAAATCGCAGCACTCGCGGATTCCCTCGAACCTCGGCCGTACAGCAGCCGCGAGATCCTGTGGGACATGGGGAAGATCGCGTCCAAGGATCCGACGAGCCTCGTCGGGGCGTGCTACCGCAAAGGGATCCCGTACTTCGTCCCCGCGCTGAACGATTCGTCGATCGGGATCGCGCTGGCGAAGCACCACCACGATCGCGTCAAGAAAGGGCGAGAGCCGATCGCCCTCGACTCGATCAAGGACAACTACGAGATCGCGCAGGTGAAGCTGAAGTCCCCGAGGACCGGGGTGTTCTACGTCGGCGGAGGCACGCCGAAGAACTACATCTCGCAGGTCGAGGTGATCCAGGAAGTCATGGGCTACCCGGAAAACCCGCACATGTACGCGGCGCAAATCACGACGGACGTCCCGCAGTGGGGCGGCCTCAGTGGGTGTACGTTCGAGGAGAGCCAATCATGGGGCAAGTTCCACAAAGACGCGAAGATGGCCCAGAGCCTCGTCGATGCGACGATCGGTCTTCCGATCCTCGTCGGGTATCTCCTCCAGAAAGGCGTCGCCAAGAAGCGGAAGCAGAAGCGGTACAAATGGGAAGGCGAGGAACTCCTCGAGCTCAAGTGAGGAGACCGGTCAAGAATCGTGGAGGGCACGGGCGTACTCCCTCAGCACATCTTCCTGCTCCGGCTCGATCACCCCGCGGAGCGTGCCGTACGCCTTGTCGGCCCGTTCCCGGATCTCCCGAATCGCAGCATCGGACGAGACGCCCTGATGAATCAGGTACGCCGCCAACATCGTGCCGGTTCGACCGCGACCGGCGTAGCAATGGACGAGCACCTTCTTTCCTTCCGCGTGCTTCGCATCGACGAAGGACACGAACTCATCGATCTGGTCGATGGTCGGCGCTGTGAAATCGTCGACGCAGATCTTCTTGTGCTCAAACCCCGCGTCCTCGATCTCGAACGTATTGAGCCGGTCGCACTCGAGGCTCACGACGACGGAGTAGCCCATCTTCCGGAGACGGGCGAAATCCCATTCCATGTAAGCGGGCCCAGGCAAGCCTGCAAGGCGACCGCCGTCGACCGTGTAGTAGAGCATCTCCATGCGGAGAGCCCATCGCCCCGCAGTAGTTCAAAATAGCGCCCCGTGTATCGTCGCCGACATGGCCCGCGGGCGGATGACGATCGGCCTCTACAACTCGTACGATTCCGTGCGGTTCGCCGAGGCGCACCGCCGGGCGATCGCACGTGCGGCGCCGATCGCGCTCGCATTCGACGGAAGCCTCGCCACATTCGGGTTTCCGTACGCAAAAGAGCTCCGTACCCCGCAGGAAGTCGCCGTCTGGGTCTCCGGCACGACGAGCATCGGGGAAGCCGGGAAATATCTGCGGGAGCTCGCGGACCTCGGCCGGTTCCAGACGTTCGGGTTCCCCAATCGCGGGTTTCCGCCGCAACTCGGCGAGGTCGTCGTCACGACGAACCGCCCGGATTCGAAGAAGGCGACCACCGCGGCATCTCTCGCGGAGACCTTGACCAACGGCAGCTCGATTCTCTTGGTTTTCGGCCTGGGACCGCGAGGGCTCGACGACCGCGAGGTGTATCCTCTCGGCCGCTACCATTTCGACTTGACGGGTCGAGGCCTCTCCCTCGAAACGGCCACCGCGATCGGTGCCGCGCCGGCCCTGATTGCGGCGCACTTGCGAGAGTGACGTCGCCTGGCGTCCCGCGTGCTACCGACCTGCCGGGCCACCCGAATTCTTATATACGCCGGGAATGTCGGAACCGCCTGCGATGCCTCGCGTCGAAGGAGAGCTGTGCGACAACATCCTCCTCGGGAGCCAGGCACGGTTGCCGACTCGGTACGGCAAATTCCGGATTCACGCATTTGTCTGCCCGTTCTCGGGGGAGGAGCACGTGGCGCTCGTCCGGGGCCACGTCGCGGGAAAGCGGGACGTCCTCGTGCGCCTCCACTCCGAATGCGTGACGGGCGATGTCTTCGGGTCCGAACGGTGCGATTGCGGCCAACAGCTCGACGCAGCGATGAAGCGAATCGGTCGGGCGCCCGCCGGAGTCCTCCTGTACATGGCCCAGGAAGGACGAGGGATCGGCATCGCAAACAAGGTCGCGGCATACCACCTCCAGGACCATGGCCTCGACACGGTCGACGCGAACCGGATCCTCGGATTCCCCGCTGATCTTCGGGACTACAAATGCGCGGCGTGCATGCTGCGCGTCCTTGGTGTGACGTCCGTGCGGCTCATGACGAACAACCCGGCGAAAATTGAGGAACTGGAGGCGTACGGGGTCCGTGTGTCCAAGCGAATCCCCCTCGAAGTCCCGATCACGGCCGCGAACGTACGATACTTGCGCTCGAAGAAGGAGCGGCTTCGGCATCTCCTCACGACGCCGACGACCCGCGCAGTTCGATCGACGCGACGATCGCGTCCGCGGTGACCGTCTCGCCCGCGGCCACCCGGACCTCGCGGACCACGCCATCCCCGGGTGATGGAATCTCATTCTGCATCTTCATCGCCTCGAGGACGATGAGCGTCTGCCCCCGTCGCACCCGTGCCCCCGGGGTCACGTTCACCCGGACGACCCGCCCGGGCATCGAGGCGCGCACGTCGACCGGGCTCCCCGCCCCGCCCGCGCGCCGGCCTGTCGTCGGTGCCGCTTCCGAGACCTCGGAAATCCGGAACCGATGAGCGCCATCGTCGAGGATCGCAGATTCCCCCTGAAGCCGCACGCGCAGTACCTTGGCCCCGATGCGGATGTCCACCGTGTCGACCGAAGACCGCGCTCGGATGCGGTAGCTCGCCCCGTCCACCCGGACCTCGAACCCGCCAGCTCGGGGCTCGATTTCGATGTCCCGTCGCTCACCATCGATGTCGAGGCGGAACCGCATGGCCCCCTCCCGCGAGCTGCGACTGGCGTCCCGCGACCGCCCATTTCGAGGTCGGAGACCGTTCGATGGGGAACGTCGGCCCCATGGAGACACGATCCGCGGCGACCAAGGCCGCGGCGATCGCCGCTATCCGTTCCTCCCAGGGCCCGCGACCTCGAATCCTTTCCGCGATCCGCAGGTCCGTGACCATCGTCGTCCAGAGGTCCCCGCGGGCGAACGCGCTCGTCCGAAGGATCGCGCGGTGGAACGGAAGATTCGTGTGGATGCCGCGAATCTCGAACGCGTCGACGGAGCGCCGCATCTGCTCGATCGCGAGGGTTCGGCTTCGGCGGTGCACAATGAGCTTCGCGACGAGCGGGTCGTAGAACGGCGGGATCACGGAGCCCTCGGCCACGCCGCTGTCCACCCGGACGCCGGGGCCGGACGGCGCGCGGTAGGCCACGATGCGTCCCGGGGACGGGAGGAAATTGCGAATCGGGTCTTCCGCGTTCACCCGACACTCGATCGCGTGGCCTCGATGCGCGAGCTCGGCCGACGAGACCTCGAGGCCATCCCCCGTCGCGATCCGAAGTTGCTGTCGTACGAGGTCGACGCCCGTCACGGCTTCGGTGATCGGGTGCTCCACCTGGAGCCTCGCGTTCACCTCGTTGAACGTGAAACGTCGGTCGTGGAGCAGGAATTCCACCGTGCCGGCGTTCCGATATCGCATCGCCTGCAGCCCGCGGACGGCCACCTCGATGAGCCGCGACCGGAGCGCCCGCGAGACGGCGGGCGAGGGAGTCTCTTCGACGAGCTTTTGGTGGCGCCGCTGGACACTGCACTCCCGCTCGACGAACCCGATACCGCGGCGGGCGTCGATCAGGACCTGGATCTCGACGTGTCGCGCGCGCCGAAGGAACTTCTCGAGGAAGAGGTCCGGATTCCCGAAGTTCGCCAGAGCGACGCCGCGGGCGGCCTCGAACGCGGGGGCGAGTTCAGATGGTCGATCCACCCGAGCCATGCCGATGCCTCCGCCCCCGGCCGTTGCCTTGAAGAGGACCGGATATCCGATTTCCGCTGCGACGACGCGCGCTTCGTCGGGAGACCGGATGACCCGGTCGACCCCTTGGGTGACGGGCACTCCCGCGGCAGACATCGCCCGCCTCGCGGCAATCTTGTCGCCGGAGAGCGCGAGCGCCTCGGCCGGCGGCCCGACGAAGACGAACCCTTCCTCCGCGCACCGCGCCGCAAACCTCGGGTTCTCCGACAGGAACCCATAGCCGGGATGGACGGCCTCGACGCCGGCCTCGTGGGCCGCGCGGAGGACGTGGGCGATGTTCAGGTAGCTGTCCGCCGGAAGCGGCCCTCCGATCTCCACGCTCTCGTCCATGGCCCCGCGATGGAGCGCTCCGCGGTCCGCTTCCGAGAAGACGCCCACGCAATGGATGCCCATCTCCCGCGCCGTACGCGCGACGCGAATCGCGATCTCACCGCGGTTCGCAATCAGGAGCCGGCGGAACATCGGGTCCCCATCACAACGGGATGTTCCCGTGTTTCTTGGCCGGTCGGGTCTCCCGCTTCGTGCGCAACACGGCGAACGCGTTGATGACGCGTGGCCGGGTCTCCGGCGGCTCGATCACGTCGTCCAGGTAGCCCATGCGGGCGGCGATGTACGGGTTTGCGAATCGATCGCGATACTCGAGGACGAGTTCCTTCTCCCGTTTCTTCGGTTCCTTCGCTTCCTCGATTTCTTTCTTGAAGATGATCTGCACCGCGCCTTCCGGACCCATGACGGCGAGCTCCGCAGAGGGCCATGCGAAGTTGAAGTCGCCGCGGATGTGCTTCGAACACATGACGTCGTACGCTCCGCCGTACGCCTTCCGGGTGATCACGGTCACCTTCGGGACCGTCGCCTCGCTGTATGCGTACAGGAGCTTCGCGCCATTCCGGATGATCCCACCGTACTCCTGCGCGGTCCCGGGTAGGAAGCCCGGGACATCGACAAGCGTCAGGAGGGGGAGGTTGAAGCAATCGCAGAAGCGGACGAACCGGGAAGCCTTGATCGAGGATGCGATGTCCAAGGTGCCCGCGAGCACCTTCGGCTGATTGCCGACGACCCCGACCGGGTGACCGTCGAGGCGGGCGAAGCCGACGACGATGTTCTGAGCCCATAGCTCGTGGACCTCGAACCAGGATCCGCGGTCGACGACGCGAGAGATCACGTCGCGCATGTCGTACGGTTTGTCGGGCTCCCGCGGCACCACGGTGGCAAGTTCGGAGTCGGCGCGGTTCGGGTCGTCGTCGCTCTCCAAGACGGGCGGATCGTCGACGTTGTTCGAAGGGATGTAGCTGAGGATTTTTCGGACGGTCCGGAGCGCGGCCTTCTCGTCGTCCGCGGCAAAATGGGCGACCCCGCTCTTCTCCGCGTGGGTCATCGCGCCGCCGAGCTCCTCGAAGGTGACGTCCTCCCCCGTGACGGCCTTGATAACCTCGGGTCCCGTGATGAACATGTTCGCCGTGCCTTTCGCCATGACGATGAAATCGGTCATCGCCGGACTGTATACCGCGCCGCCGGCGCACGGTCCGAGGATCGCACTGATCTGCGGCACCACGCCGGACGCGAGCACATTCCGGAAGAAGATTTCCGCATACCCGCCGAGGCTGATGACGCCCTCCTGGATCCGGGCGCCGCCGCTGTCATTCAACCCGATGACCGGCGCGCCGACCTTCATCGCCGTGTCCATGATCTTGACGATCTTGTTCGCATGCATCTCGCCGAGACTGCCGCCGAAGACGGTGAAGTCCTGTGAAAACACGAACACGGTCCGGCCGTCGATCGTACCATGGCCCGTGACGACGCCGTCTCCGGGGAATCGCTTGGCGTCCAGCCCAAAATCGGTCGTGCGGTGCTCGACGAACGCGTCCGTCTCGACGAACGTTCCCGGGTCCAACAAGAGCCCGACCCGCTCGCGCGCGGTCAGTTTCCCCTTCCCGTGCTGGGCTTCGATACGGTCTTTCCCGCCGCCTTCCTTCGCGAGGGCCTTCCGCCGGCGCAGCTCCTCGATGCGCTCGTCGCCCGCCATGGACGCGCGCAACGCGGAGGCGTGTCATTAACCCTTCGCGGTCGCGCCTGCGCGAGTCGAAACGAATCACTTGAGGATCTCAAGATTCCCTTCGACGAACTCGTGTTTGGCCCCGGAATCGTCCATGATCACCAACGCGCCGTTCAGCGCGATGTCGTACGCTTTGCCGGTCACCATGGTCTTTCCCGTCCGAGCCGTCACGCGTTTTCCGATCGTCGTACATTGTCCGCGATAGTCCTTGAGCAGGAATTCGATTCGCGTGTTCCGGTATCGGGAGTAGAGATCGTCGATCTGATTCAGGAGATAATCGAGGAATTCGTCGTTCGCGACAAATAGACGGACCTCACGCTTGAGGGTCGTTGCGGTCCCGCGGAGGTCCGGAGGGAACTGCTCGAGATCCACGTTCGTGTTTACCCCGATGCCCACGATGACGTGGTACACGTCCCGTCGGTACACGCCCTCCGACAGAATCCCCGCGATTTTCCGGTCCTGATACACCGCGTCGTTTGGGTACTTCAGGCCGGCGAAGACGCCGTAGTGCCGGAGCGCTTTCACGACGGGCATCCCCACCAGGAGCCCGAGGATCCACGCGTGGGCTTGCTTCGGCCGCAGGACGACGGAGACATAGAGGCCGCCGGGAGGGGAGGCCCACGCCCGGCCCTGGCGTCCGCGCCCCGCCGCCTGCCGGTCCGCCCAAATCACGAGGCCTTCTTCGCCCTCCGCCTCGAGGGACTCCTTCGCGGTTTCGTTCGTCGACTCGACCGCGTCGTAGTGCCAAACCGTCCGACCGACGACCTTTCGGTTCGGCTCGTGAACTTCGCCGATCTTCACGACGAACGGACCTGCCGGCCTGTATTTCAACGTTCCCGGGTCAGGAGGGAATCTGCCTCGCGACCGGCGCACGCGCCTTCGCGAGATCCTGACTCGCGAGGAATCCCCAGAACATGACCGCGATGCCGACGAGCTCACCGATGTAGAGGGCCCAGGTGATGTTGAGCCGGGCAAGGGAGCCGCCCGCGGCGACGATCAACGCGCCGATCCCGATCCAGAGATTGAACCGGAGCCGCGTGCGCCAAAACGAGTACCCGGCGATCCCGACGAGCGCCGCCGCCCCGGGGACCGTGAAGAGGTACGAGAACGCGCGGACGTTGGGGTCCGCAATCGGCGTGCCGGCGGCGGGGACCGTCGCGGCGAGCGCCGACATGTTTACGGCGGCTCCGGCGACGGCGATGCCGAATCCGATGAACACCACAACGGTGTAGAGGGCGAAGCCGATCCCTGCGCGGCGGTGGAGGAGGAACGTCGAACCAATCCCGAGGACGGCGACGAGCAGGGCGGCGATGAGATAGTACACTTTGTACGTCGCAACGGACCAGCCGTACGCCTCGGCGAGGAACTGCAAGAACGCCGCGGCGCCGTACAGTCCGAGGCCGAGGGACCACGCCAGCTGATACGGCTTCCGGCGCGCAATCCACTGATTGAACACGAGGGCCCCGAACGCCACACTCACAACCGTCGCGCCGAGCGAAACGGCGGCCCCTTCGAGGCTCATCTCGGCCGCACACCGAGGGCGTTCGGATAAACCTTCTCGACGCGATTCAGCCTAATCGCGCTGAGTCGCGGGCTTCCGCGAGAGCGCGGACTCCTGCACGAGCTCGACCAGTACGCCGTGAGCCGTTCTGGGATGAACGAACGCGACCAATCGGCCATGGGCCCCTCGGCGCGGCTCCGTGTCGACGAGCTCGAGCCCGCCCGACTGTAGGCGGGTCATCGCAGTCCGGATGTCGTCGGTCGCGAAGGCGAGATGATGAAGGCCCTCGCCGCGCCGTTCGATGAAGCGCGCGATGACCCCATCCGGCCGCAGCGACTCGAGGAGTTCAATCTGGACCCCACCGGCGAGGAGAAACGCCGCACGCACCCCTTCGGACGGGATGTCTTCCATCGATGCGGGTTCGAAGCCCAGCGCGCGGTACGGGACGACGCCGTCCTCGAGACGCTTGACCGCAATCCCGACATGATGGGCGGGCCCGATCATACGTCTTGTCGCTCCCGATAGGTCCCGAAGGCGGCACGCAACACGTCGCTGATCTCGCCAAGGGTCGCCCTCGCCTTCACGGCCGAAAGAATTTCGGGCACCAGATTCGCGTCCGTTTGGGAGGCGGCCTCGAGGCGATGAAGGGCCCGATCCACCGCGTTCGCGTCCCGGGACGCACGGAACGCCTTCAGCCGCCGAACCTGCTCGACTTCGAGCTTCGGATCGGTCCGCTGCACGGGAACACCGCCATCGCCTTCCGCGTAGGCGTTGACGCCGACAATCGTGCGCTCGCCCTTCTCGAGCTCCATTTGGAACCGATATGCGGAATCCGCGATCTGCCGCTGGACCCAACCGGATTCGATCCCTTTGCGCATCCCGCCGCGGCGATCCACGTCTCGGATCAAGGCCGCCGCTTCCGCCTCGAGCTGGTCCGTGAGCGACTCGATCACGTATGATCCGCCCGCCGGATCGACCGTGTTCGCCACCCCGCTTTCGTGCGCGAGGAGCTGCTGAGTCCTCAGCGAGAGGCGGACGGCCCTCTCCGATGGGAGGGAGAGCGCTTCATCCATGCTGTTCGTGTGGAGGGACTGTGCGCCTCCGAGGACGGCGGCGAGGGCCTGGATGGCCACGCGGACCGCGTTGTTCTCCGGCTGTTGCGCCGTCAGGGCGACCCCGGCCGTCTGCGCGTGGAACCGCAAGGCGAGGGACTCGGCCTGCTTCGCATGGAACCGGTCCGCCATGATCGAAGCCCAGAGGCGTCGCGCCGCGCGGAACTTCGCAACTTCCTCCAAGAGGTCGATGTGCGCGTTCAAGAAGAAGGAGATCTGCGGCGCAATCGCGTCGACGTCGAGGCCCCGTCGCACCGCGGCCTCCATGTACTCAATCCCGTTCGCGAGTGTGAACCCGATCTCTTGGACCGCCGTCGCGCCCGCTTCGCGAATGTGGTATCCGCTTACGCTGATCGCGTTCCACTTCGGCACCTCGCGCGCGCAGAATTCGACGACGTCGATCGCGAGGCGCATCGACGGTTCCGGTGGGTAGATGTACGTCGAGCGGGCGATGTATTCCTTCAGGATGTCGTTCTGGACGGTGCCTCGCAGCACGGCGCGCGGAATGCCGTGGGCTTCGGCCGTCGCAATGTACAGGGCGAGGAGGATCGCCGCGGTCGCGTTGATCGTCATGCTCGTGCTGACGCGGTCCAGGGGCAGGCCGTCGAGGAGGATCCGCATGTCCTCGATCGTGGGGATCGCGACGCCGACCCGGCCGACCTCTCCGCGCGCCAGAGGCGCGTCGCTGTCGTACCCCATCTGGGTCGGCAGGTCGAACGCGACGCTCAAGCCTTCGTTGCCCTGGGACAGGAGATACTTGAACCGCCGGTTCGTCTCCCTCGCGGTCCCGAATCCCGCGTACTGCCGCATCGTCCACAGGCGACCGCGGTACATCGTCGCGCGGACGCCCCGCGTGAACGGCGGCTCGCCCGGGAACCCGATTCGGGCCCGGAATGCCTCGGCGGTGGGCTCCTGAGCCCCCACGACGACCGGCACAAGAAGCCCGCT
>Ga0209056_10003523_pt1 | contig 16659 bp, 14 predicted proteins | sample GraSoiAngelo_114_FD_185876 | JGI IMG/M metagenome (GOLD analysis project Ga0209056, IMG submission 185876) | Grasslands soil microbial communities from the Angelo Coastal Reserve, California, USA - 14_0903_13_40cm (SPAdes) (version 2) | ecosystem: Environmental > Terrestrial > Soil > Grasslands... | reverse complement strand
CGCCCGTAGCTCAGCTGGATAGAGCGGCAGCCTCCGGAGCTGTAGGTCGGGAGTTCGAATCTCTCCGGGCGCACCATCTCTGAAAGATCCCTCACTAATGCTCTGGATTTGACACGCAGTCAGACCCCGGTAAGCCTTTAAGATCGAGACTTTCCGCTGCCGGATGCTCCATCCCTTATTCACCACCTTTTTACAGGGCAGTAACGCGGTCGTGATTACCCCTGGTTACTATAGTGGGGATTGAAATCCACAGCACGAGAGGATTAACGTCACCGTTACCTGCACGCCACCCGTTCCCGATCCTCATCAGAACCCAAGCTGTGGAATCAAAGACTACACATCAGCGCCGTGATAAAAGACGATGGCTTGATGCTCTCTTCGTCTGCATGATTCTGATCTCCATTGTGGGCCTCACGTACAGTTTGATTCACCGATAAGTTCCGTATAGATGCGTCGGTCACTGGCAAATGCTCCCGTGTGCCTATAAACTCTCAGTCGTGCTCGCGTGAACCAACTGCTTGGAACTCCACCTAGACGGGATCTGAGCAGACGGGCCGCGCCTTGCTCATTTCTATGGCCACAGTCACCAACTCGGCTACGCCCAAAGTCGCGGGTGGGAGTTTCCTGCTTGAAACACGCCAGGCACAAGAAGTATTCACGCCAGAAGATTTCAGCGAACAGCATCGTCTGATCGCTCAGACCGCCGAGGAGTTTGCTCAGAACGAAATCATCCCAAATATCGAAAAGATGGAGCACAAGGATTTCACGGTAGTGCGCCAGCTGCTGAAAAAAGCCGGCGAGCTGGGGCTGAGCGGCGTCGAGATTCCAGAAGCCTACGGCGGCTTGGAAATGGACAAGGTCACTGCCGCCGTAATCGCCGACCACATTGCCAAATACGCAGGTTTCGCAACTACTTGGGGTGGACATACCGGTATTGGAACCCTGCCTATCGTTTATTTCGGCACTGAAGAACAAAAGAAAAAATATTTGCCGCGGCTGGCGGCGGGTGAGATGGTCGGTGCCTATGCATTGTCGGAGGCGACCTCCGGTTCGGACGCACTCAATTGTCGGGCGCGCGCTGTGCTCGGACCGGACGGGAAAAGCTACATCCTAAACGGCGAAAAGATGTGGATCACAAATGCCGGATTTGCCGATCTGTTCACGGTCTTTGCGAAGGTGGACGGCGAGAAGTTCACTGCATTTTTGGTCGAGCGGACTTTTCCAGGATTTTCAGTCGGTACCGAAGAACACAAGATGGGTATTCGTGGCTCTTCTACCTGCCCCATCATCCTGAATGATTGTCTGGTACCCGCCGAGAATCTGCTCGGCGATATCGGCAAAGGTCATTTGATCGCCTTCAACATTTTGAATGTTGGGCGCTTCAAGTTGGGAGCAATGTGCGTTGGCGGCGCCCGGTCCTCCCTCGACAACGCCGTTGGATACGCCAAACAACGCAAGGCCTTCGGCAAAGTGATCGCTGACTTTGGGCTTGTGCGCGAGAAGCTGGCGAACATGGCGGCATTGATCTACGTGGGCGAGGCACTGGTCTTCCGCACTGTGGGCATGATGGATATGGCCCTTGGGTTGGTGGATAAATCGGCTGACGACTCCGCCAGGCTGACGCTGAAGGCCATCGAAGAATATGCAGTCGAATGTTCCATCATCAAAGTGTGGGCCTCGGAAATGGTGGACTATGTTGTCGACGAAACCGTGCAGATCTACGGTGGATACGGATTTGTCGAGGAGTATCCGGCGGAGCGGGCCTATCGGGATGCGCGCATCAATCGCATCTTCGAAGGAACGAACGAAATTAACCGGCTGATCATCACGGGTTTTCTGCTCAAGCGCGCGATGACTGGACAGCTTTCGCTAATGGCAGCGATCAAACAGCTTATGGACGAAGTTCTTGCCGGACCTTCTCCCGATGATGACATGGAAGGTCCTTTGGCTGAGGAACGAAAATTAGTGGCAGCCGCCAAGAAAATTGGATTGTTCGCGGCAGGCGCCGCTACGCAAAAATACATGCAGCAAATCGAGCAGCAACAGGAGATCATGGGCGCGATCGCCGACATGGTGATCGAGGTCTATGCAATGGAGTCGGCCTTGCTGCGGACTATGAAAAGCGTCGCCTCTCGAGGAGAAGCGGCTGGTCAGCTGTCCCTTGCGATGACCCGGCTGTATTGCGCGCAGGCGATGGAAAAGATCGAGTCAGCTGCGCGCAGGACCATCACCGCCGTCGGGGAGGGCGACACGCTCCTCACACAACTAGCGATCTTGCGCCGTTTGGCCAAACACAATCCCTATAACACCATCGGATTGCGCCAAGAAATTGCCCAAGCAATAGTTGATCGCGGAAGCTATCCTCGGGAGTAAGCCTTAGATTAAGGACATCTCACCTGATTCAGTTGTTCCTCGCGCAGTGAAGCGTACGCTTCCTTCTTGACGGATCTGTCCTGTTCCTTTTCTAAAGTCACGAGTGCAATTGCCGAAGTAATGAGCTGGAGACGGCCACCTAAGGCGAAATCCGCCGTGTGCTGGTCAGGGCGGTGATTTTCTTCAGTGGGAACGTCGCCGCAGTTGTCTGCCGGAACGAAAGTCCGGCTCAAACCAGCCCGCACCCGCTCGAGCGAGGAACGGGAACACAGATACAAACCATGACTATCCAACGGAAGCTGCTCGGTCTGACAATCACAGGTTTGGCCTTCGTCCTCGCGATCAGCGCGACCGGCTACTGGGGCATCACGACGGTCGAGGAGACCACGGCGCCGAAGTTGCGGCCACCGGATCGGCCATCCGCAATCATGTTGAGGCCGGAGTCTATACGACATGACCCGGTCTGATATTTCGGCGGTGTTCAATGCTAAGCGAGACGCGCGGCAGAACAAACTCGATGATTTGGCGCAACATTCCCGACTTCTGAAAGATCGGATCGCAAAAACACAGCAGCTCCTCTCCGACAGCATCCTGAGGGCCCGTCTCACAGAAGAGTCCCACATGGTGGATCAATACGTGGGCGCGGTAGAATCATTGGCCCGCGCCATTGCGCAACGGCCTTCTGAGGCGATCGCTCAACTCACTCCATATTTGCAGGCCTATGAGCAGCTCCAGCAGAACATCGAAGAAGCCAGTGACCTCCTGGAAAAGGGCGCCAAAGCCGCCCAATCCGAGGCGCTAGGCAGGGCAAACGAAGCAACTCGCGCCATGCTCGTGATGTGCGGCCCTTCATTCCCACTCTTGTTATTCATTGCCACCCGCATCATTCGCAGCATTACCGAGCCTCTTGATTCCCTCTCGTCACGATTCAAGGCCATGACCGAGTCAAACGATCTCAGGTTAGAGTTGGACCAGGAGCGAAACGACGAAATTGGAGCACTAGGACTTTGCCTCAACACATTCGTGCACAAGCTGCATGAAATTCTCACGCAAATCAGGAGTTCAGCCGAACAGGTGGCTGAAGTCACCGAGGAAATTTCCGCCTCGGCCAAGGGGCAGGCCCAGGGGGCGGAAAGTCAATGACCAAGCATCGCAAGTCGCGACTGCCATGCAGCAAATGTCTGCCACGGTGATTGAAGTATCGGAGAATTCCAATCGCGCGGCCGAAGCTGCCCGCAAAGCTTCGGAGACTGCGCGTCACGGCGGGAAAATCGTGGATGAAACATTGGCAAAGATGCGGCTTATCGCTGGCGCAGTCACTGCCAGCGCAAAGAAGATGGAGCAATTGGGCAAAAGCTCCGACCAGATCGGCCGCATAGTCGCTGTCATTGACGATATTGCGGACCAAACCAAACTTTTCGCTCTCAATGCGGCCATTGAGGCCGCCCGGGCTGGAGAACAAGGCCGTGGTTTTGCCGTCGTGGCAGACGAAGTCCGCAAACTCTCGGAGCGTACCACCACAGCGACCAAGGAAATAGCACAATGATCCGCACTATCCAGGCGGATATGAAGAGTACCGTGCGCGCTATGGAAGAAGGTACTGTGCAAGTGCAGGACGGCGTGCAGTCCACGGTGCAAGCTGGGGATTCATTGCGTGAAATCATTCACACTGCAGAACAAGTCGGCGAAATGGTCACCCACATTGCCACGGCGGGCACGCAACAATCGGCGACATCGGAGCACGTCAAGGAGAGAATGCAGCAAATAACGGTCCTGGTAAATCAGACCGCAACCGAAGCGCGAAATTCCGCGCAGGCCTGCCAGGGCCTTTCAGAGCTCGCTGTGGACTTGCAGAAAATGGTAGCGAATTGTCAATTACGCTCCGATGACGACTTCCAACATCACCGTGCATTGCCCTCGGACAGCGATCAGGAAGGGCAACGCGGCAATCCAGCCAAATCAAACAAACAGGCCTTTGCGGCAACTGCAAACTGAGCGGGAATCGCTCGAATCGTCAACGACTCTCAACGCAGCCGAAATTTCGGTGGACGAACCGGCCTTGGCAGTAATACATTCCATCGGCGGCACATTCTCGGCCAGAAAACGAATTTGTGAGGATGCGCGCATACACGAAGCTTCATACTCAATCCATGCCGGAGAAATTAATGGAGACATTAATGAAGATCCTCAACCAGGCGAACACGCCGCAAGCTTTTCTTCGCGAACTTTGCGATCTTTGCGGTTAAATGCTTTTGTTTGATTTTAAGATTTCACCGAGGAGCACAATGCGAAGCTTCACCTTCGGCATTTCTTTTTGTATGGCGTTATTGCTGTCAACAACAACCATCGCGCAAAACTCAGGCCCCAACCCCGATTCCGAAACATTCGATCCCGATGGCACCGCGCACATCACGCGTGTGGTTCCCATGCCCGCAACTGTGAGCGCGGAAGCTCAGAAGTGGCTCAAAGAAATTGAGGGCGACTCTCCGCATGACGCAATCCTCGCCGAACGGCGCGCACGCACCGACCGATGGCAGCATTCGCAGTCAACGGAGGCAAAGCGGATTTTTCCCGTAAATGTAGAGCCGCAGACGATTGCGGGCGTGCGCACGGACATCATCAGCCCGCTCATTACGCCTGCGGAGAATTTGAAACGAGTGCTGATCAACCTGCACGGCGGCGGATTCAATTCCGATTCAGGGTCGCTGATCGAAGGTATCCCCATCTGTAATCTCGCGAAGATCAAAGTCGTTTCGGTTTATTACCGGCTTGCACCTGAGAATCCTTTTCCGGCAGCAGTGGATGACGTGGTCGCCGTGTACAAAGAACTGCTGAAGGCATACCAGCCCCGTAATATCGGCATTTTTGGGACGTCGGCAGGGGGAATTTTGACTGCCGAAGTTACAGTCAAGCTAAAGCAACTTGGCCTGCCCTTGCCGGGTGCCCTCGGCCTGTTCACCATGCTCGCTGATTTCAGCCGGACTTCCGATTCGCAACAGTTGTTTGCACTAAACGGATTCTCCGGCGGCATTGCTCCGCAAGATCCAAATCGAGCACATGACGAGGAGTACGTCGGCAGGACCGATATGCGCGATCCGGTGCTCTCGCCGCTGTTCGCCGATTTGCATGGCTTTCCGCCAAGTCTGCTTGTGACCGGCACCCGGGACGCGTTATTGAGCAGCACCTCGATTTTTCATCGGGCGTTGTTGCATGTAGGAGTGGATGCGCAATTGTTGGTGTTCGAGGCGATGCCGCACGCGTTCTGGTATCACTTTGAGTTTCCGGAAACGCGGGAGGCGCTGGAAATGATGGCGGAGTTCTTCGATGAAAAGCTGGGGGAATAAGGGGAATACGAGCCCCGGACACCCTCGTCCGGGGTGGGCGGGTGAGGGCATCCTTCGGCTCCGCTCAGGACAGGCTCCGCCCTACGTGTTCAGTGCTGATTGGCTGGGATCCTTGCGCATCCTCTGCCGCAATGAACTGATAGCTAACAAATGCCACGAACTTGCTATCTGGTGACCATGACGGAACGTTAATAGTTCCCTGCCCGCCGAACAATTTCGCGAGCACGGTGACCTTCTTGTCATCCAAGTTCATTAACCGCAGCATCACAGATTTGTTTTCTGGATGTCCGGTCACGTCCTTTTCGTAAGTTAGAAACACCATCCACTTTCCATCCGGCGAAATGTGCGGAAACCAGTTGTTGTACTCATCGGAGAAGACCTGTTCCTGCTCACCGCCATCTGCCTTCATCCGCCAAATCTGCATGTGACCGGTGCGCTCGGAGTTGAAGTAGATGTACTTCCCATCGGGCGAATACTCGGGCCCATCGTCAAGGCCCTTCGCGGTGGTGAGGCGAGTTTCGTCGCCGCCGCTCACCGGGATCGTATAGATATCGAAGTCGCCGTTTCGTTGTCCGACGAATGCGAGCGTCTTGCCATCCGGCGACCAGCCATGCCAATACGATGGGCCTGTTGGAGTAAGCCGCTTCGGCGTGCCGCCTGAAATCGGCATCACATACACGAGCGAATCGTGACCGGCCTTCCCGTCAGCTGATTTTGTTTCCTGTGAGTTGTCGCTGAAAGCGAGCATGGTGCCGTCGGGAGAAATGCCGTGGTCGTTGTTGAGGCGATTGGCGAAACCGGTGTCGAGGAGTTCGGGCTTCCCTCCTGAACACGGAAGCTTCTCCAGGTGCCCGTTGCGATTGAAGAGGAGATGCTTCCCATCGCGCGACCAGTTCGGCGCTTCGAAGCGTCCCTCGGCAAAGTAAACGACCTGGCGGTCACCGGATGAGACCGGCACAGTCTCAAGCGTACTGTAAAGCACGCGCTGGTCCGGAGATGGGGCGATTGGTTTCAATTCAACGTTGGCGAAAGTCGCCTGCTCGACCGCATCCTTATCGTGGGAACAGACACCGATCCCCGCGTAAAAATCGCCCTGGAGTGGAATCCGAATGGATTCGCCGTCATAGTGAGATGGAGCACCAATGGACAGGTAGATGTAGGCACCTCGCCGTATGAGGCGTAGGCGATGGGGACTAGAGGCTACGTCTCCCGCCGTGCCCGCCCATGTAGTAGAGGATTGAACCTCGCCCGTCATTGCTCCCTTCTCATCCCGATATTGCAATGCAATCAGCCCGCTGCTGTGCAATGCGACATCTACATAAACCGAATCCGCATCGAGGGATTGCCGAAAAACCAGCACTGCTTTCTTATGCGGATTGCCGGAGGAGTTGGCGAAGTTAATGTCGGCGGCCAATTCAACGTCACCAGAAATCTTCTTCCACGCAAACTGAAACGCGTCCTTCACAGCCCACATGTTCTCGCCACTGCCGGTGAGCATGTAAGTTTTCTTGGCAGGATCGTAAGTCGCGGTGCCCGCATGCAGCACCGTCCCGACATCTGAATGGTTCTCGAAACTCCCAACCGGTTCTTGCGCACCCGCGAGCGCCGCCACAAGAAGGCACCATGCCAGCGCTACAAAAAATCGAGGGTGTCCCATCCAAGCCCTGCTTGGGCGGGGGTTTTCAATCGGCAACGACGATTCGCTCATCAGGACTCTCCACAGGCAGACAAGTTAGAGGCCCTGGCTGAGATTGTCAAACGGCGGCCTTCCACCCAACTCTGAGTTCTGGTAGAAATATCTGCGATTATTCGAGGCCAAGTAATCATGCGCAGAAAATTGTTTACGTTGATATTTTTCGTCACATCACAAGTGGTCGGGACACTCTTCGCGCAGCAAAACCCCGTGTCCAAAGGCCTGGCACTCACGCCGCCCATGGGATGGAACACCTGGAATAAGTTCGCCTGCAATGTGAGCGATGAACTGGTGCGCGGCATGGCAGACGCCATGGTCAAGTCGGGCATGAAGGATGCCGGGTATCAATACGTCGTGATTGACGATTGTTGGCAGGTCTCGCGAGACGCGAACGGAACCATCGTCGTTGATTCGCAGCGGTTCCCGAATGGAATGAAGGCCGTCGCAGACTACGTACACTCCGTCGGGTTGAAATTCGGCATTTATTCCGATGCCGGGACCATGACCTGCCAGAAACGGCCCGCCGGTCTTGGTCACGAGTATCAGGACGCTCGCACCTACGCCTCATGGGGCGTCGATTATTTGAAATACGACTGGTGCAACACTTTGCCTGGACAAGATGCGCGCTCCTCCTACGCAAATATTCGTCAGGCCCTGGATGCCAGCGGTCGCCCCATCGTGCTGAGTATCTGTGAGTGGGGAAAGGCGCAGCCGTGGCTCTGGGGCAAAGAAGTCGGGGGAAATCTCTGGCGCACCACGGACGACATTCAGGACCGCTGGGCCGGTAAGAAGGAATGGAGCCCTGGGAACTGCTGCAATAATGGCATGCTCGACATCGTTGACGCGAACGCCGAATTGTATTCCCATGCGGGCCCGGGACACTGGAACGATCCAGACATGCTCGAAGTCGGCAACGGCGGCATGACCACGACCGAATACCGCTCCCACTTCAGCCTATGGGCCCTGATGGCGGCGCCGCTCATCGCGGGAAATGATCTGCGGAGCATGACTCCGGAAATTCACGACATCCTCACCAACAAAGAAGTCATCGCCATCGATCAAGACCCCCTCGGTCGTCAGGGCCGCCGAGTGTGGAAAGATGGCGATCTAGAGATCTGGAGCAAGCAATTGCAAGACGGTAGCCGCGCCGTGATTCTGCTCAACCGCGGCGCTTCATCGCATGACATTACTATGACCTGGGAGCAGATCGGCTATCCGGCACACCTGGGCGCAACGGTGCGGGATTTGTGGGCACATAAAAATTTGGGGAAGTTTGCGGAAAAGTATTCCGCGGCGGTGGAGAGCCATGGGCTGGTGATGGTGACGGTGCGACCGTGATCGCATGCCTGTTCAGGAACAACGCACACGAACCTGACGGGCATAAGACGACGAATGGCGATGATGGAAGAAAACCAGAGGTTTCATTTCTCAGAGCTCGAGGCAAAGATACTCGTGACTATCGATAACATAGGATGGTATGCGTATCTCTGGTTCCCCATCATTCAGAGAGCAATCTTGAACTTCGGATCCGATGCTCCGGAAGAAGAGGTTCATGTAGCGTTAGTTGGCTTAATCCGGAAAGGTGTATTGGTCGATACCTTGGCAACAACGCGACCCGAGGAGATCGACCTTGGACCGTTGCGCCTAGCGCTCTGGAGTCCGCGCTAGATGTTTTGCAACCCGACAAGAAAACTAACCGATCCTGTCCCAAACTGGTCATTGCCCTTCGGCATTCCTCTTGTAATAATTATCTGGCTCTGGCGTTGGGTGGGGTGTCGATAACAGGAATCGCGGGCGAGGGCGCCCGCGCCACATGGTGATTGCCACACCTCCCATGCCATTATGAAGTTCATCGGTCGCATTTTTAATCCGACCAACAACCGGCGGCTCAACGAGTTGCTCGGGTTTCTTTTGTGCGTCTCCGCGCTCCTCCTCTTCCTTGCGCTGGCATCGTATTCTCCGCTCGATCCCTCGCTGAACAGCGCCTCGGTTCTCACCGGTTCGCGCGTGGCGCGAAACTGGGTTGGCATTGTCGGAGCGCTCGGCGCCGACCTGCTCTTGCAGTTTTTCGGCATCGGAGCGTTTCTGCTGCCGATTTTCTCGGTCGCGATGGGCGTTCGCTGGTTCCGCTCGCTGAAAGTTGTTTCGCCGACTGCCAAAACACTTGGCGGAATCTGGCTGCTGATGTTCGTGCCGGCGCTACTGGATCTTCTACCCGGACATCTGCGGTGGTTGGGAGCAGTCCCGCTCGAAGGATTGCTTGGCCGCGTCTTCGGCGACATGCTCATCCACTACTTCAATCTTGCCGGAGCTTGGATAGTTTCCACCACCATGCTTGCGGTGGCGCTCTATTTCTGTACCGCATTTTCGTTCTCGCAAGCGCGAGTGTGGGCAGCAACTCGGTTCTCTTTCGTCATTGCACTGCGTGATCGCTACCGCGACTGGCAAGAAGCCCGGCTGCGCAAGAAGATGCAAAAAGAGTTGGACAAGCGCCGCGCCGCCAAGCCTTCGATTCAGGCACAGGTGGTTCCGGCGCGGGCTGGGGCTCCCATACCGGCACCTTCACCTGAGCCGCGACGGACCGGAATCGAGAGATTTGCCGAGGAGGAAGAACAAGCCCCAGGTAAAGCGGGCGGTTTGGCGGGCGTGGGCGCCCGCCCCACCTTAGCCGAACAAAATGTGGAAGTCACTGAGCGCGCCGACAGTATAACCAAAGCAAAAACTACCATGCCACGTCTTGCAGGCGGTTACAAACTTCCGCCGAGCAGCCTCCTCCACCGCGCCGATGAGCAGCAGATTATTGATGCCGACGAGCTCAAATTGCTGGCTCAAGTCCTCACCGCAAAATATGCAGAGTTCGATGTCCACGGCCAGGTCACGCAGATCAATCCCGGCCCAGTAGTCACGACTTTCGAATTCAAACCGGAAGCTGGTATCAAGTACAGTCGACTGACCAACCTCACCGACGATCTTTGCCTGGCCATGAAAGCCGAAAGCATCCTGATCGAGCGCATGGCCGGCAAGAGCACCGTCGGAATTCAGGTGCCGAACCGTGATCGCGAAATCATATGGCTGCGGGAGAACATTGAGTCCTCCGAATTTATTGGGACGAAGTCGAAACTTACGCTGGCCCTCGGCAAAGACATCAATGGACGTATCGTCACGGCAGAATTATCCGGAATGCCGCACCTGCTGATTGCGGGATCAACCGGAACAGGCAAGAGCGTGGCAATCAATGCCATGATCATGTCGATCCTCTACAAGGCGACTCCCGATCAAGTACGGCTCGTTCTGGTAGATCCTAAGCGCCTCGAACTCGGCAACTACGAAGGCGTGCCGCATCTGTACACTCCGATCATCACGGAGCCGAAGCTGGCTGCGAACGCCTTGCGCAATGCCGTCCGTGAGATGGAACGTCGTCTGAAGCTGCTCGCGGAAAAGGGCGTCAGAAACATAGATCAGTACAACCGCCTTTTTGACGATGCCGAAACCCCGAGCCTCTTCGCCGAGGGAAGTGATGAGCGGCCGATTCCTTACATTGTCATCATCATTGACGAGCTAGCCGACCTGATGATGCTCGACGCCGGTAACGTTGAGGAATCGATCACCCGCCTCGCGCAGATGGCGCGCGCGGTTGGGATCCATCTTGTACTCGCGACGCAGCGGCCCTCGGTGGACGTAATCACCGGGCTCATCAAAGCCAACTTCCCTGCGCGCATCTCTTTCCGTGTCGCAACTAAAGTTGATTCGCGAACCATCCTTGACGCTAACGGAGCCGAAGCCCTGCTCGGTCGGGGCGACATGCTTTACCTTCCTTCAGGTTCTGCCCGAGTCCACCGGCTGCACGCGCCATTTGTCACCGAGAAGGAAATTGCAGCGGTCGTCGAGTTCTGGCGCTCTCAAGGCACAGCCGAATACGAGCAGAAATTTCTCGAAGTTCCCAAAGAAGAGCGGGAAGGCGTTGCTGGTGGCGGCGACGGCGATCCAGATGCTGATGACAACGATCCGATGTACAACGATGCTGTGCGCCTGGTGATCGAGTTTGGAAAGGCCTCCACTTCCCTGCTGCAGCGGCGCTTGCGAGTCGGCTACGGACGTGCCGCGCACTTGATTGATTTAATGGAACGCGACGGAATTGTGGGCGCAGCAGACGGCCCCAAGCCCCGCGAAGTGTTGAAGCGTCCCGATTGGATTACTGAAGTAGAAGAATCGATGCGCTAGGGTCCAAATATCAGTGTCGGTTACCGTCCGTCAGCAGTTCTGTGCTCCCCGCAGTTCGAAATTGCAATTCATTTTGGACGAGCACGTCCAGCGCTTTGACAAAGCCTGCGCTTAGTGCTGAGGAATCCTCTTCTCGAACCCAGCCGGTGTGCTTCAAAAGAACGACTCCGTCGATGAGCGCGATGATAGCGAGTATGAGGCTGCGATGTTCATTGCCATCCCCGCCTAGCCATTCGGCCGTTCGGCTCAGGGCGAATTCGAAATTTGGCCGAAGCTTGGTTGTGCGAGCGAGCAGTCCGGACATCATCAGCTGATGCTCGTGCGGATACCTCAACGCGTAGTTGACGTACCTTTTCGCCATCTCTTGTAGAGAACCGCACGGCCGAAGCTGCTTGGCGACTTCCTGCTGATAGGATTGAACCATCGCTCGAAGGATATCGTCCCGATTGCGGAACCGGCGGTACAACGCTGGCGTATTGGTGCCGGCCAATTTCGCTATCGTCCTCATACTTAAGGACTTCTCTCCGCCCTTGCGCCACAGCTTGCGGGCTGCTTCCAGGATGCGTCCTTCTAGGTCTGGATCAATATGACGCGGCATAGGTCGAACCTCGCAAGAAGCTATAAAAACGATTTAATTATGTTGACATCGTTAACATTACACTGTTAATGTATTGATTGTAAGCCCTCCCCTGTGGATTTTCCAGAGCAATCCTCTGGGAAGTCCACAACTTATTAAGTGTGCGGCTTGCTTTGGGTCCCCATGCCGGACTGCGCCGGGAGTTCCCGCAGCGCTTGTCCATCCGATTCTTTCTAGAAAGGTGTTACACAGAGTATGAGTTTTTCGCCCAGGCCCAATCGTGGCCTCATGCCGGATTTGTGTGCTACCAACTCGAGATCAGAGATAGCACGCATTGACTACATCGTCTATACCAAAGCCCCGTGTGATTTAGCATGGAAGATCTTCTCCGATTGGAAACGCTGGCAGTCTTTCTCCAATGTGTACGGTTCGCCGGTCGAATGGAAGGGTTCTCCCTGGACGCCCGGTAGCCGAATGCAGTTCGACATCGTGTATCCCGTGCGCGCCAGGCTAGACCGCGTAATCACCGTGTGCACGCCGCCCCGATGCGTCGCGTGGATCAATCACGTTCGCGGATACACAATGGAACAATGGGTCCTTTTCGACCCGTTCGCCGGGGGCGGGACAAGAATCACAACTTGGATTGAACTTACCGGCGCGGAATTGTGCCCCCAAGGCCACGACTCGCGAATTGTCGTCAAGGGCATGCTCGAAAAGTGGTTCAGCAATTTCTGCGCCGAGTGCGACCGCATCGCGGTAACGATTTAGGGCAATTCGGTTTGCTATTCCGTCTTCCAGTTTTGCCACCGGACTGCAGCTTAGTCTCCAGGGACCTACCAAGTTTCTTGAGCAAAACGACGCGCGGCAGAAGTGATAGTGGTTATTTGGAGGCCGAGCTGCCCTTCATGCCGCGCACAGCTAGAGCGCCCAGTAAGGCCACAGCTGCTACCATCGCTGCCCAGAGTACGCCTTGATGGCGTTCTGACCATGGACGCTCGTCAGGGCGTCCGGTGAATTGCGGGTTCGCTTCAGGCAATCCGAATTGTGCCACTCCCGCGTTGGGGCTCGGCTGAAAGAATTTGGCGTAGTCATAGGCGGGGGATCCAAGCTCAGCGTCTCCGTAGTACAACTGCAGACTGGTTTTGCCGTCGGGGTCCAAATAAATGCGGCGTTCAAAGCTGAGCGCCCGCACGTGCTCAATCGGCAACGGCTTGTCGTCGCCATTCTGAATCGCGACCTTCACCGAGTTTCCCGGTCGTCCGTACAATTCGAGGGTGAGATCTTCGGACACAACGGATTGGCCCGCGCGGTTTAGCTGCACCCGGCGGATCGAGCCCCGCCCCATCTCATTTCCTTGCTTCTCGGAAATGACAACTGTACGATTGAAGTTGATGGTGTTGGCCGGCACATCGAATGCAAGACGTTCCAGCGGCACGCCGTCGAACCGCGAGCACTCGAAGAGAGTTTCTTTCGGGCCGCCAGTGCTTGGTTTGCATTCTCCTGCCGCCGACCATGCCGCCTTGGTTTCAGAAAAACTGGAAACGAAGGCATGCTTGATCTGACTCGGCAAGATACCGGGCGACAAACGGACGTGCAGGTATGGAAAACTCGAGGTCGGAAACTTCAAAACAAAGTTTGATCCCAAGCCTTCCGCAGTGAAGTCGTAAAGCGTGCTGCTGCCCAAATTGCTACCGGAGCGATCATTGGAATTCCGGCGCCCTTGGACCTGTGTGCCATTGATGAAATTCTTTGCGTCGATTTCCAGCCGCACGCGTTCGTATTCCTGTAACCCGCCAACATCAAGGTCGAATTCAGTGTGCCCGCCGACACTGCCCAGGTTCAGAATCTTGGCGGTCGTTTCCTGGTTTGAACTGCCGCCGCTCTGCTTGATCAGGGCGTACGGAACCTGCGACTGGCGGTCATAGATTCGAAGATCGGCGAGGTCATTGCGGGAAAACTTCCAGATGTCCGGATCAACGACGACGTAGTTCTGACGGTCCGGCGCTGAGACCGTAAGATTCCGCAAGCGAGCGAAGTAAGGAATTCCGGCTTCGTAGCCTAATGCAGCAATTGAAAGCGCCACTACAAACGCACTCAGGACCATTTTCATGGGCTAGGCCACATCTCCCGCGGAGGAAGAAGGCTTGCGGGAAGGAAGCTTGAGCCAATTCCGCTGATACGCAAACGAGATGGCGAGTAGCAATGCGCCGAGCACGATAAAACTTAAGATGCGATAGATGCGTTCGAGTTCTGAAGTGTCGTAGGCAAACACCTTGACGGTTGTGAGGGCAATCAGAATCAAGGCTTGCCAGCGTACGAAGGCAGACTTGCGCCAGAACCCGATTGCCATCAGCATTGCCCCATAGCCCATCCACAGAGCGGAGTAGCTGAAGTCGCGGGCAATGCGGAGATCCGTCCAGTTTGCGATTACCGAACTGCCGGGCCTGAAGGTAGTCATTTGCTGCGAGTAATAATCTCGAATCTCCAGGCTCAATGCCGTCAGGGCAAGGATATTGAGCGCCACCGCGGCAACCGCCCCGACATTCTTTGTAAGATCATCGTTGCGCCTGAGTGCGTGATACGCGACAAGCCCCAGAACACAAATAGCAACCGCATAAACCAGCATACGCATATTGAAGATCAGCGGCGGATTTACAAAATTGTCATACAAAAGCAGCCGGGCAACTCCCAACATGAGCGCAGTGAGTGCGAATACGTTCAGCAAGTCGGACTTGATGCGATCACCGAGCCACAGCAGCACCGCTGCCTCGACAAACCAGCCGATCGTGATCCAATGAGCCTCGAGCCGGATGGGAATGGCAACTGTTATCAGTCCCACGGCCAGCGCAAGATGCATCAGGCGGAGATTGCTTTCCGCAGCTTCATCTGCATTGCGTGGCCGCATTCGGTTCAGAGCCAGATATACCGCCGCGAGCGCCAGCGCAAACCAGGCCATGGCCGTGTTGCTGATCTCAGTGATCATCAGGTAGGCCTGGGCAAAATATGTGGCCGCATTTACGAATGCCAGGGCCAGCGGCATCATGCCCGTGCCATGCTCTTGGCGGAGCATAAATAAAGGCGCAATCGCAAAAATGATGAAGAACAAGGTTGCGAAGATCAGGGTGGGCTGGAGTTCGCTGCGGATGTAGTACTCCGAGCTCCATGCGACATAAAGAATCAGTGTTCCCGTGAAACCGAGCCATAACAACCTGCGCCACGGCTTGAACGCAACCAGCGTGAGAATGCCGAGATCAAGCAACGCAACGTACGAAAAGAGCGCAACCTCGTGGTTAACTCCCGTTGACACTAAAACCGGAGTCGAAAATCCTCCGCTGATTGCGAAAACTGCCAGGATCTCTGCGTCTTGCGAAAGCGCCAACGCACATGTGGAAGCGGTGATCAGCAGCATGCAAGCGAATGCTGGGCCGGACTGGATTAAGTGATAGACCTGAAACGCGGCCCAGAAAGAAAGATAAAGAACTCCGATACCGACGGCTTTCAGGGAATACGAAAAAACACGATATCCACGACTCCGGAACCGCTCGCTCCAAAGCATGACAGCGATGCCGGCGATCAGACCTATCGCCACGCGGCCGGTGGGGCCGATCCAGCCACTGTCGAATGCGTACTTCAGGAAATAAGAGACGCCGATCAACACTGCTGCAATCCCAATGCGGTTCAGCCAATGTGATCCAATGCGAGTCTCAAGATCCGAATGCTCGGTAGCAGTCGACGGCGCTACAAAAGCTGGTGGCGGTGGAGCGGGCCGCGTGGGAGGAACAGGTGGTGGCGGTTCGACGACGCGCGTCACGGTCTCTTGTCGCGGAGCTTTCGCTGCAGCCTGCGACGTTCCCAACGCACTTTCCAGCCGGTGAACTCGGGCTGTCAGTTCGCGAATCTGCTGTACCAGTAGATCAAAATCTGATTGAGAGATTTCCACGATTGGTCGAGAAAACGCCGGAGATGATTATCATGCAAATGCCGTGAGTTTTCACGTTGTTTCTGAACCGGCTACCCACGGACGACAAGGCGACTTGGGATGCATCTTTCACAAAAAGCGCGATCACGACCTGCAATATCTAAGTGCCGGTCTTTTGTGTCCAGTTCCACGCGCTCGTAATGATCTGTTCCAGCGATCGCTTGGCTTTCCACTGCAGCAGCTTTTCCGCAAGCGTTGGATCGGCAACCAGCTCAGCGGGATCGCCGGCACGTCGCTGGCCGATATGTGTAGGAACTTTGTGACCTGTGACATGCTCCACGGCTGAGACCACCTCGTGAACGGAGTACCCCTGTCCCGTGCCCAAATTCATCGCGGCCGACTCGGCCTTGCCAAGGTACTCGAGTCCGAGAACATGCGCGTCGGCGAGGTCATTTACGTGAATGTAATCGCGGATGCAGGTGCCGTCGGCGGTCGGGTAATCGGCGCCAAAGATTTCTAATGCTGCACGTTT
>Ga0209056_10003522_pt1 | contig 16660 bp, 14 predicted proteins | sample GraSoiAngelo_114_FD_185876 | JGI IMG/M metagenome (GOLD analysis project Ga0209056, IMG submission 185876) | Grasslands soil microbial communities from the Angelo Coastal Reserve, California, USA - 14_0903_13_40cm (SPAdes) (version 2) | ecosystem: Environmental > Terrestrial > Soil > Grasslands... | reverse complement strand
TATCCCGACTACGAAGCCGACCCAAAGTGGGTCGCCGCCTTCATCGCAGATCCCTTTCACATCTGGACCTTCGACGAGCGAATGAAGTACGCGTTCTCACGCCCTATTCAATTCGAGCCGGGAACGAATTGGAGTTACTCGCACACGAATTTCATGATACTCGGCGAGATCCTGAGCAAGATCGGCAACAAACCGCTGGACGTGCTCCTGCGCGAAAAAGTGCTCAACCCGATGAGCCTGAAAAACACCACCGCCTCGCAGACTTCAGAGATCCCGAGTCCAGTCCTGCACGCGTTCGATTCCGAACGTCGGACCGCATTCAAAATCCCTGCGAACATTCCGTTCTACGAAGAATCGTCGTTCTGGAACTCGCAATGGGGAACACCGATCGGCGCGAACCAGACGACGACCATCGACGACATGGCCACGACCGCGGTGAAAGTCGGCAGCGGTGCGCTCTTGTCGAAGTCCAGCTACGAAGCCATGACCGGTCCGCACCTGCTCGGGTTCGGGAAAAAGCAGGACAACTGCGCGCCCTCCTGCGGCACGCAAACAAACTTTTACAATTACGGCCTGGGCATCGTGCGCTCGGGCTCGTGGCTGTTGCAGAACCCAATGCTGGGCGGCTACAGCGCGACCGAGGCGTACCTCCCCTCCAAGAAAACCGCTATCGCCGTTTTCGTAACCTACGCGCCGGAAGCATTCGACTCGGACGGGAACTACCACAATTCCAGTGACGCGTTGTTCCGATCGATGGGTACGTACCTTGCGCCGGACGACGCGCCTCCGCCTGTGCCGACCCCGGAATCTACCCAGGCGGTGCGCTCAGTAGCAGATCCATCCGTTCAATCCGAGATCGTCGCTGCCGTCGAAAACGATCGCAAACGCTTTGGCGGCAACACGCCCGTTCCCGCTACTCTGATCGGAGTCTGGGATTCAAAAGGAGACAGCTTCATCCGTGCCTTCGGCGACGCCGATCTTGAAAAGAAAGTGCCACTCACTCCGGCTGCCCACTTCCGCATCGGCAGCAATACGAAGACATTCGTCATTAGCGTCCTTCTCCAATTGGTAAGCGAAAAAAAACTCAGTCTCGATGACCCGCTCAGCCGCTTCTCGTTAGGCGTTACCATACCGAATGCTGAGGGCATCACCGTGCGCGAGCTCTGCAATATGCGCAGCGGCCTGTTCGAAGCCTACGATACCCCGGAGTTCGCGCAGTTGAACTGGAAGGTCCCGAAAGATTTCAACCCGCGCACACTCGTCGCATGGGCAATGAAGCAGAAACCATACTTTCCGCCCGGAAAAGGCTATCGATATAGCAATACCAATTACTTGCTTGTCGGGATGATCATCGAAACGATCACGAAAGACAGCGTTGGAAACCAGATCCGCGAACGGCTGTTGGAACCATTCAAATTGACGCAAACCTCCTATCCGGAAACAGAAGAGATGCCGAGCCCGTGGGTGCACGGCTACCATCTCGACAAGCAAGGTAACTGGGAAGACATCAGCAACACGATTCCCGTCGCGTTCATGGGATCGGCCGGCGCGATGATTTCAGACATGAATGACATCAGGCGTTGGATCGAGCTGTACGCCACCGGCAAAACCTGTGGACCCGGGACCTACAACGATCTCATCAACTGCGTCCCGTTCCTGGGCAACACTTCCTTTGGTCTGGGAATTACGTGCAGCGAAGGTTGGTACGGCTACACGGGCGCGCTTCCCGGCTATAACACCGCGGATTACTACTCACCGGAAACGGGCATTACGATCCTTGCGTGGATAAACTATCAGGCTAAGGAGCCGGTTGAAGGTGTTGCAAGCGTGATGGTCCGCGACATCGCGCGAATCCTCACGCCCGATCACATTCCATTTGTGTACAAAGAAAGTTCGGCACCGTCCGAACCTTGATCGATGGAAGCGCAAGGTCCCGCGCCTTACCTCCCTCTATAATAAGTGTAGGCCGCCAGCACCAGTAGCGCCACACCGACCGCCGCCCCGAAGATCCAGCTGCCGGGCACCCGCGGTTCCAGCACTGACTCATCCGGCCGTCTCGGGTTGTAGCGCACCGCCACCGCGCTCCCGCCCGGATAACGCTCCACCACCTTCTCCGCAAACTCCGGCACGCCGCGGTCCAGCCCCGGACTTTGCGCAATCCGGCTGCCGCGGAAACATTTTCCCGCCACCTCGTACTCATAAACCAACACCGGCCGGTAGAGCGTCATCCGGTCCCGAGGGCCTCCGGTTCCACGGCTGACACTCTGCCGGTACTTCTCCACCTTCGCCGACAACACCCGGCCTTCCGCCACAGGCCAGCGCTTCATCGCCGCCGCTTCTCGCAACGAGCTCACGACGATCGCGAGGACCGCTAATCCGAAGCCGCCGATCACCAGCGCCACCACGCCGGGACGATGCATTCCCGTGGCCCGTAGGGCAAGTTCCTCGTTTCACGCGCCCGGGTAAGCCGCGACCTACGGTCCAGCCACCGCTGCAGTGAGCGCAGAGACACACAAGTGGAGTTTGAATTTCGCGATCAGCAAAGCGGGCACGCTCGACACGTCGACGGTAGGCGAATTCAAGAACGGCCGGGGCGAGTTTTACGATCAGGAGGATTTTAACGGACGACCGGTCCTGGTGCGGTTCATCATCTCGGGCATCAAATCAGAATCCTGCAAGTTCGAGTAATCGTTCTCAACAGATGGCGACCAGACCTGGAAAACAAATGGAATGATCGACACGCGACTAAACGAATGACGAGTTAACGGAATGTTTCCGTTTCAATTCGCCGCTGGACGAACCGCCGTGGCCGACGCTTTAACGATTCAACGATTGAACGAATCACGCATCGTCGTAAACATCGTCGCTTCGCTGACTCATTGACTACAGGGGGGCCTCAATTCCCGTCTCCCTTCTGCCTTCCTGCTTCCTACTTTCCGTGCGGCCTCCGCTTCCGGCGAAAGCTGATCACAAACGCGATTCGCGCAAACTTCCACTCTCGGATCTTGTCCGAAAAATTCCCGCTATTGTTTTGGCGCGAGGGAGGCAACGATTTTCTCGAAGGCCGGGTCCGCACGCAATGGGTCCCATAACGGATCCAACCGGAGCGAGCCATAGCTTAAATAGCCGGGAATACTGCTCGCGATGCGCAATTGCTCGAAGGCGAGATCCTTCTGCCCGACCCAAGCGTAGATCATCGCCAGGTACTGCACTAACTGCGCGCCATCGATCGAATCTTTCGTCACCGGCAGCAATTCAACCGCTCGCCGGCCCTCCCGAATCGCCTCTTCCTTATTTCCAAGAACTGCATCGATCATTCCGAGCGCACAGAGAGCCTGCGCATAGTCCGATTGCTGACTTACAACTCCTTCAATTTCCTTTCGGGCTCGAGTAAACGCGTCTCTCGCCGATGCAACCTCGCCGCGCAAAAGTGCGACACGCCCCTCGCACCAGGCACGCGGAAAAGGCATGTCGCCATAACAGCCGTTGGCGTCAAGTAACGACAACGCCCGGTCGGCCGCACTCGAGTCCCGCTCCCAAATGGCGAGAAGGAGCCATTGATCAACGACAAGCTTAATCGCGGCAGATTCATTGGCGATAATCGCCTGAATCGTGGAGTCCAGTGGCTTTGTGTCGGCCCGCCAATCGAGATCGACGCCAGCACGTTGGACACGGACGCTCACATCCGTCGGCGAAAGCGCGACTGCGCGATCCAATATGGCAGCAGCATCTGCGTACCGCCGCAACACTGTGTAGGTAAGGGCAATCTGTTGCAGAGTGAAAAAGTTTTGCGGATCCAACTCCACTGCGCGTTCCATGTTGTGCGTTGCTTTATCCCAGCGTCCCTCCCGGCGGTCGATGTACCCCGTCAGCAGAAATGGAAGCGGATCGTTCGGCAGGGCTCGTCGCGCGGCGGCCAGTGCCTGGCGGGCGCGACCATAATCGCGATATCCCCAATAAAGGTGTTTCGCCAGCGCAAGGTGAGCTTCACCGGAGTCGGGACGTAGTCGCTTTACCGATTGGATGGCTGCGTTCGCCAAGTCGAGGCGATTTTGCGTGTGATCGAACTCAAGCAAGTACATTTGGTCATGCGCATGGGCGAGTTGATAATATGCGAGAACAAATGACGGGTCCCGCGCTACCGCCTCCTCTAGCAACCGGATAGCTTCACGAAGCATCGAATCCTTCGGTTCATTAAACACGGCCTTCTCAATCAAAAGTTTTGCGCGGAGATAAAGATCGTAGGCCGCCAGATCAGCCGTTGGTTTTTCCTCGATTGCCGCCTTTTCGCTAGGGGAGATTTTGGCTTGAAGCTGGGCGATTATCTTCGCAGCCACCTCACTTTCGATTGCAAATACATCAGCGAAATTCCGATCGTAGTGTTCCGCCCAAAGATGCGCGTCGCTTCTGGCATCGATCAGTTGAGCACTCACGCGGATACGATCGCCGGCTCGCTGAACGGTTCCTTCCAAAATATGCGCGACGCCCAAGTCGGCTGCGAGCTCGCGCAGATTTCGCTGCCGAGCCTTGTACTGCATCACTGATGTGCGACTGATCACTTTCAGGTCGGCAACTCTGGAAAGGCCAGTGAGGATTTCATCCTGCACACCATCAGCGAAGTAAGCATTTTCTTTATCGTTACTTAAGTTCTCGAACGGAAGAACGGCGATACTCTTTTCGGGAATTGAAGCCAGCGCGCCAAGGGCTCTCGCCGTCGTCGCTGTTGGCGCTCGATTGAAAAAAATCAGGGCACTGGTAACCAGGGCAACCGCGAACAAGAGAAAGGCGATTGCTAGCGCAACCTTGGGCCAACGAGGCGCAGAAATTGGACGGACGCTAATGGCAGACGCGGGTCTCCTTCTTCCTGGTCGGAGTTTCTCAGGGACTTGCGGATTGCCGAGGCCATCCTTGTGCAGGTTAAACAAATGCAGGCGCAGGCCGTACTTGACTTCGCATTCACCGAGATCATGCAAGCACGGTTGCCAATTCCGGTATTGGCACAGGTCCTCCGCCACGTGCGCGGACAAGAGAATATGTCTGGCATCGCCGCAATCCATCACTCGCTGCGCCAGATTAATTCCAGGACCGGCTATGTTCGTTTTCTCGTTTACATCCGTGACTCGGTTGACCGGGCCGCTGTGAATTCCCATCCGCAACAGGATTCTCGGCTGCTCTTGCAAGGCTCTGCTAATCTCAAGAGCACATCGCGCCGGTTCTTCCGGACTGTGGAAGAAAGCGAGCGCCATCCCATCGCCGGTCGGCACTCGGATGAGTTCGTCCCTCGCTTCCGCGGCGCGAAAGCATTCCGTATTTCTCACGATTTGCTTCAACGCTTGCAGCAATTCTATCTGCTCGTTGACGAGCAGCTTTGAATAACCGACCACATCGATTAACAGGAGGTGTGCAATCTCGAGTTGGAGATCGGGCGCAGTTTCCGCGGGCGTGTCTTGCGGGTTCACCCTCTGTGAAGCCTAATAGTACTGCTAGCTGTGGTCGAGGACAAATACCCCTGCGCGAGCCAATAATTTCACGTGACAGCCTCGTGGGGCCGAAAAGTGATCCTGTGGCGCTCTAAGCGAATAAGTCCCGGACCGAACGCAGCGAGATTGAGAACAATCATGACGAACGCGAAGAGGTACATGCCCATGGTTAGGCCAATTCCGACGTGCATTGAACAAATTCCGATCAGCCAAATCTTTCTCGTCTTGCTGTTCCAGATAAAAAATGGATATCCGATTTCCAACAGACAAACAAAGATTCCGACGACTGGGAAGAAGTACTTCCATCTCACGAGTATTTCCGGATCGATGACGTTGAAAGGCGTATTGGTGAACGCGCGCCAGAGGCTATTGCCATTCCACCAGCCGGGTCCAGTGCATTTTGCGAGACCTCCAAAGAAATAGGCAATGCAGAGATGAACCTGCAACACACGGCGGAAGAGACCCTGAAGTTGCGGATTCCTTAGCGTTACCTTTCGAAATCTATAATCCACCGAAAACTGATCCGGCAACGGTGAGAGCATCAAATAGAAGAGGCCGATGGTCGTGAAGTTATCCATCCCATACGCCAAAAGACCGCCACTTTTGACCGCGCAGAGATGAAAAAACCATGTTGAGGTCGCGGCTGTTCGACTAAACAGCCCGATGACCAGGAAACAGGCGGCACAAACTAAACAGAACCAAGCGGCATTCAGTATTAATGCTTCGCTTATCCCAAAACGGCTTCCAATATTTACCAGCCAGCCCAATCTGGGAATGAATGAACTCTCGCCTGAGAGCGCGACTTCAGATAAGTCACGGCTGATTAAACCGCGGCCAGTTCCCGCGAGCAGATAATTCCAATCGCTGCGAATCGCCAGACAGTAAAACAGCACTTGGACGGCAAGACCGATACGGAGAACGGTAAGCCATTCATCAGATTGAATCGGGAAGAAGAAATCAGTTACCCGTTTCCAGATCGTCTGCATGTAGATTACGGCTGATGTATTGGAACCGGTTTCGGCTCAAAAGTAACATCGTACGCGTAGAGGACTTGGTACGATTCCCTTCTTCCGCGCTCGAATTCTCCCGGTGGGGGAAAATCAACTGTGCCAAAAACGGCCCGAATCATCGAGACATCACGATGTTCACGCCAGGTCGCGTAAACGAGGAATTTAATCAGGCCTTCGCGGACAACGCTGTCCTCGACCTGTCCGATGAAGTCCAAAAGGATAACTAAATGCAGGCCGGCAGAACCTGTCTTTACTTTGGGCGTTTCATATTCAATCCGACCGTCGTGGTAGTGTAACTCAAAGACGAGCTTGTATGTGCCAGGCACGTGCGGCGCGAAAAAGCCGTAACCGGCCTCGATCCCAGCGGCATTGAGATATGCGCTTAAACCCTGACGAAGCGGATTCGACTTCGGCAGGTCTTGACCGAGTACCGCAGTTGTTACGCTTTCAGCTTCTCGCCAGGAGCTGTCGAGCTTGCTCGGAAAAATAGTGTGCCCTTTTGAAAGGACGAAAAATGTGGCGCGGCAAGAGACAGTCAGGACTAGAAGCAGGTGAAAAATGACACCAGCTAGATAAGCGCCTTTAAAAGCCAATGTAATTAGAGGCCCGTCGCGGTCAGGAACGCATGCAATTCCGCCGTGTTCGCGAACGTAGCTTTTTGCGTCGAACTACCATTAAGCTTGTCGGCGGGGCAAGGAGACGGAGACGTATCAGGGAGTGTCCCGACTGGGGAGTCGTTTTCGTATTGGAATCTATAGGTATTGGATGGAAGCGCCTTCAAGGCAGTCATTAGTTTAGTTTTCTCGACCGTGGCACATACCATCACCAGCTGAAACGGACGATCTTGGCCACTCGTGCCGGGCTTCGGCGATTGGGCAGACACGAAAATTCCGACAATCGAGACTAGGCCGATTGCCGAAATGACAACGAATTTCGTTTTAGGGGATTTCATAATTTATCCAGGTTTGACGGAGAATCGCCTGATTGGCAAGCGCAAAAGCCGATTGCCCCCTTGCGCGTTGCGGCATGGATCTTAGAAGCGGCAACCGTCGGTTCGAGATCAACGCTTTAACCCTTTCACGAATCACGCGGCGACAGTCAACCGCTAGTCCGGCTCGGACCTAATGCGGCGTCATCGTCGCCCAGGGCCCAACACCGAGCGCAGTCAGCACGATTTCCACTGCCAGAGAGCAAAGGATGAGTCCCATTACACGGACGAGGACGGACGCGCCCTGTCGACCGATCACCCGCAGAATCGCATCTGAAAAAAGCAGCAGCATGTAGGTGATGAAGAGCACCACCACAAGGACAACACCGGTTTCGATCCGCTGCGGCACGGTATAGACATCGTTATCAGTTAAGACAATCACCGCCATCATTGCGCCCGGTCCAGCGATGGAAGGCACCGCCAGCGGGAACACTGCGAGATCGCGCCCCTCCTCTGGCGATCGTTCCGTCTTTGCATCCATTTTCCCGAAAAGCATCTGCACACCGAACAGGAACAGAATGATGCCGCCGGCCACTTTGAGCGAGTGCATGTGAATGCCGATCGCATCGAGAATGACCTGGCCAACCGTCCCGGCGGCCACGAGGATGACAGTGGCGTAAATCACAGCACGCAGCGCCGTCAGATGCCGCTCTGACCGTGTGAGCGCAGCGGTCAGCCCGGCAAACAACGCCACATTCCCGATTGGATCGATTGTCGTCCAGAGGGTCGCAAAGTCCTTGCTGATTTTAATTAAGAGAGGCGACATATGTCGGAGCGTGTGTTTTATGCTGACACGAATGACGTATCAAGCACGAGCAAAGTTGTTGCGCTCAGTATCGCGTTCGCAATCGAGCGCGTGAATTGATTTCTGCCGACTCAACCGTTTAACGTTTCAACGACTCAACGAATCACGTGGCGACAGCCAGCCTCATACGAACGGCCGATCAAGCGCGAGCCAAAGTTGGGGGAATACGAGAAGATTGTGTCGAGGCTGGCAAGGATACCGCGCGTCGATTATAAGCGTAAGCCCAAATGACTTCGTTTCTCAGCCAGTTGAAGCAACGACGCGTTTATCGTGTCGCGATTGGCTACGCCATCGTGGCCTGGCTGATGGTGCAGATCGCGGCGACGGTATTGCCGGCATTCCACGCGCCGGAGGTTGTGCTGCCAGTGTTGATCGTGTTGCTGGGTGTCGGCTTTCCGGTCGCGCTAGTGTTGGCCTGGGCGTTTGATGTGACGCCGTCGGGAATCGAGAAAACGCGCGAAGAACCAGGAACTACCGCGGCCAGGAATGTGCGCTACGCGTGGGCGCTGGCGGGATTTGGACTACTGATCGCAGCGGTTGGCGTTGGCGCTTATTGGTTCTGGCATCGCCCCGCAACGAAACGGACGGCAGCAGCCGAAATCGCGAATGTCGTGGCTGAAAAAACCGGAGCCGGGCAGGGAGCAGCCATTTCGGAAAAAAGCATCGCGGTGTTGCCTTTCGAAAATCTAAGCGATGACAAGTCGAACGCGTACTTCGCTGAAGGCATTCAGGACGAAATTCTGACCCGCCTTTCGAAGATTGCGGCCCTGAAGGTCATCTCGCGAACTTCGACCCAGAAATATCAAAGCGCGCCCGACAACTTGCGCCAGGTAGGCAACCAGCTTGGCGTTGCAAACATTCTCGAGGGTAGCGTGCAAAAGATCGCTAACGCAGCTCACATTAACGTTCAGCTTATTCGCGCGGCGACGGATGAACACGTCTGGGCCGAGAGCTACAACCGCAAACTGGACGATGTCTTTAGCGTGGAAGGCGAGGTCGCCACCGCAATCGCTGAACAGCTCAATGCCAGATTGACCGGGGCGGAGCAGAAACAGATTACAGACAAGCCGACTAACAATCCCGTTGCCTACGACGCCTATCTGCGGGGGCTAGCGATCGAGCAGAATGAATATGGTTACGAGAGCTATCAACATGCAGCCGCCGCGTACGCTCAGGCAGTGCAGCTCGATCCGAAGTTTGCTCTCGCCTGGGCAAGGCTCGCGGTGCTCCGGAGCTTTCTTTTCTTTAACACGATCGAGCGAAACGTAAATACACCCGCCGCCGTGCAGGAAGCGGCAGATCGGGCGATGGCGTTGGCGCCGGAAGCAGGTGAATCATGGATCGCGAAAGGTGCGTATCACTACCGGGTGTTACGCGATTTCGAGGGCGCGGTGGCGGCTTACCAGGAAGCGCAACGACGATTGCCAAACAATGCCTTCCTTTTGCAAAACCTCGCTTACGTGCTGCGGCGCGTCGGACGGTGGCAGGATGCCGAACCCAATTATAAAAAAGCGCTCGAGCTCGACCCGCGCGACGTGTCGCTCCTAAGCTCTCTCGGCGGCGAGTTCTACGCATATTTAAGACGCTTCGATGAGGCGCGCGCCGCCGTTGACCGGGCTCTGCAGATTTCCCCCGATTCGGAAACATCGCATGCAATTAAAGCCACCATTTTGCAGAATGAAGGCCGGCTGCCTGAAGCTGCTCAAGAGCTGGCGCGGGTCGCTGAGAGCTCAACAGAAGATTATGTCGTCGGTAGTCGGATCACGCAGACGATGTATGAACGCGACTTCGATCGCGCTATTCGGGTAATTGAGCAGAAGGTAAACTCGGTTCCAGCAGGACAACCGTTCGACGCTATTACGCAGATTGCGCTGGTTCAGCTTGGGTTTTGTCAAGAGTGGAGCGGCCGCCACTCTGACGCGCAGAAAAGTTTCACGCGCGCCATTCAATCGATTAAGCCCACGCCGGATACCGTGGTTGCGCCTGAGGCAAACGGCCTTCCTGAATTCCTTGCTCTCGCCTATGCCGGCCTTGGACAAAAGCAAAAAGCCCTCGAGCAGGCCGAGCAAGCAGTGAAAGACTACGAAACCGACGCGGTCAACAAGCCGGCGGCGATGGTGACGCGGGCTCAGATCCAGGCCCTTTTCGGCGATCGCGACGCCGCGATTGCTGTTTTGCCGCAGCTTCTGCAGGTGCCAGCGGGATTAACCGTGGCCAATCTCAAGCTCGATCCGTTTTGGGATCCACTGCGCAAAGATCCGCGGTTTCAAAAGCTTTGCCAGCAGTGATCTCGTCTTCGTTTTCTACTTTCTACTTCTACAACCCTTCAACGTTTCACTTGTCGCGCCGTAGTTTTAACGAAGGCGGAACGATTCACGTGGCGATAGCCTGACGATAAAAGCGATTTAGAATCTCTTGATAAGAAATCAGAGCGTGACGTGGTGTGGCGCTCTGATTTTTTCTGTCGCCATCTCACCTCCTCAACGCATACACTTCCAAATCAGGATTCTCTTCATTCACCGCTGCCAAGGTGAAATTATTTTTCTCAAGCAGCCGAAGCGATTTCAGATTTCGCGGGCTAAGTTCAGCTTCGATGGTTTGTAGTTTCATCTCTTCAAATCCAAATTGAATAATTCTTGGAATCACTTCCTGCATGATTCCTTTGCCGTGATTTTCCGGAAGCAGCTCAAAGCCGATTTCCGCCTTCGCTTCCTCTCTTGAAATTTTCCAGAGACAAATTGATCCGAGAAATTTTGATTCATCCTTTGGTGTCACTACCCAAAATATCGATTCGTTTTTTGCAATGCCGTTTATGATTTTGGCTATGAAGTTTCGTGCATCATCGAGCGTATTTGCTTTCGGGCGATCAAGATATTTGTTGATCTCGTCATTGGAGCGCAGAGCGAAAATCTCCTGCGTATCCTCTGGCATGAGATTCCGCAGCGCGTAATTCTCCGTTGTGAGAAATGGGAAAGGTGTGAAAGAGACATCAATCATATGTGCAAGATAAATGCTTCCTACATCACGCACGCATCCGCGCCGTGACAACGGGCAGCGTTACCGAGTCGAGCTCAATGCCTGAATTCGTTCTTGATGCCTTGATTGGCGGTTTCGACTGCAAGAAAAACGGCGTCACGAATCCACTCGTCCGCACCGCAGAAACTCATCGCTTCCGTCAAGACCTGATTGACCTCAGTGAGACTCAGTTGCGTGTCTCCAATCCAACCGCGCGTGCACTTCTTGTCTTCTCGCTTAGTAAAGAGGAAATCGTGCGGCGCTGAAGGAAGCAAGATGATAGGCGCATCATCGTCGACGAATGAGTGCAACTGCGGTGGCACGCTGGCGAAATCGGTATAGAAGCCTTTCGGTATCTCAATCCTTCCCCATTGTGGCGAGACATATTGGAATTTCTCCAAAAACTGCCAATAGCTACGATCGGTTTTCCAATGGTGTCGCTTGGCTTCATACATACTTACGCTTTCGACTCGATAAGGTAGGGGAAAAAGTCGTTTGAATTCGGTTTCCGGCACCGAGGGTTCGTAGCCGGGTACAGCGCGCGTGCCGCGCCCGCGCACTGGCGGGCGATCGACTGGAACACCCGCGCGCCTGATAGCAGCGGCAAGATCTATCGGCTGCGCGGCGGGAATCTCGCTGCCTGGGGCTGGCATAACATTTCGGTAATCGATCTCGTGCTTCGGCGATTTGTCACAATCAATTTAGCATATTTAAAAGAGCTTGGCGGCGTTCTAATTCGTGCGAGCCGTACTGCGACAGCGCCCACGAAAATCCAGGGCGCGATCGCAAGGATCTTATCTGATTTGAAACTCGCTCGTTTCCGAACTCCCTCGTCGCCACCATCGCGACTTTACCTTCTATGTCGCTGATCCCATCAGCTCCGTTCTGCAAGATTACATTTTGCGCAGCTGGGTTCCGTTCCAAAACTTCGACAGCCGAGGAGCAATGCGACCGATCAGGGCGCGAATTGATCGAACGCCTCCTGCTTGTGCCACGCGAGCGCATCTGGATGCGGCCAGTAATGTTGGTCCGAGGGCAGCACGATTTTTCTACGGTCGATCTCAAGTGCCGGAAATTTTGACACACTGGCATTTGAAATCTTTGGGTTCACTACGACTTCGTATTGGTCGGAAACAGTGAAGATTCCGCGATCGAATGCCCAATGGGCTGATCGCGAAAGTGCGACCCCATTCCGAGGATCATCCGTTCCGCGAACATCTTTGCCGATGATGTGTGCGCCGTCTGCTTCGACATGCCGGTGGGACTTGAAGCGCTGACCGGTGACAGCACACGTGTAATTGTAGTTCGATAGCACAATCGAGCGAAACGCGGCGTCCCGCTTTTGCCGCGAGATTTTGTAAACTGCGCGATCTTCGGCCGCGAAGGGCACCCATTCTTCGAGAGATTCCAATCGAAGCGCCGTCTCAATCAACTCGTCCGATTCCTCTGACAGAGTTGTTCCAGTGGCCACGATAACTTCGTCGAAGGTGAGTCCGCGAATCCGGAACAAATCGGCAGCCGGATCGAAGTTCTCTACGTAGCCAAGTCCGAGGAAGAGATGCCGTGCGCCGCTTGCGCTCGTTTTATCAGATTCCTGCCGCAAAACGAGTACCGGCTGTCGATCGGTCATGCAGCGCACGAGTCCAGCATTGACTGCGAGATCCATTCCACCAGCCTTCGGGCTGTACTGCATCCACCACGTTCGATCCGGATTGTGGAATAGCTGATCACCGTATCGACTTTTCAGCATCGAGGCGATGGACAGCGAATAAAATGAGCCAGCGGGCTTGTAAATACCCTCGATTAGCGGGTGAATCCGTTTGACCCCTTTAACAACGGCTGACGTATCACGAAAGAAGGACGCGGGCTGAATCGTTCCAAAGTACGGTAGAAGCACGCGGAAAATGCGCCGTCGTTCAGCGTTATCGTCAGGCATCGTTGATTCGGTTCTGCCGCGCCGCTTTCTCCTCAGTAGCGAAATCGTGATAACTGATGATGTCGTCTACGTCCATTGCCCGCTTACGTGACTAAAGCGTTCGAGCTTCGCCTTTGAACACTTCTCGGTGATGCCAAGCGATAAACTCGGGCGATGGGAACCAAGCGCGATCCTGAGGTTGCCGCATTCGCTTACCGTGTAGATCTATTAGAAACTGCCGCGCGAAGTCGCCTCCATGTACCTCGCGCGAAACCAAAATCTGCGGCACCTCGTCCAATGAAAGTGTAAATGCGCCTAGGTCAAAAAGCTTGTGATGCAGCGCATTTAAGGCAATACCATTCGCTTCCACAGAAGGTCCACCGACATTGTGCCACTTAATGTGCGCTGCTTCCAGAGCGGCGTTGTTATTGCTGATGCGCAAGTCCCAACCAGTTATGGCGCAGCTGTGTTCGTACGCACGAATAATTCGAGGTCGGAACTCAGCGTCACGTACGCGCTGCTCCTGACCTTCGACTCGCCCCGATGTGGCATCTAGTTCGAGTCCGACGGCAGCGCAGATATCCTCGTGAAGGCTGGTCGGAAAATGTGCAGCCAGTAGATCATGACCGAGTCGTGCAACATAAACTGGTTCAGATTTTAGCGTCGCAGCAATATCAGACACAAAGCGCCGCGGGCGTTTTGGTCGACAAGGATTCCAATGTTTGGTGGTGCGATGGTTTCGGCTATTCGCGCGCCGCTTGGACTCTCCACGCGCCAAATTTGATCTTTTTGAAGACGCCAGAACGGATCAATAACATTTGGAGAGCGCGCTGGTGGCCCGAATTCACCAATGAGAGCCGCAAGCTTGGTCTGTGCGTCAGCAAACTTCAGCGGCGTATAGTTTCCCTGCTGGTATCTCCCGAGCATCAACAAGACTAACAGCGGCTTGTGAGGTGCGCGGCGATCGCCAATGACCGCCTGCCGTAACTCGGAGAAGCGGGTAGAAAGCTCGCTATACGTCAGGCCGGCATAGCTCATTGCCGTATGCTGGACGAAATACAGACATGCATCAATCTCTGTATGCTCCGTCCAGAAACTGGATCACGGATCGGCAAACCAAGTGGGGCACCAAGGCTGAATCGAATCGATAGATAGACCTGCGCAACCAGTGTCTGGAAGCTCGGATCTTTGCGCACCTACTCACTCCATTTCCGGGTAAGGGCCTTTGCCATGTTCGGCGATGAAGCGGTCGATTGAAACTCGTTTGCTGCCCACGCTCACTCGCTCCTACCCTCGTCGCTTTACCTTCTATGTTGCTGATCCCATCAGCTCCATTCGCGCGCCGTGACAACGGGCAGCGGTACCGAGCCGAGCTCGAGCACCGCATCGGAATGGTAACGACGGCGTTACCATCCAAATGCGGCAAAGGCGATACTTTCAAATCCTGACGGGTTCAATTTTTTAGAAAGGGAACAAAGTTATGAACTCGAAAAAAATCATTCTCCTTGGTTGCGTAGCAGCATGCGTTTTCGCAGCATCGACTGCGACGGCGCAGATGAGAGGGCACGGTGGTTCGATGCCCCGAATGGGAATGCGCGGCCCTCCGATGTCACATTCGATGGGACGCATGCCAATGCACCGCGGTCCCATGATGAATTCACCATCGGGCTTCCGACGCTTTGGCAACCGAGACTTCAATCGAAATGATCGGTTCGGGCGTTTCAACCGATTCAATGATGGCCGCTTCGTTCGGAATCATCGATTCCATCATTTCAACCACTTCAACCACTTTAACAACGTCGTCTTTATCGGCGACTTCGGCTTTCCATGGTGGTGGGGTTGGGGCTGGGGTCCTTGGTCGGGTTGGGGTTGGGGCTACCCGTACGGATACTACGGCTACAACTACGGTTCCGGTTATGGATACAGCGATAGCAGTGGGTCTAGAGTGGCTCAACTACAGAGCCGGCTTGCTAGCGCGGGCTATTACCATGGCGCTATCGACGGAGTCATGGGACCTGCGACTCGGAGAGCAATTCGGGCGTACGAGCGCGACCATGGATATGTAGGCTGATCTGTTTCTTCCGGCTGACTAGTGGAAGAACCGGCGTGAGCGCCGCCGGCTAGAGCTGCCTGCTCGCTCCATATCCGGGTAAGGCCTCTGCCGTTTTCGGCGATGAAGCGGTCGATTGAAACTCGTTCGCTTCCCAGTTTTGACTCATGTGCTCCCGCTCATATCGACCTCTCGGTTTGCCCATCTATGTCGCTCGCGTCCCCACGGCTCCATTCTCGCCGCTACCCACCGCGGCTTTGCCTTCTATGTCGCTTTCCCCAAAAGCTCCATTCCCTCGCTCGCGACGTGTTCTAAGTCGCTGATCCCATCAGCTCCATTGAAACTCAGTCGCTACCCTCGCTTCTTCACTGCTACCCTCGCAGCTTTACCTTCTATCTCGGAAATCCCTTTCCTCGATTGCAAGGCGACGACGTTGCAAGATCTTGGCGGGTGATTGAGGGATTTCAGGTGGGGTTGGTTATTCCCGATCTGTGGCAACAGGAGGCAGTGCGCGCGTTGCAACAGGGAAAAGACGTGGTGGTGCAGGCGCCGACAGGATCGGGTAAGACTTACATTTTTGAACTGCTTTATCCGAACCTGAAAACTCAGGCGGTGTTCACCGTCCCGACCCGCGCACTCGCTAACGATAAATTATCCGAATGGCGTGTGCGGGGCTGGGATGTCGGCATCTCCACGGGTGACGTCGCGCTAAATCTCGACGCGAAGGTTGTGGTCGCGACGCTCGAGACACAGCGCGGGCGGTTTCTCCGCGGCGAAGGCCCGGGTCTTCTGGTCATGGATGAATTTCAAATGCTCGGCGATCCGATGCGGGGCGTGCATTACGAGCTCGCCGTCGCTCTGGCACCGAAAGCAACACAGTTGCTATTTTTGAGCGGGAGTGTGGCCAACCCGCGCGACGTGGTCGCCTGGCTGGAACGCATCGGACGTGACGCCGTTCTTATCGAACACAAGACGCGACCGGTGCCGCTGGAGGAAACTGATCTCGGAAATTTGCCGGATTCACAATTTGTTCAGTCGCGCAGTCCGAGCTCGCCACGGCCAGTCTTTGACCGGACGGGCGGATCTTTCTGGCCGCGTATGATTGGCCGCGCCATGCGCGCGGACCTGGCTCCGGTGTTGGTGTTCGCGCCGCGTCGCGTTGCTGCCGAACAGATCGCTCAAGCCATCGCGTCGGCCCTGCCGGTGCGCGATCCGCTGCGATTGACTCCGGCCCAGGAAACAACCGCGGGGAAGAGCCTGACGAAACTCTTGCGGAATCGTGTGGCGTATCATCACAGCGGACTCAGTTACGCCGCGCGCGCCGGCGTCGTGGAATCGCTTGCCAAAGCGGGACAACTCAACGTGGTCGTCGCGACGATGGGACTTGCCGCCGGGAT
>Ga0209056_10003518_pt1 | contig 16667 bp, 10 predicted proteins | sample GraSoiAngelo_114_FD_185876 | JGI IMG/M metagenome (GOLD analysis project Ga0209056, IMG submission 185876) | Grasslands soil microbial communities from the Angelo Coastal Reserve, California, USA - 14_0903_13_40cm (SPAdes) (version 2) | ecosystem: Environmental > Terrestrial > Soil > Grasslands... | reverse complement strand
GGCGGCGCAGGGCCGGATTGATGGGGTAGATACGCCGCTCGACCACCGCCTTCTTGCGGGCGCCGAACAGCGCGCGGGGCACGCCCGCGGTCTCGAGAATCCGCCGCGGAATCGGGCGATCGTATCCGTTCCCCAGCCGCCACGGCGCCATGTCGGGCGCGGCCGCCATCGCCGCTATCTGCTGTACCGAGCGGGCGAGCAGGGACGGCACCGCGATGTTGATGAAGCCGCATTGCAGCCTGATCTCCGTCAGCATCAACGCGGTCGTGTCGCCGCGCAGCACGCCGGCGTCCTGATAGGCGCGCTCCCAGGGATTCAGGTCCCACACCTCGTCCCCCTGAAATCCGGTGAACAGGACGGCCGCGCCGCCGCGCCGCTCGAGATCGCGGGTGAGCGAGTGCAGCACCGTCATGGTGGGGGCACAGCCCGGCGCCAGGTAGTACAGCTCGTCCTCGGTGACGCGGGAGTGCCGCGGGTCGAGGTAGGCCGTCCCCAGGCGCAGCAGGTCGGCGATGGGCTTCCCGTCGTCCGTGCCCGCGCGTGGGCTGAGCCACCACGGGATGTGGGAGTTGGAGCGACGGTTCGTGTAGCACGTGGCAATCCCCAGCGGGGCCACGAGCGCGGCGCCGGCGGCCGAGTCATACCCCGAGGAGATGGTCGCGAACGCCGTCATCGAGAGCCGCCGCTCCGGGCTCGCGTAGTTGGCGCGCAGGCGCTGGAGGGCCTCGGTCACTCCCGTGCAATACTCGTCGAAGGAGGAGACCTCGAGCCTGGGCCGCGGTGACTGAAAGGTCCGCTCCCCTCCGGCGAGCACCAGACTTTCATCGTACAGCTGATAGAACGTGCGGATCTCCGGGTGCACGACCAGGAAGCCGCGCGGGTAACGGCCGGCGCCCTGCCGGATGGCATAGGTCTCCGCGCGATAATCGTGCTCCGGGTCGAGCGTGGCGCCGGTGTAGGCGAGCAGCAGGGCAAGGCTGTTCGAGACGAGGACGCGGTCTTGGTGGATGCAGTACAACAGCCGGTTCACGAGCGCGCTCGACGGGACGAAGTGCACGTGTCCGTCCTCCACACGGATCCCGCTGCCGAAGAAGTGCGCACTGCGGTGGAACGCGCCGAGCCGGAACTCGTCGTCCCACACGCCCTCGACCATCCATTCCGGCGTGCGCTCTACGGCCGGGCCGTGGTAGACGAGCACGTCCCCGGCCTCGCGGGACGTAGTGGCCAGCCACGCCAGCCTGGGGAGTCCGGCGGTCTCGCGGTAGCGCAGCACGGGTTTCGTCACCGGCGTCGATCCACGATCGCGCGCGCCCGTGCGATCACGGCGCGGCGCGCGTCGGGCGCCAGTCCGGCCACGAACGCGATGGCGGCGGCGAGCGCTAGGCTCAGCACCACGCCCCCCGCCCACGCCACCCACCCGGGCGCCACGATGCGGCTGCCGAGCGCCGTCGCCGCGGCAAACACCAGCGCCATCGCGGCCAGCGGCCGCGCGGTCGACCTGAGCCGCTCGGGCTCGACCCCCTGCAGGGAGGCGCGCACCAGCCGCGGGTAGAGGAGGGTCTGGACGGCGCGGCCCACGAGGATGCCGAGGCACAGTCCGGGTAGCCCCCACCAGCGCGTCAGCACGACCATCCCGCCCAACGTCAGGACGGCGGCGACGGCGCCTACGCGGACGCGGCTCCACGGGTACAAGGCGGCGTCGATGATGCTCGAGTCGGTGCGTATGAAGGCGGTTTGCACCGCGGTGAGCACGATGAGCAGATCCACGGTGGGGCCGGCCCATTGGCCGGGTCCGACCCAGAGGGCCACGAAGGAATGGTTCCACAACAGGATCGTTGCGCCCACGGCCGTGACGAACAGCCAGGTGAGCCCGAGGATCTCGCGGCGCACCAGCGCGGCCCAGGCGAACTGTCGCCGGCCGATGAGGCCGCCCAGTCCCGGCATGGCGGCGGCGACGGCGGCGCTGTGGAGGTTCACGGCCGCGCGCGCGGCGTAGCTCGTCAGGACGTACGTCGTGACCAGGGACGGCGAGCGCATGACACCGAGAATGACGAGGTCGCTGGCGAGCAGCAGCTTCGCGATCAGGTCGCCGAGCGAGAGCCAGCCGCTCATCGCGAACAGGGCACGGATGTCGGATCGCGTGGGGCGCTCGGCCCCGAACCAGGAGACGTAGGCGCGCGCGATGCCCCAGTAGCACAAGCCGGTGATGGCGGCGATCGCGAGCTGCGCCCCACTGACCCCGGCGAGTCCCAGCCCGGCGTACGCCGCCGCCGCGGTCAAGACACCACCCACGACGCTCAGCCCCGCCTGCAACTCCATGCGCTTGTAGCCGAGGTTCATGCCGAACAGCACCGATTCCGGCACGGCGAGCAAGCCGCCGAGCAGCACGGCCCCGAGCAGCGCGCCGCACGCGAGCCGCACGGTCCCTGCCAGCTCGGGCGCGACGCCCGCCAGCATCGGCGCATACCAGGTGAGCACCGCGCCCACCACGGTCGCGAGCGGCAGTAACAACAGCCACACCACCACGGCGCCGCCCACGGCCCGCCGCTCGGCGCCGGGGTCTTGCGCCGCCTGCCGGCTCGCCACCACGAGGCGCAACGCCTCCGGCGGGCGGCCGGCCACCGGCGCGACATAGCTGGTCAGCCGGCCGAGCATTTCGAACACGCCGTACAGCGCCTGGCCGAGACGGCTCACCAGGATGGGGGTGATCACGAGACCCACGGCCAGCTTGGCGCCGTACTCGAGCCCGTAGGCGACGACCGTGAGCGACGCCTTCTGCGTCAGCGTCGGCGCGCGTGCGGCGGTCGTCATAGCGCGGTGGCCACCGCGTGGAGCCGCTCGTCGATCCGCTGCACGAGATGCTCGGCGAGCGATAGCGCGCACGTGAACGCGGGTGAGACGGCGTTGAGGACGTGGAACGAGCGATCGTCCCCTTCGTAGCGGAAATCCATCTCCAGGCGGCGCTCGCGCACGTCGAACAGCTGGGCGCGAATCCCCGGGGATCCCCAACGGCGGAACCGCGCCGGGCGCACGCCATCGACGAGCGCCGCCGCGCGGCGCAACAGTGCCCGGCGCCCGTACGCGCGCAGCTCCGCCAGGGCCAGGCGGCGGAACCCGAAGTCGTCGCGCACCAGCATCCCCAGCTCCCGGGCGGCGATGGAGAGACACTCCCCGAGCTTGAAGTTGCGCCAGCCGCTGTAGTGCTCGCGCCAGAACGCGGGCGTCGCGGTGGGACCGATCTTCACGGAGCCGTCCACGCAGCGGGTGACGTGCACGCCGAGAAACGGGTTCGCGAGCGCCGGTACGGGGTACACGTGGGTCCGCACGCTCAAGCCGCCGGGGGGAGCGACCAGGTAACGTCCACGAAACGGCAGGATGCGGTAGCGCTCCGAAAACCCGAAGTCGCGCGCCACACGGTCGGCATACAGCCCGGCCGCGTTCACGACGTACCCGGCGTCGATCGTGCCCGCAGACGTGAGCACGCTCCCTCCCCGCCCGCGTCCCTGGTAGGCCACGCCCGTGAGGAGCACGATCCCTGCCGCACGCGCGTCCCTCACGAGGGACCCGACGACTTCGGCGGGATCGACGGTGGCTGTGGTGGGCGAGAACAGCGCCCATTCGTACGTCCGCGCCAGCGGCTCGAGGCGCCGAGTGTCGTCCACGGACAGGACCTCGAGCGGTACGCCGTTGGCGTTGCCACGGCGCTGCAGCTCCTCCAGGCCGGGAAGGTCGTCGGCGTCCATCGCGACGATGAGCTTGCCGCAGCGATCGAGGCGCAGGCCGCGCTCGCTGCAGTACGCGGCGAGCTGGCGGTTGCCCTCGCGGGTCAGCTGTGCCTTGAGGGTGTCGGCCGAGTAGTAGAAGCCCGCGTGGAGGACGCCGCTGTTACGACCGCTGGCATGGAGCCCGCAGGCGGGCTCCTTCTCGAGCAGCGTGACCGAGCTGTCTTCCTGCCGGCGCTTGAGCTCGAGGGCGAGCGCGAGGCCGAGGATGCCGCCGCCCACCACCAGGAAGTCCGTCGTCCGCGCAGCCGTCACGGCAGTCGCCCCGCTCAGGCGTGGGCCGGCTCGCGTGCTAGCGTCCAGTCCTCCCGGCGGCGCCGCGGCATGTCGAAGCTCCGCTTCAGCGCCTGGACGTTGTGGTAGACCGGGTTCTGGTACTTGCGGAGCGCGGGATCGCTGCGCACCGCCGCCGCGACTTCGCGGATCCCGGCGGCCACCGTGACCTGGGGCTCGAACGCCAGCACGCGGCGGATCTTCTCGAAGCTGACCCGATAGTCCCGCGGGTCGGTCGCGTCCTGCTGGTGCACCACCTCGACGCCGCCCACGGTCTCCGCCACCAGGTCACCCAGCGCCGCGATCGTGTGGTTCAGGGCGTCGCCGCCCACGTTGAAGATCTCTCCGGCAACGCGCTCGGCCGGCGCCTCGAGAGCGGCGATGAAGGCGCGCGCGGCATCGCGGCAATGGACGTTAGGACGCCACTGGTTGCCGCCGAAGATCCCGATCTTGCCGTCCACCACCGCGCGGACCGTGAGCGTGTTCACCACGAGGTCGAACCGCATGCGGGGGGACAGGCCGAACACCGTGGACAGACGGAGCACCACCGGTTCCACCCCGCGGGCCCGATCGAACAGGATGTTCTCGCTCAGCACCCGGGTCCGGGCGTACAGGGACACCGGGTTGAGGCTGGACTGCTCGGTGAGCGCGTGGCCGTTGCTGGCGCCGTAGACGCTGCAGCTCGACGCGAACACGAGGCGGCGCACTCGGTAGAAATTGCACGCCTCGATGAGCACCTTGGTGGCGGTGTAGTTGAGGTTGACCGTCTCCTCGGGATCGAGATTGCAGGCCGGGTCTCCCACGATCGCCGCGAGGGCGATGACACCCTGGGTGTCGCGCAGCGCCCGACCCACGTCCCGGCTGCTGCAGACGTCGCCGGCGAGCACCTCGAGCCGGGGATGGTGCAGCCCGTGGAGGCCGGCCCGGCCGTAGTCGAACCGGTCGAGCACGCGGACATGGTAGCCTCGATCCAGCAGCATGCGGGTGAGCAGCGATCCGACGAAGCCCGCTCCGCCGGTCACGAGCACCCGCCGTGTCCCGTCCCCCGTGCCCTGGTACTTCTGCATCGGAAGCGGTGTGTCGAGCAGTTCCTCGAGCGTGACGGTGCCCGGCCGGTGGACGTCGCGCCCCCGCACGAAGCGGTCGATGCCGCCGATGGCCCGGACGCGGATGCCCGCGTTCTCGAGGCGCTGGCCGAGGGCCCGCACCACGGCGCCTTTGACCGAGGGCATCGCGACGATCACTTCCCGCACGTCGTGTTGCTCCGCGACGGCGAGGGCATCCTGCACCGGTCCGAGGACCGGCACGCCGTAAAGCGAGGCGCCGATCTTGGCGGGGTCGTCGTCCAGGAATCCGATGAGCTCCACCCCCGGTGCGGCGCCTTTCACGAGCTCGCGGCCGATCGAGAGGCCGTGCTCGCCCGCCCCTACGATGAGCACCCGATGCGGGGACGCCACAGCCTCGACCGACGGACGTTTCCGCCGCTTGGCGTCGGCCACCGACCAGCGGCGCAGCGTGCGCACGCCGACGCAGAAGAACAGCATCAGGAGCACGAGCAGCAGGGTCGTAGCGGCAGTCAGGTTCAGCAGCCCGAGGAGCTGCAGCACGAGCAGCGCGACGAACACGACGGCGCTCGAGAGGCTCACGGTGAGCGCGTCCGGCAGGCTGGTGTAGCGCCAGATCGTGCGGTACGCGCCGCCCAGCCCGTCGGCCACGACCAGGAGCAGGCCGACCAGCAGCGTGAGCGCAACCGTCTGGGTCACGCCGAAGGTGGCAATCCCTTCACCCACCGCCACCGCGACCACGACCGCGGTCGCGGCGCACCAGAAGTCGACGCTCGCTTTGACCGCGCGCCGCGCCACGGGGTTCGAGAGCCAGGGGTCGACGAGTCGGGCGACGGCCGCGAGGGCCCGGACGGGCCAGGAGATGCCGTAGGCGAGTTGGTCCAGCTCGAACCCGGTCGAGGTCATCCGAACTCTGGCTGAGGTTTGCGCGATAGTGCCGAATCTGATGCCAGCCGAAACTCCTTATCAGGTCTCATGCCTTCCGGCTTGCGTCCGACCATGCTTCGTAACTGAAAACTCCGCAGCGTGTTGCCGAGAGCGCTTTCGGCGAAGCTCGAAAATCGGCTGCGTCGTTTGCCGCACAACGGCCACACTTTAGTCTCAATCGTGTATCAGCGACCGGGCGTGTAATCGGTGCGGAGCGTGCGTCGCACCGTCATGAAAACTTCTGCCGCCTCCATGCAACACTGATTGCCCCAGGCGTGCGCGCGGTGGCGCAGCGCTTCGAGAGAGCGGGGATGCGGGTAAGGCCGAACCTCGCTCTCGTAACAGGCCATGGCACACAGCTTCTGCTCGAGCGTCGTCGAGATGTCCACCCAGGTATCGGGGACGAAGCTGCGCGGGTAGCCCCATTCGGTGCTGCTGGCGGTGTCGAAGGCGTACACGGCTTCGAGGAAGGGCTCGAGCGGCCGCGTGGCCACGAGCGCGGCCCGGAACAGGAGCTCGTGGTCGCGGTTCGCGTCCCCGCCGAACTGGCAATAGACCACCGCCGGCCGCACCTCGCGGACGGCGCGCTCGAGCGGGGCGATGAGATCGAGCAGGGTCAGCGTGTCGAGTCGCTGGTCTGGAAAGCCCAGCCGGCGGGACTCCTTCAGGCCCAGCATCTCGGCGGCGCGGCGGCTGTGCTCGGATTGTCCCACTCCACCCGGGCCGTAGCGCAGCGACTCCCCCTCGCAGGCGATCACGGCCGTGACTTCGTCGCCCGCGCGGGCGTGCAGGGCGACGGTGCCGCCGCACCCGAGCACCTCGTCGTCGGGGTGGGCTGCGATGACCAGTACGGAGCGAGCCATAGTGCGCGCCCCCCCCTCTAGCGACAGTGCAAACGCACGATATCCAGCACGGCGTCGATCACGTCGTGCACGTCGTCGTCGGCGAGCCGGGGATTCAGGGGCAGGCTGAGCATGCGCTGATAGTTGCCGTACGCCACCGGGAAGCTGTCGGGCTGGAAGTGGTACTTGTCGCGGTAATAGGGGTGCACGTGGATCGGGATGAAGTGCACCGAGCTCCCGATGTTGCGTTGACGCAACTCCTCGATGAACTCGTCGCGTTGGATGCGCAGCGCGCCCGGCTGCAACCGCAAGACGTACAGGTGCCAGGCGTGCTCGACCTCGGGGCGCCGCGCGGGAAGCTGCAGCGCATCGTTCTGCCCGAATGCCTCGTCGTACATCCGCACCACCGCGCGGCGCCGCTCCTGGAAACCGGCGAGCTTGCGCAGCTGCCACAGGCCGAGGGCGGCCTGGATGTCCGTCATGTTGTACTTGAACCCCGGTACCACGACCTCGTAGAACCAGTTTCCGCCCCGCTCGTAGCGCTTCCAGGCGTCCCGGCTCATGCCGTGCAGGCTCACGACCCGCGCACGATCCAGGAACTCGGCGTCGCCGGTCAGCATGCCGCCTTCGGCGGTGGTCAGGTTCTTGGTCGCATAGAAGCTGAAGGCCGCCGGGTTGCCGCCGGCGCCGATGGGGCGGTTGCGGTAACGGGCGGGCAGGGCGTGGGCCGCGTCCTCGATGACCGCGAGCCGGTGCGTGGTCGCGAGCTCGGCGATCGGGTCGAGGTCGGCCGGGTGGCCGGCAAAATGCACGGGCAGCACGGCCCGGGTTCGGGGCGTGATCGCGGCGGCCACGAGGGCCGGATCGATGTTCAGCGTGTCCGGCTCCACGTCCACGAGGATCGGTCGCGCGCCGACGTGCTCGATGACGTTGACCGAAGCCGCGAACGTCATCGGCGTCGTGATCACCTCGTCGCCGGGACCGATCCCGAGGGTGGCGAGCGCCGTGTGCAGCCCCGCCGTGCAGGAGTTGAGCGCCAGCGCTCCCGGCGCGTCGAGGTAGGCGGCGAACTCCTTCTCGAACCGCTTGGTCTTGGGCCCCGTCGTAATCCAGTCGGACCGGAGCGTGTCCACGACCTCGCTGATTTCCTCTTCGCCGATGAGCGGAGGAGAAAACGGCAAGAAGTCACGCCGTGGGACGATGGGTGCCCGCAGCGCGGCGTCGGGAACGGACGTAGTCGAATGAGGTCGTGTGGTCATGCGTCCAGTTAGCGGAGTTGGCGATTTTGCAACAAGCAGGTCTTGTGCGCTGGACCGTTGACGAGCAGACTCATTGTGGCTGAAGGGCTTACGGCGGCAGAAGCGGAAATACGGCGCGGACGGGTGACGCGGTCGAGTTACAACAACGCTGGCGTTGTGCGACGGTGTGGGCTCACAGGCCAGCGCCGGGCCAGCGGTCCCAGCCTTGCGCTGCAATCGAGCATCATGACGACGCCAATCACCGCAGTCTGGACATCGTCGGTCGTGCTCGCCGCGCTGATAGCTATCGCGATCACGCCCGGCGCGCCTCTCTTTCCCCTTCCGCCTCCGGGCGCCGGCTCGTGTCGGCCCGGTGCTTCCGTGGTGCTGCGCGGGGTGCAACGGGCTCCCTATGACCGAGAGCATCTGGCCGCCGGCACCGGGCACGATGCGACGACGGCACAATTCGTCCTTCCCGTGACGAGCCATATCGTCGTGCATCTCGCCGGCGGAGCGGGCATCTGCTGGAGCGGTGGGGAAGCGTTGGGGGCGTTTCCCCCTGCGGCGTCCTGGAACACGATCCACGAGACGTACGGCATGGTAGCCGGTGTCACCAATCGTGCCGACGCACCCGGTATCACCGTGGAGAACTTCACGTCGTTTGCCTACGGGAAAGGCGTCAGCATGGACGCCGGCGGCGATACCGGGTGGACGATCCGGAACGTGCACGTCGTCTATGGGCGGGACGACTGCATCGAGAACGACTGGTACAACAGCGGCCTCATCGACTCGTCGTTTTTCGATGGCTGCTACGACGTCATGAGCTCGCTCGAAGACCGGGGTCAAATCGTTCCCGATGGCCGGAACAACGTGGTGACGATCCGCAATTCGTTGCTGCGGCTCCAGGTGATGGACGGGATCTTCGAGGTGCGCGAAGCGGCTCCCCGCCACGAGGCGTTCTGGAAGTGGAGTGCGACGCGAGGCCCCAAGCTGAGTCTCTCCAACAACGTGTTTTTCTCGGACGACTCGTCCGTGTCTTCGAACCACGCGGATATGTACATGGCGCCGCCGCCCGGGCGACTGGGGCCGTGTGCGAACAACGTCATGATCTGGGAGGGGAGCGGTCCCTTCCCGGAGCCCTTGCCGAGCTGCTTCACCGTCGAGAGCGGCGCGCGCGGGCTCCAGATCTGGGACAGTATGGTCGCGCTGTGGAAAGCGCGTCATCCCGATTTGCTGCCCGACGTCGCCCCGCCCATCGTCTCCCTGTTCCAGCCGGGCGTCACGGGCGGCACCGTTTTCAGCGGCAAGGTCGCGCTGGTCGCGACGGCGGTGGACGACCGCGGGGTGGTGGGCGTGCAGTTCCGCTTGGACGGACAGCCGATTGGACCGGAAGTGACTGCGCCGACGCTCGTGAGAAAGGATCGCTTCACGAAATACCAGCTCGTCTGGAACTCGGGGCCCGTGCCGGCCGGGTCCCACACGCTGACCGCTACCGCGCGGGACGCGGCCGGAAACGCCACGACCAGTGCGCCGGTGACGGTGACGATCAGGAACTGACCAAATTGTCGCAACCCTGTTACAGAATCCCGGCGCGTGCGCCAGCGCAACGCCGCTGCCGGGTGCGATCGTTTTGGGCTGGAAGGAGTTGCGTCGGGTGAGCGGCGCAACGCCCTGGTACCGAGCTTGCGGTGCTGACTGGGGTTAAACGCCGCCCACCGTTAGTGAAAGGGAGTCCCGCGGAAGGATATGCGCACCGATCTGTCGACCGAACCCCTGTCGCTCGAGCCGAACGACATCGTCCGGAGCCCGGCCGCGGGAGCCGTCGGCCCCTGGAGCCCTCCTCCCGCGGACCGCCCGGCGAGCGAGTGGCAGCACTATCTCGCCGCCGCATTGCGCTTCAAGTGGGTGGTGCTCGGCATCACCGTAGCCTGCACCGCGCTCGGGGTGCTCGGTGCCCTGATCATGAAGCCGACCTACGTTGCACGCGCCACGGTGTGGGTGCAGGTGCCCATCCGACCGGCGAAGGATGAAGGCCCCATCTGGTCGGGCCAGTTGCCCATTTCGTCGGGCTGGATAGACCTGCTGCAGTCGTACGCGGTGCTCGACGACGTGGTGCGCGGACTGCACCTCTACGTCGCCCCGGTCGAGCCCGCCGATTCCGATGTGTTACACGGCTTCGGCATCAAGGACCCGGTGCTGCCCGGCATGTACCGGCTCGAGGTGGACTTTGAGGCCAAGCGGTTCACGCTGACGGCGCGCGGGCGCGAGGGCGTTGTGCAAGAGGGAGCGGTGGGGGACTCGGTCGGCGCCGATATCGGATTCGCCTGGGTGCCCCCCGCCAGCGCGTTGACGGCGGATCGCCGCGTGGAGTTCGTCGTCACGGCACCCTACGAAGCCACCGGCAAGCTCGCCAAGCAGCTCAAGGTCAGCGCCGACCTGGACGGCAACTTCCTGCGCATGGAGCTCGGCGGGCCCAATCCCGCGCTCGTGAGCGCCATCGTCAACGCCGTGGCGAACCGGTTCGTGGACGTGGCCGCCTCGCTGAAGCGGGAGAAGCTCACGGAGCTGACGCGGATTCTCGGCGCGCAGCTGGCCCAAGCGCAGGTGCGCCTCGGTCAGGCCGAGGACTCCCTGCGCATCTTCCGGGTTCGGGCGGTGACCGTGTACTCCCAGGGCGGCGCGTCGGTCACCCCCAACATGCAGTACCAGAAAGATCCCATGTTCGCGGGACTGCTCGACGTGAAGGTGAGTCGCGAGGAGGCGCGGCGCGACCGCGAGACCATCGAGCGCTTGCTGACGCAGCTACCGGAGTCGGGGCTCGCGCTGGACGCGCTCGGGATGGTCGGTTCGGTGCAGCGCTCCACGGAGCTGGCGCAGGCCCTCCGCGACCTGACGACCAAGCAGGCGGACCTGCGCACCCTGCGCGCCCACTACACCGACGCCGACCCGTCGGTGCGGCGCCTGGCGGCGGAGGTGGGGGCGCTCGAGCGGCAAACGATTCCCGCGCTCGCGGGGGCGCTGGCGGGCGAGCTGCGGGTGCGGGAGCAGCAGCTGGGCGAGCGGGTGGACGCCGGATCGGCGGATCTGCGGAAGGTTCCGCCCCTCGCGGTGGAGGAGACGCGCCTGCAGCGCGACGTGACCCTGGCGGAGCAGGCGGCGGTCAACCTGCAGCAGCGCTACGAGGAGGCCCGGCTGGCCGAGGTCTCGAGCCTCTCCGACGTCCGCGTGTTGGACCGCGCCGCGGTGCCGCAGGTGCCCGCCGGCAGTCTCGGGCCGATCCTGATCGCCCTGGCGATGATCGGCGGTCTCGGGCTGGGCGTGGGTGGGGCGGTGCTGCTCGACCACGCCGACCGTCACGTGCATCACCCCGACCACGTCACGCAACGCATGGGGCTCGCGATCCTCGGCGCGGTCCCGCACGTGGACTGGCACAACGGCAAGCGCGAGGAGAGTGCGGGCCAGGTCATCGAAGCGCTGCGGGGGGTGCGCTTGAGCGTGGCACACCGGCACGGCGGTGCTGGACCGGTGATCGTCACCGTCACCAGCCCGGGCCGCTCGGACGGGAAATCGTTCGTGGCTTCGAACCTGGCGCTCGCGTTCGCCGACGCCGGGTCCCGCACGCTGTTGATCGACGGCGACGTGCGGCGGGGCCGCCTGCATCACGTTCTCAACCGCCACCGTCGCCCCGGTCTCACGGAGATCCTGGCGGGCGTCGTGCCGTTGGAGCAGGCGGTACAAGGGACGAGCACCCGCAACTTGAGCTTCATCAGCTGCGGGGCCCGCAGCCACGCGGGGCCCGCTCTGCTCAGCTCCGCGGCCATGGTCCAGCTGGTGGGGCAGCTGCGTGGTCAATTCGGCGCGATCATCGTGGACTCGGCACCGCTCGGTGCCGGCGCGGACGGCTTCGCCCTGGGGACCGCCACCGGCAGCCTGCTGGTCGTGCTCCGCACGGGCGTGAGTGACCGGGAGCTGGCGGAAGCGAAGCTCGGGATTCTGCAGCACCTGCCCATCAACGTGCTCGGCGCCGTCCTCAACGACGTGCGCCCCGGCGGCGCGTACCGCTACTACTCGTATTATCTCGAGGGCTACGGCACGCGCGACGAGCTGGATGCCGCGGACCAGCAGGTGCTGCAGGACCCGGTGACGACGAAGTCGGGTTAGCTCGACCGGATCCGCTCCGCCCCACCGTCCGCGAACAGCGCGGCCAGCGCCGATCGCGCCCGGGTGACGAGCTCTGCGGGATCGCGCAGGGACGTGCGGAAGTCGCAGCCGACGTCGTAGCCCGCGCGTATGCCGAGCGCGTCGCCGCCGGCCAGCTCGGCGGCGGTCTCGAGCAGACGCTGCGCCAGCCGCAGCGCGGCAGGCGCGTCGGTGTAGGGCGCGAGCACCACCAGCTCGCGCCGCCCCACCCGCCCGATCGTATCCGAGCCGCGCCCCACCGACCGGATGATGCGCCCCAGCGACTCGATCGTGGCATCGACGTCCGTCGTCGCATCGGGTGCGAGCACCACACAGGCCAACGCGGCCCCGCGCCGGTCTACGTGGCTCGCGAGCTCCCGCGCGCGGCGCTCGAGCCCCTGCGCGTTATACAGGCCCGTCTGATGGTCCAGCAGTCCCTCCTCGCGCGCCCGGTCGGCGTCGAACTTCGCCTGGAGCTGTCCGTCGAGCCGCAGCAGGAACTCCTCGGTGTCGATGGGATCGGCCCACACGCTGTTCGCCCCCGCCCGCAGCGCATCGCTCACCTGCTGCCGGGTGGTCGGACCGCCCGTGGTGACGAAAATCGGGGTGCTGGCGGTGATGTCGGGATCGACGCGCAGCGCGCGACACAGGCCCGAGGCATCGCCATCGGGGAGCGCCGTGTCGAGGATGATGGCGTCGGGCTGCGAGCGGTGCGCTTGCTGGAGCGCATCGGGTCCCGTGAAGGCCTCGAGGACAGTGTACCCGGCGGGGCGGAGCGCGCGCTCCAGCTCCCGGGAGCGCGAGCGCCACTCGCGCCCGTGGGCCAGGAGCACCCGAGGGGCCAGCGGGGGAACGGGGTCGGGAGCGGAACCCGGAGCCGCAGGTTGGTGCATGGGAAACCGCTTGGGCAGAACTCGTGCGCCCGGGCGGTCGGCCGCAATCGCTTGACGTCCCGGCGCTTGCGCGAACGGGTGTCGCAGCATGTGCGTATGAAGCGCGGTGATATGCCAACAAGCTTGTTGCGAAGCTGCCGCGGTTGGCCGCGGCGCGGGGCGCGCCTGCGGCCGCTGATGGTGGCCTCAATCTTGAACTACCCAACGCTGATATGTGTGGCATCATCGGGTACGTGGGGAAGCGCCAGGCCGCGCCGATTCTGGTGGACGGTCTCCGCCGGCTGGAGTATCGCGGCTACGACTCCGCCGGCGTCGCGATCCAGAACGGCTCCGGCATGGCGGTCGTCAAGCTCGCGGGGCGCGTGCAGGGGCTCGCCGAGCATTTGGAGCGCGAGCCGGTGCACGGCACGAGCGGGATCGCGCACACGCGCTGGGCCACCCACGGGGTCCCCTCCGAGCGCAACGCGCACCCGCACGGCGACTGTCACGCCCGGGTGGCGCTGGTGCACAACGGCATCGTGGAGAACGCCGACGCGCTGCGCGTCGCGCTCGAGGCCGCGGGGCATCGGTTCATCACGGAGACCGACACCGAGACACTGGCCCACCTGATCGAGGACGCCGCCGGCGACACGCTCGAGGAGCGCGTGATCGCCGCGCTGGCGCACGTGGAGGGCACCTACGGCCTCGCCGTGATGAGCACCGACGAGCCCGGGAAGATCGTGGTCGCGCGGCGCGGGTCGCCGGTACTGCTCGGGATCGGCGAGGAGGAGCTGTTCGTCGCGTCCGACGCCTCCGCCGTGCTCGAGCACACCCGCTCCGTCGTGTACCTGGACGACGGCGACATCGCGGTGCTGACGGCGGACGGCTACCACGTGGTCGACGCCGAGTCGCACGTGCAGCTGCGCGAGGTGGACGACGTCGCCTGGGACCTGGCCGAGATCGAGCTGGGCGGCTACCCGCACTTCATGCTGAAGGAGATCAGCGAGCAGGCGGAGACGGTGCGCGCCACGCTGCGCGGCCGCCTGTTGCAGGATCGCGGTACCGCGCGGCTGCACGGGCTCAATCTCGCGCCGGCGGACTGCCGCGAGCTGCAGCGCGTGGTGATCGTCGCGTGCGGCACGTCGTGGCATGCCGGCCTGGTCGGCCGGCACCTGATCGAGGACCTCGCCGGCCTGCCCGTCCAGGTGGAGTACGCGTCCGAGTTCCGTTACCGCCGCCAGCTCGCGCTGCCGGGCACCCTGACGATCGCGATCTCGCAGTCAGGCGAGACGGCCGACACCCTGGAAGCGATGCGCGCGGCCCGCGCCACGGGATCGCGCGTGGTGGGGATCGTCAACGTGGTGGGGAGCACGATCGCGCGCGAGGCGGACGGGGGCATCTATCTGCACGCGGGCCCCGAGATCGGCGTGGCGTCGACCAAGGCCTTCACCTGCCAGATCGTGGCGCTGGCGCTGCTGGGGCTCTATCTGGGACGCGAGCGGGGCCTGAGCGAGGAGCGGGGTCGCGAGCTGGCGGGCCGGCTCATCCAGCTGCCTCAGCTCGTGACCGGCGCGCTCGCGCTCGAGCCACAGGTCCGGAACCTGGCGGAGCAGTTCGCGCGGGCGTCCAACGTGCTGTACCTTGGCCGCGGGGTGAACTTCCCGGTGGCACTCGAGGGCGCCCTGAAGCTCAAGGAGATCAGCTACATCCACGCCGAGGGCTATCCCGCGGCGGAGATGAAGCACGGGCCGATCGCCCTCATCGACGAGCACATGCCGGTGGTGTTCGTCGCGCCCAAGGACGAGGTGTACGGCAAGGTGCTGTCCAACATGCAGGAGGTGAAGGCGCGTCGCGGCCGCATCATCGCCATCACCACCGAAGGCAACGGCGACGTGTCGGGGCTCGCGGAAGCACAGCTGCGCGTGCCGGCGACACTGCCGCTCCTGTCCCCCGTGTTGACCACCATTCCGCTGCAGCTGTTCGCCTATCACGTCGCCGTGCTGCGGGGCTGCGACGTGGACCGGCCGCGCAACCTCGCCAAAAGCGTCACCGTGGAGTGATTGCCATGCATCGCAACCTGCTCATCGCCTCGCTCACGGCGCTCGCCCTCGTGCCCGCGAGCGGCCGGGCCCAAGGGTCCGGCGACGAGACCGCTCGCCGTCTCCAGGCCACGCGCCCCGAGCTCGAGGCGCGTCGCGACGCGCTGCGCGAGATGGCCCGGACCGCGCGGCCCGACTGGCTCGCGGCCGAGACCACCTTGATCGTGATGCGTCTCGATCAGGGCGACTTCCGCGTCGGCGACCGCGTGCTCCTCAACGTGCAGGACCCCGCTCCGCTGCGGGGCCCGACCGACCGCCTCGTGGGGACCGTGAAGTCGGAAGAGGAGCAACTCTCCGACACGTTCACGGTGGGGACGGGCCCGGAGCTACTGCTCCCGGTGGTGGGGAGGGTGTCGCTGAAGGGGGTGCTGCGCTCCGAGCTCGAGCCCGCCCTCACGCGCGAGGTCGCCCGCTTCATCCGGGAGCCGGTGCTGCACGCCCAGGCGCTGATCTCCGTCGGGGTGACCGGGGAGGTGACCCGGCCGGGGTACTACGCGGTGCCGCCCGATGCGATGGTGGCGATGGTGCTCAACGCGGCGGGCGGTCCCACCCGGGACGCGGAGATGAAGAAGCTGAAGCTCGATCGCGCCGGCAAGACGCTGTGGCAGGGGGACGAGTTCCGGCGGGCGATTGCCGAGGGGCGGACCTTGGATCAGCTCCGCGTGCAGGCGGGCGACGAGCTGATCGTGCCCACCAGCAAGCACGGCGACATCTACGGGCCGCTCCGGTTCGTGGCGGTGCTGCTCTCAATTCCGATCACGATCTACACGCTGACCCACCTGAAGTAGGCGGGAGCTCCAGGTCGAACCAGAACTGCGTACCCACGTTGGGGTGCGTCTCGAGGCACAGCTCCGAGCCCATGGCCCGCACCAGGCGCCGCGTGAGCGCCAGTCCGAGGCCCGTGCCCGAGAAGAGGTATCGACCCGCCTTGGCGCTGCGCCGGAACGGGTGAAACAGGCTCGCCAGCGCTTCGGGATTGATGCCCGGGCCCGTGTCGCGCACGGTGAACCTGATCCGCGTGGGCGGCTGCTCCACGGCGACGATGTCGACCGACCCCCGCTCCGTGAATTTCAGGGCGTTGGTGGTGAGGTTCAGTAAGACGCGTCGCAGCGCGAGGGCGTGGCCCAGCCGCAGGTCGATGGTGGGAAGCGTGACGCCGACGGTGAGGCCTTTCTCGGCCGCGATGGGGCGGACGATGTCGCACACGGACTCGAGCAGCTCGGACACGGACAACGGCGTGGGTCGATCGTCCGCCAGCTGGTCGCCGCCGCGGGCCAGCTCGATCGTATCGCTCGTGAGCGAGCTCAGGCCGAACGCGGCACTGTAGATCAGCCCGAGCTGGCGCTGCTGGCGCTCGTTCACCGGGCCCGAGCGCTCCTGCATCAGCGTCT
>Ga0209056_10003515_pt1 | contig 16671 bp, 10 predicted proteins | sample GraSoiAngelo_114_FD_185876 | JGI IMG/M metagenome (GOLD analysis project Ga0209056, IMG submission 185876) | Grasslands soil microbial communities from the Angelo Coastal Reserve, California, USA - 14_0903_13_40cm (SPAdes) (version 2) | ecosystem: Environmental > Terrestrial > Soil > Grasslands... | reverse complement strand
GGGCACGAGGACGTCCACCACCGCCGCCAGCGCGAGGCTCACCAGCACCCACGGCGCGTATTCGCGGATCTGACCCAGGAAGCGCCGCCAGACCGCGCGAAAGCGGGAGCTTCCCCTCAAGGGCGTCAGATCGAACGCCGCCCCGGGCATCTCCACGACCTCGTCGCGTCCCGCGAGCGTGGCGGAGCGCCCGGGCACGCCGCGCAGCACGAACACCGTTGCGTATCCGGCCAGGAGCCCGAGCACCACCGAGGCGAGGAGCCGGATTCCCACCCACGATAGCCCCAGGAGCTTCCACGTCAGGAGGAGCACGGGGATGCTGACCGCCGCGCCGGCCGTGAGAAAGCTGAAGGTGTGCTTGAGATCGCCCCCGCGGCGCCGCAGCGCCACCGCGAGCGGCACCATGCCGCACGTGCAAAGCGGAATCAGCGCTCCCACGACCGATCCGAGGAGCATCGTCCCCGGATTCCTTCCGGTCATGAACCGCGCGATGAAGCTCTCGGACACGAATTCTTCGATGAGCGCGCCGACGAAGATCGCGAGGAGGAAGAGGGGAACGATGTCGAGGGCGGATTCACCGAAGACGCGAAGAAGGGAAGGAAGCGCTTGGGCGCCGTTCATCGGCCCATTCTACCTTCTCCGCTCGTCCTTGACACGAGGGGCTGGGTCGGAGAGATTCGGCGGAATGGCCTTGCACGATCCTATCTACCATCCTCTTTTTCTCGGACGGCGCGCCGCCCCGGAAACCCCTCCCTTCGATCCGTTTCCGCCCTCGGGCCGGAAAGCCTGGAAGGGAGTGCCGCAGCCCCGGCGCGACCTCGAATTCCACGTGAATCACTACAAGGTGAACCTCGAGGTGGACCTCGAAGCGCGCGAGCTCCGGGGCCGGGCCACGCTGACGATCGAGGCGATCCGGGACGGTCTTCGCGAGGTGGCGCTGGACGCGGCCGAGCTCGAGATATCCAAGGTCTCGGTCAAAGGAAAGAAAGTCCACCACGAATCGGGAGCAGAGAAGCTCACCGTCACCTTGCCCCGGCCGCTGGCGGCCGGGAAGCGCGCCACGATCGACGTCTCCTACTCGACCCTTCCCCGGAAGGGATTCTTTTTCGTAGGGCCCACCGAAGCGGAAACCGATCGCCACGCCGCCGGCTGGTCGCAGGGCCAGGCGGACGACACGCACTGGTGGATTCCCTGCCTCGAGAGCACGGAGAGCCGGGCGACCCTCGAAATGATCGCGACGGTGCCGCACGGGTACCGGGCGATCAGCAACGGGAAGCTGATCTCGCGCCGCTCGAACGGCCGGCGGCGGAAGGTGACGTACCACTGGCGCCAGGACACGACGCATCCCGCGTACCTGATCTCGCTCGTGGTCGGCAAGTTCGTGGAGCTCAAGGACCGCGCCGGGCAGGTGCCGCTCCACGGTTACGTGCCGCGCGGGCGCGAGGCCGAGGGACGCGAGCTCTTCCGCAAGACCCCCGCCATGATCGCGGCGTTCTCCAAGGTGTTCGGATATCCCTACCCCTACCCCAAGTACGCGCAGTCCACGGTGTTCGATTTCACCTTCGGCGGCATGGAGAACACAGGCGCCACGACGCTCACGGTCCGGGCGCTCCAGACCCCGGAGGAGGCGATCGATCAGACGTACGAGACCCTGATCAGCCACGAGCTCGCCCATCAGTGGTGGGGAGACCTCGTGACCTGCCGCGACTGGTCGGAGGGCTGGCTGAACGAGGGGTTCGCGACCTACTCCGAAGTCGTCTTCTGGGAGGCCGAGCACGGCCGCGACGAGGCCGATTTCGCGCGCCTCGAGCAGATGTGCTCGTATCTGGTCGAGGACAACGGAGACTACCGCCGCCCCCTGGTCGAGACCGCCTACCGCTATCCCTCGGAGATCTTCGACCGGCACCTCTACGAGAAGGGCGCATGCGTGGTCCACATGCTCCGCGCCACGCTGGGGGACGCGGTCTGGAGGCGCGGGCTCAAGCGCTACCTCGAGCGGCACGCGTTCGGCGGCGTGGAGACGGGGGATCTGAAGCGCGCCTGCGAGGAGGTGTCGGGGCGGAATCTCACCTGGTTCTTCGATCAGTGGGCGCACCAGGGCGGCCACCCCGAGCTCAAGGTGGCGCGGGAATGGGACGCGAACGCCAGGGCGCTCCTCCTCACGATCGAGCAGGTTCAGGAGCCCGACTCCGTGACACCCGCCGTCTTCCACATCCCGATGGTGTTGGAGCTGAAGGTGGGGGACCGCCGACTCCGGCTACCGATCGAGGCGAAGCAGCGCAAGGAGACGATCCGGATCCCGCTTCCCCAGAAGCCGCGCTACGTGGCGCTCGATCCCGAGCACGACATGATGAAGCTCATGGAATTTCCGCGCTCCGAGGAGGAGCTTCTCTACGGGCTTCAGGAATCGAGCTTCTCCCTGGAGCGGGTCCGCTGCGCGCGCGAGCTGGCGACACGCGGAGATCCGCCGGTGGTGGAGGCGCTCTTCCGCGCCGCGCGCGGGGATCGGTTCTGGGGTGTGCGGATCGCGGCGCTGGCGTCGCTCGGGGAGATCGGCGCGCGCCGTGCCGGGATGGCCGACCGGATCGCGGAGCTCGGGAAGGGGCAGAAACCCCGCGTCCGCCGCGCGGTCGCCTGGGCGCTGGGCTGGATGGGAGGTGAGGAGGCGATCAGGCATCTGCGGAAGATGGTTTCGACGGACCCGAGCAAGTTCACCGCCGGCATGGCGCTCCTCGGCATCGCCCGGAGCAAGCGCGAGGAGGCCTTCGACCTCCTGCGCGCCGAGCTGGCCCGCGAGAGTCACCGGGACATCCTGAGACAGCACATCTTCGACGGCTTCGTGATCCTCAAGGACCCGCGCGCGGTCCCGATCCTCCTCGACTACACGCGCCCCGAGCACCGGAACGAAGCCCGAGAGGCCGCGACCAAGGCGCTCGGCAAGCTGGGCATCCTGGACGAGAAGGTGGAATCCCGCCTCATCGAGCTCCTGCGCGATCCCTGGTTCCGCGTCCGCTCCGCCGCCGCGCGCTCCCTGGCCAAGCTGAAGGCGCCGCGCGCCGAAGGGGCCATCCGCGAGGCGCTCCAGGGCGAGCCGATGGACACGGTGCAGAGCGCCTTCGAAGGAGCGCTCGACGATTTGAAGGCTCCCCGATAGACTGATCGGGTGTAGGAGAGCCCGGCCGGCCTCCCGCAAACACATTCCAATGGCAATCGCAACCGGCACACGCATCGGTCCCTACGAAATCGTCGCGCTTCTCGGCGCGGGCGGCATGGGGGAGGTCTATCGCGCCCGCGACGACCGCCTCTCGCGCGACGTGGCGGTCAAGGTGCTGCCCCAAAGCTTCGCCTCCGACCCGGACCGCCTGAAGCGCTTCGAGCAGGAGGCCCGCGCCGCGGGACAGATCAACCATCCCAGCATCATGGCGGTGTACGACGTGGGAACCTTCGATGGCACGCCCTACATCGTCTCCGAGTACATCGAAGGGGAGACGCTGCGGCAGGCCCTGGACGAGGGGCCGATGGCCGCCGCCCGCTCCCTGGAGCTGGGGATCGAGATCGCCTCGGGACTCTCCGCCGCGCACGCCAAGGGAATCGTGCACCGCGACCTCAAACCCGAGAACCTGATTCTCTTACGTGACGGGCGCGTGAAGATCCTGGATTTCGGGATCGCGAAGCTCACGCGCGATGGCCGCGGCAAGGTGAGCGACACCGGCCCGACGCTGCAGAATCTCACCGTGACGGGGCAGCTCCTCGGAACCGCCAGCTACATGGCCCCGGAACAGATCCGCGACCTCGGCGTGGATCACCGCACCGATCTGTTCGCGCTGGGCGCGATCCTCTACGAGATGCTGACCGGCGCGCCGGCCTTTCCCGGAGACACGGTCGCGGACCGCATGAGCGCGATTCTGCGCACGGACCCACCTCCGTTGCCGCGCGACATGGAGGCCGCCCATCCGGGTCTGGGGAAGGTGCTGCGGCGCTGCCTCGAGAAGCAGACCGATGCCCGGATCGATTCGGCGCGCGATCTCGCGCTCGCGCTGGACCTGGTGCGGGAGAGGGGCGGCCGCGGCGAGGCGGGAAGCACCACGCCCTCCGTTTCCGGAGCGGGAGTCACCTATCAGAGACTGACCTTCCGGGAAGGGGACGTCGTCGGCGCCCGGTTCACCCCCGACGGCCAGACGGTGGTCTACAGCGCCACATGGGACGGGGCGCCCAGCGAGATCTTCGTCGCGCGCGTGGAGATGCCCGAATCACGCTCCATCGGCCTGAAGGCTGAGCTTCTCTCCGTCGCTTCGAACACCGAGCTGGCGGTCCTCATGGACACGGAGGACGTGGGTGGCTTCATCGTGCTCGGCACCCTCGGCCGCGTCTCCATGCTGGGTGGCGTTCCTCGCCGCGTGATCGATGGCGTCAGCTACGCGGACTGGAGTCCGGACGCCAAGAGCATGGCCGTGATCCGCGGCCAGAAAGGCTCGTTGCACTTGGAATACCCGATCGGACACACGGTCTACCAGCCCAAGGGATGGGTCAGCCACGTGCGTGTATCACGGGACGGGAGGAAGATGGCGCTGCTGGATCATGGCGCCCTCGGCGACAACGGCGGAAGCGTGCTCGAGATCGACTCGGACGGAAAGGTGCGCACCGCGTCGTCCTCGTGGTTCACCGTCTGGGGCGTCGCATGGTCTCCTCGCGGAACGATCTGCGTCTCCGGCCAGCAGATCGGCAGCTCGCCCGCCCTGTACGAAATCACTCAGAACGGAACGTTGCGGGTGTTGCAACGGCTCACCGGCTTTCCTGTTCTACATGACATTTCGATCTCGGGGGAGCTCCTCTTCTTCCAGAGCACCCCCGAGATGAAGATGGAGTGGCACGAGCCGGGCGAGGATCCCCGGGACCTGTCCTGTCTCGACTGGTCGGTGTGCCGGGACATCTCGCGGGACCGGAAGTGGATTCTCTTCGACGAAACCGGCCCGGCGATCGACGGAGTCGCCACCGTCTACATGAGGGCTACGGACGGGTCGCCGGCGGTTCGCTTGGGCGATGGGATCGCCATGGAGTTCTCGCCGGACGGCCAGTGGGTCCTGGTCGACGTTCGCGGCGAGTACGACCAACTGATGCTCCTTCCCACGGGGGCGGGGCGGGAACGAGCCCTTCCGCTTCCGCCTTTGGCCCTGCACCAGGCGACATGGATGCCGGACGGCCGCGCTCTGGTCCTGGCCGGTTACGAGCCGGGGCATGGCATGCGCCTCTATCTCTACGATCTAGCCTCGGAACGACTTCGACCGGTCAGCGAGGAGGGCATTGGGGCCAATCTGGGGAAAGTGTCTCCCGACGGCCGATTCGCGATCGCCAGAACCGTGACCGGCTCCTACGTGCTTTGCCCGACCGCTGGGGGCCCGCCCCGGCCGCTCGAGGGGATTCATCCCGGAGAGCGCCCGCACAACTGGGCCGCCGACGGGACCGCCGTATTCGCTTTCGAGCGCGGCAAGATTCCCGCGCGAATTTTCCGCGTGGACATCGCGACGGGAGAGCGAGAGCTCTGGCACGCGGTCACCCCGCGTAACTCGAGCGGGGTATCGGGAATCAACTCCCTCCTGCTCACCGAGGACGGTCGCTCTCTCGTGGTCAGTTACACGCGGACCAGCGGGGAGCTCTACATTGCGCGCGGGATCCTGTGAGCGAGGGCCCGGTGCGCGGACGCGCGCTCATCTTCTGGGACCCCAAGCGTCCCGGGAAGAAGCGCGACGCCATCGACACCGACCAGATCACGCCCGCCCAGGATTGCGTCTCCGAGAGCCTCGCCACGCTGGACGAGCGCTGGAAGGAAGGCGCCTTCCGGTATCTCATGCCGGGCTTTCGCGCGCGCGTTCACGCGGGGGAGACCTTCCTCGTCGCGGGAGACCGCTTCGCCATCGGCTCCTCGCGCGAGATGTCCCCTGCGGGGCTGAAGGCGATCGCCGAGGAGGCGGGACGCACGATGGTCGTCGTATGCGGGTCGGGCATGGGGGACATCTTTCGTCGGAACGCGCTGAACCTGGGCCTTCACTTCATCCAGAGCCCGGAAGCCGTCGCCGACGCAAAGGACGGGGACGAATTCGAATTCGATCCCGCGACGCGGACGCTCCGGAACCGCACGCAGGGGAAGAGCTACGAACCGGTGCCGCTCACGCCAAAGGAAGAGGAAATCCGCCGGAGCGGCGGCATCTTCGAGGTCGGGAGACGGGAATACCGGGCGGGCGTTGAGCCCATGAACGTCGTGTTCCCGGACCGCGCGACCGCACGGAGCATGACGAGCACGGAGCAGATCGTCTGGGCGCACCGTGTGGACAAGAGTGCGGAGGTCGAGCCGGGCGCCACGCTCGAAGTGTACGCGGACCTTCTTCCCGCTTCGGACGGAACGGCGCCCTTTTCCATCCACACCTTTCGCCAGATCGTCGGCGGCGGCGACATCGCTCCGCGGCGCGCCGCCATCGCGAACGATCATTTCGTGTTCACGGGCAAGGAAGCGGACGAGAAGCAGACCTCGATCTCACGCGAGTTCGCGGAGCGGCACGGAATCCGCGCTCCCCACTATGCCCCCCCCGGAACCGGCATCTTCCATTTCTATTTTCCGGAGCAGGGGCTCATCGTTCCCGGCGGTTTCTATCCGGGCGCCGACTCGCACAGCCGCGCGTACGGCGCGTACGGCGCGGTCGGAATCGGCGTGGGGAGCACCACGCTGGGATTCGGATGGGCGACGGGCGCCGTGTACTTCACCGTGCCCCGGCAGCGGCGCGTGGTATTCGAGGGCAAGCTCCAGGCCTGGGTCTCCGGCAAGGACATCGTCTTGAAGCTCCTGCATGGATGGGGGGCGAAGCAGTCGCAGGGAATGAGCGTGGAATTCGTGGACCGGAACCGCGAGCTGCCGATTCCGTACCGGAACACGATCGCGAACATGATGGCGGAAGCGGAGGCGATGAACGGCATCTTCGCCCAGGACGAGGTGACCGAGGCCTGGTACCGGGAACGCGGCTTTCCCTTGCCGTATCCGCGCGTGAGCCCCGGCGAGGACGCGCGGTGGGAGATCGACGAGACCCTGGATCTCTCGTCCGTGGTGCCCATGATCGCGAAGCCGTTCAGCCCTGGGAACGCGTTCCCCGCCGACGAGGTCGCGAAGGAGCGGATCACCTTCACGAAGGCCATGATCGGCTCCTGCACGAACGGCGGGTACGAGGACCTCCTTCAGGCCGCGCTGGTCCTGCGCGCCGCGCGCGAGCGCGGGGTGGATCGTGTCGCGAAGGGAGCGGAGTTCGTGATCTTTCCGGGGAGCGGCACCGTGAAGCGCCTGATCGAGCGGCCCGATCCGCGCCTCCGGGGAGAATCCATCGCGGAGGTCTTCCGCGCCGCCGGCGGGGAGATCCGGCAATCCTGGTGCGGGCCCTGTTTCGGCCAGGGACCGGACGCGCTCGCTCAGGGGGAGCGCGCCATCACGTCGTTCAACCGGAACTGGCAGAACCGGATGGGGGTCGGAGGCGAGGGATACCTCGCCAGCCCGCCGGTGGTCGCCGCGTCGGCGCTCGCGGGGTACATGGCGCCACCCTCGGAGCTGGGCGTGCCCTGGGATCCCGTGGCCTTCGGAGTGTAGCCCCGGTTTCTGGCGGTTACTTGAGGAGGCTCATCTTCCGGGAGAGGTTCCGGCCGTTCTCGCTCAGCCGGTACACGTAGATCCCCGAGCCCACCGGACGTCCCTGCGCGTCGAGCCCATCCCAGACGGTCCGGTATTGCCCCGCGGGGAGCGGATGGTCGACCAGAGTGCGCACGAGCGCGCCCGTGACGGAATAGACGCGCAATGTCGCGGGTCCCGCCCGGTCCAGCTCGAACCGGATCGTTGTCCGGGGATTGAACGGGTTCGGAGTATTGGGGTGGAGCGCGAACCTCGCCGGCGCCCCCGGAGTCTCCGCCAGCACGGCGGTCGGAGTCGCGATGGTGAAGAGGCTGTCGGAGTAGCTCGTGAGAACGTTCGCCCCCTTGACCGCCACGGCCCGCACCTTGGCCCGGCTCGTCGCATAGGAAGGGTCGATGAAGAACATGAGGCCCGGCTGCCCGCTGGACGGAACGTTGTAGAGGGAGCCGAGGGAGACGGGATAGGTGGCGCCGCCGTCCATGGAGAGGGAGATGGCGATCGTATCGGCGGTGAATCCCGTCAGAGCCACGTTCACCGAATCGTACCGGCCCACCGCATAGAGACTTCCCTTGGGCGGACGCGGCACGGCGAGCGTCAACGGGATGGCGAGGGCGTTTCCGATATCGAGCTTCCCATAGCCCCACGTGGCGTTTGGAACCGTGCCGGTGAACGCGTCGGTGCGGGCGGTGCTCCGGAGCCGCGCCTTGATCTTCGATGGGGACGAGTTGGCCCACTCGCTGCGCGCCAGCAGCAGCGCGGTCGCGCCGGTCACCGCCGGAGCGGACATGCTCGTGCCCGCGAAATTCACGTGGACGCCGTCCGTGGCGATGAGCGGCGTGCTCGCGATGTAGTCCCCCGACAGCGTGGACGTGACTCCGAATCCCGGTGCTGAGATGTCGGGCTTCTGGGCCCCGTCGCGGCGCGGGCCCTGGCTGGAGAAGGAAGCGATGGCGCCCAGCGTGGGGCGCGGGTTCCAGCAGTAGCTCGCGCCGTCGATGGACTGCCAGCAATCCTTGGTCACGTGCGCGGCGGCGGTGATGATCGAGTCCGCGTCCCCGGGCGATCCCACGACGCCTCCGAACGCCAGCCCCTGGCTCCACTTCGCCAGAGCGGCGGCGCCGTTCGCGAGCGCGTTGTCGTAGAGGTACATGTCCACGCGACCGCCGCCCGGGATCGAGACGGGCGTGAACGTGAAGGTCCACGTGCCTGTCTTGGGCGGGAGGGCCTGGTTGGCGTCGTAGAGCTCGATGTAGATCTCGCGCGCGCCGTTCGTGGTCGGGGTCGTGCCGTTGTAGATGTTGAGGTATCCGTCCGCCGTGCTCTGGCCGGTGAGATTCGTTCCCGTGACCACGGGGCCCAGGGTCACACCCGTGGGCGTGACGATCCTCAGCGAGATCTGGCTCGTGCCCGCGTACCAGCCCGAGAAGAGCAGCACGTCATTGGCCGTGCCGGGCGCAGGCGTGTAAGGCGGCACGACCAGGGTCATGTTCTGCGGAGTCGAGCCGCTCAGCGTCAGCTGGCCGTGCAGGTTGTCCTCTCCCGCGTTCCCCGCAGAGGCCACGATGATCTTTCCCGGGCCGGTGAGGGCGTTCAGCATCACGTCCATGTCCAGCGTGCCGTCGTGAGGACCCTCCTGGGTTCCGAGACTCAGATTCACGACCGCCTGCTTCCCGAGCGACGCGGCCTTCTGGAAGATGTAATGGACCCCGTCCACGATGGCGCCCGTCTGGAACGTCGTCTTCACCATGCAGAGGTCCGCCTGGGGCGCCATCCCGACGTAGGTGTACGCGGGCTGTCCGTTCCCCGTCGCGCTGCCGTTCCCGGCGGCGATCCCCAGCACGTGCGAGCCGTGCCCCTGCGAGTCGACCTCGGAGGGAATGAGCGCGTTGATGTCCGCGGGAAGCCACTCCGCCCCGTAGGTGAATCCGGAGGGATGGGTTCCGGTGCCGGTCTGATCCCAGATGGACACGAGTCGGGTGGTGCCGTCGGGATTCTGGAAATCCGGGTTCAGGTAGTCGACGCCGGTATCCACGACGCCGACCAGCACTCCCGCTCCGGTCTGTCCCGTGAAGGAGGGGGGCGGCACCGTGCGCACCGTGTTGACGCCAACATCGAGCGCGCTCCGATCCAGGAGCGGCTTGCATCGCTCGGCCACGCGCACCCGGTCCAGACCGGGAAGCGCGAGAAGCTTGGAGAGAAGGGGGAGCGGACAGCGCGCCGTCATGTGCCGTCCGATGCTCGTGTTGACCTCGATCCCCTGGCCGCGGAGGGTCTCAGGCGAAACGTCCCCTTCCAGAATCAGGTCCACCAGGACTTCGCCCTTCGCATCCCGCGAAAGGAATCGCTCCGAGAGCGCCTCACCGGGTCGTACCGCCCGAAGCGCGGGGTGAACCGACTGTGGAGCGGCGTATCCGGAGAGAGGGACGAGCCCCACCAGGGCGGGGAGCACGACAAGGATAAACCTACGGCGCCCGCGGCGAGTGGGATGTGGCATGTGGGGGCCTCGCAGAGGTTCGATGGTCGAAACGAAAGAAGCTGAGAGCCCACATGATCATAGCATTCGACGGGAACCTCTGACTATCGATCTAACGTGCGTAGTGCCTTGAGGGTATGGGAACGCACGGGCAGCCGTCCGACTTCGCGGGAGGTCGCCCAGAGCGGCCCGCCCGGAGCCGAGGACCGGGCGTTCCCGGGCAGGCGTGGGAACGAAGCCGCGTTTCCCTGAAGATCCACCGACCAGATCTCGTAGGTCAGCGAATGGGAGAACGTGCGGTGCCGGAAGGAACCCATGGGATCGGGCTGAGGGCCAGCGCTTCCTACCAGCCGCGACACGAGACCGCGGGCGGCGCGGGACGAGGACGACGCTCCGAGCCGCGCGTAGGGCAGCGTCCACGTGGCGCGGGCATCCGCATCGTCGGGGATGAGGAGCACGCGGCGTCCCGATCGGGCGACGAGCACGACGCGATGCTCCTCGCGCGGCAGGACGGCGCGCTGTGCTTCGGGGAACCGGTCGGGCCGGCCGCGCCGCTTCGCGACGCAATCGCGCGCTGCGGGGCAGCGATCGCAGAGCGGATCGCGCGGCACGCAGGTCGTCGCACCCAGCTCCATCAACGCCTGGGTCCAGTCACCGGGATCAGGGCCACGCGCCAGCGACTCGGCCGTCGCGGTGACCGCTCGGCGAAGCCTCGCGGAGTCGCGCCTGCCGGTGTACCCGCCAATCCTCGCGAGCACGCGGATCACGTTTCCGTCCACGGCCGCGGCCGCGCGGCCGAACGCGATGCTCTGGATGGCCGCCGCGGTGTACTCGCCAATCCCGGGAAGCGCGAGCAGGGACGCGCGATCCTCCGGAATCCGCGCGCCGTGGCGCCGCACCACGATCCTTGCCGCGGCGTGAAGGTGGTGCGCTCTCCGGTAGTAGCCGAGGCCCGACCAGGCGGCCAGCACCTGCGATTCCCGCGCTTTGGCCAGGGAGCTCACGCCGGGAAAGCGGCGGAGGAATCGCCGGTAGAAAGGGACGACCGTCTCGACCCGGGTTTGCTGGAGCATGATCTCGCTCACCCAGATCGCGTACGGATCGCGGGTGCGCCGCCACGGCAGATCGCGCTTGTGCTTCCGGTACCAGGAGAGAACGCGCCGGCGAAGGGGTGGAAGCCGCCTCATCGCGCCGCGGTGCCCAGGACCGCGGAGGCGAGGGCCGCGGCGCGGTGTCCGCTCAGCACCGCTCCCTCGATCGTGGGAGGCAACCCGGTCGCGGTCCAGTCTCCCGCGAGGAAGAGCCCGCGAGCCGGAGTCTCCGCCGGGGGGCGCAAGGGCTGCAGCTCCGGAAGGGAGCGCATCGTGGCGTGGCGCTCCTTGTACACGCGCGCGCGCAGGAGGCGCGCCTCACGCGCTTCGGGAAACGCCTCGGCCAGCTCTCGCGTCGTCTCGTCCAGGATCGAATCCGCCGGCCGGTCCTCGTCCTCGAACGCGGCGCTCCGGACCGTGCCGACGCGATATCCGCCGGTCGCGGCCTGGCCTCGATCGAGCGCCCACTGGGTCCGCGTTCCGAGGAGGCCCACGAACCGGGAGGGGAGGATGGGCCGGTCGTAGACGTTCAGCGTGGAGACGATGGGGGACCAGGGCGCCCGGGTGATTCCATGGTAGGCGCCGAAGTGCTCGGGCTCGAGCATCCATCCGGCGCGATCGTGCGGAACGGCGAGGACCACACAGCCGGAATCGATCCTCGCTCCGCCGAGGAGCGACAGGCCCGCGGCCCGCCCCGCCTCCACGCGCACTCCCAGGACGGTCGTCCGGTATCGGACCTCTCCTCCCCGGGCCGCGAGGAATCCCTCGAATCCATGGAGAAGATCGGTCAGGCCGCGCCGGGGAAGCGCGAGCCCGCTCGCCCGCGCCGGCGCCTGGAAGACTCGATCGAGCACGCGCGCGAAGAGCCCGGCCGATCCCTCGCGAGGAGTTTCGTTCAGGGAGGCGAGCGCGATCGGCCGGAGCACCGCCGCCAGGTCCTCGGTTCCGCCGATTTCCCGGAGCCAGGATTCGACCGTGAAGCGGGAGCCGTCTCCGTTTCGCTCGAACAGCGCCCGGACCTGCCTGGGAAGGTCGAGGGCCCGGAGGCGGGAGCGAGCGCTCAACCGGTCGCAGGTTCCGACCGCGGCGACCCAGTGGAAGGGAGCGGGAAGATCGGGACAGCGAAGCTGGAAGGATCCGCGCCCGCGCTCCCAGAGGCGCAGGTGAAACGTTCGGTCCGCCGTGAGCGCTTCCTCGGTGCCGAGGCGGCGCAGGAGGCGGAGGGTCTCCGCGTAGAACGAGGCCAGAACGTGCTGCCCGTTGTCTTCCACCTCGCCCGTCGCGGGATCGACCCAGCTCGTGGCGCGCCCGCCTGGGCGCTGTCTCGTCTCGAGCACGAGCACGCGCGCACCCTCCTCCGCGAGCGAGGTTGCCGCGGCGACGCCGGCAAATCCGGCCCCGACCACGACCGCGTCGAAGGAACCGCTCATCGCGCGGCGTGAGCGGCGAGAATGGAGCTTCCCGCGATCCACGCGCGCTCGTGGAACGGCACGCGCACCTTCTTGTGGAAGACGTCATAGCCCGAGGCCTCGATGCGCTCGAGGAGGCGGCGATAGATCCGTCCCATGATCTCGGCGGCCAGGATCCTTCTCTGGTCGAGCGACGCGGCCTCTCGTTCCGCCGTCGCGAAGAAGCCGCGGACGCGCTCCACCTGGAAACGCATCAGCTCCTCGAACGCCGCGCCCCGTTCTTTGCGCGCGAGCGCCTCCTCCGGGTACCCGAACGCGTGGAGCTCCTCCCGCGGAAGGTAGATTCGCCCGCGCTTCAGATCCGAGCCCAGGTCGCGCAGGATGTTCGTGAGCTGGAGCGCCACGCCCAGGTTCTCCGCGTATACCTTCCCGCGCTCCTCCTCGTCTCCGAAGATGCGAAGGCAGATCAGCCCCACCACGGAGGCCACGCGGTAGCAGTAGCGCTTCAGCTCCTCGAAGGTCGCGTAGCGCAGATGCGTGAGATCCATCTCGACGCCGGAGAGAAGCTCTTCCAGGTAGGCGCGAGGAATGCCGAATCGCTGGAGATGGGGGCGGAGCGCGCGCGCGGCGGGCTCCCTGGGCTCGCCCTCGTAGCAGGCCGCGACCTCGTCCCGCCACATCTGGATCTCCTTCCGGGCGCGGCCGGGATCGGGCGATTCGTCCACGCAGTCGTCGATCACGCGGCTGAACGTGTGCACCGCGCGGATCGCTTCGCGCTGATCGGGCGGGAGCGCGCGAAAGGCGAGGTCGAAGTTCGTGCCGCGGGAGATCGCGCGCGCGTCAGCCATCGATTCCGGCGAGTGCCTTGACCGCGATGCCCAGGCGGGCGGGTCCGTTGAGACGTGGTCTCCGCTCGAGCACGCGCCAGCCGAGGCGCTCGACGGCACGCAGGATCGCCCTGCCTCCGGCGATCGTGGCGCGGAGATGGAGCGTCAGGAGCATCGGAGTCCGGCCCAGGATCGGGGTCCCTCGCGCGAAGAGATCCCGGGTCGCGCGCACCTCGTGCGCGAGGAGCTTCGTGAGCGCCTGGCGCGAGGAGGGGCGCGTCATGTCGCGCGCGCTCAGCCCGAAGCGCTCCAGGTCCTCGAGCGGCAGGAACAGGCGTCCGCGCCTGAGATCCTGTCCCAGGTCCTGCCAGAAATTGGTGAGCTGGAGCGCCGTGCAGATCGCGTCGGAGGCGCGGATCGTCTCCGGGTCCTCGATGCGATGGAGCGCCAGCACCAGACGGCCGATCGGATTCGCGGACCCGCGGCAGTACCCGAGCAGGTCGTCCCAGGTCGGGAAGGTCGCGTCGCTCGCGTCCAGGCGGAACGCACCGAGGAGATCGAGGAAGGGCTCCGTGGGCAGGTTGTGGCGCTCCATCGCGTCCGCCAGGGCGGTGAGCACCGGACCGCGGGGCTTCCCGTCCAGGGAGCGCAGAAACGCGTCCTCGATCGCATCGAGCGCGCGGAGCCGGTCCTCGCTGGGGGCCGGCAGGTCCGCGACGTCGTCTGCCTGGCGCGCGAAGGCGTAGATCGCGGCCAGGGCGATTCTCAGGTCCGCGGGAAGAAAGCGCGACGCGACCGGGAAATTCTCGTAGTGCGTCCGCGCAATGTCCTCGCAGACACGGTATGCCTGGTACAGGGAAACCGGCTCAGCCTCGGCGGTCATGGGCTCGGCCGGCGCGGGGGACAGGGGCATCGCCCTCCTTGAAAGGATCGGTCCTCAGGCGAGTAGACCATGCTCCATGCTAGACTTGCAAGTTCCTGGTGGGGGTCTCAATCAACTCGATCCACGGAGGAGCGAATGAACCGCGGAATCTGGACCTGCCTCGTCTCCCTTGCCATGCTCGCTTCGCTGGCCGCGACCGCGCTCGCGGAAACCGCGGGCGGGCCCCATCGCGAATACCCGCGGGACCGCGCACGCGAGCGATCGTGGCGCAGCGGATTCGAGGGGCGGACTTATCTCAGAGTCCACGGCGGCATCAGTCTTCCCAGCGGTGATTTCTCCAACGCCGTGAACACGGGACTCGGCCTCGGCGCGTCCCTGGGATACGGAATCGGTCGCAACACGATTCTCTCCGGAGGGGTCGCGTACCACCGCTTCGGCGAGGATTTCGCGGACGGGCACGTCTCCGTCGTTCCCGTGACGGCGGCCGTGGATTATGGGTTCTCGAGCGGCGGACGCGTCCGGCCCTGGATCAGCGGCGGGCTCGGTCTGTATCACCTGAGCGAGACCGTTGTCGTGTCCCCGACCGTGGAGGCCACGGACCGCGAGAACGACCTCGGATTCAATCTCGGGTTCGGGATCGCGCTGCCCACTTCCGGGCGGAACGCCTGGGGGGTGGGGTTCAAATACCACCACATCTCCGGGGACACGTTCCCCGATACGAACTTCCTGACCCTGCAGGCCGGTCTCTCGTACCCCTTGTGAGCGCAGACGCCGAGGCGGGAACGGCCGTGATCGACGTGGCGCGCGCCCGGGCCGAGACGCCCGGATGCGCGAACGTGATTCATTTCAACAACGCGGGCGCCTCCCTCATGCCCCAGCCGGTCCTGGATGCCGTGCTGGGGCATTTGCGCCTCGAGTCGTCGATCGGAGCCTACGAAGCGGCGGACCGCTCGGAGCCCGCGCTGGAGCGCGTCTACGATTCCCTGGCCGCGCTCCTCGGAGCGCATCGCGACGAGATCGCGGTCGTGGAAAACGCGACGCGCGCCTGGGACATGGCCTTCTATTCCCTCCGGTTCGGGCCCGGTGACCGCATCCTGACTTCCGCCGCCGAGTACGCCAGCAACTACATCGCGCTCTTGCAGACGGCGCGGCGCACCGGTGCGGTCATCGAGGTCGTGCCTGGAGACGCGACGGGACAGGTCTCGGTGGAGGCGCTCGAGAGGATGATCGACTCGCGAGTGAAGCTGATCGCGCTCACGCACATTCCCACGAACGGCGGCCTGGTGAATCCCGCGCGTGCCGTCGGCGCGGTGGCGCGCCGCGCCGGGATTCCCTTCTTGCTCGACGCCTGTCAGTCGGTGGGGCAGATGCCGATCGACGTCGCGGAGATCGGATGCGACGTGCTTTCGGCGACGGGGCGCAAGTTCCTTCGCGGGCCGCGCGCGATCGGATTCCTCTACGTTCGCCGCGATTTTCTGTCGAAGCTCGAGCCCCCCTTCCTGGACATGCACGCCGCGACGTGGGTGGCGCGCGACGCCTACGAGATCCGTCCGGACGCACGCCGGTTCGAGAACTGGGAGACGAGCGCCGCGCTGAAGCTGGGTCTTGGATCCGCGGTGGACTACGCGATGGAATGGGGGCTGGAGGCGATCCGCGAGCGAGCCTGGTCCTTGGCCGCGACCCTCCGGCGTGCGCTCGCGGCCATGCCCGGGGTCACGGTTCGGGATCTCGGCGCGGAGAAGTGCGCGATCGTGACCTTCACGGTTCAGGGACGCGACCCGGAGGAGATCAAGCGCTCCCTGCTCGAGAAGGGCATCAACGTGACCACTCCTCAGATCGTCGCGGCCAGGCTGGACATGGAAGCGCGGGGACTGAAGTCCCTGGTCCGCGCCTCGGTCCATTACTACAACACCGAGAACGAGATCGAGCGCTTCTGCGCGGCGCTTCGGGGCTGAACGCGGGGTGAACCTCGCAAGGAGACCGGTGTATCGGCAGGGGTAGGCGTGGGGTATTGGTCCCGATATCGCCGGGCGTATACTTGGGTCGCCGGTTCTCAGCTACAGGGGGTGCACCGTGAACCGTCCGATCGTCGCCATCCTCCTCCTTTTCGCTCTCACAACTGCGTTCTCTAGAACGGCAGATGCTGCATGGTCCCCGTACGACGGGGCGAGTGGCCAGACCGTGCTCAGGCTCCGTGGAGCGTTCGTGCCGGACAATCTGGCGAACACGCCCGGACCCGGATGGATGGCTGGAGGCGGGGTGGGCTTTGGTATCCAGCGCGTCCTACTACTCACCTTCAATTTCGATCACTACCAGCTAAACGAT
>Ga0209056_10003511_pt1 | contig 16678 bp, 13 predicted proteins | sample GraSoiAngelo_114_FD_185876 | JGI IMG/M metagenome (GOLD analysis project Ga0209056, IMG submission 185876) | Grasslands soil microbial communities from the Angelo Coastal Reserve, California, USA - 14_0903_13_40cm (SPAdes) (version 2) | ecosystem: Environmental > Terrestrial > Soil > Grasslands... | reverse complement strand
CCCCCCCATGAAACCGCCGGCAACGAGTACGTTGCCGTCAAATAGCAGCGTCGCTGTGGGCCGAGAACGTGCGATTTTGAGATTGCCGGTTCTGGCCCATGTCCCGGTCTCCGGATCATACAGTTCCGCTTTCCTTGTGCCAACCCGGCACACTGGGTGGCAATCGGGTTGCGTTTCCATTTCTGGCTCAGAGCCATGGTCGACTTTCCCTGCTGCGACGAGCACCTTGCCGTCAGACAGCAGTGTGGCCGTGTGCTGAGAACGTGCGAATTCGAGGCTGCCGGTGCTTGCCCAGGTTCCGCTTGCCAGGTCATAGAGTTCGGCGCTCGCAAGGCTGTTGGAGTTGCTGTCGAGTCCTCCGGCAACGAGCACCTTGCCGTTAGGCAGCAGCGTCGCCGTGTGCTGAGAACGTGCGAAGGCGAGATCCCCGGTTTCCGTCCATGTGCCGCTCGCAGGATCATACAGTTCCGCGCTCGCGAGACTGTTGGAGCTGCTGTCGAGTCCTCCTGCAACGAGCACCTTGCCGTTGGGTAGCAGCGTCGCCGTGTGCTGAGAACGTGCAGTGATGAGACTGCCAGTCTGCTCGAATTCAAAGGGAGCGCCCGCGCACGGTTGTAGGAGAATGAGCCCTGCACCCAGGAAAAGCAGCGGGAACGCCATCCGCCGCATAGGATTTGAAGTAGCCGTCCAAATACTGCTGATCACGCGATGAAGTGCTTTCATAGTTCCAAGTCGAGGAACCCCCTCGGCCCCCTTTCTTGAGTACGATGAAGCAGCAATCGCCACAATCATGTCAAGACTTTTTGGCTGCGACGGCGCAGATCTCACGGAGAATTGCCCTCCGAGCGAGTATGCTTCTGCACGTCCAAGGGCTACGCAAAGGCGCCCATATCAAAGCCCTCTCGGATCGCTACCAGTTAAGCTTGGGCGCTAACAACGACCAGGCGGAATTGTGCATCTCTTCGGGCGAGAGGTTCGTCGTATTCAGTTCCACCACAGGACCTAGTCTCATCGCCCATCGACGAGAAGCATCTTGCCTTTTATAAAACAATTCTTTCGATTCGAGCATCCTTCGCCCAACCGGCGTGAGCTTGCCTGACTCGAGCGAGCGCTTGTTAATCCTTGCACTGGCTACAGCGTGCTCCGCCGTCAGCAGGAGAGTCAGATCAGGCATACACAGGTAAAACAGAAATGGTTCCAGCAGGCGACGAGCGTCCGTCTCTTCCATCGCCGACTCGCCGATCATCAGCGAAAGGGGACTTGCCAGATAACGATCGCAGATGACATGACTTTGTTTGAGTTGAGCTCGCACGAGGTCCGAAAGATGCAATGTCGCCGCCAGATAGTAGGCAAGCCGGGGAAGCGGCGCGACAGACTCATCCAGATGTACCTCGCGGCGGAAGCTCACGAACTTGGGTGGATAGTGAAACGACGAAGCGCCGACCCGGGCGCACAGGTATTCCACGATCGTGCTTTTGCCGACGCCGTTACAACCTTCGATAACAAGGAACCTCGATTGTGATGGCATCAGTAATAATCGTCTTCAGGTAACGCGGGCTCTGCATCTGAGCCGATAAGCCGCGCTTCGATGAGGTAACCTCTCCGTCGATTTTTCACCTTCGACACGAGATCCGGTGTCAGTGGCGCCGGGAGATTTCGCGCGGCTTCAATCAGCTCCGGGACCTGCAGGAAAAAGACATCACCCTTTTCGAGGCTGCCGGAAGCGATCAAGCGCCGCTCGAGCTCGACCACAAGCTGTCGCAGCGGATAGGAATACTTCAGCCAGAGAACGTGGTGATTCTCCCTTTCGACATTCAGGTCGTGGACGAAACGCGCGGCGTGATTCAGCCCAAGCGCGCGGTCGCTGCTGTGAGCGAGGTCGAAATGGAAACTTAGCGCGAGCATATTGCGCCGCAGATTGAGTTCGTAAGGCATGACTGCGTGCGGCTCGGTCTTGAGCGCTGTCTCGATGACGCGGCCGCGCGTATCCCACGGTTCGAAGAGCAGGTCGCGATCGCGCATCCAGTGCCATTTCCGAAGATGCTCGGCCAGGTTGTGCGCAAGGGCGGCATGTTGCCCGGCATCCAGAGCGGACTCCGCTTGTTCTCTCGTTCGAAGCCCAGTCGCGAGTAGCGCTTCGCGCAGCTTCGCGACGTCGGCCATGTACGCGCCGCTCAGAACGGGAGTAGTCGGCGCGATGAAATCAGCGGGACCTGGCCACACCTTGTCGTCGGGAGGGGACCCAAGATAACTCAGATTGTGATTCACCGTCTCGTCGATGAAAGGGAACAGAATGTCGTCTCCCTGGGCCTGAATAAACCAGCACAGCGCGAAGAATTCTACCCAGCGCGGCCACCAGGAGGTGATCAGTGCTACCATTTGGTCTCTGGAGATAGCCTTCAACTCCGCGTCAGTTATGGGAAATAGAATGAGAACTTCAGCCAGCCGATCGTAGGAGGCGCGCACCCAGCGCATCAAATCAGCCATGAACGCTTCGTTCCATGTCGCGCGGACAATGGACTGCCATACCAGAGCAAAAGTGTCCGAGCGAAAGTGGTACCGGCATTTCACCCGAGAACACGTGGGACCATCTCGAAGCCGGGCTGAACCAGAGACTTCAAAAGAGCTGAGATAACAAGCTCGGGACGCACTTCCAGCCACTCGAACTCACCTGTCGTACTCGCCGTTGCAAATTCCTGGTGGAAGCGAGCGTACTCTGGAAGCACTGCCCACCACTTCGCCCGAGACTCGGGTACGGGCATGGTCGTGATCTTGCTTCCAGGTCTGTGGCCAAAGAATTTGATTGTGTCGAGTGCGGCGGCTTCCGCTTCCGCCATTCCGCCGATTTTTTGACGCGTTATTGAGGATCCTGGGCGTCGGGCACTCGCGCAGCCGAGCGGAACCGCGGCGGATCCGTCCGGCCACGTTGCTCCCGGATCGAATACCAACGGAAAAGGAGCGCGATTATTGTCGTAAAGCGTAACAGCCAGATTTGCTACGCGCGCGATAGTCTCCGCGAGTTCGTGATGAGGCAAGCTGCCTAACGACAATAGGTGTAACTTGGAGGTTGGCTGTTCGGAAACGATCTGGGCAACCATGGTGACATAATTTTCGAGTGCGGCCGCGCGGGCATTGGCCGGCAACGCTTCGAGGTCGTTCCACAAGCCGTGCTTGTTTGTTCTCAGGTCAAGGTCGGGCACGAGGACAACGCTGGTGACAGCGGAAGGCATCGCTTTCAATGCTTCCGCTGTAGAGACGATAGGCACCAGGTCGGGTCTCTCTCTTGTCACCTCCGTCCATGCGGACCAAATGTCCGACCACTGAACCTGCCCCAATGACTTCGCCGCACGTTCCGTCTCGATGCGGCCTCGATAGATGCAGCCAGTCGATCCATTCACTGTGACCAGCTCTCCGCCGGCGAGTGTGGTCGTTGCAGTTTCGGTTCCGACGACGCAAGGCAAACCGAGTTCGCGCGATACGATGCCGGCGTGACAAATGATCCCGCCGACGTCCGTAACGATGGCCGCCGAGTTTCGCATCGCGACAACCATGTCGGGATTTGTCATCGGTGTTACGAGCACCGATCCGGACTGGAGCTGAAGCGCTTGTTCAATGTTGAACACAAGGTGGACGGGGCCCGATCCTGTGCCGGAGCTGGCAGGCACTCCGGTGAGAATGGGCGCAGTGCTGAAGGACGATGCCGGCCCGGCAGTCGCCTCGCCGGAGAATGCAGCAGTAATCGGTCGGGATTGGACGATATGTAACTCATCATGGTGGATGACCCACTCGACGTCTTGCGGTGCGCCAAAACTTTCTTCCAGCCGCCTGGCGACATGAACCAACGCACGGGCGTGTCCGGGTCGAAGGGGTCCTTCGAGCGATTCCGGGACATCTTGCGGCTCGTTCAGCCAAAGCCTCTCGGGCGTCACTTCACCTTTTACCAGCTTTTCGCAATCACCCTCGACGTGCTCGACGAGAATGGACTGCTTTCCGTCTGGCCCGGCAAAGCGCGTGAACATGACTCCCGAGCGCTCGGCGCGCAGGAAACGTTGGACGACGACTGCCATCGCCGGTATCTGCCGAACGCCGATCTCCCGGAAGTAAGTGAGAGCACGCGGCGAAAAAACCGATGCCCAAATCTGTCGAATCGTCGGTTCAAACTCTTCCTGAGTGCTGATGGGAATCGATTCAAAAATGCCGGCGAAGGAATGAGCGCTGCCATCCTCAATCGTGGCTGAAGACCGAACGATCACGCCTTCGGAAGGCTGCTCCCAGAGCTGTAGGTTCTCGACCATTTGCATGATCGGCTCAAGGATTCGGGCAGGAATCCGGCGGGAAAGAATGCTCTGACGAATCTGTTCGCCAGTTGAGATCGTTTCTCCGGAGCCGGCGAGCAGCGAGTCGAGAGTGTCGAGTGCGGAAGTGAGGCCCATTTCTTTGAGCGCGCTTTGAAACGCGTCGCGCGTGATAACAAAGCCCGCTGGCACGCGATGTCCGAGGTTCACGAGCCGGCAGAGAGACGCTCCTTTCCCACCGAGGCGGCCCGGATCAGCCGCATCTGCGCCTTCGCCGAGCACTTCGATGTACTGCGTGTGACTAAAAGCTGTTGCCATGGTCGGTTTCGAATCGCGATTATGCGGCCACCGAGAGCGAAGCGCAACGCTCTTGTGCAGAGCGAGAACAACATTGGCCACTCATCGATCATTCCGATGCCTATATTTGATTTTCTGGCCAGGCGTCTCTTGGAAACCGAAGTCTCGATGGAGACGAATCAACCAACGGCTCCAAGCTAAACAGCAAGAGAGTTGAGGATTGAAAGGGAAATCATGACTGGAATTGGTTTTATTGGCGCCGGTTCCATTATAAAGTTGAGTGAAGAGCATCTGGTTCACGGCCTAACGGCTTCGGCAAGGGTCTGGACCACGGCCGCAGTTGGGATTGCGATCGCTCTCGGCCAGGTCGGAATCGCGCTGATCACGGCCATTCTCGCCATCCTACTCCTAGCTGTCGTCGCTGGGTTAGAACGCCGGAGCCAAAGCGGTCGGGGCTAATGGGTGAATGGTCGGCCAACAAACCAAGGCCGTGAGCAGGTGGGAAGGCGATCCCAGTCAACATTTAGGGTTTCGCCTGTTCAGCCGGCGGCCAAAGCAAGTAACGGCCCGTTACGTTCGGACGAAGTGCTCGATTTTGATTAAAGATCCAAGCAATTCTCTCGCAACAGATTACTTGAGATGGAACAGTGTAACACCTTCGACACAAGCGGAATCATCGCCGCCTGGCTGCTGAACACTGACAAATCGCGGTTTTTCTCCTTGACCGGTGAACGGATATTATGAGAAAAAGTCTCTGCTATCCCATTTATCGCGGCCAGACAGTTGACAACGATACCCGCACAATTCGAGCAAACGCTGTCGGCTGTCCCCGACAAGGCCGCTGTTTTCGGCGGGGGCGAATCGTTGACCTTTCGGCAACTCCACGCTGAGGCCGCGGCGGCGGCACAAGCCCTAGCTCAGTTGGGCATCCGACCCGGCGACCGCGTCGGCATCTGCATGCAGAAGAATCTCGATCAGGTCGTTGCGATCCTAGGGGTGCTGTGGGCGAACGCCATATTTGTTCCTATCCATCCCGTGTTCCAGGCCGGGCAGATCGGACACATGGTCGACGACTGCGATATGAAACTCCTGATCACGGACTCTACCCGCATTGCAGAACTCCGTGACGCAGCGCATGGGCGCATTGCGGTCGGGCATGGTCCGGCGGAAGAAGAGATCGCCTCCCTCAAGGAGCTTCGGCGGAAATGTCAGGGCAATCAGCCTTTCTTTCGGAGCAAAGCTGACGACACGGCAGCAATCATTTACTCGTCAGGATCCACCGGCAAGCCCAAAGGCATCGTCATCTCGCAGCGGAACCTAGCCGATGGCGCCCGGATCGTGGCGAGCTATCTCGGAACTACAGCCACCGATCGGATTGCAAGTGTGCTCCCGCTGACTTCCGACTACAGCCTGAACCAGCTTTGGCAGATCCTGTTCACGGGATCGTCACTCTACCTGCACGATTTCATCTTTCCCCGCGACTTGTTTCGGCTGCTCGCCAGCGAGCGAATCACGGCTCTGCCCGTGATGCCCGTCATCATCACTCATATGTTTGATCCGCAACTTGCGGGTCCCGAAGATGATTTGGATTTCTCCGCGCTCCGCTACGTGAGCACAACCGGCGGGCCTGTCACAGCGACTATGCTCGGCCACCTGCGGCGCACCTTTCCGAAAAGCGATATCGTCCTCATGTATGGATTGACCGAAGCTTTTCGGTCATCGTGGTTACCGCCCGATCAACTCTCGGCGCGGCCGACTTCGATCGGCAAGGCGATTCCCGAAGTTGAGCTCTACGTCATGGACGACCAGGGACAGGATTGCGCGCCGGGTGTGCCTGGCCAGCTTGTCCACCGCGGTGGCTGCGTAGCCAAGGGTTATTGGAACGCGCCCGAAGCGACAGCGGAACGATTTCGGCAGATCGATCGGTTCCCTGGCGAAACGGTCGTTTTTTCCGGCGACCTCGTGCGGCGAGACCAGGAAGATTACCTGTACTTCCTCGGACGTATGGACTCGATGATAAAGACGCACGGCTTCCGCGTCAGTCCGACGGAAATTGAAGAGTACGCGCGTCGATTCGATCGGCTCTGCGACGCCGTGGCGTTCGGCATCGATAATCCTGAAATCGGGCAGGAGATTGCAGTGGCCTATACCACAACGGACCGAACTCCGCTCGCATCCGATGCACTGGCCGATCATTTTCGGATTGGGATGCCCCATCACATGGTGCCTCGCTGGTTCGTCCACATGGAGGCATTCCCTGCGACCGGCAATGGAGCAAAGGTGGATCGCGTCCTGGCCCGCCGGTTATCTTTGGAAAAGATCGCCGCCTTATTATCCATCGGAAAAGCATCATGATCGCACATACTTTTGGCCGGGAACTTGTCGAGCGATACGGCTCGCCTCTCTACGTCTACGATCTCGACGAGGCCGAGCGTCAGGCTAAGGCGCTGTTCGAACTTCTTCCGAAGTCCGCACAGGTGTTGTACTCAGTCAAGGCCAACCCGATTCCAGAGTTGTGCGCCGCTTTAAAGGGGGCCGGTTGTCGGGTCGAAATTGCATCGCCTCTGGAACTGAAGGTTGTATTCGAAGCGGGCTTCACACCTGATCAAATCCTTTGCTCTGGCCCGGGCAAGACTGCTGCGGTGGTTCGCGAGATGTTACTTGCCGGAGTGACTCATTTTTCATGCGACTCGTGGTATGACTTGGAACGCCTGGCGGGCGTCGCTTCAGCAACAAAGAAGCCGGCGAACGCTCTGTTGCGACTTCAGGTGTCAGGCGCACCGTCGGGAAGCGTTGGCGTAGGCGCGATGCAAAGCCACTTCGGCGCCGACCCGGGGGAATTGCTCAATGGTGGGGCCGCCAGGGTCGGCGCACTACGGGGCGCCGAGTTGGTAGGGATCCATGTCTATTCCGGGGGTCAAATCCAGAGCGCCGATAAGCTGGCAAGCACCTTCGAACATGCAATTCATCTCGCCGAACAAATTGCTGAGGCCGGTGTACCACTGCGCCTGCTCGATTTGGGCGGCGGCTTCCCATGGCCATTTGGAACCTCGGATAATCCCGTGGATATCTCCGCTTTGCGCGAAAAACTACAGCATGTGAATGCGCAGCGCAGGTTAACCGCTGACGCGGGGCTTTGGTTTGAGTCCGGACGGTATCTTGTGGCGTCTAGCGGGACGCTCCTCTCGACGGTTCTCGACGTGAAACTTTGGAATGGCAAGACACACATTGTCCTGGATACCGGAATGATTCATCTGGGCGGAATGGCGGGCTTGGGACGGATCTATCGCGCTGTTGCCTCTATCGAGTCGCTGGCCGAGCGTGACGGCGCACCACTCGAATCCGTCGACGTGGTGGGTCCGACGGACTACGCGCTGGACTACGTCACGCGCGACGCATCGGTTCCACCTTTGAAGCCGGGCGACGCTGTCTCCATACCGAACGTCGGTGCCTACGGTCTTACCGCCAGTTTGGTCGCCTTTGCGGGCTTGGAACCCCCTCCGGAGGTGTGTTGCCGTGGGACCTCGGTCGTTGCGGTGCATCGCCACCGCACGGGACACGAGCGTATTCGGACTTGACCTCATGCCGGGAGTCCCGCACTGAACCGATGATAAGTATATGGACGACATAACCACTCAATTCGAGGAGTGCCTGCGCCGACACCTTCGTTCGGCGAAGCCGAACCCCATCAACTATGACGTGGAGCTTACACAACTCGGTCTGGATTCGATGACTGCGGTCGCTGTGCTACTGGATATGGAAAAGACGTTCGGCATTCGTTTTCCCGACGACATGCTTGTTGAAGGTACCTTCCGTACCGCTGGAAGGCTGAAAGAAGCGGTCCAGCTCCTGCGAGAGCGACAAGCGTCATGACCCGACCGTTGCCCGACCAATCATTGGGCCCCGAGTGGACGATCTTGGAGCTGCTCACCCGGAGCGTCGTCGACGACTCGGAACGGCAGATGGTTCGCGACCTTCTTTTGACGAATACCTTGGATTGGGGGGAGCTGCTGGAACAATCGCTGCGGCACAAAATGCTACCAATGTTGGCCCACCACATTATCTCGGCCGGCCTTCGATTCGATGTCCCGACGACCATCTACATGCACTTGGAATCAGCCTTGGATTGGAACCGCTGCCAGATCGAGGTGTTTCGACGTGAGACGGTTCGCGTGGCACAGGGGCTCACCGACCGCCGAATCCGCTTTGTGGTCACGAAAGGTATGACGTTCGAGTCGACGCTTTACGACAGCCTCGGCTCGAGATATATGAATGACATCGATTTCATGATCGCGCCGCGCGACCGCGAAGCAGTCATGAATGTGATGCAGGAACTCGGTTTCCGTCCGTTCTTCGAGTGGGCGAAGGATTCGCGCCGCGAAGAAATCAGCAGCCGACTGAACCCCGATCACTTGCCTAAGCTCGCACGCGAGATTGATCAGCCTGGGACCCGGATAATCAATGTCGATGTCGCTAATAGCCTGACCTGGACAAAAAGTCCCTTTGACGTCCCGGTCGAGGAAGCGCTTGAGGACTCTGTCCAACAACCCGTTCCCGGCATGCCCGGGGTGAGCATCCCGTGTTTCCTCCCCAAATATCAATTCCTCTTCACCGTGCTCCACTTGTTCCGCGAGGCGTGGCTGCAAAAATTCGTCGACTTAGGGACTGACGTCGGTTTGATGAAGTTCGGGGATGTGATCCGCCTGATCGATCAAAATCGCAATGAATTGACGGACGGTGAGCTGCTGCGGACGATGGAGACCCACAGCGTCACGGATGCTGTCGCTTGGGTGCTCCGCCACCTGGACGAGACTTTCCAAACGAGCACGCTTGAACTGCTAGCGCTTGAAAAACATGGTGACGAGGAGCTGCTAGCTTCTCAGATGCAATCCAGCGCGTATGTGAGCGCTTCGGGCCAGCCGATGCGCGAACGCCTGCAAAGCAAGGCCCGCGGTTCTTTGCGACCGGTGGCGCCGACGCATTCCGGCTCGTAGGATGACTATAAGAAACCTGTTCCGTCGCCGCGACATGGACGGGATCGATGTGTATTTCCCTCCGACGAGAGCTACGATCAAAAGCTTGCTGTTCCAGCTCGTGCCGACGAGATATCGCGCGCAGCGATACAACCGGCAACTGCGTCGGGAGATCGAAGAGCGTCCGGATGGCGCCCTGATCGTATGGCCGCGAGAAAACTCGAGTCAACTATATTACGTCTTTCACGGGATGGCAGGCGGGCTGGGAATACAGCCTTTGACGGTCCTCCGCGAGACCGGATTGATCCATAACAACCTGGTTCTGCTCAAAGATTATTACCGCTTTTTTTACCAGGCGGGGTTGAACGCTGAAATCACGGACGTTGACGGAATCATCGCGCGCCTCCGGAAGTGCCGTGAAGAGCTATCTCATGTCCGGCAAACATACTGTTCCGGGCCGTCGTCCGGCGGTTACGCAGCGATCCTTTTCGGTCATTACCTGCAGGTGGACGTCGTCTATGCATTCGCGCCGGTGACGCTGCTTAACCTTGACGATCTTAAGAGGTTTGGCGGCTGCAAGGACATCGGGCGCATCACCGAGGAGCACTGCGATCTGTCGCGTCTTCTGGCCAAACACAATGGACGAACCCGTTACAAGATATTCTATTGCGAGGGGCATGCCAGAGACCGCAAATATGCCGAACGTCTCCAGAACTTACCTGGCGTAGAGCTTTACCCGCAGCCGGGTACTACGCACAACGTTATTCAGGCTATCTACGAGAGCGGTCGACTTGGCGAGATCTTTGACAGCCCCCCGTCGAGTGCCGCTGTAGAGTGAGCGCAAGGCCATTCCGGATTCCAAAGGAACATTCGCCGTTAAATTGCCTGAAGAGCGACTGAGAAACACGAAGAGAAAGTACGTACTGCCGTCGCGAACGGGGTGCAGAAGTTGATCGAGCAGACGCACGCCTTTATCGTTCTGCCGCGATGGATCGCAAGACGCTAATTTTTCTTCACATTCCCAAAACAGCGGGAACGACGCTGAACCGGATTATCGAGTGGCAATACAGCCCTTTTGAGATTTTCACGATGGATCCCTATCGGATCAGGGCGACACCGGAGCGACTCAAAAGACTTCCCGAGGGGCGTCGTCGCCGATTGCGGGTGGTGCGCGGACATATGTTCTATGGTGTTCATGAATGCCTGCCGCAGGCCGCTACTTATTTCACAATGCTGCGCGACCCGGTGGCCAGGGTTCTCTCCGCTTATTATTTTATTCTGCGCAGGCCACTTAATCCGCTGCACCGGAAAGTGAAAAAGGAGCGACTGAAAGTAGAAGATTGTCTTCGGCTATTCCCGCAGCGCCACAACTTGCAGTGCAGGTTAATTGCCGGAGTTAAGGACACCGCGATTGCCGATGAGCGCTTACTAGACATGGCCAAGCAAAATCTTTTGACCTCGTTTAGCGTCGTTGGGATCTCGGAGCGGTTCGAGGAGAGTCTGATGCTTATGGCCAAGACCTTTGATTGGGAGATCCCTTTGTATAAGAATTGCAAGGTCTCAAAAGCGCGCCCGCAGATTGATCCCAGCACGGTGGAAATGATTCGCGACCACAACGGGCTCGATGTTGAGCTTTATGAATTTGCGAAGGGTCTATTCGAAGAAAGCCTGCAAAAGAAAGATGCAGAGGTCCGAGAAGGTTTGGCTGCGTTGCGTGCGCTGCCGACGCCGGGTGCGGTGGAAGGCTTTTGGCAGTCGACTTTAGGAGCGGGTCGCTTTTTGGTAAATAAGATCGCATCAGCAGTATGAGAACGCACAGGATGGAGATTCTATCTCGTCGCCTGCTGCTCGCCTCGCTGGTCATCGCGGTCGCGATATGGGGAACGCGGGTGGCCGAGTCAGCGGAGGGGCGGCGCCGGCGAATGGAGTTCCCGGATGTTAATATTGTGCGCGACGTGGTTTACAAGCATGTTAACGGTCGCGATCTCCGCTTGGACATTTATTCGCCCAAGTCGATCACTCATCCCTTGCCCGTCCTTCTCTGGATTTTCGGGAACCGTTGGAGCCGGGGAAGCAAAAACCACCCACCGCCTCTCTATCTCATATCGCGCGGTTACATCGTTATTAGTATCGACTATCGGCTCTCAGGAGAGGCGCCGTTTCCGGCGGCAATCGAGGATTGCAAGGCAGCCGTCCGCTGGATTCGGGCCAATGCCGCTGCTTATCATTTTGACCCCGATCATATCGGGGCGTGGGGTCACTCCGCTGGAGGACATCTGGCTGCGCTCGTAGGCACCTCAGGTGGCGTAGCGGAGCTGGACGGCGGCGATAACTCTAGCTTTTCGAGCCGAGTGCAGGCAGTCTGTGATATGTCTGGACCGTCCGATATCCTGCAATTCTACGAGGCTGTGTCAAATTCGAACGAGCGTATTGCCCGCATGGACAGGTCATCTATCGAGCAGTTTCTTGGAGGCTCGGTTGAGCAAAATAGGGCGAAAGCGATTGCCGCCAGTCCTACAACCTATGTGAGCAAGGATGATCCGCCTTTTCTCATCATCCATGGTGAGGAGGATATGACGATTCCGGTGAGCCAAAGCGAAGTGCTCGCCAGCAAACTGAAAGCCGCCGGCGTTCAGGTGACCTTGATTATGGCTGAACGCCGGGGACATGGCGTAGGCGGCCCAAGGTTTGCCCCGGAAATCACCGCCTTTTTCGATGAGCATCTCAAGCCGGGCTCAGCCAAGTAGTGACTCCATAAGATGGAACCTGAGGTATCGCGGTCTGCACGGCCTCCGGTGCGTGAGCTACGGCCTTTTCCTGGTCGCGGCTACCACTTCAATTTCGTACGCCGCGCCCGCGGGGCCTCCGATTCGCACGGGTTTATGGGTCACGCAGAAGTTGCCCGACAACGCCGGCGCATTGCCTGAACTGGAACCGCAACTGCGGGCAAACCATAACCTGAGTGGCGTATGTCTCCACATCCCCTGGCGCAAGATCGTGACTCCGAATGGCCAGCCAGATTTTGACTTACTGGATAAGACCGTCGCAGTCTTTCGCAAAACCGGCACAAAATACCAAATCTGCCTTCACCCCGGAGCATTCACACCGGACTTTGTCTACAAAGACGGGGCACAGCCATTCGAGGGGCAGGTAAAGAATCCTCATCGCGCTGATTTCGGCAAAGCGGTCAGGATCCCAGTGCCGTGGGACCCGGTTTACCAGCGCTATTTTTCACAGATCATCCGCCAACTTGGTAGCCAATATGCGAAGGACCCGCTTTGCGTGAGTGTGGTTTTGACCTGCGCCAACTTCATGAGCGCCGAGATGCATTTGCCGAAGACTCCCTCCGATCGCATGCGCTGGCAGGCACTCGGCGACTACCGCACTTTGCTTCTCGAAGTCTACAAGAAGTACACCGACGAATGGGCCCGCGCTTTTCCGCGCCAAGAAGTTTCGCTTCATCTTTCCAAGGTCCTGGATTTACCAATTTCCTTTCTGGAAGACGTCATTAACTATGGATTGAGCAAATACCCCGAACGTTTTACGCTCCAAAATTGCCAGCTCACCGGCCGCAAAGAAGATACCGGAATGATGAGCTATGATCTCGTAATGAAGTATCGCGATCGCACCCATCACGGCTTCCAAAGTCTCGCTGCCTTGAATGGAGCCGATGGACGCATGGGTTCGCCTGAGATGGCCACCCTTAACATTGTGCACGCTGGCGGGGAATATTGGGAGCTTTGGCATGGGGATGGCTTTAGTCCTGAAATCTCGGCCCAGGCCGCCGCAGCCTGGCAGAAGGCGAAAGAATTAGGTTACGAGGCTTACAAAAAGAAGCTGATTTCCGAAGGGAAGTATCAGTGACATCAATGATCGACACTCCAGCAGAATCGAGGCAAAAGATGGACCAGGCGCAGACTCCGGCCGGAGCCGAGGACACCGGGAAGAAAGCGGTTATCTTTCTCCACCTTCCAAAGGCAGCCGGCTCCACGCTCAATCGGTTGATTGAATGGGAATATCCTCTTTTCCAGATGTACTCGATAGATCCAGTTTTCTTCAGATGGTCATGGGCGCACTTGCACCGGCTCTCCAAGGAACGACTCAGGAGAACGCGGATGTTCAAAGGTCACATGTTGTTTGGACTTCACGCGATCCTTCCCCAGCCAGCGACTTACATCACAGTCGTCCGGGAGCCTGTCGACCGCGTGATTTCTTCCTTCTACTTTATGCGCACCTACAAACTGCACCCATTATATTGGAAGTTTAAACGTGAGAATTGGAGTTTGGAGGATTTTGTCAGACGCTCGCCAAGAGAGAACGTTCAATGTAAGATCATTGCAGGAGCTGAGTATGCGAAACCTTGTACGGCGGAGATCTGTGAAAGAGCGAAGGAGAACCTGCTCCGGGATTTTAGCGTTGTGGGCCTATTCGAACGTTTCGAAGAAAGCCTGGCGCTGATGAAGCTACGCTTCGATTGGAAACTGCAACGCTACTCGAGTTTCAATGTGACTCGCAGCCGGCCGAGGAAAGCCGATATCCCTCAATCGACTCTCGATTTGATTGCAGAGAAAAACTCGCTCGATATCTCACTCTACAACTGCGCGGCGAACACATTTCAGACTGCCATCACCACACACGCAGCGGAAGTGAGCCGAATTACGCGCGAGTTGGAAGCGGCGCGGGCGCGAACTCAGACCCCGCTAGCATCGGCCTTGTTTTCAATCTGTGCGGCTGGCCGGAAAACTATTAACAGGGCCTATTCCAGTATCTAGGCCTAAGGTGTTTTGGCCATACTCTGCGGCTGCTGTTCGCGCTCAACCAATATGACTTTTGCCCGATAGGATTCAAATTCGACCCTGCCGGTTTGGCGGATGTAATCCAGCACACTCGGGCTCTCCAACTTTTCGAAGTTAGCATAAGGCGCAAAGACAACCCAAGTGCGACGCGCAGGAGAAATGACCTCCCGCAGCTCGGTAATATTGCGCACCACCGGTAAGCCAGCGAACTTATCGATGAATCTCGGCTCCTTTAGTAATTGATTATATCCTGTTTTCGTGCCGAGGAGAGTATCCATCGAATAATCTCCGGGCATTCCCGCATAAAACGCGAAAACGTGTGGAATGCCTGGAATGATGTGGTCTCCTGGCCGGAAATGATTCTTTACATAATTCGCCGCGCCGCGGTAGTCGTAGCGGTACGTATTCATGCGAGTCATGAGTGTCGGTTGATCGCCTCTGCTGGAAAGGGTGTAATCGTTCATGACCGATTCGTTGCTTTGCAGAAAGAGCAGAGTCAGCACTGCCAAACCGGTGGCATGCGCAGCAACGCGGGCGACAGTCATGTTACCCGCGCGATGAGCGAGAGAAACGAGGCGATCATAAAGCGTTACCGCAGCGGCTGTGCCGGCAAGTATCACAAGTGGCTGATAGTAGTAACAATAGCGTGGAGACAAAGCGGCCAGGAAATTCGTGTGGCAGAACCACAGCATAACAAGTATCGTGAAAACGTAACGAAATCCGCGCTTGGCCCAGCAGAATGGAAGCCCGAGGAAAATCATGATCGTAAAGAACACGTGGTTTTCGGACAGCCATAATTTGTCAATGTAGAATTCCGGCGTATAAGCGGGTGTCAGGAAAAAGAGCGATGGACCGGCAACATTGGAAAGCCCCGAACCCACCATAAGATATGGGTCGCCGGCAATTGTCCGCGAGCAGTACTGAGCAACGACAACGGCACCCATGAAAAAGAGACAGCGATAGAGATGAAACTCTTTCAACCACCACCATTCGAACGGGCGAACAACCAACAGCGCTATGACAAAAGCGGGCAGAACAAACGCGGTTCCCTCCCATGAAAGATAAGTCAGGCAAAACGCGACCGAAGCCGCGGTCAAATACCCGCGGTGCAGCGGGCGAACTCTTATTGCCTCGTAAAACAACCAAATCGTCAACATCGACATAAACTGACATTGCGACGGGTAAAAAGCGTTTTGCGCCCACCGGACGTCGAGCGGCATGCACGCGTAAACGAAAGCGGTGAACAGTCCGACACGCCAGTTGAAAAGGCGACGGCCCATCAGGGCGATGACGCCGATGCAGAGCGTCCCCATGATGCAGGAGGGCAACCGCATTGACCATTCCGAATAGCCAAAGATCCATCCGGACAAAGCTTGCGGGTAAGGCACTAACTCGTAGGTAGTGATCCAGCGGATTTCTCCCGCAAAGATGAGATACGGAAAACCAAGCTTAAAGATACCGTTCGATTTATTTACCAGGCCATACTCGTCGTGATCGAAGGACATGTAACCGAGACCGTGATAGCGCAGACCCAATCCAAGTAACATAATCGCCACCAATAGCAGATAGGGTAAAGCCGCGCGGAAATCGGTCTGCCGGAGTTGCGCCATCCGGCTCTTCAAGCCAAACGCTGTCCGGCCGTTCGCCCAGAAGTGAAGCAAACGAACAGCTAATAGGGCCAGGATCGCGCCAATTACAAATTTCGGCTGAAATGACCAGTTCGTTGGAAATCGCAGGTCGTAATTTGGAAGCATCAATAACACCAAACCCGCTGCGATTGGACCATGAAAGAGGGCGTCGCGAGCCATGGCGCGGGCGAGTGGTTCCCGCCGTCGAGCAGCCGCAATTGCGGATACCAAGAGCCAAACAGCGACGGTGGCGATGGCCGTCAACGAAATTACCATGCAAGACTTGGCTAAAGTCGCGAAGTCAGAATGATCGATTGGTCTTGCCAAGTCCTGCTTAAGATACCCCCACGGCGCGGTCCCGTCCTTCCCGAATTCGATAGGGGGCTGACTCTGTGCGGGTCGGTTACCGGCCGATTGATCGCCTATCCGCCAGGCTGAGCTGGTTTCAAATCGCGCTATGTTGCCATCTTCGCGGACCAGGAAACCATCTGCAAAAAAAGTCGCCGGAACATGTTCAGTACGCACCGCTGCAACAATGGTGTTTGGGCCTTTTTTTATCCAATAGCTTATGTCATAGGCGGACAGAATAGCCGGCTCAAAAAGAGGAGTGGTTCTCTTACCCGGAGCCTGACTTCCTTGGCTGCCGACCGTCGGTTGCGTTTCGTCAGGGTTTTGAGTTGGCGAAGCAG
>Ga0209056_10003510_pt1 | contig 16678 bp, 14 predicted proteins | sample GraSoiAngelo_114_FD_185876 | JGI IMG/M metagenome (GOLD analysis project Ga0209056, IMG submission 185876) | Grasslands soil microbial communities from the Angelo Coastal Reserve, California, USA - 14_0903_13_40cm (SPAdes) (version 2) | ecosystem: Environmental > Terrestrial > Soil > Grasslands... | reverse complement strand
CTTCGCGCGCGCGAAAAGCTCTGCGCTCATTTTGCGTTCCATCGGCGGACGGTTGAAGCCGCCCCGGATCTCCACTCTCGCTCCGGGAAGGATCGGCCGCAGCCCGCGCAGTTGTTTTTCGATCCGGTGAATGTCCCCAATGGTCATCGCGCGGAGATCAAGAGCGGCGCGAGCGTGCTCGGCGATGACGTTTGTGCGCGTACCGCCTTCGACGATGTCCGCGTTCACGCTGATCCCTCGGCGCGGATCATTCCAGCGTTCGAGGCGCGCGATCTGGCGCGCCAGCTCGTGGATGGCATTCACGCCTTGCTGAGGAGCGAGCCCGGCGTGTGCGGAACGGCCACGCACGATCAATTCCGCCTCGCCAACTCCTTTACGCGAAGTTTTCAGGAAACCCTTCGGGCCGAACGCGGGCTCGAGCACAAAGACGGTGTCGCTGCGCCACGCTTCTTGCTCGATCAGTTTACGGGAAGTGTCGCTGCCGATCTCCTCGTCGGAAGTCCACAGGAGGACGACGCGCTTGGCGAGTGGGACGTTGAGTTGTTTCAATGTCTGGAGAGCGAAGAGCGCCTGAACGAGGCCCGCCTTCATGTCAAAAATACCCGGACCGTAGGCCTTGCCGACGCGCACGCGGAAAGGCATGAATTTGAGCGTGCCACTCGCGTACACCGTATCGTAATGTCCGAGGACGAGCAGTTGGCCTGCCGGTTTCCCGGCCCCTTTCCACCACGTGATGCGGAGATGATCGCCGCGATGGCGCTGCGGCAAGATTTCGACGCGGGCGCCGCGGTGCCGCCATTCTTGGGCGAGCAAGCGGCAGCAGCGGTCCGCGGGGGCTTTCTCCAGGCTCGGAGATTCTGCAAGGACGAGCCGCCGCAGCGTCGCCAGCATCTGCGCGGTTCTTGGTTTCAGCGCCTTCAGCAGCGCTTGAGGCAGATTGGGCTCGGGCATGGCGCGCAAATGCTAGCAACGCGGCCGACTTGCGGCAAGGGTGGCCGGGAAGCGCTGATAAACAGCCGCGGCGATAGAGGGCAATCGCGTTTCGCCGCCACCCCGAAGGTCGCATATAATGAGCAATTCGCCGATAGCAACGCAGTTCGCCAGAAGGTTGTGTGCGGCGATACGGAGCGCGCGGATGATTCTCGACGTTAACGGTATCCAGAAGATATTGCCCCATCGCTATCCATTTCTGATGGTGGATGCGATCCTCGAAATGGAGCCGTTGAAGCGGATTGTCGGCATCAAGAATGTGTCCATCAACGAATCGCACTTTCAGGGGCATTTTCCGGGGAAACCGATCATGCCCGGCGTGCTCATCATCGAAGCCATGGCGCAGACCGGCGGGCTGCTGCTGCTCCAGGAAGTGCCGGACCGCGAACACAAATTGCTCTATTTTGTGGCCGTGGACGATGCGCGCTTCCGGCGGCCCGTGGTTCCGGGCGATCAGCTCCGGCTCGAAGTCAACGTGCTGTCCTGGCGCGGCAATTTCTGCAAACTGGAAGGCAAGGCGACGGTCAACGGCGATCTGGCCGCCGAGGCGACGCTCATGTGCAAGATGGTGGACCGCGATCCGCCCCCGGAAGGCAAGCCTTCGAACGAATGACGCTGCAAGAAATTCATGCGCATGCAGTGATCGCCGCGTCGGCGCGGCTCGGGGCCGGTGTGCGGGTCGGAGCGTTCGCCGTGGTCGGCGAGGACGTTGAGTTGGGTGATGGTTGTATTTTGCATCCGCACGCAGTGGTGCAGGGGCCGGCGCGGTGCGGGCGGAACAATGCGTTCTTTCCCTTTTCAGTCGTGGGCGGTGACCCGCAGGACTTTACCTTTCGCGGGGAGCGCGCCGAGCTCGTCGTCGGCGAAGGCAACACGTTTCGGGAGTACGTGACGGTCAACCGCGGCACCGCGAAGGGCGGGGGGATTACCAGCATCGGAAGCGGCAATCTTTTCCTGGCCTACTCGCACGTTGGACACGATTCCCGCGTGGGGAACAATGCGCTTTTTGTCAACGGGGCCACGCTTGCCGGGCACGTGGAGGTGGAAGATTTTGCGACCGTGGGGGCTTTTTCGCCGGTGCACCAGTTTTGCCGCATTGGACGCCATGCGTACGTCGGCGCTTCCACGGTCGTCACGCAGGATGTGCCGCCCTTCTCCCGCGTGGTCACCGAGCGCGAAACGAAATCCTTCGGTGTGAATACCATCGGTCTGGAGCGCCGCGGATTCAACGCGGAACGCATCCGGGCCATTCAGCGTGCTTACCGCCTGCTGATTCGCTCCAAGCTGAATACGACGCAGGCGCTCGCGCAAATGCGAAGCGCTCTCAACGGTTCGGCCGACGTCGAGGAACTGATCCGCTTTATTGAGTCGGCCGAGCGCGGAATCGTGAAATAGAGCCGCGTCCATGACTCCCGCGCGCGATTCAAAAGGTTCCGCAGCTTCCGGCTGGGGCCTCATCGCCGGGAATGGCCGCTTTCCGTTTTTGGTGCTCGAAGGGGCGCGCAGCCAGGGCATCGAAATGGCCGTGATCGCGCTGCGCGAAGAGGCTTCGTCCGATTTGGAGAAGGCCGCCCGGCGGCTGCACTGGGTGAGCCTGGGGGAGCTGAGCAAGGCGATCGACCTGTTGCATCAGGAAGGCGTGACGCAAGCGGTGATGGCCGGGCAGGTGAAGCATAGCAAGATTTTCAGCTCGATTCGGCCGGATTGGCGTTTGGCGAAGCTGCTTTTCTCTCTGCCGAAGAAAAATACCGACGCGCTGATCGGCGCCGTGGCGCGCGTTCTGGAAGAAGAAGGCATTCACCTGGTGGATTCGACCGCGTTTCTGAAGCCGCTCGTGCCCGAGCCTGGAGTGCTGACGCGGCGCGCGCCGAATGAGCGCGAAGCAGCGGACATCGCGTATGGAGTGGGAGTTGCGCGGCACCTCGCCGCGATGGACATTGGCCAGACGGTGGTGATCGCGGAGCGGGCGTGCGTTGCAGTGGAGGCCATGGAAGGCACGGACGAGACCATCGCGCGCGCCGCGCGCATCGCCAGCGGGAAGCCGCTCGTAGTTGTGAAAGTGAGCAAGCCGGGACAGGACATGCGCTTCGATGTACCCGTGGTCGGTTTGCCGACCATCGAACAGATGAAGGCCGCGCAGGCTACCGCGCTGGCGATAGACGCAAACCGCACGCTCCTATTCGACCGCGTGCGCCTGATCGAATTGGCGGACGCAGCGGGTATCGCAATCCAGGCAGAGCCGCCGCAGGGCGCAGGGGAACTCGGAGTGTCTTCGCCGGGAATATCAGAAATGGGCGCCGCACGTTGATGCCGGAGCGAAGAATCCGTGTGGCCGTGGTCGGCGCCGGCGAGTTCGGCCGCAATCACGCGCGCGTCTACCGCGAGCTGGAAGGCGCGGACTTGGCGGGCCTTGTGGACGGCGACGCGGAGCGCGCCGCGCAAGTCGCAGCGGAATTCGGCGCGGACGTGATCCCCGATATCGAAGCCTTGCGCGGGCGCGTGGACGCGGCGAGCTTGGCGGTACCGACAGCGGAGCACGCGGCCGTCGGGATTCGGCTCCTCGAGATGGGGATTGACGTCCTCGTCGAAAAGCCGATGGCCTCGTCGCTTGAAGAGGCCGACGCGCTGATCCAGGCGGCGCGACGCCACGGGCGAATCTTACAGGTGGGGCACGTCGAGCGGTTCAATCCGGCGGTTTTGGCGGTCGAGCCCATTGTGAACCGGCCTCTGTTTTTTGAGGTGCACCGGCTGGGAGTATTCTCGCAGCGGAGTCTCGACGTGGACGTGATTTACGACGTGATGATTCACGATCTCGACATTTTACTGGCGCTCGTCGGCGAGCCGGTCGGTGAAGTCAGGGCAGTTGGGATTCCGGTCCTGACGGACAAAGTTGACATCGCGCACGCGCGGCTCGAATTCGCGGGCGGGGCGGTGGCCAACGTGACGGCAAGCCGCGTCTCCACTGAACGCGTGCGAAAGATGCGTTTCTTTCAGCACCAGGAATATATTTCGCTCGATTACGCGCGGCGGGACGCTCTGCGCGTGCGCGTGGCCAAACCCGGCCCGCAGCCGGAATTTGCCTTTGAAAAGCTGCACGCTGAGCCGGTGGAACCGCTTCGCGCGGAATTACAGGCGTTTCTCGATGCTGTTCGCACGCGGCGCGAACCCCGCGTGAACGGCACGGCGGGCCGTGCCGCGCTCGAGCTTGCCGATCGGGTGATGGCAAGCATCCTCGAGCACGCGCGAAGCGTCCAACTGGGAGCCTTCGCAAAACAATCAGGACAATGATTCCCCGGACCCTGGTTCCGCCTGATGCCCGGCCGCCGGCCCCCGACCCTTCGGCTGCGCCCTCGCGCCGGCGTCCATCCTCGATGGATGAGCGCACATTGATCCCCCCGGCGCTGCCGATTGTTCGGCTCGATGGCCGAACAAACATCCCCACGTCGCTGCCGCTCGAATCGATTGCCGCCCGCGTGATTGTGCCGCGCGACCTGAAACTCGAGGCCATACTTGCGGAAGACGGAGAGATCGCCGCGGTTGTGATCCCGACCGAGCTCGATGAGCGCATCGCCGTGCCCACCGACGCCGCGCCGCTTGAAGAAGTCAGGGCGCCCGAGCATGTTCCGCTCGATCTTGTCGAGGGGGACATCTTTACCACGGGCGACGTGCAATTCCTCGCTGCGGAGCAGAAAGACAAAACCGCCAAGTGGAATCTAATCACCAATGTGTCCTCCGTGGGGCTGCACGTTTTAGCGATCTTGGCCATCATTTTTGGGCCAAGCCTTTTTCCCGCCAGGCACAATCCGAACGATTCCATGGAGATGGCCCGGCAGCGATTGACGCTGCTTCTTCCACCCGGCCTGCTGGATGCGCCGAAGAGTGCGCCGCGGCCGGTGCAACCTCCGAGCGAGGCGATGCGGGTCGATCCGCGCATCCTGCGGCGAGTGGCGCCGCCAACCGTCGAGCCGCAGCCGGCGCCTGGACCGCGGGAACCCGAGCGTGTGACCAAGGAATTGCCCAGCGCGCCGGCGGCACAACCCAGCACGTCGCAGCCAGCGGCTCCCACGCCCAAAGCGGAGGCGCCCCGCGCGCCGTTGAAACTGGAAAGTCCCGGCCAGCCGCAACCCAATCCAAACGGATTGATTTTGCCGAAGCTTTCGCCCGGCCGGTCCATCGAACAATCGATCCGCGACGCAGCCAAAGGTTCTATCTCCGCGCCGATTGCTTCCGGCGGACAACTGCCCGGCGGAGGCGGAGCAGGAGCCCCAGGAGGCGGCGGAAGCGGTGCGGCGTACGGGTCCATGGAAATGCTGACGCCCAATGAGGGTGTGGATTTCAGCACTTATTTGGCGCGTGTCTATACCAGCGTGAAGCAAAACTGGTTTGCGGTCATGCCGGAATCGGTGCGGCTGGGAGACAGGGGCATGGTCGTTCTGCAATTTCGCATCCTGCGGAACGGCAATGTTCCAACCGGCGAGCCGGTGCTGATGCGCACTTCGGGGAAAGAGCCGCTGGACCGCGCGGCCTTTTCTTCGATACGCGCGTCCAATCCGTTTCAGCCCTTGCCTCCAGCCTTCAGCGGGCCGTATATCGAATTGCGCTTCACCTACCTGTACAATCTTCCCCTCAGCTACGCGCAGCAGCCGTGAAGCTTTCTCGCCAGCAAATTCTCGGCGCTATCATCATCGGGCTGCTTGTGCTCGCGCTGCTCGCGGTTCGCGGATGGCATCTGCTCGTTCGGTGAAAACTCACGAAGCGAAATTGCCGCTCGTGGCCGTCGTGGGGCCGACGGCTTCGGGGAAGTCGTCGCTGGCCGTCTGGCTTGCCGGGCAACTCGGCGGAGAAGTCATCGCGTGCGATTCCACACAGCTTTATCGAGGCTTCGATATCGGCACGGCGAAACCCGATGCAGCCGAGCGTCGCGGCGTGCCACATCACCTTTTGGACGCCCTCGATGCGCACGAAATTGCGACCGCCGGCGCGTATCGGAAGATGGCGATTGGCGTTCTGGAAAACTTGCGGCGGCGCGGCCGGCTGCCCATCTTCACTGTTGGAACAGGGCTCTATCTTCGCGCGCTTCTCGAAGGCCTTGCGGATGCGCCTCAGCGCTCGGAAGAACTGCGCGAGCGACTGCGCCAGAGCGCCGAGGAAAACGGCCCGGGTCATCTCCATCGCGTGCTGAAACGTCTGGACTCGGAGGCAGCCAATCGCGTTGCTCCGGGCGACGAACAGAAACTCATCCGAGTGATCGAAGTGTGCCTGCTGTCGCGGCGGCCGCTTTCCGAGGTGCACCGCGAGGGCCGGTCGCCACTCGAAGGTTGGCGGGCCATGAAGATTGGTCTGCTGCCACCGCGAGAAACACTCTACGAGCGCATCCATGCACGGGTGGACGCCATGCTCGCGCGCGGGTGGCTCGAGGAAGTGCGGCGCCTCGCGGAAAAGCTTCCCGACGATGCCAAACCGCTCGATTTCATCGGATATGGCGAACTGCGCGGGCACTTGCGGGGCGAACGAACACTCGAGCAAGCGCGGGAGGCGATAGCGCAGGCGACGCGGCGCTATGCCAAGCGCCAATTGACCTGGTTCCGCAAAGAGCCGGGAGTGCATTGGCTCGCCGGTTTTGGCGATTCGCCCGAGGTCCGCAAAGAAGCGCTTGCATGGCTCTTGGGACAGGGAATTGCGGCGTGCGCTGCTGGCGGCTCAGCGGAAGGCGTATAATGGACTGAGAAAAATGGCTAGTTTCTGGCTAATGCAACTGCGGACACGCGCCAACCTCGAGCGGTTTCCCTCGAAACGATGAAAGTTGCCCACGAGACTAAGGGATCCGAGCGCGCCTTGCTGGTAGGCGTGGCCTGGAAGCGCGCGCCGCGCTTACCGGGGCTGCCTGCGGGGCAGCCGGAGCGCGAATCGTTGGCCGAACTGGCCGAGCTCGCGCGCAGCGCAGGCGCGGAGATTACCAGCACGGTCTTTCAGCTTCGCGACTCGGCCGACCCGGCCACGCTGGTGGGCCGCGGCAAACTGGACGAAATTCGCGCTGAGGCAACTGCGCGGAATGCGCCGCTGATCATTTTCGACCGCAATCTTTCCCCCGTCCAGCAACGCAACATCGAAAACGCCACCGCTTGCCGCGTCATCGACCGGACACAGCTCATCCTGGACATCTTCGCGAGGCATGCGCGCAGCCGCGAGGGCCAGCTTCAGGTTGAACTCGCGCAACTCGATTACTTGATGCCGCGGCTCACCGGCCGCGGAACGGAAATGTCACGCCTTGGCGGCAAGAGCGGAGCCGGCGGCGGAGGCGGAGCCGGTGGAGGCACGGGGCGAATCGGAGTTCGAGGCCCCGGCGAAAAGAAACTGGAGACCGACCGCCGGCGCATTCGTGAACGCGTGCGCAAGATTCAGTCCCAGATCGAAGAAGTGCGCAAACAGCGCGGGCTGCGGCGCGAAGCGCGGCAGGTGGTGCCGCTCGGCACCATTGCGCTTGTCGGTTATACAAACGCAGGCAAATCCACGTTGTTCAATGCGCTGAGTCGCGCGGACGTCCTCGTCTCTCCCAAGATGTTCGCCACGCTCGATCCCACGGTGCGCGCGATTCGCCTGCCGTCGAACCGCCGCGTGCTTGTATCGGATACGGTGGGCTTCATCCGGGATTTGCCGAAGGGGCTTCTGACGGCGTTTCGGGCCACGCTTGAGGAGGTGCAGGAAGCCGCACTGATCCTGCATGTCAGCGACGTCTCGAATCCCCATCACACGGAGCTGGATGCGGAAGTGGATAAGATCCTCCTCGAGCTTGGCGTCCAGGATCGGGCGCGCCTGTGCGTGTTCAACAAGATGGATCTCCTTGCGCCGGAGGAGCGGGACACACTTTCCGCGGCGCCGAAAGGGAGCGCCGGTCCGATGCTGGTTTCTGCGCGGATGGGACAAGGTTTGGATGAGCTTTTGCGAGGAATAGACGATGCGTTGCCGGTGGATCCCGTGGTCAGGCTTTCCTTGCGGCTGCCGCTGGCGGAGGGGCGCACGCTGGCTCTGGTTCACGCGCTGGGCCGCGTGCTGAGGTCCGCCGTCGAAGATTCGCACATGAGCCTGGAAGCCGAAGTGCCGGAGTCGGTTGCCCGCAAACTGCGCCTCGCTCAGTTCGCCGACCGCGGAACCTATCGGTCATCCGTTACGTAATAGCGGCAAGGAGAGATCTATGGCCGCCTTCTTCCTGTGGTGTATTCTGCTGGTGATCTGCTGGCCGCTCGCCCTGCTGGCGCTCGTGGCGTACCCGATTGTTTGGCTCTTCTTGCTGCCATTCCGGCTGGCGGGGATTGCCGTACATGGGGTCTTTTCACTCCTGAGCGCGATCCTGTTTCTCCCCGCTCGAGTTTTACGGGGTCCGCGAGCAATCTGACCAGAAAAATCGGCGCCCTGTAACCGAGGGGCATCTGGTGCCCCTAATCCCCACCGATGGAGCAGGATGGCGCTGCGCGCAGTAGGTCTGCGGCGCAAAGTCTTGATGTGGAAAAGCTTGTGGAAATTGTTTCCCGTGAGTCGGTGCCGTAGGGCGGGTTCCGAAGTCAACTCTGCATGGTCCTGCTTGAGCATGCCGAAAAGTGCTTGTTTTTCAGTTACTTAGAGTGCTATTTAGGGGCGCATGATAGAAACCGGGCTCTGCAAAGGGCGATTTCAGGTCTGTCCTGATTTGCACAGGTTTGCAGCGCCTGGATTACGGATATGCCCAGTCCCAGACGGCTTAGCGAAGCCCAAGTCGGGGATGGGAGAGTATCGTTCGCGGACACCCTGGTGGCGTTGACGCCCGCGAGGGCGGGGTCTATATTGGGGCCAGCCGGTCGTGGAGACCGCAAGGGGACCCTTTTCGGCCCCGCAGCCATGAACCTCCCGAATAGCCTCACGCTCTTGCGTATTTTCTTCGTACCGCTCTTGATTGTGGTGCTGCTGACGCGCAGCCCGAATGTCGAGCTGTGGGGCTTTCCCATGCACTTTGAATTCTGGGGAGTTCTGATCTTGCTGCTCGCTGCGGCAACGGATTGGGCGGATGGGTACTTGGCGCGCCGCAGGATGCAGGAAACGACGCTCGGCATCCTGCTCGACCCTATCGCGGATAAGTTGCTGATTTCGGCGGCCTTCATCTCTCTCGTGGACATGCACCTGGTGCCCGCCTGGATGGTGGTGATCATTGTCGGCCGGGAATTCACGATTTTGGGCCTGCGGAATATCGCCTCGGCTGAAGGCTTTACCATCCAAGCTTCGGTTCTCGGCAAGACCAAGATGGTGCTGCAGGTGATTGCAGTTGCCGTACTGATTGCCGGCGCGCGGCAGCCGGTCTTGAAGCGGCTAGGGCTCACCCTGCTGTGGCTCGTAGTTGTGAGCGCGCTGGTCTCCGCGGCGCAGTACTTCCTGCGCTTTTGGAGCCAGGTCGACGATCGAATCAAACAGCGGCGCTCCTTGCGCCTGCTTGAGCGGCGCAAGAAACCTCAAGATGCTGTCACTCTCTGATTCCGACCGGAGCGCGCTGCTCCGGCTGGCGCGCCGGAGTATCGAGGAAGTCGCCAGGTCGGAACGCTCGCCGGAGGACATTCCGCTGGAGAGCATTTTTTCCGAGCGCTGCGGCGTATTCGTGAGCCTGCACGTAAGGGGGCGGCTGCGCGGATGTATTGGGGTGATCGAGCCGAACGAACCATTGGGCGAGACTGTGGTTCACTGTGCCCTCGGCGCGGCGTTCGAAGACCTGCGGTTCCCGCCCCTCCGGGTGGAGGAGCTTCCGGACATGACCGTGGAGGTCTCGCTTTTGACTCCGATGCAGGTCGTGCGTCCGGAGGAGGTCGTCGTCGGCCAGCACGGGCTGTTCGTTTCCCGCGGCCCGCGGAAAGGGTTGCTATTGCCGCAGGTCGCGACGGAGCATCATCTCACTCGCGACCGCTTCCTCGAAGAAGCCTGCCGCAAGGCAGGTTTGCCGGCGGACTCTTGGAAGGACGCTGCGACAGAGATTCGGGCATTCACCTGTGAGATCGCGACGGAGACGGGAAAACTTTCGCCACGTTAGCGGCGCTTGGATTCCGGATCTTACTTGGCAAGAAAAACGAAAGGGCGCGGCTCCGCGGCGCGGACCAGTCCAAAGAATTCGTATGAGAAGCGGAAGACCTACTCGACTTCGACGTAGTCTCCGGAATATATGGCGCTTGAAGAGTAGGTGATCAAGACCGTGGAGGAATTCTTGGTGACGCTCAGCACGATTCCTTCTCCAAGGATTTCCCTCGGCAAGTCATTCCAGGAATATCGTTCTGGCGCGCTCCCGAAGCCATACGTCATGTACTGATAATCCTTTATTTGGTATACGGTTTCGTGCCGTGATCCCTGATAACGAAAGACGCGAAAATAATCTCCCACCTTCACGCCCTGACCGCTGCCGAGATTGATGTACACCGTGGTGTTCGTGCCGGCGGACTGTCGAAAGTTGCTCATGGTGACGACCATGGCCACGGGCTTACCGCTTACCTTGGCAAAATGGTCGAATGCCGCGGGTTCCTTGTACGGCGGGGAGGGACGATCCTGGAACGGGCGGATGATATCCCCGCGCTGTATGTAGTTGCAGGAGAAAACCACCTGCGCGATAGAAACCTTTGCGTGGGTCACAACGACGCGAATCCTACCCTCGTCCTCGTAACCGGAGCCCATGGCATCAGTTAGCCTCTTCTGCCAGGCGAACCACGGCACAACGCCGGTATCAGAAGCCTGGCGGACAACAGAGAACTCGTCTCCCACTTTCACGCCCTTATTCATGCCGCGATTGATGTAAACATAGTCGCCCTGAACGAACGTGATCTTGTAATTCGACTGCTCCCCCGAAATCACCCGCATCTGGTCGGGCACTTTCTGGTCGGTGAAGAATCCCGAGCAGTAAAGAGAAGACTGATCGGGCTGCAGCCGTGTAGGCGCCGGTTCGGCGGCAGGCGCAGGAGCATTTTGGGCGGCGCAAATCCCCGCCCCCAACAGAATTGAGAGACACAATCCAGCAGCGTTGGCGCGCATGGAGAAACCCCTCCGAGAACACACCGCACAGGAAGTGCGTAAATCTTCTAGGCCAAGCTATCAGGCGTGAAGGAGAGCGTCAAGAGAATGCCGAGGCTGCTTTACACAGTTGATACCGCATGATACAAGCCGTGCCTTCAATAAAATGGCAGAAACGCGGCTGGGAAACGGGCTGTTTGGAAGGGGCATCGACCGGATCTGCGCTGTTGTGGCTGCTCGGACGGCCCGCGGGATGGCTTCGCAAGTACTTGCGGCTAGGCGCTTTACGCAAACCATCGAAATACGGCTGGACTGGCTGCGCAATGACCAGCAACGCAAGTCATTCTTAGTCTGGCTCCGCGGGCGCCATCCGCCCGCGCGCCTCATCGCCACCTGCCGCAGGGTGCTTGGCGGTGGGCGCTTCCGCGGAACCGCGAGCAAAGAACTCGCTTGGCTTTCAGCGGCGGTAACCACCGGCTGCGCTTGGTGCGATCTTGAAATCGAATCCTTGCGGAAACTTTCGCCGGCCGCCGTTCGGCAAGCGCTAGCATCGGCAAAGATTCTCCTGTCGTTTCATGATTTTCGGCGAACGCCAGCGCGGCTAGGACGTTTCTGGAACGAAGGGCGCCGTTGGCAGGCTGCCTGCGTCAAAGTCGCTGCGCAAGCCAACACCATTGGCGACAGCCTGCGCATTTTACGCCTGGCGCGGAATCGCCGCGAGATTGTTGTTGTGCCAATGGGAGAAATCGGCCTGCCCGCGCGCATCCTGGCGTTGCGGGAGGGCAGCGCGCTCGCGTACGCCCCCGTCGAAACGGCCACCGCGCCTGGCCAAATTTCTCTTCACGAGCTCAAGCACCTCTACCGGGCGCACGAGCTCACGCGCCGCACTCGCGTGTACGGCGTAATCGGCGATCCCATCGGACACTCGCTCAGTCCGCTCTTGCACAACACGGGTTTCGTCGCGCGCAATGTGGACGCCGTCTATCTGCCGTTTTTGGTGAAGGGATTGCCGGATTTTCTGAAGGCCGTGCCGGAGTTGGGCATTCGCGGGTTCAGCGTGACCATCCCGCACAAAGAAGCGATAGTGCGCTATTTGGATGACTGTGACCCGCTCGCGGCCGAGATCGGCGCGGTGAATACGGTGGTTGTGCGCGGCGGCGGCAAGCTCTACGGGAGCAATACCGATTATGTCGGCGTACTGCGGGCTCTTGAAGGGCGCTTGCGCCTTGCGGGGAGCCGCATTCTCATTTTTGGCGCGGGCGGAGCGGCGCGCGCCGCAGCGTTTGGGCTGGCGCGCGCAGGCGCAGCCGTGGCCGTATGCGCTCGAAGGGAAAGCCGCGCACGGGAGTTGGCTCGCGCAGTCGGGGGAGAGGCGGTCCCTCGCCGGGCCTTGCGCACGCAATACTTCGACGCCATCCTCAACTCGACTCCCGTTGGCATGTATCCGCATGCTGCGATTTCACCTCTCCTCTCGCGCGAGTTACACTGTCGGGTTGCCATGGACATGATCTATCGCCCGCAGAAGACGCAACTGCTCCGGATGGCAGAGCGCAAAGGATGCAAAATCGTCTCCGGCATCGAAATGTTTCTCGCGCAAGGCTTCGCGCAATGGGAGATCTGGACCGGGCAGCGCGCACCAGAGGCCGCCATGCGCCGCGCGGTTCTGAGGAAGCTCGAAGAAGAGGAGCGCCGGGGAACAGCCCTCGAGAGGGCCCGGCGGCGATGATTCAGCCCAGCTTTACGGAATTCCAGCGGTTGGCGAAGCAGGGGAACCTTATTCCCGTTTATGAAGTGCTTCCGGCCGATCTGCTCACGCCCGTGGGCGCCTATCTGCGGCTCGCGCACAATTCGCGCTACGCGTTTCTGCTCGAGAGCGTGGAAGGCGGCGAGAAAATTGCGCGCTACACGTTCGCGGGAGCGAATCCGGAGGAAATCTTCCGCTACGCCAGCGGCGCGTGCGTGATGGAAAGCCGCGACCGCATCGTCTGGGAAGAGCGGAATCCGGTGTCTTTTCTTCGCGAACGGATGCAGCGGTTTCGGCCGGTGCGCTTGCCAGGCTTGCCGCCGCTCCTGGCGGGCGCCATTGGTTATTTCTCGTACGACATGGTCCGGCTCATCGAGCGGCTTCCGAGGCGTCTGCGGGACGACATCGGTCTCTACGACGCGAAATTGATGTTCTACCGGGGGCTGATCGCATTCGATCACGTGCAGCACCGCCTGTGGATTGTCCGGACCGTGTTCACAGACGGGCCGGGCAGCCTGAGGGCGAAATACGTGCAGGCGGTTCGCGAGATCGCGGAGACGCGGCGTGCCCTCGAACAACCCGTCGCCGAGGAGCGCGCGCGCCGGGCGCATGCCTCGAAGGCGAAGCCGCTCCGCGTCACGTCCAACTTCCGCCGCCGGGAATTTCTCGGCACTGTTCGCAAGACGAAGGAGTATATTCGCGCCGGCGATATTTTTCAGGTCGTGCTGAGCCAGCGGTTTTCCGCAAAGACAGATGCGGATCCCTTCGAGGTGTATCGCGCCCTGCGCGCGGTCAATCCTTCCCCCTATTTGTTCTTTCTGCGCATGAACGACGTCGCTGTGATCGGCAGCTCGCCCGAGATGCTCGTGAAGGTGCAGGGCCGGGACGTGTTCTACCGGCCCATCGCCGGCACGCGTCCGCGCGGGCGCGACGAAGCGGACGACCAGCGGCTCGAAGCCGAAATGCGCGCAAGCGAAAAAGAGCGAGCCGAGCACATCATGCTGGTCGATCTGGGGCGCAACGATCTGGGCCGCGTCTGCGAGTACGGAACGGTGCGCGTCGAGAAGCTGATGAGCGTCGAGCGCTACTCGCACGTGATGCACCTCGTTTCGAGCCTGCGCGGACGATTGCGCGAGGGCGTAGATTGTTTCGATGCGCTGATGGCCTGTTTTCCCGCTGGTACGGTTTCCGGCGCGCCCAAGGTTCGCGCAATGGAAATCATCGAGGAAATGGAACGCACGCGCCGCGGAATCTACGCCGGCGGCATCCTCTATCTCGACTTTGCGGGGAATCTCGACTCCTGCATCGCCTTGCGCACCATGGTGATCAAAAACGGCGTGGCTTACGTGCAGGCCGGCGGCGGAATTGTCGCCGATTCCTCGCCTGCGGCAGAATACCAGGAGTCGGTGAACAAGGCGTGCGCGCTGATCGCAGCGTTGGAAACGGCGCACGGCATCGCGCCACGGGGAAAATCCCGATGATCCTGCTGCTCGACAACTACGACTCGTTTACCTACAACCTGGCGCAGTATCTGGGCGAACTGGGATGCGAGGTGGAGGTGCACCGCAACGACAAGATCTCCGTGGAAGAGATTGCCCGCCGCAGGCCGGAGAAGATCGTGATTTCGCCGGGCCCTTGCACGCCGCAGGAGGCAGGCATTTCCGTGGAACTCATCGAGCGCCTCGCCCCGAAGTTTCCGATTCTTGGAGTTTGCCTGGGGCATCAGGCGATCGGGGCGGCGTTCGGAGGGAGAATCGTCCGCGCCCCGAAGCTTTTTCACGGCAAGACGAGCCAGATCCAGCACGACGGCAAGACTGTTTTCCGGAAGTTGCCGAACCCGTTTACGGCGACGCGCTACCATTCGCTCATCGTGGAGCGCAAGTCGCTACGCCGAGAGCTGGAAATTTCCGCCGAAACCAAGGACGGGACCATCATGGGACTGCGGCACCGCAAATATCCCGTCGAAGGCGTGCAGTTTCATCCGGAATCGGTGCTCACCGACGTGGGAAAGCAGCTTCTGAAGAACTTCCTGGCGTTATAAACGCAGCGGCGTTCCGGCCGACCGGGCCCCCAGAAACGACGAAGCGGCGGCGTGGTTCTAAGGGCGGAACCAGTTCCAGATTGGGAAGCAATGCCCCACACCCCCCTGTTTTTCGCAAAGAGTGTGCAACCTATTGAAAATAAATACTTTCGAGTGGCATACGTAGTATACGGAAAACGGAAGAGTGCGCAAGGCTATGAGCAAAAAGGGGTTAGATAGGGGATCTATAACGTTCTGATACTGAAGGTGTTAAGCTGCATGTTGTCAAAGAGCGGATGCGCCGGGCCGGCCGGGCGCAGGGTCAGGGCAATCCGTAACCCAAATTTGCGACGCATGTTACCACACTAGTACAGGTCTGTCAATGGATAATCCGAGGCGGCCTGTGGAAAAGTGTGGCGGGATCGAGCGGAACCACAAAGAGCCTCAGCCGTCATCCACCGCACTCCCCGCCATTACCCAAACTGCGAGGGTAGGCGACCCCGACATTACTCGCTCAATTCCGCTGCGCCACCCGGCGGGTGAGGAATGCAATCGACGTGACGACTATCGCGCAGCACGCGCCCATCATTCTTGAGGACAGAGTGAGGATGCCACGGGCAGATTAGAAGCGATCACTTGAAACAAACGGGTGGGCAAGTACGGCGCTCACTCAGTTAGGATCGGCACGGCCTTCCCGGAATGGGAGCGCAATCCGTTTCATTTTGGTTAGCCTCTGCTTCAGACATCGCTAAGTCCTTTGTCGTCAGTTCGACGCAGCGGACAAGCACGTGCAAGACATCAGAGCCGACTCATTCAGAGTTGGTGACATCTGGTGGTTTTGCGCGAAATCATTCCGACCTTAATCGCATGTTCCTGCGTGTCACTCATGGCGGCGGCCCAAAAAGTCTTTTCGAGTCCCTCGACCATCCCGCCTTCTTCCACGGTGGAACACACTCAGGATTTTAGCGAGATCGTCGTTCCTATTACCTCGGTAAAGATGACTCCCTCGGTAAAGCTTGGTATCTCGGGGAGGCTTGGCCCTAAGCTCGACGTAGATGCTAACTTTGGTACGGGCTTTTGCCTGGACGCCACGTGTCGTTTCATCGCAACCAATTATCACGTAGCTATGACGACGCGGGCTGGTAAGGTCAAACGAGAAAAAATTATCCAACGCTATCTTGCCACGGGTCCTGACGATGAGGGCGCTACTGCGAACTACCTCCCGAACGGGGGCGTGCTTCCATATGCCCAGAAACGAGACCTTGCCATCTTCGAGTTACGGGGCTCGCTGCCCCATCATCATGGTCTTACTTTCAGTCTCGATGAACTGCAAGTTGGGCAGGAAGTAGACATCTACGGTTACCCCAAGGGAATTATCAATCCTATTCGCAAACTGACCCGATTTCCCGGCACATTCAAAGCCCCGACGACATCAGGTCTCCTCGCCTTTGACTACAAGTTGTCCGCCGATAAACCAGTTCGCATAGGGGGGGCAAGCGGCGGCATTGTCGTTGACAGGAAAACCGAAAAGATTGTAGGTATTCTGAGCGGGACCACTGAAGCGATGGCGCTGGCTGTGCCGGTTCAAACCCTGGTCGACTTCGTGAGCAAAGTACAGCCCTTCCTGGCACAGAGAATATTCCCCACCACCAAGGATGTCTCACCGGTCTCGGCAGACCTCTATCCAAAATTCGTGCCGCCCCCTGACCACTATCCAAAATTCGTACCCCGCCGTGCTGATGGGCTACAGCACCGACCCGAGGAGCCCTATGAAGTCAGCGTGCTACGAAAAAGGGCTCAACTTTTGGCAGATAGCATGCGCAACTTTATCGCTGTGCAGAGTTTTGCCTGGGGCTCGGGAGACAAGGAGCCCGCTGCTGAGGCAGAGTATGAAGTCCGGGTTATCGACGGCG
>Ga0209056_10003508_pt1 | contig 16683 bp, 14 predicted proteins | sample GraSoiAngelo_114_FD_185876 | JGI IMG/M metagenome (GOLD analysis project Ga0209056, IMG submission 185876) | Grasslands soil microbial communities from the Angelo Coastal Reserve, California, USA - 14_0903_13_40cm (SPAdes) (version 2) | ecosystem: Environmental > Terrestrial > Soil > Grasslands... | reverse complement strand
ATGCGAAAAAACTTCAAGGCGTTCTCACGCGGCTCTCTCGAGTTTCTCTACCCGGATAACGCGAAAGTTCTGGCATTCCTTCGCCGGTGGGAAAACGAGACTATAGTGGTGGTGGCGAATCTTTCACGGTTCGCACAGTCGGCGGAGTTGGATCTATCGCGCTTCGCGGGGTGCGTGCCCATGGAGGTTTTCAGTCGAAACCTGTTTCGCCCGATCAGGAAATCGCGTTACGTCATCACGCTTGGACCGCATGCCTATTATTGGTTCGCGCTGCAAGCGCCGACCGAAGCGCGCCGTGCGTTGAAGAAACGCGTTGTGCCGACGCTGAAAGCGCCGGCTCAGCTGGAGGTCCTGCTTCACGATGGTCAACGAGAACAGCTCGAGCGCGAAATCTTGCCCACGTATGTCCGCAACTGCCGCTGGTTCGGTTCGAAGGCGCGGACTTTTCGCCATCTAAAAGTGATCGAGCAGCTTCCTATTTCCTGGGGTGCCGATGGCGCGCAACTCTGGTTCATTGAGATTAGCTATCTCGATGCTCCTACGGAAACGTATGCCATCCCGGTAAAGATCGCCTCGGACAACGTGGCACGTTCGGTTTCCCAGAGCGCGCCCAACGCGATCATTGCGCATTTCGCAGGCAGCGATGGAGCAGTTCTGTTGGACGCGATCTGGGACGCAACATTTCGCTCGCAATTATTCGAAGCGATCATGCGCCGCCAGACGATGAAGGCGCGCGTTGGCGACTTTGTCGGCGTCATCGCCAGCAGATTCGAAACAGATCAAACCGTTATCTCTGGCGATTCAGAGGTGGTAAGTGGAGAGCAGAGCAACTCGTCGATACTCTTTGATAACAAATTTTTCCTAAAACTCTATCGCAAGATCGAGGACGGCCTTAATCCCGATGTCGAAATCAACCGGTTCCTAACGGAACAGACGGATTTTCCAAATGTGCCTCTATTCGTCGGTGCGATTGAATATCGGCGGCCAAAAGCAGAACGGGCCGTCGTCTGCCTTTTACAACGCGCTGCTGCAAATGAAGGCGATGTTTGGACACGCACTGTGGACGCGGTGGGTCGCTATTATGAGCGGGTACTGGAGCGCAAAGCCGATCTTCAAAATGAAAGCGCGCCCCCGGATGCCCTGCTGGATGAACTGATCGGCGGCGTTTACCCTGAAAAAGTAAAGCTGTTTGGGCAACGCACCGGCGAATTGCATCTCGCGCTGGCGTCATGCCCGGATGATCTTGCGTTCCGGCCTGAGCCATTCAACGCCATGGCGCAGCGTTCTGTTTACCAGACAATGCGCACATCCTTGCGGCGAACGTTTACTCTTCTGGAAAAGAAATTGCCGGACCTGTCCCGAGCATTTCGAGATGAAGCGAAGGAGGTGCTTGCCACGGAGCAAGAAATACTGGCGCGCGAAAAGCGACTGCTCGATCGCCGCACCAACGCCGCGAAAATACGGATCCACGGCGACTATCATCTCGGCCAATTGCTTTATACCGGAAAAGATTTTGTCATTCTCGATTTTGAAGGCGAACCAGCCCGCGCGCTAAGCGAACGCAAACTAAAACGCTCCGCGCTGCGCGACGTCGCCGGGATGATGCGCTCCTTCCAGTACGCCGCTTACAGCGCGCTCTGGCAGCCGGCGATGCGTAAAGAAGATGTGCCTTTCCTCGAGCGCTGGGCGGATCTCTGGTACCGCCAGATGAGCAGCGTCTTTCTGCAAAGCTATTTAAACACGACCACCGGCGCCGTTTTCGTCCCGAAAAACAGCGAAGACCTTCAAATCATGCTCGAAGCCTATCTGCTCGACAAAGCCGTGTATGAAATCGGTTACGAACTGAATAATCGTCCCAGCTGGGTCGTCATCCCGATCCGAGGCATCAAACACATTTTGAAATCTGCATGAAAATGATCCACAGATTTCGCAGATTACAGCAGATTGGAAAAAATCGAGATTGCCTGGATCTGTGTAAATCTGCGTAATCTGTGGAAGATAAAGTCCTATGAATAAACATCTCGACGAAATCGACGGCGACATTGCAGCGAAACATTTGTTGAAACATCCGTTTTATGTTGCGTGGGCACGCGGCGAATTGAGCAGGACGGCGCTCGCTGACTATGTGCGGGAGTACTATCATCATGTCGCGGCGTTTCCGACTTATCTCTCGGCGGTGCATGCAAAGTGCGACGATCCGGCGACACGGAAACAACTTCTGTCTAATTTGATCGATGAAGAAGCCGGCTCACCAAATCATCCCGAGCTTTGGCTCAGATTCTCAGAAGGCGTCGGTGTTTCCGACGCTGATGTACGAAGATCAGGAAAATGGCCGGAAACAAAAAGCTTGATCGACACGTTTCGATCAGTGTGTGGCGATCGATCGACTGCGGAAGGTCTCGCGGCGCTTTACGCGTACGAAAGCCAAATTCCAGCGATTTGTAAATCGAAAATCGACGGACTGAAGAAACACTACGGCTTTAGAAATCCCGAAAATTATCAGTATTTCACTGTTCACCTCGAAGCGGATCGCGAACATTCTGCTGCCGAGCGAAAGATGCTCGCGACGTGCGTCGACCGGCAAAATTTCGAGTCGGTAAAAGCATCGGTGAATCGTGTTCTCGATGCGCTTTGGGAAATGCTCTCGGGTGTCTGCCGGCGCCACGCGATCGCGTGCTAGCGGTGCTTGACACAAGCACCGCTAGATAAATTATCGCGGTCGGAGAACCAGAAACGAACGTATCCGATGTCGGCAAACCGATAAGACTTGCGGTTGGCTTGGATCAAGTGAGGCAGCTATCTTGTTGTAGCCCGAAACTGATGTGACCGGCTGTTGATTGATTTCTTCGATCACATCTCCCTTCTGCAATTCCGCCGTGCCACTGTCAGGATCGACACCCGTCACCAATACGCCTCGCACATTGGCAGGCAGATCAAGCTGATGCGCCACCTCCGGCGTCAGGTCTTCCACATGAATCGAAGCAAGAGGACCGCTCGCTTCTTCTTCATCGCCAGGTTGTCGCGGCGTTTGTTGCTGCGGCCGATTTCCTCGTGGCAGCACGCCTGTGGATTGGTAATTAACTGGCTGCTCCTTGATTTGAGTGGTCACCTTCAAGGGTTTGCCGTCACGCATGACTTCCAGCTCGACATTCTTATTCAACTCGGTCTGCGCCACCATGCTCCTCAACGCGCGAATATTTGTTACTTCATGACCATTGAATTTCCGAACGACATCGCCTGGTTGCAGTTGCGCCTGAGCTGCGGGCGATCCCGCCATTACGCCATCAACCACGACGCCTTCGCTGTCCGCGCTGCTTTGTCCCGGCTGCAACGGGCGCGTCTGGATCCCAAGGTAACCGCGTATGATCCGGCCCTGCTTTAACACGCTTTCCAGCGCCATGCGTACCGTGTTTGACGGGATCGCGAAACCCAGGCCCTGCGAGCCGCCAGTGGTCGAGGCGATCACAGTGTTGATGCCAATTACTTCACCCCGGAGATTAATTAGCGGGCCACCGCTGTTTCCCGGATTAATTGCCGCATTGGTCTGCAGCAAATCAGCGAAAACATCGCTGCGATTCGGCCGCCCTTTCGAACTGATGATTCCGTCTGTCACAGTTTCCTCAAATCCCAGCGGATTACCGATCGCCAGGACAAAATCCCCGGGTTGCACCGTATCGGAGTCAGCAAGTTTGAGCGGCTTGACGCCCGGATCATCGATCTTCAGCACTGCAACGTCGACCTGATCATCAGCGCCTATTAACCGCGCTTTTTGTGTTCGTCCGTCGCTTAGTTGCACTTCAATTTGATCAACCGGATTGCCTTGTCTGTCGGTGACCACATGATTGTTGGTGATAATATGACCCTCATTCGTCACGATGACGCCCGAGCCCAGCGCGTTCTGCACCAGCGCTTCATCGTTTGGATTCCGCGACCTTCGCTGATTGGGGAAGAAAAACTCAAACGGATCAAGCCCGTACTCGCGTCGAATGCCGATCTTTTTCGATGTTTTAACCGCCACAACAGATGCGACCACGCTTTTAATCAGCGCGCGCCGTTCCCGATTCAAGGCCTCGAGCGAAGCGACTTGTTTCGAGTCCACGCTCGGCTCAGAGGCCAGAGTGTATTTTTCGGGCGTCCGACCCGACGGTAGCTTTAACCCTCCGTGTTTAAGACGGTAATCGTACAGCAGGGAAATTCCCGCGCTGACGACCAGGACAAAGAGCAAAAATTTCGCGAGATTTTTCATTAGCTGACATTGGAAAAAGTTCGTCCCTGTTGTTCGACAATTAGGCGCCGAAAACGTTGATTCTCCGGCCATTCCAGACGCGGATCTGCCTCGAAGATCGATATCGCGGCCGCGCGTGCGCGTCGCATTAAATCCGCATCAGTCTTCAAGTTGCCGATCTTGAGCGCAGGCAGACCGCTTTGCGCCGTGCCCAGCAGATCGCCTGGGCCGCGCAACTCCCAGTCCGCTTCGGCTACTTCAAAGCCATCACGTGTTCTCTCCAGAACGGCGAGCTTTACCGAGACTCCCTTCGCCTGAGCCGAGGTTAGCAGGATGCAATAGGATTTATGCTCTGCGCGGCCGATCCGTCCCCGAAGTTGATGCAGTTGGGCCAGACCAAAACGCTCCGCGTTTTCAATCAGCATCACGCTGGCATTGGGGACATCGACACCGACCTCGAGCACAGTCGTGCTGATCAACGCATTCGTTTCGCCGCGCCGGAAGCGTTCCATGATCTGCTGCTTTTCAATGGGCGCCATTCGGCCGTGAAGCAATTCACAGCGAAACGGATGTAAGCGTTCCTGCCACAGCTCGTACTCCGCTGTTGCGGCTTTGACGTCCAACTTTTCGCTTTCATCGATCAATGGATAAATCACGTAGAGCTGGCGACCCCTTTCTAGTTCAGTTCGCAAAAAGGTAAGAACCTCACTGAGCTTCGAGTCATCACGCGCGGCGGTGACGATTTTGCCCCGGTTCCGCGGCATTTCATCGATCGTTGAAACGTCGAGGTCGCCGTAAATTGTCATCGTGAGTGTGCGCGGGATCGGCGTGGCGGTCATCACCAGCACGTCGGGCGTCGGTTCGCGCGTTGTTAATCTGGCGCGCTGAGCGACGCCAAACTTGTGCTGCTCATCAATGACGACGAGCCCGAGGTTCGAAAACGAAACCGACTCGTAGAGCAACGCATGCGTTCCGACGATGATTTGTGGTTCTTCACACGCGCTCATCTGGGTAGCGCACGCGTCTCGCGTGCTGATTTCGGCGTCGCGCCGAAACGAACTTTCCTCGCGATATTCGTCATCCTGTGTCCAGACCCACGGATAATCCTCACTCTGACGAGCCAGACCTGAGTCCCAAGGATTACGCAGAATATAGTGGAACTTCTCCTCTAAATCGCGATCCGATCGCGCATAACGATCAAATCTTTCCTTCTCCCATACAGCACCGGTTTTCCCTTCGATCTCATTGATCTGATGTGCTGAGAAGGATTTGATCGAGTGCAACAGCTCGTTCAAAGGCCAGAAGATTACGTTTCGCTTGTCGTCGTTTTTTTTCGGCCACGGTTGAAGCAACAAGTGTGCATGATCAGGCATCACGCAGGCCGCAAACAATTCGTAGCGCTCCTTATGAAAATGCCGTAACGCATCAAGGGTGATTGTGCGCGCATTTGGTGACAAATAGCGGTGTGATTTCGTGCCAATCGTTACTGCGTAAATTGCCCAAGGCTTTTCGAAATGGGGCAGCCGACGGCGGGAATATCTGGCGCTGCCGGCTGCTTCTCGTTCAAGGAAAGTCCGCGACGGCGCGACGCCGTCGCCACCACGCGAGACGCGTGCGCTACCCGGAATTTCCATATTCCCGGCAAACAAAGGCAAGGGACCGCTCTGTTCCTGTCGCGCGGCTGTTCGCAATGCAACGCGCACGCCCAGCGCCTCGAGCCAGCGCCGCAGCACATCGTAGTGTTGCTCGGCCAGAATTTGCGTCGGCGCCATGAACGCGGCCTGATATCCGGCTTCAACCGCCAGAAGCATTGCCGCTATCGCGACTAAGGTTTTGCCTGAACCAACGTCCCCCTGTAGCAAACGATTCATTGGATGGCCAGCCGCCAGGTCGCGCCGGATTTCCGCGATGACTTTCCGCTGTGCTCTAGTCAGCTCGAACAGAAGCGACTTCACAAATTTATCGAACAACGCGCCGGGCCCGCAGTGTGCCTGGCCTATGCGAATCGATGCATTCGTGCGTCGCGATGCAATCAGGATTTGCATCGCAAAAAATTCAGAGAGGACCAAGTGTTCGCGGGCGGAATCGCGTTGCTGCCAATCGTTTGGGAAATGGATTGCCCGAATCGCAGCCGAGCGTGTCTTGTCACGGTTCATGAGTGGGCGCGGCAATAATGTTTCGAATCCCGCAGGCGCGGGACCAACCTCATTTAAAAGCCGATAAACCATGCTGCGCAACACGCGCTGCGAAAGGCCCTCAGTGGCGGGGTAGATTGGAGTGATCCTGCGGAAATGGATCGAGATTTCTTCATCGTTCTCGATGACCTCGAACTCCGGATGATCCATGCAAATTCGCTTCCCGCGCAAGCGCGGCTTTCCAAAAACAACGATGCGCTGGCCGGTTGCGATCATCTTCTGCACGTAATGCAGGTTGAACCATCGGCACACCAGCGGTTCACTCAGCGCGTTTGCCTGTGATTCTTGCAGCGTGGCTTCAAAGATTTTTTTCCATCCACCAAAACGGCGCAGCGACGTCTTGATCACCTCGCCGCAAAGACAAACCGGAACCTCGCTTTCTTCGCGCGGAAAACGCGGGAACTCGGTGCGATCTTCGTGACGACGCGGAAAATGAGTGAGCAAATCTTCCACCGTCTCAATCCCGAGACGCCGCAGTGCCAGGAGTTTCGGGCGTGGGATCCAATTGAGTTCCGACAATGATTGCGACATTCCGATCTGGGGAACGCACGCGCCTCGCGTGCTGGTGACGGCGCCCTCGCCGTCACGAACTTTTTCTTTAGGGAGCTCGTTCATTCGATCGGCGCAGCCTGCCGCACCGCTTCAATTTGCATGGCAACTAATGTCTCACCGCCATACTCATCCGCGCGAATTCGGAATGCGATATCCCACGGCGGCGGCGGCAATTGATTTGCCATACCGTCAAAATAAACGGCCCGGCGATGGTGATCACCCTGGCGGAGACGAAAGATGAGATGTTTTTCGTTCACGACGCGCGGCGGCGCGACGGGCTCGATTTCGCGCGCAAAGAAAAGCGGCTGCGGATTTCCATTTCCGAACGGCTGCAACATTTCGTGCCAGCGCAGAAATTCGACATCGACCTCAGTGAACGCGAGCTCATGATCCAGTCGCAGGCAGGGCTGCAATGCTTCTTCGGAAAGCAGCTCGCGCGCGATGCTGCGAAATCTTTCGGCAAAACGATCGAAATTTTCCTCGCGCACTGCCAGTCCCGCCGCCATTTCGTGTCCGCCGTATTTGTCGAGGCTGTCAGCGCAACGATTCAGCGCTTCGACCATATTCAACCCTTCGATACTTCGCCCACTTCCTTTGCCGATTCCCTTCTCATCGAAACCGATCACAATGGCCGGCCGATGGTATTTTCGAACGATCCGTGACGCCACGATGCCGAGCACTCCCGGATGCCAGCCGCGCGCGCGCGCCACTATGGCAGCATCACGCGCAGGATCGAACTCCCCGTTGATCTTGTCTGTCGCTGCAACAAAGATTTCTGTTTCCACTTGCTGGCGTTCGCGGTTTTGTTGATCCAGCTCCGCCGCGAGCACTGCTGCTTCGCCTTCGTCCTGCGTGAGCAGCAGTCGCAAAGATTTCTCCGCCGTGCTCAACCGCCCCGCCGCATTCAGTCGCGGGCCAAGGCGGTAGCCAATATCTTCGGGCAAGATTGGCGCACGAACTCCGGCGACTTGCATTAATTTTCTCAGGCCGATACGCAAGGTCCGCGCGATCTCGATCGCCCCGCGCTGAACCAGAACGCGGTTCTCGCCACGCAGCGGCACGATGTCCGCGACCGTGCCGAGCGCCACAAGATCGAGCTTTGATTTTAAATCGAATCCGGGCAATGGCCGCGTCTTGAGTAGCGCGTGACAAAGTTTGAAAACGACTCCGACACTGCACAGATATTCCATGCCGCACTGCATCACTTTTGGATTAAGGATTGCAACGCAATTAGGCAACGCGGACTTCGGCTCATGATGATCGAGCACGATCACGTCCACGCCGCGTCTCTTAAGCTCGGCAATCTCAGTCACAGAAGCGGTCCCGCAATCGACGGCCATGAGCAATTGCGGCCGATATTGCTCGAGACAACGCTCGACACTTTCGCGGCTCAAGCCGTAGCCCTCCTCCATGCGCAAGGGCAGAAACAGTTCCGGCGCGCCACCGTATGCGCGCAACATTTCCGCGAGCAACGCAAGCGAAGTCACCCCATCTACATCGTAATCGCCGAAGAGCACAATGCGTTCGTGTTGGTCCAGTGCAGCGAGAATACGAGAAACCGCCGTTTCCATTTGCGGCAGCAAAAATGGATCGCTCAGCGAACTGAGGCGCGGGCGGAGGAAGTTTTCAACTTCCTCCACACAGCGAAATCCTTTTCGCGAGAGCAATCGCGCGATGCATTCCGATCCGCAAATTTCGCTCCACGCAATGGCGCCGCCATTCAGCTCCTCGCGCGACGCCAAAATCCAGCGGCTTTGCCGCGTAAAAGTTCCAGAACGCTTCCCCTCCTGCAACGCTGTAGCACTGGGGACAGGTGCATCGATTGCCTTGACTTCTACGCGGCTTTGCACTGATCAGTTTATTCGCAGAGAACTTCCTGACAAGACACTGCAGATCACGTGTATTTTCTCGTAATCGCGCTCGACAAACCGGCGTGTTGGGATGCAAAAAGGACACGTGATGAAAGCAACATCGATCCTGGCCATTGCCGCTGTGGCCGTGCTGAGCGAAAGCTGCGCAAACAGCCCTCTCGGCGGCTCGACGGGGGAATCTCCCGCCGCTCAGAGAGATTACGAGCTGCTGTCGGGAACCTGGCAGTTGACTCGTGGAGTGGACAACGGGAAGCCGGTACCCGCAAGTGTGGCGCGAAATACGATCCTGGTTACCGACCGGAACACGTTCCGATTTCCAAAAGCCAGCGGAGTCGGGACACATCCAGCCGGGCACTTCACCGTCAACCCAAACGCAAGACCAAAACAAGTGGACTCAATTGCAGAAGGTGGGTCGAATGCCGGTCAGGTGACGCGCGGCATATACGAGATCATCGACGCCACGCATCAGCGTGCCTGTTGGGGTCCGCCGGGTGGCCCGCGCCCGACAGAGTTCAAGTCCGCTCCGGGAAGCGGACGGATTCTACAGTATTGGAAGAAAATCGGGCCCGTGCCGCCGCATTGATCCTGTAATTACGCCATCCCAGCACGAAATCACATTGGTCTCGAGAAGCAGCAGCTTCCTAGCGCCGAGCAGTCCTAGAAATCCCTTTTCTTGGTCTAGACCAGATTGAACCTGAGATCGCCTTTTTCAAGCAAACCATGCTTTACGCACAGGTTGGCGAAAGTTCGCAGGCCTTGCTTCTCCTTTTTCCCAAAGCTGAATCGGAGATGTTTGCCGTAATAGCGGGCAAAGAATTGCTGATTGAGTTGTTCACGAAGACCGAGGTCATCCGCCTCCGCTTTGGGGCTAGGGTGTGACAAGACGACCCCGGCTACAACTTCTGCGATTAACTGATCGAGATTGGCTAGGTTTACATCGCGTAGAACGCGCAGCTTGTTCGCGATTGTTTGTGCGTGGGCAACTTCGGGACGAATCAGCCAGAGCGCGTAAACAAACGGAAAACCAATAAGTTTCTTCCACTGTTCGCCAAGATCCCAAAATTGAAATTTGCCAGTATGACTGTGGCGAAAACGAATGGCTTGATCGCCGATAAGCAACTGTGCTCTAGAAGCTGAACATGATTCCGCTGCGGCAGGCGAGACGCCCGTGTTACGCTGGACCAAACGCGGGTTGAATCCTACCTCGGCAAGCAGACAGCGTAGGAGATTGACCGCAGTCTCCGATGCGGGATCGAGTCCGATCTCGTCGATCTCGGAAATTTCGCCACGGTGCGCGACCACCACGCTGTAAACCGGGCCGTCAGATGAAATCGAAACAAAATCAATGATTCGATAAATCGGGTTTCGCAGAAATTCGAAACTGGAGACAAGCGCAACATCGAGCTCACCATTCGCCACTCGTTTGCATAGCGCCGATGGATGATCGAACTCGACCTCGCCTGGCCAGCCGCGAATGAGCGGACGGGCGTTAAGATATTTTACGCAACCGATGCGGAGCATTCGTTGTGGCGGCGCGCCCGGCGGTCGCGCGCCCTACCATTCACGCGCAGGCGAGCTCGGGCGGCGGAGAGGCTGCGTGCCTCTCGCTGGTTGGACGCGGCAATATGTGGCGATAGTGGCTATCCCGCTGGACCGGCTCGCGACCGGCTTCGCGGATCGCGTGTTCCAGCGCTGCTACAGTTTGTTGCTGCGGCGTGGTTGCGCCGGCCATGTGGAAAATCTTTTCCTCTAAAATTGTGCCGTGCAGATCGTCCACGCCGTAGCTGAGCGAGACCTGTGCGAGGGGTAGTCCCAGGCTGACCCAATAAGCAGTCAGGTGGTCGATGTTATTCAGGTAAATTCGGCTCACCGCGAGATTGCGAAGTTGTTCAAAGGCGGAGGCGCGCTTGATGTGGGCAAGGATTCCGTGGGATTGGGACGGTTCGAAAGCGAACGGGACAAACCCGGTAAAGCCGCAGGTCTCATCTTGCAGTTGCCGCAGTTGGCGCAAATGATCGGCGCGGTGAGCGAGCGTCTCGATGTGACCGTATAGCATAGTGCAGGTGCTGCGGCCGCCCATTGAGTGCCACGTGCGATGGACATCCAGCCATTCGTCCGCGGTTTCTTTGCCACGGCAGATTTGATCGCGCACCGCCGGATCGAAAATTTCCGCGCCGCCACCTGTGATAGAGCCCAGACCGGCTTCGCGCAAAGTTTCCAGTGTATCGCGGATCGGCATGCGAAAGACTCGCTGGGCCAAATGACGAACCTCGATTGCGGTGAATGCTTTGATGTGAAGCTGCGGATCGAGGGCGCGCAGTCTGCGCAAAAGATCCAGATACCATTCTTTTTTCAGGGTAGGATGCAGCCCGCCTACCATGTGCACTTCCGTAACCCCGAGGGGAAGCGCATCGCTGACTACGCGGATAATTTCGTCAATCGCGTATTCAAAGGCGTGTGCATCGCGCTTTTTAGCGGCGAAAGCGCAGAACTGGCAGGACAAGATGCAGATGTTGGAATAATTGATGTAGCGGTTGTGAATGTAGGTTGCGTAGTTGCCATTCGTTCGCTCGCGCACAACGTTGGCAATCATTCCAAGAGCGTTGAGATCGTTCGTACGATAGAGACTGAGGGCATCCGCCTCTGAAATCCGCTGTTGCGCCTCAACTTTTTCAGCAATCGGCCTAAGTTCTGTCGGAATGAGCTGGTAATTCATGAGGCTGAGGATAACGCCCTCGGCAGCAAAGCATGCACAGGCCGCTTCCGGCTTGCAACAAAAACCATGGCCACGAATGTGGTGCAGGTAAATTTGGCGAGTTGCCATTTTTCTTGCAAACCTTGTCTTGTGCGAACGTCTAAGTGACCGATGTCTGGCGACGATCCAGGAAACCAAGGGAGGTCGGACGAGGACGCTGACGACGTGCGGCTCATGCAGCTGGTGGGTCGAGGGGATACTGTCGCCTTCGAGAAGCTCGTTGAGAGGCATCAGGCTTTGGTGGCGGGCACGGTCGCGCGCATGCTGGGCAGTAACTCGGACGTGGAAGACATCGCGCAGCAGGTCTTTATTCGCGTCTGGAAAAGCGCGCGCCGATATGTCCCGCGCGCCAAATTCACGACATGGTTGCTGAAAATTACGCGTAATCTCGTTTTCAACGAAATGCGTCGCACCAAGCGGCACGCGCAGGTTCCGCTTCAGCCGGAACCGGGCGCAGAGGATCCACCGATGAAGGATGAGATGATTCTCGCGCCGGACGCGTCCCTTCTGGAGACGGAACTTCAGCGAACGATCGAGCAGGCAATTCTGCAGCTACCAGAAACCCAGCGGATGGCGCTGGTGCTGCGCAGGTACGAACAGCTTAGCTACGAGCAAATTGCCGAGGTCCTCGATCTCTCCGTTCCGGCTGTAAAGAGCGTACTCTTTCGCGCACGCTCAGAACTCCGCTCGCGCCTAAGCAAATATCTCAGCTGATCAACCCGAATTTATCACATTCGGCGGCGCTCGTCGTCTTCAATTACCCTCCCCTGGACGCGGCGCATCTGAGTGTGATGCGTCAGCACATGCACGTGGCCATCACTGCCGCGGAAAAATGCGCTCAAGATCCAGCTAACGATGCTGATGACTATCGCGCCCCAGAACGCACTCCAGAAGCTATCCACATGGAATCCGACTACGACGCTCGGCACCACAAGCAGCAGCAGGCCGTTTAAGACGAGAATGAAAAAGCCGAGCGTAACGAGAATAAGCGGCGCACTGAGGATCAACAGGAAAGGGCGGACAAAGGCGTTGAGAATACCCAGCAAAAGCGAGGCGCCTATCAGCGCCGCGACAGTGTCATAACGGATTCCGTGGATTATCGAGGAGGCAACCATTACGGCAATCGTTGTGACAGCCCAGCGGAAAACGAAATGTTTCATGCCAATGTGTTTCGTTTAATCTACCCCTCTGTTAACGAAGAGCGAGAAAGCACTTGCCAACCGACCGATGAACGATAAACGAATTGAAGCCATCAACACCAATTAATCTGTGCCGAAAAAAAGCAAAATTGTCCAAAGCAAAAATGAAGCGCCAGCGGAAGCCGGCGGATCACCTGCCGGAATGAAAATCAGGAAAACGCCGGCAGCACGGCGGATATCGACCACGCGAAGAACCCCCGGACCCGCTGCCAAAAAGAGCCAGGTTGCGCGGACAGAAAAAGTCTCAATGCCTGCCGAAGCAGGAACGATGGCTCCCCCATCGGACGACGCAGTTCGTGTCCGCGCCTACTTCATTTCCGAGCGCCGGCGCAGATTTGCGCTGCCAGGTGACGCAGAATCCGATTGGCTCGAAGCGAAACGACAGCTGCTCTTTGAAACAGGCCCGCGCTGAGCCGTTCTCGTGCAGATAAACGATTTTTCCAGGAAGAATTCTTAACCACGAATTTCACGGATGGGTACGGATAATCAGAAATCTGTAGCTGAGTATTTTTCTCTATCCGTGTCAATCTGTGTAATCCGTGGTTCTTTGTTAAATCAATGGAAAACGCGGTTGATGAGCTAGCACAGGCTCTGCGAGAACGCCTCGCAGTGATTCGGGATGAGCAAAGTCGTCGCCACGTGGATACGCACATGGCGCGGCTGCGTAAGATTTCGGAAAAGATCGAAAAGTTGCAAGCGGCCCTTCCGCAGCCAATCGATCCACAGTTGGCGCATTATCTTCAGCGCAAAAGTTACGACAAAGCGCTGGAGCTTATCGAGAACACGATTCAGCAATAAGCTGACCCGTTTACGATTTAAGCTGGTTATCTTCCCGAAAACCATTTGGGATTAGCTGCAGCGATTTGTCAGATAGCAGGTGGCGCCTTCGTTTTTACTTCGTGGCTAAGAAAGTCCAATACCCTCGTCAGTGGCAATTTCAAATCGTCGGGGTAACGGTAACCTCGCAGGAGATAAAATCCCAAAACCATACCGTCTTCGATTGGAAATTGGCCGGCATAAAGGTTCATTGTATCAAAATGGCCTTCACTAGAGGACTTCCTTAAAAAGACGATTTACTCGCCTTCGGTTCTATAGATGACATTCGGGCATCCAAATCCATTTGTATGATTTAACTTGAGTGTGTCCCCCGCCTTGCAGCCCTTGAGAGGAGTAAGGACCGTCGCTGTTGCAATCTTTTTGTATTCTCTCGGGTCGGCTTTCGGAGTATAGGGGACGAGCTGAACGTCCGAGATAATGCGAATACGAGCAATAATATCCGCTTCTTCAATAGCCTTCTCCAAAGATAATCCCGCAATCTTTCCTGACATGTTCATGCACGAAAGGCCAAACAGGAAGGTGGCGAGGAATACGGTTTTCATGGCTTGACGAGACAGAGCTGAGCCACCGGCTCGCCGACAGCGAGTGCGACTGTAGCAAGCGTGGCAAAGGTCAAGACCTCCTCCATAAAATCAAACTTTGGTCATGGGCGTCGGTCCACCAGCGGGCGGATTCACCGTGGCAGGCCAGCGGCCTGCTCGCGAACGCTTGCTGAGGTGGCTGCATCGGCTGGTTAGGTCTTGACGCGGCTTCATTACGAGCGTGCAGCTAGCCCGCCATCTGCGCCCCCGCATTTCGAACTCCGACAATCTCATGAAGGGTATATCTGCCAGTCTTACCTGGAAGATTTACCTCGATAGATCTGCCCACGTGAACCTGATCACGAACTTCGCGGAGTGCAGCCTCTGTTACCAAAAACTCTGTCTTGGCTTTCTTATTCGCTCGCTCAACCCGGCTCGCAATGTTTACTGCGTCTCCAATAGCAGTGATTCGCTCTTGCAGGCCACCTCCCAGAGTGCCAACAACGGCTTGGCCAAAGTGTAAACCAATCCCAATTCTAAAAGCGCGTTTGAACAATCGCTTGACATAGGGCTGTACATCCTGTTTCACGCATCGGAGCATATCAAGACCAGCGAGAACGGCCTGAAGGCACGCACATTTCGACGTCTCAACGCCAAAAAGCGCCAGTAATCCGTCGCCGGTGTAACAGGCCACATGGCCGCCGTGATCAATGACAGCCTTATCCATATGGTGATAGAAGCGCCTGAGAACGTGAATCACATCGAATGGAGGAACGGAATCGGCAAACCTTGTTGAATTTCGTATATCGACGAAGAGAATGGCGATCTGCCGCTCTTCACCTACCGACCCATGGGTTGTTGTGTCCTTCCTTTGGTCCGTTAGTCCGGCGTCGTTCGCGTCCAGGATGAGTCGTCGCACCGCCACGTTCCCTAGGATAGTGGTCTGGCACGCGAGACGAACTCTTTCGGCGAAATGTAGCTGCGCCGCAAGCGCCTGTTCTTTCTCATTTCGCGGACGACAGAACTCCAGACCGCTAAGAATGAGTACACGGCACGTCGAACACCGCGCGTTTCCACGGCATTCATTTGTATGAGGAATCCCTGCTCGTAAGGATGCGGAGAGGATACTCTCTGATATGGAAGCCTCAACGGATCGCCCGTCGGGTAGGAATAGGATTTGAGGCACAGCTTGATGCTAGAACGCAATGCTCGCTGCCATCGAGCGAAAACATTTGAAACGCGTCGCAGATACCGGCTCTCCGGTGACCTAACGAGAATAAGATCAACCACCGCGAGTGGCAGCGAGCGTGATTTGGAACGAGTTTGTTTTAATCGTGTAAAATGAGTCTCTACGTCGACCAGCGGTTGGCTGCGTCGTCTGGTTAGGCTCCTTTCATCCACTCGGCAAGAAGCTCTGCAGTTCTTCTGTTCACTTCCTCCTTAGAAATGCCGCGCGTTTCCAGGTACTCTTCGGTTGCAGCGTCAAATAACTTCATGAGCGCGAGGGCTTCGTCAGCGATGGCTTCGATACGAGCAATCAGAGCGGTGCGTCCTGCCGCGGAATACATCTCTTTATGGCTCTCGTGTCGGCTGTGGTGCACGAGCCAGTTCCTCTTCGGAACAAATCCGTCGAGCTGGTCAATCAGATGCTGCGGCGCATCCTCTGCAGCTTTAATTTCGCGCAGTAGCTGCCCAAGCGTGCTCTTGCCGGCCTTAGCAAACATGGTCTCCACCTCTGCCCGAGCGATGGCTAGCGTAGCTTTATGGACTAGGACCAGATAGGCGCCGACGGCTCTTTCTAGTACTTGTATCTGCCAAACGGCGAATCCGACCTGCGACGTGACTTCGTGAAGTTGCTCAGGCGATAAGGGCAGCGTCATGAGGCCTAACGAGCTCAAGCTCAGCCACGGCTGAGGAGAGCGCAAGTGGCAGCTGGTGAAAGCACACTAGCCAAGCTCGATATAGAAGGAACGACACCGTCTGAGCCGTTGGCTGCAGCACCTGCTTAGACCTCACGCGATCAATTGTCCGAAAACTGGCCGGCGTGAATCATCGCAAAATCCTCCTGCTGATCGAGTGCTTCTAATATCCATGGCTTCGATGCGAGTCGCTCGCGAGATGTCGTTCCGCTCTCTGTCATCTTTATCAAGTGCCACTTCTCGTCGGCTAGGAAGTCTTTTATCTTGTCGGCGAAGGTCTGCAGATCGGGAACAACTGCATAATAAACCACCCAAGCCCCAAATGCGCGTCCGTGATAGGGATTGCCCGGAATGGGCTCAACATGCAATCGCGCCAAATGAATGTTCATAAAGGTCTAACGAGTATTCGGACCCATAAATCTGCCAGTAAAGCCGGAAAATCTGTACAATCTGCTTGCCCCAGCAAGCTACCACCCTTGTAAAACTGACCCAAAAACGCAAATCTGGATCAAACTGATTTTCCGCTTGGAGGGAACCCCCCGCTGCCTCGATATATTTGCCCCGATAGAATGTTCATGACCGTGTGGTGAGTTACTTGAAACTTAACCG
>Ga0209056_10003505_pt1 | contig 16692 bp, 16 predicted proteins | sample GraSoiAngelo_114_FD_185876 | JGI IMG/M metagenome (GOLD analysis project Ga0209056, IMG submission 185876) | Grasslands soil microbial communities from the Angelo Coastal Reserve, California, USA - 14_0903_13_40cm (SPAdes) (version 2) | ecosystem: Environmental > Terrestrial > Soil > Grasslands... | reverse complement strand
CGTCATTCGCCGCGAGTTCGCCACGGGGATCGTGCTCGGCATCGTGCTGGGGGCGATCGGGTTTCTCCGGATCACCTTGTGGCACGCGATCACGGGGATCTATGGGGAGCATTACCTGCTCGTCGCCTTCACCGTGTTTGGCAGCCTGATCGGCGTCGTGACGTTCGGCACCATGGCGGGATCCCTGCTGCCCTTCATCCTGCGCCGGCTCGGATTCGACCCTGCCAGCGCGTCGGCGCCGTTCGTCGCCACGCTCGTCGACGTCACCGGGTTGGTCATTTACTTCACCGTGGCGTCCGTGATTCTGCGTGGAACCCTCCTGTGACGGCCACGCGGCCGTTATCCTTAGGGCATATGCGACTCGACGCGGTGCTCGAAGGGTTGGCGCGCGGCGATACCGCGGCGTTGGCCCGGGCGATCAGTCTGGTCGAGAACCAGGGAGACGGGTTTGAACGCGTGTTGTCGGCGTTACACGGGAAGATCGGGAAGCGGCACACGCACCGTATCGGCATCACCGGCCCGCCCGGAGCAGGGAAGAGCACGATCACCGAGCAACTGGTCCGGGCCTATCGCGCGCGCGACCTCAAGGTCGCCGTCATCGCCGTGGACCCGACGAGCCCCTTCACCGGCGGCGCGCTGCTCGGCGACCGCATCCGCATGGAGTCGGTGAGTCTCGATCCCGGCGTTTTCATCCGCTCGATGGCGACGCGCGGCGCGCAGGGGGGCCTCGCCACCACGACCGAAGAGGTTGCCGACGTGCTCGAAGCGTTCGGCTTCGATCGCATCCTCATCGAGACGGTGGGGGTCGGCCAAACCGAGCTCGATGTCGCCGCGACTGCCGAAACCACGGTGCTGGTGCTCGTGCCCGAGTCGGGGGACGGCATCCAGACGCTGAAGGCGGGCGTCATGGAGATCGCCGAGCTGTACGTGATCAACAAGAGCGACCGGCCGGGCGCGGACAAGCTGAAACAGGAAGTGGAAGTGATGCTCGGGATTCGGCGCGGGAACGCGTTTGCGCACATCACGCCGCACCATGGGGCGGCGAAGGGCGGCGCAGGGCGGCGAGGTGAAGCGGCGGCAAAAGCGAATTCCTGGGAGCATCCGGTCCTGACGACCGTTGCATCGAAGGGCGAGGGGATCTCTCAGCTCGTCGCAGCACTCGACCGCCACCACGACTATCTCGCTTCCAGCGGCAAGCTCGAGGAGCGTCGGAAGCGTCGTTTAGCTGCCCGCACCCGCGACGTGCTGAACCGGGCGATCCGGCAATGGGTATGGGATGAAACGAAGGCCGAAGATCTGCTGGCCCGCCGGCTCGACGACGTCGCCGCGGGCACGCGGAGCCCCTACGAGGTTGCCGCCGAGGTTCTCGAGCAAGTGAGGAACGGCAAATGACCATCCAGAAGAAGCCGGTCTACACCGCCGCCGATCTCCCTGGCTTCGATGCCGAGCACCAGCTCGGGCGTCCCGGTGAGTATCCGTTTACCCGCGGGATTCATCCGACGATGTATCGCGGCAAGCTCTGGACGATGCGGCAGTTCGCCGGGTTCGGCAGCGCCGCCGATACGAACCGGCGCTACAAATTCCTGCTCGAACACGGGCAGACCGGACTCTCCGTCGCCTTCGACTTCCCGACCTTGATGGGTTACGACTCCGACCACCCGCGCGCCGAGGGCGAAGTCGGGAAGTGCGGCGTCGCTATTTCGTCATTGGCGGACATGGAAACCCTCTTCGGCGGCATCCCGCTCGATCAGGTCTCGACGTCAATGACGATCAACGGGCCGGCCGCCATTCTGTTCTGCTTCTACGTGGCCGCCGCCGAGCAGCAGGGTGTGCCTACGCCGAAGCTCCGCGGCACCGTGCAGAACGACATTCTCAAGGAGTATATGGCGCAGCACGCCTGGGTCTATCCGGTCGAGCCCGCGCTCAAAGTCATTGTCGACATGTTCGAGTGGGGAGCCAAACACACGCCGCTCTGGAACACCATTTCGATCTCCGGCTACCACATCCGCGAAGCGGGAGCGACGGCGGCCCAGGAGCTGGCGTTCACGCTCGCGAACGGCTTCACCTACGTCGAACGGGGCGTCGCCCGCGGACTCGACATCGACAGCTTCGCCGCCCGCCTTTCCTTCTTCTGGGACATTCACAACGACTTCTTCGAGGAGATCGCGAAGCTGCGCGCCGCGCGCCGTATCTGGGCCCGCCACATGCGGGAGCGCTACAAGGCGAAGCAGGCGCGCTCCTGGATGATGCGCTTTCACAGCCAGACCGCCGGCGTCACGCTGACGGCGCAGCAGCCGCTCAACAACATCGTGCGGGTCGCCTATCAGGCCCTCGCGGCCGTCCTCGGCGGCACCCAGTCGCTGCATACGAATTCGCTGGATGAGACGCTCGCGCTCCCGACCGAGCAGTCGGTGCAGGTCGCGCTCCGGACGCAGCAGATTCTGGCACACGAAACCGGCGTGGCCGAGGTGATCGATCCGCTGGGGGGCTCGTATTTCATCGAGGCGCTCACGGATCAGCTCGAGCGCGAAGCCGAAGCGCTCTTCGCCGAGATCAATTCGATCGGCGGGGTGGTCCGCGGGATCGAGAGCGGTTGGTTCCAGCGCCAGATCGCGCAGTCCGCCGCCGCCTTCCAGCGTCAGGTCGAGCACGGCGAGAAAATGATCGTCGGCGTCAACGAGTTTCTGTCCGACGACGATCATCCGGTCGAGATCCTGAAGGTCTCCAATGACGCCGAGGACGAGCAGCGCCGCCGGCTCGCCCGCGTCAGGGCGGAGCGGGACACCGCCCTGGTGGAGCGCCGGCTCGACGCGCTCCGGCAGGCGGCCGAGTCCGATCAGAACGTGATCGGCCCGATGCTCGACTGCGCGCGCGCGTACGCGACCCTGTACGAGATCCGCCATGCGCTGGAACGCGTGTGGGGGGCGTATCGCGAACCTGTGTTCTTTTAGGTCATGAGCGCCCTCCCAGCCGCCATCACGGAGCAGGATGCCCAGGCTACCATTGCCCGGCTGGCCCGGATCGCGCCTGGCCGCGACTGGGTGGTGTCGTGCTACCTCAAGCTCGAGCCGCGAGACCGGAGCCGCGGCAAGTACCTGATCAAGCTGAAGACCCGCGCCAAGGGATTGCTGCTCAACTACGAGGGCCAGCCGGAAATCGCCGCCAATCTGCAACAGGTGCTGGACTACCTGGAGCAACCGAATCATCTGCCGCGCGCCCGGGCGATTGCGATCTTTGCGTCACGAGCGCTGGACTTGTTCGAAGCGCTGCCCCTGCCGCACGTGCATCGCTCCCGGCTTGCGGTCTCGCACGAGCCGCTGGTGCGCGAGCTGCTGGGACTCGAGGAAGAGTTCGGGACGATTCTGGCCGTCGTGTACGACCGGACGGCCGCCCGCTTCTTCGAGGTGACCGCCTACGATTGCGCGGAGCTGCCGGGACTCGCCGGGATCGAAGCCTCGCGCGCCGGCAAATTCCACGGCGCCCATAGCGGCGTCCCGGGGGGCAGCGCCGGCGAGCGGAACTACCACCAGCGGATTCGCACAGAGAAGCAGCGGCTCTACGCGCAGATCGCCGACCGCATCTTCCAGATCAATCGCAGCAAACCGCTGGCGGGAATCGTCCTCGGCAGTGTGGGTGTGGACGCTGGGGCGGTGATTCCGCACCTTCACACCTACGTCCACGACCTCGTGTTCGGTGTGGTGAAGCTCAGCCCCAGAAAGGCGACGGCGGCGGAAGTGCGGGACGCGACGCTCGGCCTGCGCGAGGAACGCGAGCGCGCCTGGGAACGCGCGCACGCCGACGCGGTGAAAGACGGCGTGCCCCGCGGCTGGGCGGTGAACGGCGTCGACGCGACGCTCAAGGCGCTGAACCGCGGCCAGGTTCGCACGCTCCTGGCCGACGGTCACGATGACGATGCCCGCATCGACGAGGCGGTCGAAGAGGCGCTGGGTCAGCGCGCCCAGGTGGACGTCCTCTACGACGACAAGGCCCGGCGTGTCGTGGATGGCCTCGCCGCGCTGCTGCGCTTCCGCGACCGATGAGCGCCAAACGTCGGCCCATCCGGATTCTCGTCGCCAAGCCCGGTCTCGATGGGCACGATCGCGGCGCCAAGGTCGTCGCGGCCGCCCTGCGCGACTCCGGGATGGAAGTCATTTACACCGGCCTGCACCAGACGCCGGAAATGATCGCCCAGGCCGCAATCCAGGAGGACGTGGACGTGGTCGGCCTGTCGATCCTGTCCGGTGCGCATATGACGCTGTTCCCGCGCGTCCGCAAGCTGCTCGACGCCGCCGGCCGGCAGGACGTGTTGCTGACCGGCGGTGGCATTATTCCGCCCGAGGACATGACGGCGCTGGAATCGCAGGGCACCGGAAGGCTGTTCGGCCCCGGCACGCCGACGTCGGATCTCATCAAGTACATCCAGGAGTGGGCGGCGGAGCACGTCGCCGCGTGAGTCGCCTCACGACACTCCGCGACGAGTACCAGAAGCTCCGCGCGCGCCTCGAACAGGGCGGCGGCGCGGAGCGCATCAAGCGTCAGCATGATCAAGGAAAGCTGACCGCGCGCGAACGCGTCGCGGCGCTGCTCGACCCAGACGGCCCGTGGGTCGAGATCGGGCTGCTCGTCGCGTGGGACCAGTACGACGGTCAGGCGCCGGCCGCGGGCGTGATCACGGGGTTGGGCCGGGTGGGCGGACGTCCGGTGGTGGTGGTGGCGAATGATGCGACGGTCAAGGCGGGGTCCTGGTGGCCCGAGACGATCCGGAAGATGCTCCGCGCGCAGGAGATCGCGATGCGGCAGCGGATCCCGATCATCTACCTGGTCGACTCGGCGGGCGTGAACCTGCCGTATCAGGGCGGAGTCTTCCCGGGTCAGTATGGGGCGGCCCGGATTTTCTACTACAACTCGATCATGCGGCGCTATCTCAAAGTGCCGCAGATCGCCGCGGTGATGGGACCGTGCATCGCCGGGGGCGCATATTTGCCGGCGCTGTCGGACGTGATCTTCATGGTGGATGGCACATCGTTCATGGGATTGGGCGGGCCCAATCTGGTGAAAGGGGCGACAGGCCAGGTGGTCGATGCGGAGACGCTGGGCGGCGCGGCGACCCACACCACGGTCAGTGCTGTCGCCCATTACCGCGCCAAAGACGACCAGGAATGCCTGGCGAGGATCCGCGAGTACGTGGGCCGCCTGCCGCACTCGGCCCTCGCGCGCCGTACCTATCCCGCGCCGAAGCGCGACGCGCAGGCGTTGTACGAGCTGATTCCCGTCGATCATCGGATGAGCTACGACGTGCGCGCGCTGTTCGAGTGCCTGCTGGATGCGGGACGGCTCGACGAGTTTCAGCCGGATGTCGCGCCCGAAATGATCTGCGGGCACGGGGCGATCGAGGGGCGGCAGGTGGCGGTCATCGCCAACTCGCGCGGCGTGATAAAAGGGAAGAAGAAGAAGAATGAAGCGCCGCGCATCGGCGGCATCATCTATACCGAGAGCGCCGAGAAGGTGGCGTACTTCATCGAGAACGCCGACCGCGAGCGCGTGCCGCTGCTCTTCATCCAGGACGTATCGGGATTCATGGTCGGGACGGAGGCGGAGCACACGGGGATCATCCGGGCAGGCGCGCGTTTCGTCGAGGCGATGGCAACCGCCACGGTCCCCAAGCTCGTCCTGACCGTGAATCACGCGTCGGGCGCCGGCTATTATGCGATGGCGGGCCAGGGGTTCGACCCCGACTTCATCGTCTCCTGGCCGACGGGCCGCATGGGCGTGATGGAAGGCGAGTCGGCGATTCAGGCGGTCTACGGCGCCGACGCTGCCCAGCCCGACAACGCAGCCGCCGTGGACGCGATGCGCGCCGACTACGAGCATCAGTTGGACGCGAAGTTTGCCGGCGCCCGCGGTTTTGTCGATGCGATTCTCACACCCGAAGAGACGCGCGACACCCTCGCGTTTCTCCTCGAGGTGTCCACCGAATTCACCGGCCCCCATCTCGGGGTCTTTGCGCTGCCGAGCCTCTCGTGACGCTGAAGCCTCTTGCCGCCGCCTTGCTCCTTCTCGGAACCGCGTGTGCCTCGACCAAAGCGGTTACGAAACCGACGATGAAGCCGTCACCGGCGGTCCCGGCGCCCGTTGCCTCAGACGGCAGCCGCGCCGGGGCCGGAGGGGGCCCACAACCGGCGCTGGATCCGGCCGCGGCGTATATGCTGGGTCTCATGCCGCTCCGCAGCACCGGCGTGGATGTCTTTCACTCGCTGCACCCGACGTACGACGGGCGGGGCGTGCTCATCGCCATTCTCGACAGCGGCGTCGATCCGGGCGTTCCGGGGCTGATCGCCACCAGCACGGGCGCGCCGAAGGTCATCGAGCTGCGCGACTTCTCCAGCGAAGGCCGCGTCGCGCTGACGGCATTTCCGGCGCCTACGGAAAAAGAGATGAAAGGAGCGGCGCGGATCGGCCGGCTTACGACCGCGACGACCTGGTACCGCGGCGTCTTCCGGGAGCTGCCGCTCGGCCGGCCCCCGGCGGCGGACGTCAACGGCAACGGCCGCAACACCGACGAGTTTCCCGTCGTGGTCGTGAAAGCGTCCGACGGGTGGGTGGCGTTCCTCGATACCAATCTCGACGGTTCGTTCGAGGACGAGATGCCGCTCCACGACTACCGCCAGGGTCGCGAAATGATCGCCCTCGGCAAAAAGCCGCTCACGATCGTCGCCAACTTCAGCGAGGCGGACAGCACACCCGTGCTCGATCTCTTCTTCGACACCTCGGGCCACGGCACCCACGTCGCGGGAATCGCCGCCGGCTACAACCTGTTCGACGTGGCAGGATTCAACGGCGTGGCGCCCGGCGCGCAGATCATCGGCCTCAAGATCGCGAACAACGCGCGCGGTGGAGTCACGGTCCACGGCAGCATGATGCGCGCCATGGACTACGCCGCCCGCTATGCGGCGCAACGCAATCTGCCCCTCGTACTGAACATGAGCTTCGGCGTCGGCAACGAACATGAGGGGCGCGCGGTCATCGATTCGGTCGTGGATGCCTTCCTGCTCGCCCATCCGGAGGCCGTCTTCGCGATCAGCGCCGGGAACGACGGCCCGGGCTGGTCCACACTCGGCTTTCCCGGCTCCGCCGACCTGGCGATGTCGGTGGGCGCCGTCTATCCGGGCGTCTTCACCGGTCCGCCACGGCAGGGCGTGCCGCCGGCCCGCGACGTGCTCAGCTGGTTCAGCTCGCGCGGCGGCGAGCTCGCAAAACCGGACATCGTGACGCCGGGCGTCGCCTTCTCCAGCGTGCCGCGCTGGGATACGGGGAACGAGATCAAGGGTGGCACGAGCATGTCGTCCCCGCATGCGGCCGGTCTCGCCGCTTGCCTCGTCGCCGCGCTGGCGCAGGAGGGCCGTCGCGCCACGTCCGCGGACATCGTGCAGGCGCTCCGGATGTCGGCCCGGCCGTTCAACGGCGCCCGCTTCATCGATGACGGCGCGGGAATGCCGGTGCTCGAGGCGGCGTACCACTGGCTCGAGGGCGGTCACCAGGGCTCGATCTATGCCGTGAAAGCGTCCACCGGCGTCACGGCCGCGTTCCGGCGCGACGGCTTTGCCGGTTCGCAGGATAGCGTCGAAACGTTCACGGTGCGCCACCTCGGCGGTTTGCGCGCGGCGGAGTTCGCGCTGCGCCCCAACGTCCCGTGGCTCACCGTGGATGACTCGGTGGACGCCGCCCCCCGTACCACCCAGATCGCCGTCACATACGCGCGCAGCGCGCTCACGGCGCCCGGCATTTACGTCGGCACCGTCGCGGCGCTGAATCCGCGGGATACCGTTGCCGGTCCGCTGTTCACGCTCGTGAACACGGTCATCGTCCCCACGGATCTCGCGGCCAAGGTGCTGTTCGACGAACGCCGCGTCATCGGTCCCGCAGCGGTGCAGCGCTACTTCCTGCGCGTGCAGGATGACGCGACAATGCGCGCGACCGTGACGCTGCCCGATTCACAGAGCCAACAGGCGACGGTTCGTCTGTACGAGCCCAACGGCGCCCCGGCGCGCTCCGCGCCGGACGACATCGATATCGGCGAGCAGGACGCCGGCAGCGCCACGATCACGGTGCGCGCCGAAGACATGGTCGCCGGTGTCTACGAGCTGGACGTCGTCGCGCCCCCGCTTGCGGCCACGACGGTCACCGTGCGTGCCGAGCTCGGACCCGTTGCGCTCGCGGCGACGCAGCAGGGCGCCGGGCTGGAAGCGTCGAGTGTTGGCGGCGGCGGCCCGGGCGGGGCGGAGGGAAGCACTGCGACCGGCGCGGTCGCCTACCGGCTCGTCGGCGCCGAGCGCAGCTATGCGATTGCCGGCCGCGGGCAACCTGCCGAGTCACTCCAGGCACGTGCGCCCCGCTGGGCCAAGCGGATGGAGGTGGATCTCGAGGTCCCCGCCGATCTGTGGGACGAGCTGACCGATTTGTCGGTGACCATCTACGACTCGACGGGCCAGCAGGTACGCGGCGGCAACGAACCGGTGAACTACGCATTCGGACGCATGCGCCTGGCGCTGTCCGACTCGCTCACCGGGATCCCCCTCACCGTCGAGTTCTTTCCCGCCTTCGCGCGCCCGCGCGGTCACGCCTGGCGCGGCACGGCCCGCATCCGGTTCCTTGGCCTCGACGCGCCGGTGGGCGACGGGAAGCCGCTGGCCGTCGTCGCGGGCGGGCGCAGCGTCATCCGGCTGCCGAACGCGCCGTCGCTCGACATGCCGGAGGGGTTCGGGACGTTGATCGAGACGCGCGTGACGACGCCGACCGGCTCGGTGGCAGTGCGCCGCACCGTGGTCGCGGCACCATCGCGCGGAGCGGGTGGCGTCAAGTGACGGCTCGTCCGGCGACCGTACGCGTCGCGGGAGGGCAGGGGTTTTGGGGAGATTGGCTGGAAGCGCCGTACCGGCAGGTGACGGGAGGTCCGGTCGATTACCTGATGATGGACTATCTCGCCGAAGTCACGATGTCAATTTTACAGAAACAGAAATCGCGCGACCCGAGCCGCGGCTACGCCACCGATTTCGTGACGCAGATGGAACGCATCCTCCCCACTGTCGTGGCGCGGGGCATCAAGGTGACGGCGAATGCGGGCGGCGTAAACCCGCGCGCCTGTGCCACGGCGGTGGCCGACGTCGCGCGCAAACTCGGACTCGGCGGCAAGCTGAGGATCGGCGTCGTCACCGGCGATGATCTGCTCGGCCGGCTCGACGGACTGATCGCCCGCGGCCACACGCTCGACAACCTGGACACCCGCCGCCCCTTGCGTGACGTACGCGATCGCGTGCGGTCCGCCAACGCCTATCTCGGCGCCGCTCCCATCGTGGACGCGCTGCAACGCGGGGCGCAGGTCGTCATCACGGGGCGTGTCACCGACACCGGCCTGACGCTCGGACCACTGATGCACGCGTTCGGCTGGGCACCCGATGGATGGGATCACATCGCCGCCGGAACGGTCGCCGGACATATCATCGAATGCGGGGCGCAGTGCAGCGGCGGGAATTGCCTGCGCGACTGGCAACGGATTCCGGACATGGCGCACGTGGGGTATCCGATCGTCGAGGCGCGCGCCGACGGCACGTTCGATCTCGTCAAACATCCGCACACTGGCGGGCGGATCGATGTCGCGTCCGTCACCGAGCAGCTGGTCTACGAAATGGGGGACCCGCGCGCGTATATCACGCCGGACGGGGTCGCTGACTTTACGACGATCCAATTGCGTCAGGTGAGTAAGGACAGGGTGCGGGTGTCTGGTGTCAGGGGAAAACCCGCAACCGACAAGCTGAAGGTCTCCGTCGCCTACTTCTATGGCTACAAGGCCATCGGCACACTCGTCTACGCCTGGCCCGATGCGCTCGCGAAGGCGCAAGCCGCCGACCGCATCCTGCGCCAGCGCCTCACGGACCTGGGCCTCAAGTTCGAAGCGATCCACACCGAGTTCCTGGGCGCCAGCGCGACGCACGGGCCGCTGGCGTTGGAGGACGTGGACGTCGCGGCGATTCCCGAGGTCCAGCTGCGCGTCGGCGTGCGGGCGCGCGAGGAAGCGCCGGTGGACCGCTTCACGCGCGAGATCGCGCCGTTGATTCTCAATGGACCGCCCAGCGTGACGGGCTTTGCGGGCGGGCGGCCGAAGCCGGAGGAGATCGTGGCCTACTGGCCCGCGTTGATCGACAAGCGCATGGTGCAGCCGTCGGTGGAGCTGATCGAAGCATGAAAAAACGTTTGGTAGATCTGGCCCATGCTAGATCGGGTGATAAAGGCGATACGGCCAATATCGGATTGATCGCGCTCAAGCCGAAGGACTATCCGCTCCTCGTGAAGCAGGTAACGGCGGCCCGCGTCGCGCGGCATTTTAAGGGCATGATCACCGGCAAGGTCGAGCGTTTCGAGCTGCCCAACCTCTACGCGCTGAACTTCCTGCTGCATGGCGCGCTCGATGGCGGCGGTACGATCTCGCTCAAGACGGACGCGCAGGGGAAGGTGTTCTCCACCGCGCTGCTCCGCATGGAGATTGAGGTGCGCAAATGAGCGATCGCGTCCTCGTCCAGATCGCAGGCGGCGTGCTGACCGCGACGCTGAACCGCGCCGACAAGCGCAATGCGATCGATACCGCGATGATCGATGCACTCCTCACGACGTTGGAGCAGGCCGACCTGGACGCGACCGTGCGTGTGGTCGCGGTGCGCGGCGCGGGCCGGGATTTCTGCGCGGGGATGGATTTGCAGGAGCTGCTCGCCTCCGCCGACCACACGCTCGAGCAGAACCGCCAGGCGGCGCTGCATTTTGCGCAGGTGTTCGTGCGGATGCACCGGCTGCCGAAGCCGCTCGTCGCCCTCGTCCAGGGCCGCGCGCTCGCCGGCGGCTGCGGGCTGGCAACCGCCTGTGACTTGATTCTGGCGGCGGAGACGGCGCAGTTCGGCTATCCGGAGGTACAGCGCGGCTTTGTACCCGCGATCGTGATGACGATGCTGCGCCGCACGGTGGGCGAGAAGATCGCCTTCGATCTCGCGACGACGGGACGGCTGCTCGGTGGGACAGAGGCCGCCGCCGTGGGCCTCGCGTCGCGAGTGTACGACGATGCGGACTTCGAGGAACAGGCAGGCGAAGTGCTGCGCGTGCTCGCGGAAGCGAGTCCATCGGCGCTCGCCTTCACCAAGCAGCAGTTCTACCAGCTCGACGGGCTGAGCTTCGACGACGGCCTGCGGCTCGGCGCCGATGTCAACGCCGTGAGCCGCAGCACCCCGGACTTTCGCGCCGCTCTGAGCGCGTTTCTCAAGAAGTGAGGAGAGTATGCGGAATCTGAATGTGCCGATGTACGACCCGGAGATGGTCCGCCCGATGCGGGAGGACCTGACCCGCCTGGGTTTCGAAGAGCTCCGCACCCCCGCCGAGGTGGACGCGGTGCTCGCCCGCGAGCAGGCGCCGACGCTCGTCGTCGTGAACTCGGTGTGCGGCTGCGCCGCCCGCAACGCCCGGCCCGCGGCTGCGCTCGCGATTCAGCACGACCGCCGCCCCGCGCGCCTGGTCACCGTATTTGCGGGACAGGACGCAGACGCGACGGCGCGCGCGCGCAGCTACTTCACCGGCTACGCGCCGTCCTCGCCGCAGATCGCGCTGTTCAAGGGTGGCCAGCTCGTGTTCATGTTGGAGCGGCGCAACATCGAGGGCCGCAATGCGCGCGACATCGCCGCCGACCTGACGGCGGCATTCGAGCGGTACTGCTGACTACGCCGTCAGCCATCAGCCGTCAGCCGTCTGATCTTGGAGAAGCCATCGAGGAGGCCTGGACACGAGTACAGGCCGCTCCGGGGTTTCTGACGGAGCGCGAAGCGCGATTCCTGGCGCTCGTGGCGGCGTGCGCTCCCGCCCGGGGGACGATCCTCGAGATCGGGAGCTACAAAGGAAAGTCCACAGTCGGCCTGGCCTCCATCGCGCAGCGCTATGGCCTCGGTCCCGTCGTGAGCGTCGACCCGCACTCCGGACCGTCCGTGACCGATCCGGACGTCGGCCCGAAGGGCTCGTCGTGGGACGATTTTCGTGCGTCGCTGCGCGCCGCGGGAGTCGAGGCGGGCGTCGAGGCCCATCGCGCGTACTCCCGTGATCTCGCCCGCGGCTGGAACCGTCCGATCCGGTTTCTCTGGATCGACGGCGACCACACCTATCGCGGCGCGAAGGAGGACATCGATCTCTTTCTGCCGCATCTGGTGCCGGGGGCCGTCGTGGCCATGCATGACGTGCTGCACTCGTTCGAGGGACCGGTACGGGTGTTCGCGGAGGAGCTGCTGGCTTCGGACGAGTTCGGGCCCGCGGGGCTGTGCGGGTCGATCGGCTGGGCACAGTATCGCCCGCAAGACGGCAGACAGTGGCGCACGGCACGACGCGCGCTTGGCCGCCGAGTGGGGCGGTTGATTCCGTTTGTCCGGGATGGGCGCGCGCCGACGGGGTTGCGGAAGCTGCGCTACAAATTCTGGCGGGGGCTCGTGCCCCACGCGGCCCCGGATGGGGCCGCGTGGGTGCGAGCAGTCAGCTAGAGGATTTTGCCGCGACGCACGCGGAAGTCGACAATCTGCTGCGTCCAGCTCCAGAGCGAGTCCTGCTGCTCCATCGCGACGCCCTGGACTTCATGACGGTGCCAGCCGGCCATCACCTGTTCGTCCTGCGTCCAGATCTTCACGCGGTTGCGCGGGACGAGCTTCTCCCAGTTTTGCGCCACGGTGGGTTGAGCGTAGAGCAACCGGATCGTGACGTTCCGCGACAGGTATTCGATCGGGCTCACGTCGATCTTGGCGTAGAGCTGAGGGGCAGGCATGCGTCCGGCGCCGGGGAAATCGGGCACACCGTCGGAGAACATGACGATGTTGAGCGGCGCCAGCACGAGGTTCTGGCGCTTGATGTGCACCGCGGTGCGCTGGAAGAAAGCATTGAAGTCGGTGATCGGATCGTCTTCCGGAAACCACGCGCGCAGGTCCGCCTCGATTTGTGCTGGAGTCTTCCCCGTGAGGTCCTGGATCGGGTGGAAGGTCTTCGGCTGTCCGACGCGCTCGCCGCCAAGCGAGCCGACGAACACGTCGGTGGTCTGCTTCAGACCGCCCATTGCGTTGATATGTCCATAGATGTACAGCGCCGCGTAGCGGAGCGCGTCGTCGAACTGACCGCTCTTGCGGAACGAGCCGGAGATGTCGAGGCCCACCACGAGCGTATTCTTCGGCGCTCGCGCGTTCGTGGGCGGCTGGCACGCGAACGCCACCAAGCCCAGCGCCAACAGCGCCGCGCGTTTCATCGCGCCACCTCACCGCTCACCCGCGCGGGGAAATGCGACGCGGCGAGCACGTCCTCGATCGATTTGAACGGCAGCGTGAAATGCCCGCGTCCCGTGAAGACGACGAAGGCGAAGTTGAGGCCTGCCGCCACGACCTGCAGCACCGGGAGCGACATGAGCTCGAACACCTCGCGCGCTTCCTTGCGGAACCACTCGCGCTCGGCCTTCAGGGCGCTGATCGGTCCCTTCCAGTAGTCCGCCATCGACGGCGTGCTGCCATGCGCGGCCGAGCCCTCCACGGCAAACGCCTGGCGCCCCAGCAGGCCGATCAGCGCGGGCGCGCCGAACCGGCCGAACAGGAACCACGTCATACCGCGGACGCCGACCCACCCGAAGAATGCGAGTCCGATCGTGCCGAACACACCCAGCTGAATGCCCTGTTGCGCCAGCCACGGCGTCATCGCATCCACGAGCTCACGATAGAGGAACAGGACTTCGAACATCGCCACCGCGATTTCGACCAGAATCATGAAGATGATGTTGCCGGTCTGCCGCGCCTTGACGGCTTCATTCAGCACGTGAATACACGCGAAGCTGCCGGCGATGATGATCGCGAGGAAGATCCAGAGAATCACGATCAGCGCGAAGCCGTTGACCTCGTATCCCGTGAGGTCCGCGAGCAGCTCGCTCATCGTGGGCCGCAACGTGAACGTGAAGATCGTCGCCTCGACCGCCGACCAGACGATCAGCAGGAAGAATGCCGGCCAGGGGACGCCCGGGCGGCGCGACGTCGCGTCCAGCACCGCCAGCGGCGACGTGACCGCGCCTTTCAGGGTGCCCCAGACGAGCTGCACGCTCGTCTTGATCAGTCCCCACACCCAGCCCACCAAGACGACCAGGAAACGCACCAGGCCGGCCCAATAGAACCACACCATCCGCAACGTATCCCACCACGCCATGAGGATCGATTGCAGCAGGGTGACCGACCGCGCCAGCCTGAAGGGAATCGTATAGAGTGCGACCATCGTGCCCCAGATCCCGGCGATCAGCGCGGCTGCGGGCAGCAGCAGGAGAACGGCGGTGCCGGCGAGCCTCCAGAAGTTGTCGCCCTGGAGCACGTAGCCGAGCACGCGGTTCTGGAACGGCACGATCCACGCCAGCCCAGTCATCACCCAGTCGAACAGCTGCGAGAGGATGAAACTCCACTGCTGGGTCTGCGCCGCGGTGTCTTGCAACATCGGAAGAGCCCTCCCATGGGATAGGACGGCGTTGGGTTCGAGGCGGGCACATTGTTATAAAACTGGACCGGACAAGTCAAGCAAACGGGGCGTGACGAGCATCACGGGAGCCTTGCGACTTGCGTAAAATGCCCATGAAAGGCTAATCATCTGGCGTGCCGGATGACCCGAAACGCCTGATCGTCGTGGGCGACCGTGTCCTGATCGCTCCCGAGGAGGGAGAGGAGCGGACCAACGTCGGCCTGTATTTGCCCGCGTCGGCCATCGAAGGGCGGCAGGTGCAGGGCGGGCGCATCGTCGCCACCGGTCCGGGGACGCCGATGCCCGAGCCGGCGAGCATGGATGAGGAGCCGTGGAAGATTCACGGCGCCGAAGTGAAGTACCTGCCCACGCAGGCGGAAGCGGGGGATTACGCGTTGTTCTTCCGCAAGGCCGCCGTCGAAATCACGTTCGAGGAGAAGACGTACCTCGTGGTGCCACAAGCGGCGATTCTCGTCCTCGTACGAGGGAAGCATGGCTGACATCGGGTGGGCACGCAGTCGCGGCAATCGGGCGGAAGGGCAGGGGCTCCGGCGCGGCGCGTGGTATCGCGTCGTCGAGAATCCGCAAAAGGACTATGTGGTGCTCGATGTGCACCACGTGGAGATTCGGATTCCCAAGGGCGATGTCGAGATCCGCAGTGAGCGGCCCAACGCGTGGAGCGTCGTGCGGGAGCCGCACCTGGTGTGTCCCGGTTGTCACGCCCGCACGGTCATTCCCGAAGGTCGCAAGGATGCCAAGTGCCACGAATGCGGCCGGACTTACGCGATCGACTGGAAGGACTCGGGCTAGAGCTCCGGTGGGACGTAGGGAGTCGGCGCCGGAGCCTTCATTTCGGGGTTCGCCTGCCGCTCGCAGAGATGCTCGAGTAGTTCGATCTGCCGTTTCTGAATGTGCCAGAGCTCGTGCCACTGCTTGAATCGCAACGAATCCAGTTTGTCGTGTAGATCCCGGATTTCAATCTCCGCCATCAAGTTGATCTCGTAGTCCTGATTCGCCTGCATCCGGTCTTTGTGCGCCTGGCGGTTCTGGCTCATCATGATCACCGGCGCCTGGAGCGCGGCGAGCGTCGAGAGCACGAGGTTCAACAGAATGAAGGGGTAGGGATCGAAGGGGCGCCTGGCGAGCACCCAGGCGTTCACGATCATCCAGGCGACCAGGATGCCACCGAACAGGCCGATGAACGACCAGCTCCCGCCGAACTGCGCCACCTTGTCGGCCACGCGCTCGCCGAACGTCATCTGCGTGTCCATGTCCTGGTGCACCAGCTTACTCACCCGCCCGCGGCGCGTGATCTTCGACACCACCGAGTGCTCGAGCTCCGACAGCTTCTGATACTCGGCCTCGAGATAGGTCACGAACTTCTTGGCGCGATACTGCTCGAGGCAGTTCACGCAGATCCCCCGCTTCGCTTCCCATTCCGGCCGATCCTTCTTGATCAGGTCGAGGATCCGGTTCTCCAGCTTCTGGGGGGACGCGAGCGTGCGACCTTCCACCAGGGCAGCGCACAACGAACAGTTCACCTTGGGCATGCGGTGGTCTCCTAAGGCTGCAACGCGGGCAGCTGCATATGCAGATTGTGCACGAGGAACGCCCAGCGGTCGGTCTGCTCCTCGATCACCTTCGCGGTCGGCTTGCCGGCGCCGTGTCCGGCCTTCGTCTCGATGCGGATCAAGACCGGCTCGGCGCCGCCCTGCGCGGCCTGCAGAGTCGCGGCGTACTTGAATGAGTGGCCCGGCACAACGCGATCGTCGTGATCGGCCGTCGTAATGAGCGTGGCGGGATACTGCGTCCCCAGCTTCATGTTGTGAATCGGTGAGTACCGATAGAGAAACGGGAACTGCCCCACGCTGTCGGCCGACCCGTACTCCGTGACCCACGCCCACCCGATCGTGAACTTGTGGAAGCGCAGCATGTCCATGACACCCACGGCGGGCAGCGCGGCGCCGAAGAGCTCGGGGCGCTGATTGAGCACCGCGCCGATCAGCAGCCCGCCGTTCGAGCCGCCGCCGATCGCCAGCTTGGGCGGCGACGTATAGCGCTCGCCGATGAGATACTCGGCGGCCGCGATGAAGTCGTCGAACACGTTCTGCTTGCGGTCCAGCATCCCCGCCTGATGCCACTCCTCAC